>Ga0187893_10000481_pt1 | contig 104128 bp, 79 predicted proteins | sample MA1701074metaG_FD_139574 | JGI IMG/M metagenome (GOLD analysis project Ga0187893, IMG submission 139574) | White microbial mat communities from a basaltic lava cave in the Kipuka Kanohina Cave System on the Island of Hawaii, USA - MA170107-4 metaG ...
ATCCTATTTCGTTCTCGCGTCAGGTCCTCCCTCTGCTCCAGGAAAAGTGCCTGCAGTGCCACGGCAGCGATTCGCCCATGGCCCAACTCGACCTGCGCACTCGCGAAGCAGCTCTCAAGGGCGGCCTCCACGGCCCGGCGGTCGTCCCGGGCAACGCCGCGGAAAGCAGGGTGTACTTGCACGTATCGGGTCAGATTGGCCCCGTCATGCCGATGGGTGGCACGCTCGAGGAAGACCAGATTTCCCTGTTGCGCGACTGGATCAACCAGGGTGCCCCTTGGGAGAAAGTCTCGGCAGAAGCGCCGGCTGGTGAGAAGCCGGCCGTTGAGGCCGCCGCCAAAGCAAGAGTGATTACCGATGCGGATCGGGCTTGGTGGGCGTTCCAGAGGCCAGCGCAGAAGCCGGCGCCGGCGGTGCGCGACGCGCGGGCCGCGGCAAATCCGGTCGATGCCTTCCTTTGGCAGAAGTTCGAGCAGAAGGGGATCCGGCCCGCTCCTCCGGCCGATCGGCGTACGCTGATACGGCGCGCCTACCTGGATCTGCTCGGCCTGCTGCCAACGCCCGCCGAGGTGGAAGCGTTCGCGGCTGACCGCTCGCCTGATGCATTCGAAAAAGTAATCGACCGCCTCCTGGCCTCGCCTCGTTATGGCGAGCGCTGGGGACGCCACTGGCTCGACGTGGCACGTTACGCTGACAGCGGCGGGTATGAACACGACTACGATTACCCAAACGCCTGGCGCTACCGCGACTACGTCATTCGCGCCTTCAACGAGGACAAGCCGTACGACCAGTTTGTTCGCGAACAGTTGGCCGGGGACGAACTTGACAAAGTCACCTACGATAGCGTCACCGCCACAGGTTTCTATCGCGTCGGGCCGCGTGTGGGTTATCGCGAGAAGGACAATCCGCAGTACCGCTACAGCTACCTCGACGACATGATTGCAACCACGAGCCGTGGCTTCATGGCGTTGAGCGTGGACTGCGCGCGTTGCCACGACCATAAGTTCGATCCCATCGGACAACTCGACTACTACCGCATGATGGCTGTGCTGTTTCCTTTCGTGAACTACGAGTACCCGCTGGCGCCGCCTGACCAGGTGGCCGCCTACAACGCGAAAAAGGCTGAAGTCGAGGCCAAGGTCGACCCGCTGAAGGACCGCATCGCCGAGATCGAAGCGCCCTACAAAAAGGCTGCTTTTGAGAAGATCCTCTCGAAATTCCCCGAGGACATTCAGCTGGCCGTTCGCAGGCCCGAGGCTGAGCGCACGGAAGGGCAGCAGTTGTTGGCGGCCCAGGTGTTGTCCATCGGCGGTGGCTCCGTCAAAGATGCCTTGAACGCGACGGACAAGGCCGAGGTCGAGTCTCTGCAAGCGCAGATCAAGAAACTCACGGCTGAGATGCCCGATCCGCTTCCATTAGCGATGGCTGTGCGCGATGGCGACTACCGGTTCGCTCCCGACGGAGCGGGCGATGAGCCTCTTCCTGGCAAGGGGAAGCGAATTGACTACGGCGTGGAAGGGACTTTTCTGCCGGAGGCGGGCAAGCCCTATGACCCGCCGCCGGCCCATTTCATGCCCACGGCGGATTATCTCAATCTCGGCCCGGAAGTCGATCCCGGTTTTCTTCAGGTGATTTGGCGCGGCGATGCGCCCACGGCTTTGCCGCCTTCCAACGGCACGATCACCACGGGCCGCCGCCGCGCGCTCGCGGAGTGGCTGCTCTCCGAAGAGCACCCTTTGACCGCGCGCGTGATGGCAAACCGCATCTGGCAGCACCACTTCGAGGACGGACTGGTCAGCACGGCGAGCAATTTCGGCCGGATGGGCCAGATGCCGACACATCCGGAGTTGCTGGACTGGCTGGCTGTTGAATTTCGGAAGCAGGGCTGGAGCATCAAGAAAATGCATCGGCTGATCATGTCATCGCAAACGTATCAGATGGCCTCGGCCTACTACGACGAAGCCAGCGCCAAAGCTGACCCCGAAAACAAGCTTCTGTGGCGCTATCCGCAGCGCCGCATCGAGGCCGAATCGCTGAGGGACATCGTTCTGGCGGCCAGCGGGACATTGAACCTGGAAATGGGCGGCAAACCGTTCTTCCCGCCCATCCCCGAGAGCGTCAGGAACGCCGCCCCCAACGGGAAATGGGAACTCACCAAGGAAGGTCCCGAGGTTTGGCGGCGCAGCATCTATTCTTATTGGAAGCGCGGACTGCGGTACCCGATGTTCGAGGTGTTTGACCAGCCTAACCCGAATGTCACCTGCGAGCGCCGGAACGTGACAACTGTGCCGACGCAGGCGCTGACGATGCTGAACAACGAGTTTGTGCTGCTGCAAGCGAAGCATTTCGCTAACCGTGTCAAGGAGGCGGCCGGGGATCAAGAGACTGATCAGGTGCGGACTCTGTATCGCATCGCCCTGAGCCGCGAACCGTCGGCGGCGGAACTGGAACGCAACCTGGCTTTCTTGCGTGAGCAGGCGGAGTATCACGGCGGCAGCGGCGCCGGGGCGGAAGCGTCCCTCGCGGCGTTGACGGATCTGTGCGATGTGGTTCTTAACGCGAACGAGTTTGTGTATATCAACTGAACAGACGTACGCAGCGGACAGCATGAATCCAGGCGTAGCGTGCCGTGCCCCAGTGAGAAACAAGCGGCGGCAAAGATAAGCCGAACAGGCAGAGGACACTTATGAACGAGCCGAGCAACCCGGGCTGCCCGAGCAAGAAACCCCGATTTGTCTCCCGCCGGGACTTTCTCTGGAAGGCGGGGGAGGGCATCAGCGGTGTGGCCCTCGCGCATCTGCTTAGCCGTGAGGGTTTGCTGGCGGCCGAGGCCGTCCCGTCGGCCTGCTCCGGATCTCTCTCCATCGACTCCCCTCTCGCTCCCAAAGCATCGCATTTTGCTCCTCGGGCGAAGGCTGTGATCTCGCTTTTCATGAGCGGCGGGGTCAGCCATATCGACACATTCGATCCTAAACCGATGCTTGAGCGGTTCCATGGACAGCCGCTCAAGGGCAAGGGCGAAATTCGGGTACGCCAAGGCTATCCAGGGCCATTGTTCAAGAGCCCCTTCAAGTTCAAAAAGTATGGGGAGAGCGGCATTGAGGTGTCGGAACTCTTCCCCCACATGGGTGGTATCGTTGACGACCTCGCGATCATCCGCTCGGCGCAGGGGCGGTCGAACGACCACGTCCTCGCCCACTACGAGTGGAACACCGGATCGCTGCTGATGGGCTTTCCGAGCGTGGGATCCTGGGTCACCTACGGGCTGGGGAGCGAGAATCAGAATCTACCGGCCTTTGTAGTTGTTTACGATCCGCGCGGCGGGCCCTTCAGCGGACCGACGAACTGGAGCAGCGGGTATCTTCCGGCGGCTTACCAGGGAACGGTGTTCCGGTCCACCGGCGACCCCATTCTTGATCTCAAAGCCCCCACCGATATGGTGACGCCCGAGCAGCAGCGGGCGCGGCTCGACCACCTGGCATGGTTGAACGAGCAGCACGCCCGGGAGCATCCGGGCAGCACCGAACTCGCCGCCCGCATCGCGAGTTATGAGTTGGCCTATCGCATGCAGGGTTGCGCGCCTGAGGCTGTCAGCATCGAGCAAGAGCCGGAAGAAATCAAACGGCTTTACGGACTCGACAACAGCGTTACAGAACCGTTCGGAAGACAATGCCTGCTGGCGCGGCGCTTGGTGGAACGCGGCGTCCGGTTCGTGCAGCTCTATAACGGGGCCGTGGTGCAGCAGAACGTCGATACCTGGGACGCGCACTCCAACCTCGTGGAGAACCACACCATGCATGCCGGCGAAGTCGACAAACCGATCGCCGGGCTCATTGCCGATCTCAAGCAGCGCGGCATGCTCGATGACACGCTGGTCATCTGGCACTCCGAATTCGGTCGTATGCCGATCTCGCAGCGCGGCGTGGGCCGCGACCACAACCCGGGCGCGATGAGTCTCTGGATGGCCGGCGCGGGCATTCAGGGCGGCCAGGTGATCGGATCGACCGATGATTTCGGTTATGAGGCCGTCGACCCTATCTACACCTACCACGACATCCACGCGACGATGTTGCATCTGCTTGGCCTTGACCACAAGCGGCTGACATACCTGTTCAACGGCCGCCGGATGCGCTTGACGGATGTCCACGGAGAGCTGATCCCCGGGATCGTGGCGTAGACAAGCTGCGCTGCTAACCTCCTGTAATTCCGCAATAACCCTGGCCTGCCTGCCCTGCTAGAATTGTTTTGGCTGCGGGTTTTCGGGCCCAAGCACCAACTTGAGAGGCGCCGAACCAGGCACGGATGCGGCTGGAAGCCCATCGCCAGGGAGCCGAACCATTCGACGAATCATGCAACGCAGGCGGCAGGGACAGTTTCTCATGCTGTTGCTGTCGGGTCTGTTGCTGAGCCTGCCCGGCGTACTCCGGGCTGAGACGCCGGCCGGTCTGTTGAGCCCGGCCCCGCAGCCATTCACGCCCCCTCCGGAGCGAAACTGGGAAAGTCTGGGTATTCGCGAATCGGAGATCCGCCTGCTTGACCGCTTCCACCGCGGTAGCGGCTACGAGGGCTTCCACATCGCCTACAAGTCTGTTGGGATGAACCTGACGGGCGTCCTCACGCGGCCGTATATTCGCGAGAACGACGAGACCAAGTATCCGGCGATCATCTTGAACCACGGCTCGGCAGCGGGCGTGACGGCCCCTTATCGCGCTATCGCCCTGGACCTGGCGCGCCGGGGCTACGTTGTCCTGGCATCCACCTATCGCGGCCGGGCCGGCGCCGAGGGCCGTTCGCAAGGCCGCCCGGAGTTCGCCAAGGGCGAAGTCATTGACGTGCTGCAGCTGGCCGCTCTTGGCCGCAAGCTGGAGTATGTGGATAGCCTGCGCATGGGCATCCTCGGCGACGGCGAGGGCGGCGCCATTACGCTGCAAACCATCGAACGTTCCAATATTTTCCGGGCCGCTGTGGCCGTGTCGCCGCCCGTGTTTTCCGGTATGGCCGAGAACAACTATGCCGGACTGTCCTATTTGCGTGAGCATTCGCAGCAAGTGTTCGGCCGCGAACTCTCGGATGCCGAGCTGGTGCGAGAATTATCGTCCCGCGAAATGTTTCGCAATGCGCGCCGCATTCGCACGCCATTGCTGCTGATTACTTCAAACACGGATTTGAACCACGCGGCTCAAATGGAATTCGTGGGCGAGCTGAAACAATTCAACGTCGACCACCGCCTGCTCGACTATCAGGCGATGTTCCCCGACTTCATGACAGCCGCCGATAACGGCGAGCGTCCTCCAGATTGGAGTCAGATCCGCGACACCGCCTGGACGGAAGTTTTCGCCTTTCTTGATCAGCGGCTCAAGCCCCAGAATTGAGCCGATGAAGAGCGATTCCGTCAGCCCAGCGATATGCGCTCGCGACGGGAGGGCCGGATTGCGGGCCCGTCCGCGAAGCGCGCAGATTGTTCCCTTGCAAAGATAGGAGTTCAAATGCTGAGGCGTCTGCTCACATGTTTCGCGCTCGGCGTCGTCGCGCTGGGCCAGGATTCACTGCCTCAGTACCGCGCCGCGCGAGTCATGGACTCCATCGAGATTGACGGCAAGCTGGATGAGTTCAGCTGGGCAGCCTCGCCACGGGTCGGTCGTTTTCAGAACATCCGCAATCTTACCCAACGCCAGACGGCTCCGACCGAAGCGGCCATTGTCTGGGACGACACGTACCTCTACGTCGCCTTTGCTTGCGCCGATACGGAGGCGTGGGGCACCCTGAAAGATCGTGACGACCGGCTTTGGAACGAGGAAGTGGTGGAGGTGTTTCTCGATCCTGACGGCGACGGCCGGAACTATGCGGAACTCGAAGTGAGCCCCGACAATGTGGTGGTCGATCTGCTGATCGCCGCGCCGCGCTCAGGGGGCGTTGAAGAAGCCCTCCGCTGGGATATCGATGGTCTCAAGACGGCAACCCGCCGTGACCACGGGGGCTGGACCGTCGAAATCGCCATTCCCTGGGCGGCCTTGACCCGATCGGGAATCGCCCAGGCCCCCCGCGCCGGTGACCGCTGGCGGGTGGGTCTCTATCGCATCGAGCGGCCCGGCGGCGTATCTCGGTCAGAGAAGAGTGCGGCACTTAGAGGAAGCCTGCCGGGGACGCCCGAGCAGGCCAAGCCGGCTATCGAGCAGCAGATTTCCGAACTCGAGGCGGACCTGGAGTTTCTCGCCTGGTCCCCCACTCGTGTGGAGAGAGGCTTTCACGACCCGGAACGGTTCGGCGTTGTGGAATTTGTGGTGAAGCCCTGAGATCGGCAGGCTACCCTGGCACGTCCACCTGAACGTAGGAAATGAGGATTCTGCCGCGTACGGGACGGCCGAAGTTCATGGCCGGCTGGAATCGAGTGGTGAGTAGCGCGTTGGCTAACTGCATGCGCAGTTCGTCGCGTCCGGTTAACGGGGGCAACTGAACGAACCGGAAATCATACATGCGGCCCTGATCGTCAATAAAGGCTTCCACAGTGATCTCGCCGCTGATGGCTAGAGGCGAAGGAATTCTCACCACGGGATCGGAAATCCAGGCGTTAGCGAAGTAGGTGAGCGGCACGTCGTCAGTCCACTCGCGTGGTGAAATCCACAAGTGGGACATGAGCAAGCCGAACGAAAAGACGGCGGCGAAAACGCCTCCGGTGACGGGCACGGCCAGCGGCCGCAGGAAGTTGTGTACACGCAGCTTCAAGCGCGGCCAGAAATTCCAGCCGTCGGCGCGCGAGATGCTCAATAGAACTCGCGTGCGCAAGGACCTGGGGGCGCGAGGCTGCGGCAGGCTCCTGACGATGCCCCGCAAGCCTTCGAGGCGCTCGTACTCGGCGAAGCAACTGGTGCAGGACTGGAGGTGCCGCCGCACCAGCCAGCGCGATCCCACGCCGAGTTCGTCGTGTACGTAATCCGCAATCAATCTGCGTTCTGTCCGGCAATTCATAACGACTACTCCGCCCGGAGAACGGCGGCCTCGGGCGCTTCGGCGGGCATCTGCTCTTGCAGCGCGGCCCTGAGCGCGTCTCTCCCCCGGAGAATGCGTGATTTTACGGTGCCGAGTGACACCTGCATCACTTCGGCGATCTCGTTGTAACTTAACTCCTCAATGTCTCGAAGAATAACCGCCAGCCGCAGGCGTCTGTCCATCGTCCGCAGGGCGCTTTCGATCAAGGCCATCTGCTCGTGGCGGTAAGTGACGTCGAAGGGTGTGTCGCTCCTGTCGACAAACACGGCTGCCTCTTTCCCCTCGGCGCCTTCCGCCGGATCGAAGGAGGTCTCGGGCCGGCGATGCCGCCGGAACCAGCGCCTCCGGTTCGAGGCTTCCCGCACGGCGATGCGATAGAGCCAGGTCTTCAAACTGCAATCGCCGCGGAAACCGCCTACCTTCAGGAAGACTTTGATGAAAACCTCCTGCGCCACGTCGGCCGCCTCGGATGGATCCTCCAGCAGGCGAAATACGAACCGGTAAAGAGGTTGCTGATAGAGGTCCAATAGCTCCTCGAAAGCCCCGGGTCTTCTCGACTGGAGCCTCACGAGAAGATCTGCTTCCGCGGGTTGGCAGCTGAAATGTGTCTCGATAAGGGACACGGTTTGGACCTCGTTACTGGTGCTCAACTCGGCAATTTCAGCTTATCAGCAACTCCCAGTCCTGACAACGGTTCGCCGTCCAACGCCAGTACAGACACCAGCGAGGGTGATTTTGTTCCTGGGGAAGGAGTTATTTGCGGCCACAAGCGGAAGGCCGGTCGTGAAACCGCCGCCAAGGGGGGCGGGATCCCGCTCCCCTGCGCAAGGAGCAGGGCTGGTCGAAGCGGTCATGGCCACGGGCAGGGGCGGGTTTCGCCCACATTCGCGGAAAAACAGCGCCACCTTGGTCCTGCCGAGGCTAGAATCGAGGAGGGAGACAAGGATGACGCCCAGCCGTTTGTGGATTATTGCCGGAGCTTGCCTGGACTTAGCCGGGGCCCTTCTGGTGGTCACCTCGTTCTCGCAGGGTGGCGTTCGGCTGCTGGGCGGCGTCGTGCTTGTGCTGGCGGGCTCGTTTATGGTCTTCCAAGGCGTCCTCCGGTCGGCCCGGCAACCCGGGACCCAGTTCGGCAAACCCATCCACGCGGAGGTGTCAAAGTGGCGTATTGAGCCGGAGTTGCGCGGCCCGATACCCCGAAAGGTCCAACTTGCTCCTTCCGGCCGGCGTTTGGCGCTCTGGGGCGGCGTGTTGGTCATGATCCTCGGGGGGTACGTCTTCTTTTTCACGAAGCAGGCGTCCGTGGGCAATGAGGCTATTGAGGAATTAGGTGTTCGCACCCAGGGAACCGTGCATGACAAACAGGCTCGTGACGGTCCTACCGGCACGGGCTACTATCTCTATTACAACTTCCGCGATCAAAACGGCAGCGGGGTTCGTTCCTCTGTCCGCGTTCCGGAATCTGTTTATTCCTCCGTCAGCGTGAACGACGCCGTGGAAGTCATCTATCTACCCAGCGACCCGCTGGTCCACGTGGCGCCCGGCATCTCGGAAAGCCGCACATCCCCCCCGGCGCTATTGCTGGTGGCGGGGTTTCTTGCGGCGCCGCTGTTGATGGCGGAAATCATCCGCCGGCGTCATCGGACCCTCGTGTCGCGGGGCGAGGCGGTTGCCGGCGTTGTCCGGGAACTGCGCGGTCGGGGCCAAGCGCAATCGTTTTCCGTTTTCTACACGGTGGAGGGCCAGGAGCGTTCCCTGCGCGGTTCCTTGCGCGGGGCCAATCTGCGCGAGGGCAGCCTGCTGACGGTTTTGTATCTGGAGGACAACCCCGACGCCTCGCTGCTTTACCCCTCCAGCTTTTATCGCGCCATTTAAGGCGGGGGACCGTTGCCCGCTTCGGAAAGAAGCCGCTATCCTGAGTGATTCCATATCGCGCAGGATCGGCCGTCTATGATCAAACTGCTCAAACTGCATCATGTTTCTTTCGCCATCCGTAATCTCGAAGCATCCAAGCGCTTTTTCGGCGACGTCATCGGGCTGACGGAAATCGAGCGGCCGGGCTTCGATTTTCCAGGCGCCTGGTATGCCCTGGGTGACCGGCAGTTGCACCTGATCGAGCAGACCGGGGAGGGCCGCGAGGCGGCCGGCCGCATCAGCCGGGCCGATCACATGGCCCTCGAGGTCGCCGATGTGCAGGCCGTGAAACGCTGTCTCACCGAAAAGGGCGTCGAGTTTGGCGAGGGCACGAATCAAAGACTGGGGATGGACCAGGTTTTTTGCCGGGACCCGGACGGTCACGTCATCGAGTTTGTTTCCTACTTCACGAAGTGAGAAACTTGCGCGCGGCTTCAGGCGTCCACGGTTCTTGGGCCGCGAAGCGTTTCCGTGAGCGGCGCCGGCCCGATTCTGCCAGTGTAGGGGGCTTTTCAGGAGAATTCATGCGACTTTGGATTGCGACGCTTATCGTGTTCTTGGGAGCGGCGGGTATCGGCTCGGCGCAGGTCGCCGAGGTGGCCATCACCGGGGGTTGGGGGGTGTTCACGGATAGGACTTTGGGTGCGGCTGACTTTGGCGCCCCGGAAGATCAACTGGAGTTGGACAACGGCCTGCGCATCGGCGGGCGGCTGTCGATGAATCGTTGGTTTCTAGGCCACGAACTCAGCTACGCCTGGCAGCGAACGAAAATTTTCATCGACGACCAGAACACGGAAAGCATGTCCATTCAGAACTTCTACTACAACTTTGTGGTGCATGCCACGCCGGAAGGCACGGCGATCCGGCCCTTTGTCACCGGTGGCGCGGGTGTTTCGACCTTCTTTCCGCCCGGTGTATCGTCACTTTCCGGGAGCGGCGACAACAAGTTCGGCTTTAACTACGGAGGCGGGGTGAAGTTCCGGCTGTCGGACAAGTTCGGCCTGCGGCTGGACGTCCGGGATCATGTGACGGGCAGACCATTCGAAAATCTGGGGATCAATACGCTGGACGGCAAATACCACAACGTCGAGTATTCGGTCGGGTTCGCATTGCTGTTCTAGCCGGTCAGACAGGACTTCCACGGACGAGGCATCGCACATGGCCTTCGGCGCGGTCCCCAACGGGACCGCGCGGACTTCCCAACGGCAAAGCGAGCAAACTGGGCGGTGGGCTAGGAAAAGCTCGAAACCGCTTTAGCTTCGTCGTCGAAGGTGTCGAAAACCGTGTAAAGCTTTGTGATCTGCAGCAGATCGTGCACTTTCGACTGCACATTGACAAGCTTTAACTTCGCGCCTTGATTCGAGGCGGTTGTGTAGCTCGAAACGAGTTCACCCAACCCAGAGCTGTCGATATAGCTGACATCGCCGAGGTTGAGCAGGATCTTCTTCTGCCCGGTGCCCAAAATCTCGCGGATCGTATCACGCAGTTTGCCCGATCCCTCGCCGAGAGTGATTCTGCCGCTGAGTTCCACGATCGCGACTCCGTTGACTACGCGGGTGCTGGCATTTAGACTCACTTCTTCTTCCTCCTTGGTGCTCCGTCCTTCCGGATAGTTCTTGCTCATCACCACGAGCGTGCCACTCGCTTTGGCCCGGGTGATGCTGACTTCGTCAAAGAAAGAGCGCATCAGCAGCAAACCCCTGCCGGACACGCGCAAGAGGTTGTCCTGCGCCAATGGGTCCGGCACTTCGTCGGGGTTGAAGCCAGGTCCTTCGTCCTCGACGCTGACGGTAAACCGGCCGTGCCCGATTACAACCGAGAATCGGACGGATTTATTCCTGCTGTACGCATTTCCATGAGTGACCGCGTTCACCATCGATTCGCGAACGGCGATACCCAGGTGTTCCACTTGCTCTTCGCTAAATCCTCCCTCCTCCGCCAACCGCTGGACAATCAGTTCCGCAGCGTCTACACTCGACAGCTTGCTTTCGAGCGTCAAGTGTAGCTCCCTGCTATTCGACATACCGTGCGAGTCAATATGATATCAGCCGGGCGGCTGAGGCAGAAACAGGCAACGATCTCATACCGCGCGGGGTTAAGTCAAGGCGGCGCTCTCGCGGCAACGGCGTCTTCGGGCCAGCTATGACGAATCTCTACGACGTTGTGATCATCGGCGGGGGCCATAACGGTCTCGTTACCGCGGCCGTGCTGGCCGCGAAAGGGCTTCAAGTGGTGGTTCTGGAGCGGCGCGAAATCGTGGGTGGAGCCTGTGTGACGGAAGAAATTTACCCCGGCTTCCGGTTTTCCGCGGCGGCCTACCTGGTGAGCCTGCTGCAGCAACGCGTGGTCGAGGAACTGGACCTGCCCCGCTTTGGCTACCGTGTCGACCCCAAGGATCCGGCCTTTTTCTCCCCCTACCCTGACGGCCGGACCCTAACCATGTGGCAGGACCCGAGGCGGACCGTCGAGGAAATCGGCCGCTTTTCACAGAAGGACGCGGAAGCCTACCCCCGCTACGGCAGCTACGTCGACCGGCTGGCGCGGGTCGCCGAACCGCTGCTGCTTCAGATTCCGCCGCAAATGCCCCTGCGATCGCCTTGGGACCTTGCGGACTACTTGCGCCTGGGATCGGATCTCCGCTCGCTCGATGCCGCGACAATGGAGGGGATCCTCAAAATTTCCACGCAGAGCTGCTTCGAGTTTCTCTCGGAGTGGTTCGAGTCGGACCAGATTCGGGCCACCCTGGCCACGGACGGTGTCATCGGAGCCAACGGTGGCCCCATGTCGCCCGGCACGGCTTACGTACTGCTGCATCACTACATGGGTGGCGTGGGCGGCGTCCGCGGTTTGTGGGGCTTTGCAAGGGGCGGGATGGGAGCCGTAACGCAGGCCATTGCCGACTCCGCGCGCAGCCGTGGGGCGGAGATCCGCGTGAATGTCGAGGTCGAGAAGGTTCTCGTCCAAGGCGAACGCGCCCGGGGTGTGGTGCTGGCCGGAGGCGAGGAGATTCGCGCCCGAGTGGTAATTTCCAACGCCGACCCGAAAACAACGTTTCTGCGCCTGGTGAAACCGGAACACCTCGAAAATGGCTTCCTGCAGGCGATCCGCAACTTCCGGTGCGAGGGCACGTCGCTGAAGATGAATCTAGCTCTGGATGGGCTGCCGGAGTTCAAGGCCGTTCCGGCCCCCGGCCCGCATCTCAAGGCGACCATGCACATCTGCCCCGGCATTGAATACATGGAGCGCGCCTGGGACGACGCCAAGTACGGCGCGCCCTCGCAAAGGCCGATCATCGAAATGACCATGCCCACGATGTACGACCCTTCGTTGGCGCCGGAAGGGAAACACATCATGGGCATCTTCCTGCAATACGCTCCCTATACGTTGAAGGAAAGAAGCTGGGACGATATTCGCGAATCCTACGCCGACCACATCATTGACTGCATTGAGGAGTATGTGCCGAACATCAAGTCGATCATCCTGCACCGGCAGGTGCTGACGCCGCTCGATTTGGAACGGACCTATGGCCTGACGGGCGGCAATATTTTCCACGGCGCCATGAGCCTCGATCAGATGTTCGTCGCTCGTCCGGTGCTTGGCTGGGCGCGCTACGCGACGCCGGTCAAGGGCCTGTATTTGTGCGGCTCGGGCGCGCACCCCGGTGGCGGCGTCATGGGCGCGGCGGGATATAACGCGGCGGGAAGGATTTTGAAGGATTTGAAAACGTAGATTCCAAAAGGGAAAGGAAACTGCCGGTACAAATGGTACGAATGTTCTTGCCTTTAGGTTGACTTTGAGGCACAATCGTCTCAACTTCTTTTCGGTCCCAAAAAGATATGGCCTGCCTCGTGGCGCTAGCACGGAGAGCCTCAAGACAAACCCTGTGAACGTGCGTGATCGCCGTGACTCCACGAGCGGGTCGATTCGCGGTTCCGCGAGACCGGTTTGGCGGAGGAAGCTTTGAGTCTCCTAACGGGTCTTTACACGTACGAAGTAGCGCTGCTGGTGTTGGGAGTGGCCTTCTTCGTGATTCTGCTTGCTGCTTTTATTCGCTCGGTCTTGCGCAGCCAGTCATACACAGCTTTATTTCCGTTCTTCGGTTTGACTGTCGCCATGATCGGTTACCCTGGGATTAAATCATTCCAATACAAGGATGGGGTGGTCACAATCGAGAGGATCACGGATCAATTGCAGAAAGACCCAGCGAACGAAGATCTACGGGAGACTCTCACCGAACAAGTCACGGAAATTGCAGATCGTCCGAATTCTACGCCGGAAGCTCTAGCTTCCATCGGTACGGCGCAGTTTGCTCTTGGCGACCATGAGGCTGCCAGGATGAACCTTGACAAGGCCCTTCTGGCTTCCCCGACGTTGCCTGAGGTCACGAAACTGCAAGCCCTCATCACGCTCGACGAAAAACTCACAACGCTCACGGAACAAGCGGAGCAGAACCCGGGGGATCTGGCCGCGGGAGCCGAACTTAAGCGCGCTGCAACCGAGGTGTCTCAACTCCCCGTTGCCAGCCCGGTTCTTCTCGGCAAAGCCGCTCGTGCTGAGATGATCGTAGGCAACAAGGCGGCAGCGGAGTCTTTGGCTGACAAAGTGCGGAGGATTGGTCCGAAAAGGCTGATCGCGAAGTAGCGTAGGCTGGATGGCAAAGATTCGAAGGGCAAACCCCAATCAGATGTTTCTGGCCCTCCGGCACTCGGCTTTTGGCGCTTTCGTAGCGAGCCGATCAGGGCTGTATCACGCCGCAGGGAATGGCACTGAAGCATTTTGAAAAGTGGCGCTGCCGAAATCAATTCATTGGTCCGGACCGGTTGCGCTCAACGAGAAGCGCACAGACACCTCTGTTTCCACCTCGACCGGTTGGCCGTTGAGCTGTGTAACGCTGTAGCGCCATTGCTTGACCGCTTCCAATGCGGCGGGGGCAAGTTCGGCGGGGCCTGCCAGTACGTTGAGTTCTTTGACCGCTCCATCTTTCCCAACCACGGCGCGCAAACGCACGGTTTCCTGAATGCCTTTGTCCTTCGCCGCCTGGGGATAGACAGGGGGAACCGACGAGACCAGCCTGCGAGCCGTGACCCTTTCCCCAACGCGAATTCGCGTTGGCGTTGCTTGTCCATCGGCGTTAAATGTCTGGCCGGAATACAAAATCACCAAGGTGACAGTTTTCTCGCCGTCCTGATCCGGTTCCCAAGGGCGCCAAGCCGCGCGGAGATGGCTGTCAAATTCTCTGACGACCTCGGCAGTCTGATCGACGAGCCTTAGCGTGATCCTGTCCTGGACGCGAACAGGCAAGCGGCCCAACAGCGTTTCGCGCTCGGACTCGGCGAGCGCCGAAGCGTCGATTTGCTCGAGCACGCCTATCTGCTTGTCGTAGTCGGGCAGCAACGTCCGGTCCGAAGAACCAGAGCTTTCTATGGGTAGCTGGAAGTGAATGGTGATCGATACTCTTGCTGAAGAACCTGGTGACTTCACGTAGTGCCAGTTGAGCACTGACTCCAGGGCCGCGGCACGGAGTTCATTCGGTCCGCTGATCGCCTGTGCGTCATAAACGCTCCCCTGATCGTCCAGAGCGGCGACAAGCATCACACGCCCCTGCACACGGTTTCGGACTGCGGTCTGCGGGTACGAGATGGCCGAACGATGACGCAGGTTTTCAGCGCCCTGCTCGATCTTGGTGGTTGGTCCCCCGATGGGTTGGGCGGACGCCGGTCCCAGGAGCAGGCAAACCGTTCCAGGAATCAGCCACACTGTCCAAGAAAAGGACAAGCGTGGGGCAGAAAGGGAACCGAAAAGACTCCGCGTTGGCATGGGGCCTCCGAGAACTGCTTTCTGGTTCTCATTGACACCGCACGGGTGTTCCTGGTTCCCTGCTATTGGAGATTTTTCGAAAAGGCACGGAGCCTGTTCCCGTTTGCCGAAAGCCGGCTCTCAGGCCGGTGGGAAAGGCTCGGTCCGCTGTTGGTCGGCAGCGGCTATTTCTTCTGTTGGCTCGGATCGTCCGCCGGGTTCACGTAGTTCACGGCAAACGGTCCCATGCCGTGCAGCTGGATTGTCGTCGCTGTTTTCGCCATGGCGAAGTGCGGCATCTTGGCCGGCAGCGCCGCGTAGCCGTTCGACGGAAGATCCTTCATGGCCGCCTGATCAAACTTCTCTCCCATGCCCAAGGCGAAAGTGCCCGACAAAACGGTCACGTGCTCGGCAGTCGGATGCCAGTGCGGAGCAACCTTGTATCCCGCCGGCAACTGGGCGCGGATGACAAACGGCTCCGCTTTCCCCGGATCGCCCGAGATCACGGCCAGCTTGGCTCCCGCGGGCAGACTGGGAGGGGGATCGCCCCAGGTGAGTCCGCCAGCCGTCAGCATGACGTGCGCCGCGCTTGGTTGAGCGGGCGGGGCGTCCGCATTGAAGATGTCTTCGGCAACTTTCCACTGCCCGTCCGATTGCTTCTTCCACACCGCGACGTACTTGCCTTTCTCCGTCATCGGATTCCCGGCGGCATCGTTCATGGTTGACTCGTAGGTGCCGGTTGTATAGCCAAGATTCCCGGAGGCTGCCACATCCGCCTTGGTGGGACTGAACTGCAGCGAAAACCCCGGCGTCGAGGCCATCTTCTCGATGGTCTCGCGAATCGCGCCTGCGCCGGTGACTACCGGCATCCCCGCTGGATAGAACGAGGCATCGGGGCTATAAAACGTAACGAACTTCTCGATATCCTTGGTCGTCTGGGACCACTGACGATCGAGTTCCATCAAGGCGTTGCGCTCCTGCTCCACATTGGCCGACGGTCCGCACGCCGTGGCAAACAACGCTGCTGCGATTAGCAACAACAAATACCGGCTCATAACGACTCCTTTATCGAGACCAACCTCGCCTGCCTTCACCCCGGGGTTCCAACGTGGCACAGTATAGCGGAAAAACAAGGCCCCAGCCCCCCAATCTTTCGGTCAGATTTCGGGTATCGTGAAAATCCATGCCGCTTTCCAACTACGGCGTTTTCAAAGGGCGGGTGCTGGACCGCAAGCCGGGCAAGGGCCGCAGCCCGCATTACGAGATTCACGGGCTCGATGACGGCGCGCAGTTCCGGGTGTCGGTGAACGTGCGGTCGAGGTTTCATCCATCGGAACTGCTTTTTCTCGTGGACGAGGATTTCCAACATCCCATCACCGCCGGGCTTTCGGGCCTGTCGCTCGGTTTTACACCGCTCCGCAGCCGGCCGGGCGGGTTGGCGCTCGACTACATTCGAGGAAATCTCTTCAACGCCGCCGGGATGCAAGCTCTCACGCATGACGCTCCCGGGCCGGATGACGATTTGAACGACAAGCTGGACCGCATGGTCTGCCGCGCCGTAGCGAACGAGCGGGTGTTGCTCTACGCATTCGGGCAGCGGTTCGGGCCGCTCTACCGCAAAAAGGATCGCTTTTTCCGATTTACGCCGCGGAACGGCATTCATGACATTCACATGAACCAGGGAAGCCACCCCGTCTTCCAGGCCAGCGACGGCGTCTGGCAGGATGGAGCTCTGCTGTTTCATTTCCCGAAAACGCGTTCCCGGAAGGACCGTTGGATGGCGTTTTTCCTGGCTTTCCAATCGCAGGCGTGGCATACGGATGACGAGACCGGGCGCGCCGTCGACCTGAAGCGGGAGGGCGGCGCCCCGGCGCGTGTGCGCATCGTGGCTGCTCTGGTGCATCCCGACCGGCCTCCCAGCCGAAAAACCGTGACGTTGTTGAACACGACGCCCGAAGAGATCGATCTGACGAACTGGGCTCTAAGCGACACGCGAAAGGGCGTGCAGAAACTTGTGGGGACGATCAGGGCAGGGGAGACCCGCGTGATTTCCACGGAAGCGCCGCTGCATCTTTCCCAACGGGGCGGCATCATCACGCTGCTGGATCGTCGGGGCATCAAGGTGGACGGCGTCAGCTACACAAAGTCGCAGGGGCGGAAGAAAGGGCAGACGATGGTGTTTTAGGGGCCGGCGGGATTCGGGCGGGTTTCGGGATTCATGTTCGGCAATACGCCGTCACCTCCATTTTCGGATTGAGAAGACGCAGCCGGTGGAATCGCAGAATCACTGCTGGCGCAGCCGACCCTTAGTTCCCGAATCTCAAGGCCCGTTGCCCGAATCGCGCTCCCTACCCTCCTGCGATAATGAGCGGTATGGCGCGGCTGGAGGCGAGACTTCCGCAAAACGTTCCCGGGCAGTTTTTTGTCGACAGTACCTGCATAGATTGCGACACCTGCCGCCATGTTGCTCCGTCGGTGTTTGACCGGGCCGATGACGTGGAGCAATCGTTTGTATTCCACCAACCGGCCGGCGGCGAGGAACTTGACCGGGCGTTGATGGCGCTGGTGGCTTGCCCCACAGCCTCCATAGGAACCGTCGGCAAGAGCAACGCCAAGGCCGCCGCTGCCCGCTTCCCGGAGCACGTCGCGGCGAACGTCTTCTACTGTGGCTATACGTCGGAACGCTCCTTTGGCGGGTCAAGTTACTTGATCGTCCGGCCGGAAGGCAACGTGCTGGTCGATTCCCCGCGGGCCGCGGGGCCGCTCTTGCTCAAGATCGAGGAACTGGGCGGCGTCCGGCGCATGTTTCTGACGCACCGCGATGACGTCGCTGACCATGCGCGGTTTCACGAGCACTTCGGCTGTGAGCGGACGATTCACCGGCTTGAAGTTTCTGGAACCATGCGCGACATCGAGGTGCAGTTGGACATCCGCGAACCTCTGGCGCTCGACGAGGATTTCACCGCGATTCCCGTCCCCGGCCACACGCGCGGCAGCGTCTGTTACCTCTACCGGAAACAGTTTCTCTTCAGCGGCGATCACCTGTGGTGGTCGCCGAATGTGAAAGGCCTAAACGCCTCACGAAATGTTTGCTGGTACGACTGGAAGGAGCAAACGCGATCGATGGAGCGCCTGCTCGACTTTCGCTTCGAGTGGGTGCTGCCTGGACACGGACGCCGCTATCGAGCCTCGTCCGCGGAAGCGATGAAGTCCGAGCTTCAGCGGCTTGTACAGCGCATGCGCGGGAATTGAGCGTTCCCACGCGGCGCCCGGTTTTGCCGCTGCCGCCATATGGCCGGCGGCTTGGGTCGATCCAGTCTGCGCCGGCCCGACGATTCCCTCAAGGAGAACAATTCGATGGATGTCCCCACCCTGTTTCAGTCGCTCACGGACAAACTGGAGAGCGGCGCAAGCGTCAAAAGCGTCTACGGCGAGCCCATCTCCGCGGCGGGTAAGACGATCATTCCGGTGGCCAAGATCGCCTTTGGATTCGGCGGTGGTCTCGGCATTCGCGAGGTCGACAGCAACGGCAGTCAGCAAGACCCGGAAACCTCAGGCGGCGGAGGCGGCGGTGGCGGGGCCGCCATGCCCGTCGGTGTCGTCGAGATCAGCGAAGCCGGTACCCGCTTTGTCCCCATTGGCATTGAGAAGTGGATGGGCGCTGCCGTGTTGTTCGGCGTTTCCGCCGGGTTTCTGCTCGGCAAGCTAAGCCGCCGCAAGTGATCTTTTCGCCTTCGGATCTCCCGGCTTCAGGCTGCTTAACAAGCTTTTTTTCAATTACTTGGTGGTGTCATTCGTAGCGCTGGGTTGCGCCGGACTCCGTTCTCCACGCTTTGAGTTGGCCAATTAGTGGTTCCGTGCTAGGATGGGTAGGATTTACCTCATTGTCGATCGGCAAAGAGGGGAATGTACGGTCCTGTGGAGAGCCAAAAGCGCAGCATCGCCAAAGCCGTCAGCTATCGCTTTTTCGGCTCTATGATTACCGCCGGCATCGCCTTGGTGTTTACCGGCAAGCTGGATGTAGCCGTAGGAATCGGGCTGCTTGATGCCGTCGCGAAGATAACGGCTTTCTTCCTTCACGAGCGTATTTGGGCTCGTATTCGCTGGGGTGTGGCGAAACGGCCCGATTACGAGATTTGACAGATTCCTTTGCGGCGTTTCCCCCAAGGCGGTCTCTGTCATTTGCTTTCGTGGCAAAGCGTCTGCGCTAACTTCCTTGCACTGTTCGGTATGATCGTACGTTCAGGAGTGTGGAAGCTGGTTCCCGCGTTTCGCTCTTCGACCCATCCCCGTTTCGTTTTCCTCGTGGCCAAGGAGTCGTGAATGTTGCCGGCGGGCCGATCGCGCTTGCATGACTATCTGGACCGCCGACTTGTGGCTGCGGGATCGTTCCTGGCGCTGACGCTGCTGATGACTTTTCCTCTGGCGCTCCATTTCTCGAGCGCGCTTCCGGCGGGCTACGGGGACATCTGGCAGAACTATTGGAATTTCTGGTGGTGGAAGAAGGCGCTGCTCGAGCTCCATCAGCACCCCTACCACACGCAGTACTTGTTCCATCCAACCGGGGCCGGCACGATTTTCCACACGCACTCTTCCTTCAATATGCTTCTCGGTCTGCCCCTCACGGCGGCTTTGGGGCCGGCCGCGGCCTACAACTTTTGCGTGCTGATGGCCGTGTGGCTGTCGGGCCTAGGAACGTACTTGCTTGTGCGCGACCTGACCGGCGATGCGCGCGCCGGAGTGTTGGCGGGGATCGTGTTTGCCTTTTTCCCCCATCGCATGGAGGAGATTCTCGAACACCTCAATCTGATGTCGGTACAGTTCATCCCGCTCACCCTGTTTTTCTTCTTCCGTTTGTGCCGGCAGGGCGGCCGCCGAAACATCGCGGGTTTGGGAATCTGCTTCGCGCTCAATGCGCTTTGCAGTTGGCACCTGGGCCTAAAGCTGATTCTGATTCTGTTGCCGCTGGCTGTCGTGCAATATTGGCGGCCGGCGCGCCAGCGCGCGGCGATTCTGCGGGACAGCGGACTGGCGGCACTCATCGCGACTGCGATCTTGTTTCCCCTCGTGCAGCCGATGGTGGCGGAGATGTGGAGCGGGGAGACCTACTATCAGAAGGCCCAGGAAAACACAGGAGCGGACCCGGCGTTCTTCTTCATTCCACAGTATGAACACCCCTTGTGGCGGGAGTTGACCTCCTGGGCTTATGTTGACCGTGCGTATTACTCGGCCGGCTTCATGACCTACCTGGGCTTCGTTCCCGTGGCACTGGCTCTTTTCGCGCTGTGGCGGAAGCAACGCGGCGCGGTGTTCTGGGCCGTGTTTACGTTGGCGGCGCTACTGCTGGCCTTGGGGAAGCATCCGTACTGGAACGGTCATCTCTTTGAGAACATCACGCTGCCCTTCGCGGTATTTGCCGAGATTCCAGTCTTCCGGCTGTTGCGGTCGGCCAACCGCTTCCTGACCCTGACGGGCCTGGGGCTGGCGGTGCTCGCCGGACTCGCCTGGATGGCCATGAAGCGCAAGACCGACATGCGGTTTGCATTGCTGGCGGCGCTCATTCTCCTTGACTACGCCTGGCTTCCGTTTCCCATCCGGACAGTCGAGATCTCGCCGATCTACGAGAAGCTGGCTGCGGCGGGGCGGCGGGCGATTATTGATGCGCCCTCCATGCAAAGGAGCCGCGGGGCCCACAACATGGTGGCGCAAACGGTCCATGAGCGTCCCATCGCTGACGGGTATCTCTCGACCGGTGCGCCGAAGGCGGAAGCCTTCATCGCACAAGACCCGGCGCTATCGGACCTGATCGGTGTTCCGAAGCTCGAGCGGCCTCTGGACCGCGATCATCTGCTTGCTCTGGGTTTTGACACCTTCGTGCTGCACAAGTATCGAGCCGACGGCTACGCCAGGGAGAGAGACCCCCTGGTGCCGCTGCATCACATCTCGGAGCGAAAGTATATCGGCCGCCTGGGCGGTGTGCCCGACGACGTCATGGACCGGCTGCGCGCCGAATTGACGGCTTGCTGCGGTGAACCTGCCTTTGAGGATGGGAAGATTGTGGTGTTCTACTTGGAGCGGGGACGCTGAGGGATCAGAGGCACGCGCTCGCGTGAACGGGGCGTTTCCTTGCGCACCCGGCTTTCTTCGTGGCGCCGCCTCCGAATCCTAGGCGACTCTCCGCCCCTAAGCGATTCCGGCGCCTTGGGCCTCGACGTAAACAGCGTAGAGCGACTGGCTGCCGGTCATGAACAAGCGGTTGCGGCGCGAGCCGCCGAAGCAGACGTTCGAGCAAATTTCGGGCAGCAGAATCTGGCCGATGCGTTTGCCGTCGGGAGCGAACACGTGTACGCCGTCGTAGCCGGCGCCGACCCAGCCGGCGCTCGACCAGATATTGCCGTCGGTGTCCGCGCGAATGCCGTCGGCCATCCCCGCGCCCTTGCCTGGCAGGTCCATGGAGACGAATTGTTTGCCGTTGCGCAGAGTCTTGCCGTCCGCCACGTCCCAAACCTTGATGTTCTTCGGCGCGTTGGGATAATGCGTGGACCCGGTATCGGCGATGTAGAGTTTCTTGTAGTCGGGCGAAAAGCAGAGGCCGTTGGGTTTGAAGATTTCGTCGGTGACCAGGGTCGTCTGTCCGCTCTGCCCATCGATACGATAGACGGCTTCCTTGATTTCGAGATCGTGCTTGTAGCCCTCGTAGTTGAGAAGGCTGCCGTAACCCGGATCGGTAAACCAGATTCCTCCCGTGGGATCGACTACGGCGTCATTAGGTGCGTTGAGCGGCTTGCCCTGCCATTTGTCGGCCAGCACGGTGAGTTTGCCGTCGTGTTCATAACGGACAAGGCGGCGGTTGCCGTGCTCGCACGATATCTGCCTGCCCTCGCGGTCGAAGGTATTGCCGTTGCTGTGGCCGGCGGGGTTGCGGAATTCGCTGACGTGGCCGTCTTCTTCGAGCCAGCGCAGTTGGCGGTTGTTGGGAATGTCGCTCCAAACGAGGTATCGGCCTACGCCGTTCCAGGCCGGTCCTTCGGCCCACAAGGTACCCGTGTGCAGGCGCTGGATCGGTGTGTTGCCGATTCTGTACTTGGCGAAACGATCGTCGAGAACCAGGATGTCCGGATCGGGGTAGCGGACCGGAGTCTTGCCGCTCCAGTCACGGTCCGCCGCTGTCGCCAGGGGCGCTAAGGCGGCTCCGGCGAGCGCCGTCGTCAGGAAAGATCTGCGGTCGAAAGATGCTGGTTGATTCGGGTTTTCACTCATACGGGTGGCCTTTTCTCGAGGATTCCTCATGACAGGGTACACGATTCGCTTAATAACTGTCCTATCGCTTGTACCCGAACTTGCGCAGCAGAGCGTGGCGCGCTTTGGCGTGCTCTTCTTTTTCCACGCCCGCGGGGGAAGAGCCGTCGATCACGCCGAGTATTCCGCGCCCCTGCTCGGTCTGGGCCACAATGACCTCCAGCGGGTTGGCCGTCGCGCAGAAGAGGCGAACGACCTCCTGGCAGTCCTTGACGCGGTTGAGGATATTGATCGGGTAACCCCCTTTAAGAACGATGACGAAGATGTGGCCCGCCGCGAGGGCAGTGGCGTTTTCCGCGGCCACTTTCTTGAGAGCCTCGTCATTGCCCTCGAGCCGCGTGAGGCACTCGCCGGAGGCTTCGTTGAAGGCGATCCCGAATTTCATCTGCGGCGCCGTGCCGACGATAATCTCGTAGAGGTCCTCGACGGTCTTGATGAAGTGCGACTGCCCCAGAATCAGGTTGGCGCCCTCGGGGATATGCATGCGAACGGTCTTGAGATCCATGGGTCCTCCGCGCGAATTCAGGGTTAGAGCGTGAGTTCGCGAACAGCCTCGTGCAGCACGTCCTGCAGAATTCCGGCGCTGACCCTGAGGTTCTTCCCACTGCGCAGGTGTATGCTATTTTGTCAAAAGTATAGGTTTTCCGGGGCATCGGCGGCCCGAGAACTCCAGCCCCTGGAGCACATGACCAAGTTTTGGCACACCACCCTTGCGCCCTGGTGGAGGTTCGTCTCCGTGGGCGCGCTCCTGGGATCGGCGGCTGCGGCGCAGGATGGCGTCGCGCCCGTTTCCCTGGCTCCCTACTATCCCACGCCGATGGCTGTGGTCGAGAAGATGTTGGAACTCGGCGAGCTGAAGCCGGGAGAACTGGTCTACGACCTGGGCAGCGGTGACGGCCGCGTGGTGATCCTGGCGGCGCAGAAGTTCGGCGCGCGCGCAGTTGGGTTCGAGATCGACCCGCCCAACGTAGCGTACAGCCGCAAGTTGATTGCCAAGCTGGAGTTGGAGGACCTTGCCTCCATCGAACAAAAGGATCTGACGCTGGCGGACTTTTCGAAGCCGGATCTGATCTTTGTTTATCTGCTTCCCGATGCCAACGATAAGATCCGCCCTCTGCTCGAATCCAAGGTGCGCAAGGGCGTCCGCGTCATTGCCCACGACTTCCAGTTTCGGGAATGGGAGCCGGAAAAAACGGTCACCGTCGTCGATACGAGTGATTTTGAGCCGCGCGAGCACAAGCTGTATCTGTACCGGCGATAGAACCCTCTACACCCCGGTCCATTCCACGAGCCAGAGCGTCAGCCCCGGCACATATGTAATCAGCAGAACGGCGATCAGCAGCATCACAACATAGGGGAGCGTCGAGCGATAGATGCGCGACAGCGGCTGCTCAAAGCGGTAGGCGGAAAGAAACAAATTCTCACCCATCGGCGGCATCAGGTATCCAAGTTCCATGTTGGCGAGGAAGATGATGCCAAGATGCACCGGGTCGATGCCATAGGCGGCGGCCATCGGGGCAATCAAAGGCACAATGACCAGGATGGCGGAATAGATGTCCATGAGCGCGCCCACAATGATGAGCAGAATGTTCAGCGCGAGCAGAAACAGCAGCGGCGATGCAATATGAGCTTGTACCCAGGCGAGGGCGTGCATGGGCACTTCGGCAAAAATCAGGAAGCTGGTGAAGCCGAGCGCGACGGCGAGAATGATCATGAAGCCGCCGATGAGCGTGGCGCTCTCGATCACTACCTTCGGCAGTGCGCTCGTGATGCTGAGGTCGCGAAAGATCAGGCATTCGACCACAAACGCGTAAAGCACCGTGACGGCCGCCGCTTCCACAAGAGTGGTGAGCCCGCCGAGTATGCCGCCGAGAACGACGACCGGCAACAGTAGCTCCCATTTCGCCTCCCAGATGGCCGCTCGCGCCTCGGGCCAGGCGAAGGGCGAGCGCTGGGCGCCGCTTGTCCACCCGCGATAGGCGCCCCAGCCGGCCACGACGATCACGAGGAGGAAGCCCGGTACGATCCCGCCTACGAAAAGGCGCTCGATGGGCTGCTCAGCGTAAAAGGCATAAAGAATGACCGGCAAACTCGGAGGAAAAAGCAGACCAATCGATCCCGAGACGGTCACCAAGCCAACAGCGGTGTTTTGGGGATAGCGGGCTTTTTCGAGCACCGGGAGAAGCAGACCGCCCATCGAGAGGATCGTGATGCCGGAAGCGCCCGTGAGCGGCGTGAAAAAAGCAAGGACCAGCGTTGTCACGATCGCCAGCCCGCCGGGCATCCAGCCGACCAGTGCGGAGGACAGGCGCATCAACCGTTTGCTCGATCCTCCCTCCGCCAGAATGTATCCGCCGAGAGTGAAGAGCGGAATGGCGGGAAGCATGGGCGACGTTGCAAGACGGTAAGTCTCGCCAGGCACGGCCGAAATCGGTGTGCCGTCATCCCAAAAGAGGAGCAGCGCCAGGCCGCCAATGGCGGCATAGATTGGCATGCCGAGCGCTGTGGCGGCGAGGATGGCGATGCTCGCCGGCCAGACGAGACTGCCGGATTCCTGCAGGGACGGCACGAGACCCAGCACGGCGGGAATCAACAGCCCCAGGGCCGCGAGAAGGCGGCCGAGCCTCTTATCAGAGGCCTGCCAAATGAGCCGGCCCGTGATGGCGGCGAAGCCCAGGGGCATGATGAGGGAGGCGACCCAAACGGGTATGCCCCAGGCGACGCGGTCGCCGTACTGATGGTCCACCTGCACGAGTTGCGCGGCGGCCAGGCCCAGGCAGGCGGTGATGCCCGCGCCCATCGCTGCCGTAAAGATGCGAATGCTGCCGCGCCAGGCTTTGGGCAGCACGTCGGCGGTGGAAAGAGCCAGCAGCCGCTCGGAGCGCGCCGCCAGCGCCGCGCCGAGAAACGTGATCCAGAGAGTGAGATGCTCGACGATCGGGATGGAGCCGGCAATGCCGCCGCCGAGCCACTTGCGGGCAACGATTTCAACCAGGGGCAGCGCCGCGATGGCGGCTAATACGGCAATCGACAGCCCGTTTTCGATTCGGGCCAGGATCCCCGGCTGCTCGCTTTCTGGCATGGGTGGGGTTGGTTCCGCGCCGGGTTGGCGGAGCGAACGTTAATTCTGGCTGCCGGCCTGCCGGGCCCGGTATTGATCGCGCAACCGTAGCGCTTGATCGAACAGGTCGGCGGGCGCGAGCGTGCCGCGCAGCTTCGGATAGGCGTTGTGAACCTCGGAGCGCCACTTCGCCAACGTGGCGACGTCGATAGTGACGACATTGAGGCCGCGAGTCTTCATCTCGTTGACTGCATCGTCCCCAGCCGACCGAATCTTCGAGCGGAGGCCCTCTCCGGCGTCACGAGCGGCTTTTAGCAACTGCGGGCGGTACTGCTCCGGAACCTGTTGCCAGGAGCGCGTGCTGATGACTGTGGCGGCGAGCAGCGGCACCCATTTCAGGTCGATCATGTTGCTGGCCTGTTTGTAGGTGCCGTCGAGCAGCGAAAACAGTGGCGGTACCTCGATGGCTTCGATTAACCCCGTTTGCAGTGCGGTCACCATCTCATTGGCTGGAAGAGGCACGACAGTGAATCCCAAATCGTTAAACAGCCTCACGGTATCGGGATCTCCGGCGGACGTCCACAGCTTCATCTTCTGGATATCCCCGATCGTTTGTGCGGGCTGCTTGCTGAAAAAGTGCACCCAGCCGGCGTCGCTCCAATTGAGGACCGTGAACGTAGCCGTTTCGATGCGCTTTTCGAGTTCCGGCGCAAGCTGGCCTCGCACATAGTCGAGTTCCTCGTAGGACTCGAACATCATGGGCACCGTCAGCGCCGACACGCCTGCGTCAATGCGCGAAAGGCCGGAGCCCGAAACAGCCACGGCGTCCAGGCCACGCCGCTGCACCTTACGAATCATTTCGGCTTCATCGCCCAACACACCGCCCGCGTAGATGCGCAGCTCGACTTCGCCGTTGGATATCTTGCGCCAATCCTGGCGAATTTGCAGCAGCGCGTCATGCCAGGTGGAGCCTTCCGGGGCCATCGTGCCCAGGCGAATGAGGACTTTGGCGTCGGCGCGGGGAAGGAAAGAAAAAAGGAGTAAGAAAAGCGGCCAGACGCGGAATTGCGGCAGACGTGTCTTCAAACCATGTCCCTCCGGCATTCGGACTGAGAGCCCTTCCTACAAGAATAGCTCATCGATGCGCCGCAACAGCCACTCGGCCCGGCGGCGCGCGAGGATATTGGCGAGGCGATTTTCCGGCTGGGCATCGGGATCGACAGCCAGCGCTTTCCGCAGAAGGTCCTCAAATTCCCCGCGATTTTGCTTGGGAATCGCCACGGCTTCGGCGTAGGCGACGTGCAGGGCAGCGCGCCGGCCGTGGTTGAGCTGCAAGGCGCGCTCATAGTGCTCGCGGATCGCTCCCTCGTCGGGGTCGCCCGGCTTGGCGGATTCGAAAGAAACTTTGAACTCGTGGAGCGAGCCGCCGTCCCAGTCTTCGTCAAGATCGAGGGCGCGATCGATGAGTGCTTCCACTTCCGGCAAGCGGGCGAGCATCGAGGCGTCGCCTTTCGAGACCGCTATGGCCAGCCCAAGCGATGCGGACGTCCAGTAGAGAAATGGCAGATCCCACTTTTCCTGCTTGCCGTCGATCAGCTGCGCTGCACCACGGGGCGCGGTCAAGAGCTGCTGGCGAAATCCCGCATGGTTCGTTTCAATGCCGCGCAGACAGTAGTCGAGACCACGGAGGTAGAGCCTGCGGGCGCGTGCGCGCAAGGCGCGGCCCCGCTCCAGATCCTCATCCATCAGCACCTCGCCAGGGAAGTCCACGTAGCCGTAGGAGTAGAGGACGAAGCCTCGGCACGCAGTGAGCAGCAAACCACGATGGTTGGGAGATTCCTGCAGCAGACTTTCTGTGAGCTTTAGGCCGAACGGCAGGGCCTCGCCGACGAGGTCGGCGTCCTCATCGGTCTCGTAGACCGAATTGCCCGAGGCCAGGGTGTCCCCGATCTTGTTGACGGCGTATTTCTTGAGCGAACAAGCGGAACCCGAAGCAAGCAAGAAGCCTGTGACGAACAGGAGAGCTAACGCGGGATTGCGTGTGGGACGCACCAAAAAAACACGATAGCGCAAACGAGAGGGGTCATGGGAAGCCGGTCAATGCACGCCCCGGCGCAGACTGCGATGCCGCGCCGCTACTGTTCCTTCGGCATCTCCATTCCCAGGTTCTTGAACAGGAACGCCCACTGGTCGGCGGTTTCTTCGATGAGCTTCGACGTCGGCTTGCCCGCGCCGTGGCCGGCACGCGTTTCTATCCGCGCCAACACTGGCGCGTCCCCGGCCTGGGCCGCCTGGAGCATGGCGATGAACTTGAAGCTGTGGCCGGGCACGACACGGTCGTCGGTGTCGGCGGTCGTGACAAGCGTCGGCGGATACTTCACGCCCGACTTGATGTTGTGATACGGCGAATAAGCGTAGATCGCTTTGAATTCCTCCGGGTTTTCGGAAGAGCCGTAGTCGTCGGTCCAGAAACGCCCGGCGGTGAAGTTCTGGAATCGCAGCATGTCCATAACTCCGACGGCGGGAAGGCACGCGCCGAAGAGATCGGGCCGCTGGGTCATGACTGCGCCTACCAGCAAGCCGCCGTTGCTGCGCCCGTGAATGGCCAGCTTTTCGCGCCGCGTGTACTTGTTCTCAATAAGCCACTCGGCGGCGGAGATGAAATCGTCGAAGACATTCTGTTTGCGCAGGCGTGTGCCGGCCTGGTGCCACTCCTCGCCATACTCTCCGCCGCCGCGCAGATTGGCGATGGCCAGCACGCCGCCCAGATCCATCCAGCCCGCGAAAGACGACGAGAAGGCCGGTGTGATCGAGATGTTGAATCCGCCATATCCGTAAAGCAGCGTCGGGTTGTTGCCGTCGAGCGCGATCCCCTTGCGGCTGGTGATGAACATGGGAATGCGCGTACCGTCTTTGCTGTGGTAGAAGACCTGCTTCGTCTCGTAGAGAGAGGTGTCGAGCTTGACCTTGGGCTGCAGCAACACGGTACTCTCGCCGGTCGCCATATCAAGCCGGTAGATCGTGGGCGGCAGGGCGAAACCGGTGAGAGTGTAGAAGGTTTCCTTGTCACTGCGCTGTCCCTCGAAGCCCGTGGCCGTGGCGATTCCCGCCAATTCGATTTCGCGAACCAACTTGCCGTCAAGTGCGTGGATCTTGACCTGCGAGCGGGCGTCTTTCAAATACTGGGCGACGAACATGTCGTTGATCAGCGAGATGTCCGTAAGGGTTTCCGCCGCTTCGGGGATGATCTCCTGAAACGCGTCAGGCTTGGGGTTTCGGGTATCAATGGCGATCAGCCGCTTCCTGGGAGCGCCGAGATCGGTCCTGAAAAAAAACCGCGGACCATCATTGCCGACGATCGTGTAGTCCTGGTCGAAGTTCGTTATCAAATCGACGACCTTACTCGCGGGCTTGGTGAGATCCTTGTAGGCAATGCGGTATTTGTCGTCCGTGCCTTTGGCAATCGTGATCACAAGGTAGCGCCCGTCATCGGTGACGGTTGTGCCGTAAATCCAGTCAGGGTTGTCCGGCCGCGTATAAACGAGCGTGTCCTCCGCCTGCGGCGTACCGATGCGGTGGTAATAGATTTTCTGGTTGAGATTTAGACTCTGGAAAGCGGCCCCTTCCTTGGGCTCGTCGAAACGGCCGTAGTAGAAACCCTTCCCGTCTTTCGTCCAGGAAGCCTCAGTAAACTTGGCCCATTTGATTTCATCGGCCAAGGGTTTCCCGCCGGCCACGTCCATCACGCGAAAGGTCTGCCAATCGGAACCGGCTTCGGCGACCGAATACACCACATACTTGCCGTCCTCGCTGAACCAGGCGCGATCGAGAGCGATCGTACCATCCGCCGACCAGGTGTTGGGATCGATCAGAACACGGGGTTCGGCGTCGAGCGTATCCTTGACGTAGAGCACATACTGATTTTGCAGGCCGTCATTCTTCAGGAAGACGTAACGCCCGCCGGTCTTGCGAAAGCTCGCGTATTTCTCGAAATTCCAGAGTTCGGTGAGCCTTTTCTGGATCGCTTGGCGCTGGGGGATGGATTCGAGGTAGGCGAAGGTGACCTTGTTCTCCGCTTCGACCCACTGGGCGACCTCGGGGACTTCCCGCACATCCTGTTCGAGCCAGCGGTAGGGGTCGGGGACCTCCACGCCGTGATAGGTGTCGATGTGCTCGACCGTTTTGGTTTCCGGATACCGGAGGGATTGCTGGCCGCTGCATCCGAGTGTCGTCAGAACGAATCCTCCCAGGGCGATCAGTAGTCGGCGGTCGAGGGGCATCGGGTTCCTCCGCTGGAGTCTTTTGACGATTGTAGCGAGGAATTCGCGACTCCGAATTCCCTAACGCCCCATCCAGCCGCCATCGACGGTCAGGACTTCCCCATGCACGTAATCCGACGCGGATGATGCCAGGAAGACGGCCGCCCCGACGAGATCCTCGGGTTCGCCCCAGCGCCCGGCGGGAATGCGGCTCAGAATGGCGGGGCTGCGGACAGGATCCTCGCGCAGCGCCTTGGTATTTTCAGTAGCGATATAGCCCGGCGCGATCGCGTTGACATTCACGCCCTTGCCTGCCCACTCGTTTGCCAGCGCTTTGGTCAGTGTGGCGATGCCGCCCTTGGCCGCGGCATAGCCGGGGACGGTAATGCCGCCCTGAAAGCTCAGCAATGACGCGGTGAAAACGATCTTACCCGAACCTCGCGCCAGCATAGCGCGGCCAAACTCCCGGCTCAGGATGAAATGGGCGCTGAGATTGACTTCCAGCACTTCGTCCCAGTATTGGTCGGGATGCTCGGCGGCGGGCTTGCGCAGAATCGTGCCGGCGTTGTTCATAAGGATATCGATCGTCGGGAAGTCGGCCTTCACCTGTTCGACCAGGCTATAGACGTTTTCGCGGCGGGCGAAATCGCACGAATAGGCGCGGAACAGCCGCCCGCGAGCCTGCACTTCCTTCTCGACGGCACTGCCCGGCTCGAGCGTCTGGCTCACTCCCGCGATGTCGGCCCCGGCCTCTGCCAGCCCAATGGCCATGGCCTTGCCGATACCGCGCTGGCAGCCTGTGACGACAGCTCGCTTGCCGTCGAGCTTAAAACGATCCAGTACACCCATGGATTTCCTTTTCCGGCGTCGTGGTTTGGTGACGCACGGTCTATTCTAGCCCGGCCCGGGACCCGCACCGTGCGTCTGGTCGCGACGGCCTCGGGAAAAAGGAGATGCCCCGCTCCCGCAATGCGAAAAGTGACAAAATGAGACTGTCGAACCGAAACTTCGAGGCAATACGATGCAGGAAGTCGTGATCGTGGAAGCGCTGAGAACCGCCGTCGGCAAGGCGCCGCGGGGGACTTTGAAGACCACGCGCGCCGACGATATGGCGGCGTCTGTCATCAAGGTGCTGCTGGCCAGGACGCCTCAACTCGACCCCGCGGATATCGACGACGTGGTGCTCGGCTGCGCCATGCCCGAAGCCGAACAGGGTATGAACATGGCGCGTATCGCCGCCCTTCGCGCCGGGTTGCCGGACTCCGTGCCGGGCATGACCATCAACCGTTTCTGCAGCTCAGGACTCCAAGCGATTGCTATCGCCGCGGACCGCATCCGGTCCGGAGGCGCGGAGGCGATTATTTCGGGTGGTGCGGAATCGATGAGCCTGCTGCCGAGGGCGGGACACAAGTTCGCGCCCAATCCGGGCTTGGTTGCGGAAATGCCGCAGGTCTACATCAGCATGGGGCTGACGGCCGAGAAGGTGGTCAGAAAATACGATATCGCCCGCAACGTGCAGGACGACTTCGCGCTTTGGAGCCATCAGAAAGCGACTGCGGCGAGAAGGGAAGGGAAGTTTGCCGGCGAGATTGTTCCGCTCGACGTCGAGGTGGTCGCATCCCATAACGGCACAGCGTCAACACAGCGTGTGCTGTTCGATCAGGACGAAGGCATTCGCGAGGATACAACTTTCGAAAAGCTGTCAGCGTTGAGGCCTGTGTTTCAGGTGGGTGGCGTTATTACGGCGGGAAACTCCTCGCAAACGAGTGACGGTGCTGCCGCGGCGCTGGTCATGTCCGCGCGTAAGGCCGATGAGCTTGGCCTCAAGCCGCTGGGGCGGTTTGTGAGCTTCGCGACAGCCGGGGTGCCGCCGGAGATCATGGGGATCGGGCCCGTGGTGGCGATTCCGAAGGCGCTGGCCCTCGCGGGCCTGAAGCTTGAAGACATAGGGCTGATCGAATTGAACGAGGCCTTCGCCGGACAAGCCTTGGCCGTGGTCAAGCTGGCGGGTCTGAATCCCGACATCCTCAATGTGAACGGCGGCGCTGTGGCGTTGGGCCACCCGTTGGGTGCGACCGGGGCCAAGCTCACGGCCACCTTGCTGCACGAGATGCAGCGCCGTGGCACGCGCTATGGCATGGTGACGATGTGCGTCGGCGGAGGCCAGGGCGCGGCGGGGATCTTCGAGAGGATCTAGGCGAGCCATGGCGGCGACAACTCCGGTCACAAACAGGCTTCCAGGAACCCTGGGAGGCAGCTTTCTCTTCGAGGACTCGCCGGCGGCAAGCGTGTTCACGCCCGAAGACTTCACGGAAGAGCAACGGCAAACAGCCGCCACCGCGGACCGCTTCATGTCCGAGGAAGTGATCCCCGTCATCGATGAATTTGAGCGCCACACGCCGGGGCTGGCGCGCCGGCTGTTCGAAAGGGCGGGCGAACTGGGGCTGCTGGCGGTGTTCATTCCGGAGAAATACGGCGGCCTCGAGATGGATCTTGGCACCGCACTGATCGTCGCCGAGCGTGTGGGCCGTTACGCGGCCTTCTCCACAACCTACGGTGCGCATGCCGACATCGGCACGCGTCCGCTACTCTTCTTCGGCAGCGAGGAGAGCAAACAACGCTTTCTGCCGAAGCTTGCGCAAGGCGAGATGATGGCCGCCTACTGCCTCAGCGAGCCGCACGCTGGCAGCGATGCCTTGGCCGCGCGCACCCGTGCCGACCTTTCGCCGGACGGCAAGCATTACGTGCTCAACGGCGAGAAGATGTGGATCTCCAACGGCGGCTGGGCCGATCTCTACACGGTTTTTGCCAAGGTCGATGGGGAGAAATTCACGGCTTTTCTCGTCGAGCGCACGACGCCGGGTCTTCGCCCCGGCGCCGAAGAAAAGAAGATGGGCATCAAGGGCAGCTCTACGACTCCGCTGGTGCTGGAGAATGTCACCGTCCCCGTCGGCAACGTGCTCGGTGAAGTGGGGCGTGGACACGTCATCGCCTTCAACATCCTCAATCTGGGCCGGCTGGAGCTGGGCGGCGCGTGCGTGGGTGGCGCCAAAGACGTGCTGGCCGACTCGATCCGCTATGCCAAGCAGCGCAAGGCCTTCGGGCAAGCAATTGCGGAATTCGGACTTATCCAGGAGAAGCTGGCCGAGATGGCCGCGCGCCTCTTCGCCGCGGAATCCCTCGTTTACCGGACCTCCGGCCTGATCGACTCGCGGCTGACGGACGTTTCCTGGGGAGAGTCCGGCGCTGCGCAAACAGCGCTCGAGGCCATCGAAGAGTTTGCGGTCGAATGCTCGATCGCCAAGGTGTACTGCTCCGAGGCCCTTGATTTCATTGTCGACGAGGGCGTCCAGATTCATGGAGGATACGGCTTTCACCAGGATTATGCCGTGGAACGCGCCTATCGGGATTCTCGGGTCAATCGCATCTTTGAGGGCACGAACGAGATTAACCGGCTGCTCATCCCCGGCATGCTTATGAAGAGAGCAGCGCAAGGAAGACTTGAGCTGCTGGTGGCTATTAGCCAGGCAACAAAAGAGATCATGGCCGGATGGGATTCATCGATTGAGCGCGGGACGGACCTTGGCGAGGCCAAGGCGCTGCTCGACCGGGCGAAGAAGGCGGTGCTTTGGGCGGCTGGCATCGCGGCGCAACGCTTTGGCAAATCCCTTGAGAGCGAGCAGGAGCTTCAGGCGGCGTTGGCCGGCGGTGTAATCGCCGTCTACGCAGCCGAATCAGCGTGCCTCCGCGCCGAGAAGCTGGTGGCTAACGGAAAGGGTGAAGCTGCGAGCGACATGGCGACACTGTTGGCCCGGGACGCCCTGGAAGAGAGCCGTCAGCACGCCCTAAAGGTGCTGGGGGCGTGCGGCGAGGGGGAAACCGCCCGCGCTAGTCTCAGCCTCCTCCACAAGCTCACCAGCGCCGTGCCCGCCAATAACGTTTCCTTGCGAAGGCGTATCGCGGGCCGTCTGAAGGCCGCTGAGCGGTTTGTGGTTTGATGCAACCTGCGCGCACGACGGAGCGCTTTCCGCGCCTCGCGGAACTGCAATTCCCGCATGCCTGATCCAGAGCGACCTTCTCCCCCCGGTGTGCCGGCTCCCCAGGAACAGTCCACCGCCACGCTGACTGCCGCACCGCCGTTGCGGGTGGTGTTGGCCATTGGCCTGCCGGGCGCTGGAAAATCCACCTGGTTTCAGCGTCAGGGAATCACACCCCTATCGAGTGACGAGCTTCGCATCCTGCTGGCGGACGACGTGAACGAGCAGCGCTATCAAGCGCAGATCTTCGCCGCATTGCAACACCTGTTGGAGGTGCGTCTCGATCTCGGCCGGCCGGTCACCTACATTGACGCAACCAATCTTGTCCGCGAACAGCGGAAGCCTTTTAGGGACATTGCCAAGCTACATGAGTGCAGTTTAGAAGCTCTATTCTTTAATGTATCTGTTGAAGAATGCTTGCGACGCAACAAAGGCCGAGCCCGCCGCGTCCCCGAGGATGTGATGTTGCGCATGGCGGTGGCGCTCGAACCGCCAACACACGAAGAGGGGTTTGATCGCATCGTTGAGATCGGACCGCATGGCGCCGAGATCCCCCCGACGGAGAATCCGCAACCAGGGGGCCGGCCATGACCGGCCCCGGAGCTTCTCCGACTTGGGAGGGTCCGGCCGGGCTGCGCCGGATGCAACAGGACTGGGATCGCCGCGCAATGGAGCAAGCCGAGCAGTCCGTCTACAGCCGCGACTCTGTTTTTGACGTCGAAGACTTTGCCGCTTCAGGCCAGGCCAACTATGACCAACTCGTGCGCCCCTATCTGCCGATCCTGCTGGAGGGACGGCCGGCATCGTCCTGCCGGGCGGTAGAGATCGGATGCGGCCTGGGCCGCATGACGCGGGCCTTTGCCGCTCAATTTGCCGAGGTGCATGGCGTCGATATTTCGCCAGCGATGATTGAGAAAGCCCGCCACCGTTTGGGTGATATCCAAAACGTGAGGTTGCATGTCGGCTCCGGCGACAGCCTTGCTCCTCTCCCCGATGCCGCCTTCGATCTGGTTTTTTCCTATATTGTGTTTCAGCACATCCCATCCAAGCCCGCGATCGAGAACTATGTGTATGAGGCCGGCCGTGTCCTGCGGCCCCGGGGCGTCTTCAAATTCCAACTCAATGGCGACCAGTCGCCCGCGTATCTCACCCATGAGCGTGACAGTTGGCTGGGCGAGACGTTTTCGTTGCAAGAGGCGGAGACGATGCTGGTCCGCTATGGCTTTTCCCTGGTGGCAGCGGAGGGGATTGGAACCCAGTACTTCGTTCTGACCGCCCGCAAAGCGCAACTGACGTCGGAGTACGGTGACCGTCCGTATATCCTCGCCGGAGAAGCATGGGCCAACGCCCAACTGATCGAAGGTTTCGGGGAAGCTGCTCACGAGAGCTGGCGTCCTATGGCGGCGTCGAGCCGGGCGCGGCTGGCAGTTCCCGCGGAGGGGACGTTGCGGTTCTTTGCGGGGATCTACTTCTGGCCGGAACCGGATTGGCAGCCAAGAGAGGTGCGTTTCCGGATGGGCGACGAAGTCGCCTCCGCGCGCGTCCCCGATCCCGGCGATCACTATTTCGAATTTGATCTGCGTCAACGCACGGCTACAGCCGCTGTTGAGGTGGAAGCTGTGATGACTCCCCCGTGCCCCACGCCACCCGCCTTCCGCTGCATGGGGCTCGTTCCTCTTCCGACGCCGGAGTAAGCGGGCAGAACCACATTGTGGACGTCTTTCGGAACGGTGCCTTCGCGGTCCTCTAAGGGTTTTCCCCGGCTCCAAATGCAGCCTAGTGGGACTACTTAAGACATAGAGTAAGGTTCCCTAAGACGATTTTGCTATTTCGTTCTCTAGCGCCGGGATCGAACATGGAGAGAGGGATGCGTCCGCGATCCCTCAGGCATCCACGCCGCGGAAGAGGAATAGTGAGGACGGAGAACGTTTTGCGCGCAGCAGATATTCGTCGAAATTTGTCTAGGGACTGGCAGCGGCGGGAGGAGGTTTTCATGCGCTATCTGACAGCCGCAAGAAGGGTTCGTCGTCAAACCGCGACGCTCGGGTTGGCGTTTCTGTTTCTCAACGGCGTGTTGGCGGCTGATGATTCGCCGTGCGACTTGAACGGCGATTCGAAAGTCACGGTAGCGGACGTGCAACACGCCATTAACCAAGGATTGGGATCCGAAAGTTGCGGTGGGGGAGATCTCAATCGCGACGGCAGATGCGACGTGGTCGATGTACAGCGCTTCGTGAACGCCAGCATGGGGAAGCCCTGTCTGGTCGGCGACTCCAGCGCGGACGCTTCCAAGCCGGTCCTGGACTACGGCGTGAAGTGCGATGGGGTCACGGACGATACCAACAATCTTCAGGCCGCACTGAACGACAGCGCCAACTGGACGAGCGGCGCCCTGAGCTTTCCGCCTTCGGGGACCTGCGTCGTTTCATCGGGCTTGACTTGGACATCAAGTGGCAGGCCGACCATCCTGGGCCGGGGCGCCACGATCAAAGCGAAAAACGGCATGCCGGTGAACGCGGGGTACGATATGCTGCGCGTCGCGAAGGCCGACGGCGCGACGATCGATGATCTCGACTTTGACGCGAACCGGATCGGCCGGGCCCGGTCGGAAGCTGAAGTCCACACCCTTGAGATTCGGGACACGCGCGGCCTTACGATCCGCAAGGTGGATGTCCGGAACAGTGTAACGGATGGGTTCTATCTCGATGCTGCCGATCCTCGCGATATGAATACCATTCCCCGGAATATCACTTTCATCGATTCCACAGCTGACAGCAGCTACAGGCACGGAATGTCGATCGTGGCCGGGCGCGACATCACCATCAAGGGCGCCTGCGACGGTGGTGCGGGCGGGACATGTACGTGCCACTTCATCAACACAGACGGCACGGTGCCCGCGGCCAGCGTGGATCCCGGTGGCAGCGTTCCCGGGACGCTGGGCGTCGAAAGGACTGTGATCGAAGGGTGCCAATTCACCGCGGATCAAGGCTACGGCATCAAGATGACGAACTCCTACTAGAGGGTGAACGGCGCCACAGCGTCGCACTCGCCGAACCGCCAGAGCTGCTGGTATCGTACTGGTATGCTTTGTTGCCGCTTTGTTCGTCTGTTCGCGCTCTTGCTCCTTTGCTTTTGGGCCGCGCCCTCCTCGAATGCCTGGGGGCCCGATGGCCACTGGATCGTCGGCAGGATCGCCGAGGATCATCTCTCCCCCAATGTGGCGAAGCGCCTCAGCTTGCTGTTTGGCGGAAGCATCTCGCTCGCCGAAGTAGCGAACTGGGCGGACGAGATTCGGCCGGACAGGCCGGAAACGGCTGCGTGGCACTTCATCAATATTCCGCCTGCGGCCACTGAACTCGACCTGAAGCGGGATTGTCCGGCCGACGACTGCGTCACAATTCAGATCCGGCGGGCGGTGGGCATCCTGCGCTTAGGGATGCGGGACGCGGACGAACGCCAGGAGGCCCTAAAGTTCCTCGTTCATCTGGTTGGTGATCTGCACCAGCCCTTGCATGCTGGCTACGGCCAGGACCGTGGCGGCAACGATATCCTTGTCATCGCCGACCGGGAAAGCAGCAACCTGCACGCTTGGTGGGATTCCAAGGTCGTGAGCCGGTTGGGCGGGGATAAGGAAACCGTTGCCGCGCGGCTCTCGGCGTCCATCTCGGCCGAGCAGAAAAAAGGCTGGGAGATGGGAAGTCCCCGTGACTGGACCTGGGAGTCGCATTTAGTGGCCGTGCGGGTGGCTTATGGGGGCCTTCCTCCCGGAAACCCGAAGGAATTGGATGACGGCTATTTGCGCCAGGGTGCCTTGGTGGCCGAGGAGCAGCTTGCCAAGGCTGGCATCCGTCTGGCCAAGGTATTGAACGACGCCTGGGGTTATTGATCGGCAGCCGGTCGCGATTGCGGTTCCGGGAAACAGCGTGGCCTGGGTTTCTGCCCAATCGGGCGTCAACGCACGGTTGGACCGCTGCCCTGAAGAGCGCAGGCGTCATCCCGCTCGTGCGCAACCACCGTCCAGCCAGCCAATCCACTAACCTCCACCCGGCAGCGGAACTCCGGTAGCACCTTCCTCGCGTAAGGAGTGATCTCGCCTTCCATGGCCACATAACGCATCGACTTCGGCAGATACCGTCGAAGATGATCGGGCGTTACCGGAAAGCCGGCCAATTCGCGCTGATAGACGCCGTAGGTCACGTGATAGAGACGTTTCTCCGCTAGCAGTGTGGCCAGGGGACGCCAGGGGAAATACACCTCGCCGGGACGTTCTCGCGCGAACTCGTAAGCCCGTTGCGACCAGGTACCGCGCGCGAACGCATGAATTTGCCCGCGGAGCCGGATGAGATCGGGTATCGTCCGCGACATCTGGATGCACAGCAGCAGGGCGACGGCCGTGGGCAGCGCACGGGGCAGAACCGGGTGAGCGCGGAACGCAGGGAGCGCGGTGAGCCGCAGCAGGCAAAGAGCGGCGGCGATTGTGAGGAAGTAGTCAACCATGGCGTAGTTGTTGTCCGTGCCGCCGTCCTTGATCCGGCCGAGAATGGCTGTCGGCAGAGGTAACAAGGCTGCTGTCAGAAAAATGGGCCACCCGCCCCAGTCAAAAGAGGTGTGGCTGGAATCACTGTCGGGCTTAGTTTGAGGCCGCAGGAGACAGGCCGAGAAGATCGCCAGCACCGTCAGTGCAGCCATATCGAGGAGGTCCTCGACTTGTGTGCCCGCGGAGGCGAGTTCAGAGATGTTGCGCGGGTGGCGGGAGGGAACCTCCACCAGGGAGAAGTACAAGCGGTCAAAACCAAACCAGGCGCCTAAAGCGGCAGTGATCAGAGCTTCCACCAAGACCAAACCCGCGATGAATTCGATCGCCGCTCTGCGGTTTCCGATCACCCAGAAATACACAAGGGGCGCCAAGAGTAGCGGCACAGTGGTCTGTTTTGCCCAAGGCGCCAGGGCGAAAGCAACCACCGAAAAGCCCAGAATCCACGAAAGGCGTTCCCGGTCCCCGTGCAGGAGGACTCCGCACAAACCAAGGCCGCAAAGTGCAATCGCGGGCGCATCGACGTGGATATTCCACAAACCAAACTGCGCGGAAGCGAAATAGAGATGAAAGAAGACAGAGCAGAGTAGCAGCGCCCGAAGTGTGTGGTCGGCGTCGGGGCAGAGCCTCGGGTGGAAAAATAGCAGCAGCACCGGGGCTAGACCCATCAGGATGCTCAGCAGCACCCCCACCACCAGCGCCCGGTCCGGGGACGAAAAGAAGGCGGCGGGGCTGTAGGCGGCGAACCCTACCGGCCCGTAGATGCCGGCCGTGATCGGTCCCGTCTCGGCGTTGGGGTATATTTCCTGGCCTCCCAACAGAGCAAATGTTCTGGCGAGCCGAACGTCGTTCCAGCGGTCAAACGGCCGTTCAAGGCATCGATAGGCCACACACACGGCAATGACCGCCACGCAAAAGCCGAGAAACGGCCGACTCAACAGGAAATGCGCGGCGCGCTCCGCGATTCGTTCCGAGGCTTGTGTCAAACGGTCCGTGGTTTGTGGCGCAGGCGGGTCGGCGGCCGCCGGGCGCTCAGGGTTTGAGAGCAGAACTGCCTTTTTCATGGATCAGAGGAGGATGCCGGGACGAAGAACCCCTTGAACTCGGTCGTACGCCACTCGTAGCTGGGATGGATATCGAGCAAAAGCTGCGGGATGGTCTCGCGGTCGCCAGGCAGGTGATGGACGCACACCACAATTCGAGGATCGTGTCGCTCAATCGTTTTTCGCGCTCCGGCGATTGCCTGTCTCTCACCGCCTTCGACGTCCATGTTGATGAAGTCGACTCGCTCGATGCCGAGTCTCGACATGGTGTCGTCGATCGTAGCGGCGTCCGCGGTCGCCGTTCCTTCTTCGACGACGGCGAATCCTTTCCCGCTATTTCCTGGATTCAGGGGCCCCACGTTAGCGAGTTGGACGGGGCCAGACGTGTTCCAGGCAGCGGCCTCGACGAAGATGATGCGGCCGGACTCGATCTCAGCGGCGAAGGTCTGTTTGAAGCACGCCACGTTGACCGGTTCAGGTTCAAACGCAACGATCTTGCTGGCTCCGCGTTGCAGCGCGTAGTGCGTGAAGACGCCCAGCCAGGCTCCGACCTCGAGCACGACATCGCCTTCCTTGACCTGTGGGGCGTCCGCCTGGTCATGCCAAGCCGTGGTGATGCCGGCCTCCAAAGCGTATTCGTCTTCGAGCCTGCCGCCCATCGGACGGTAGGGCGTATTCCAGAGCGCGGGACACGGATTGCCGGGAGTGACATGAGCCAGCGTGACGGCGTCCAAGACCCACGGCCGAAGGCAATCGCCAAGCGCACAGATGCCTATGCCCGCCAGAGTGCGAGGCCAGGAGACCGTCGGCATGCTTCCGCCGAGCTTGAGGTCAAGGACGGCCCATCGCCACTGGGCGTATTCGGTGGTCGCGGCGAACACGCCAGCGCCGAGGAGCACGGCCAGGGCCGCAAGCTGCTTGAACGTTCGGTTGAAATGGCGCAGCAAAGTGCGCTACTCCTGTGACTTGTCAAGGAATCCTTGCGGGAAGGCCTTGTCTGAAGCAACGTATGGTATCACACGCGCCACGTACCCGATGAACGGGACGACAAGCGATGCCATGCGAGCCGTCCAGGAGACCGCCTGAACGGCTGGGCGTAAGACTACCAGAGGCCCTGCTCAGCAATAGCTAGCCATGCGTCCTACCGCCGGACACGCCCTATCAAAGACAGCTGCTCTCGGCTGGCTAGCGGTGTTGCTGGCCATCATGGTCGCCCGGGTCGCTGCGACTTACCCGGTCCTAACCGCGATATTTGACGAGGGCATCCACATATCCGCGGGGGTTCAGGTTTATGAGAGAGGGCGCTACGATGTCGACTTTGAACACCCGCCCCTTCCGCGCCTGGCGTTTGGGCTGTTGCCTTATCTGGACGGCTCACGAACGCTTGCGGAAGGAAACATGGTTGAGCATGCGCGCCACATGCTGGGGGAATCCGGAAACTACTGGCGCACTCTCACTCTGGGTCGGCTGGGGAACCTGATCTTTCTTCCCGTCCTGTTGTTTTGCGTTTACCGTTGGTCAAGCGAACTGTACGGCCGGCTGGCCGGCCTCGTGGCGGCGGCGCTGGTGAGCGCTTCTCCGAATATCCTGGCCCACGCCGGATTCGCTTCGATCGATTTGTCCATTACCGCCACGCTAGTCCCTGCCGCTTACTATGTCTGGCGTTGCCTCCAAGAACCATCTCCCCGCCTGGGCTTGCTGGCGGGCGCGTGGGGCGGTGTTGCGATGGTCTCGAAGTACTCCGCTATCGGTTTCTTGCCGGCCATCGTTGCGGGCTTCTTGCTTGTTTGGTGTTGGCGGCGCCATCCGCTCGGGCCGCTGTGGCCGCAGTTGAAAGAACGCCGGGCCCTGCCTCTGGCCGCCCTCTATGGATTGTCTCTCTGCTTCGTTGTCTGGCTTTGCTTCCAGACTCATTACTCGCCGAAAGGCGATGCGGCGGGAAGACTTCGAAGCATTGTCGACAGCCGAATTCCGCCCGGCTCACTTCTGAACGGGCCCGTGGTGGCGACCGTCCGGCTCGGGGAACGCGCTGCGCCTGGCCTGCTGATGGGTTTGGTTGTGGTCGTCCGGCACGCTGTTCGAGGACACGTCTGGCAGTTTTTTTTGGGCGAACTGAAGGAGCAAGGCGGCTGGCGGCTTTATTTCCCCGTAGCCCTGGCGGTGAAGACGACGCTGCCTTTTCTTCTTCTGCTGGCAGTGGCTGCGGCGATGTGGTTCCTCCGGCGCGAAGATCCCGCGCACCGGAACACCATTTACATCGTGGTAGCGGCGGCAGCAGTACTGGCGGTTGCCATGGCCAGCACCATCAACATCGGGATTCGGCATGTCCTGCCTATCTATCCGCTGCTGGCAATTTTCGCGTCATCCTTATTCGCTACAAGCGGGCGGGAGACCACTTCCAGCCGCCCCGCGCTGCTGCTTTCTTCTCTGCTCGTTGCCTCGCACCTTCTGGTCTCGGCGGCCACCCATCTGGATCACTTAGCGTACTTCAACGTGCTGGCTCGGGGCAAAGGCCACGAAATTCTGGGCGACAGCAATGTGGACTGGGGGCAGGACCTCGGCCGGCTGGCGACCTACCTCAAAGAGAACGGCATCAGGGATATTCATCTTGCCTACTACGGCCTAACCTCGCCGAAGGCCGTTGGCATCGAGGGCGCTCATCCCTTCGGTCCCGGCGACCGTCCCACTGGAAAGATCGCGATCAGCCTTAACCTCCTCCTGGGTCTAGGCCCCGACTGGTCGCAAGGCGACTACACGTGGCTCCTTGCCCATGAGCCCTACGCCAAGGCCGGCACTTCCATTTGGCTCTACGACATCAAGGAAAACGCCGAGTAAAACAATCTTCGGCGTCCCTTGGTTTCCCAACCTCTCGTTTGACGGCGAGAACGTAAAGCCAAGCTGCTAAGATGCTCCTGATGATGCTGCTGGGAATTGCGCTGGCCGGGGCGCTGGGAACGCTTTGCCGCTATGGCATGTCGGGGTGGATGCAGCGTTGGCTGGGGCCGGAATTCCCCTGGGGCACGCTGTCGGTCAACTTGCTCGGCTGCCTTCTGCTTGGTGTGCTGATGGAACTGACGCGGCACACGGGCTGGATTCCCGCCAACTTCCGCTCGATTGTAGGCATCGGGTTTCTGGGCGCTTTCACCACTTTTTCCACCTTTGGCTTTGAAACCTTTCGGGCGATCGAAGCGGGGGACTGGCTCTCCGGCTTCTTCAACGCACTGCTGAACCTCGCTGGCGGCTTCGCCCTCGTCGCGGTGGGGACCGGCTTGGCGCGCTGGACGGTCGAGCTGCGGGGCGGCCTATGAGAGAGATGGACGGTGAGCAGGTGCTGATGCGCCTCTTCCTCGGCGATCGCGACCGCTGGCAGCACCGCAGCCTCTCGGACGCCCTGGTCGAACTCTTCAAGAAAGAGGGATTCGCCGGCGCGACCGTGCTGCATGGAACCCAGGGCTTCGGCGCGCACTCCGTCGCCATTCACAAGGATTCGATTCTGCGGCTCTCCGAGGACCTGCCTGTGGTTATCGAAGTGGTGGACAACGAAGCGAAGATCAATTCGATTTTGCCGAAACTTGATGAAATGCTCGGCGGCGGCATGATCACGCTCGAGAAGGTTAGAGTCATCCGCTACCAGCCGCACATATAGCAATCGTGACAGGTTGCGTGCCCGGGTGGCGAACGCGGCGGAGAAAGTCGTTGCAGCGTGGGGGCGGCTCGGCTATTCTGTCTGTGCCTGGACGTTCATAGCGGCAATTCCGCCAGGGACACCCGTGCTCCGAGGATGGATGTTATGAAGAGCGGTCTCCGATCCCGCACTTTGCTCGCCGCCACGCTTGCGCTCTCAATCGGCGGTGCTCTGGCGGAAGACTGGACACGGTTTCGCGGTCCCAACGGGTCGGGGGTCGTGGAGGACGGCGAATATCTGACGGAGTTCGGTCCCGATAACAATATGATCTGGCGGTCGGCCGCCCGAGCAGGCAAGTCCTCGCCCGTCCTCACCGAGCGCCACGTCTTCCTGACCGCCTTCGGCGACGGCAAACTCTACACGCAATGCTTCGACCGGCGGACCGGGGAGCTTCTTTGGGAGCGAGCCGAGGCGCGGCAGCGAGAGGCGGAGATGAACCGCCTGAATGATCCCTCGGCGCATTCGCCGGTGACCGATGGCGAAAACGTCTATGTGTTGTTTCGTGACGCGGGCCTATTCTCCTACGACGCCGCCGGCAAGCTGCGCTGGAAAACGCCGCTGGGTCCATTCCCGACCATCATGGGACACTCTTCGTCGCCCATCTTCGCGGGCGGGCTGGTCGTCGTCGAAGCCGACCAGAGCCACGATTCGTATATTGCTTCGTTCGACCCGGCCAACGGCGAAATCCGCTGGAAGATTGCCCGCCAGGAAGAGGATGGCTGGGCGACGCCGCTGATTTACAGTCCTCCGGGAGGTTCTCCCCAAATCCTCACCGCCAGCCGAGGATGGCTTGGCGCGCATAACCTGAGGGACGGCGCCAGGCTCTGGGGCTTAAACAAGCTCAGCCCGGCGATCGTCGCCAGCCCGGTCGTTGCGGGCAATACGGCATACGTGTTTGGCTACGGCAACGAGCCGACTTGGGATGTAGAGGGGGCCTTCGCCCAGCGCGACAAAGATGGCGACGGCAAGTTGACGCGCGAGGAAATCGGCGGCCAGGCTCTGATGATTGGTGTGGCCGAATTCAAGGGCGACCGCGACGGACTGCTCACGCGTGAGGAGTGGGTGACGGCTGCGCGGGCCAGCATGGCGCCTTCGAGCTTGGTGGCATACCGCTTCGACGACGCAGGATCTTCCGGATCAGACACCGCGGCGCAGCCGCGTGAGCTGTGGCGTCACGAGCGAAGTTTTGTCGGCGTCATTCCGTCGGCGTTGGTCTACCGGGGTGTTCTGTACCTGATCAAAAACGGCGGCATCCTAGAAACTCTGGACGCGGAGACCGGAGAGGCGCTGAAACGAGGCAGGGTCCGCGATGCGATTGAAGGCTACTCGGCCTCTCCCGTCGCTGCTGACGGAAAGGTCTATCTGACGAGCGAAGGCGGGAAGATTGCCGTTCTCAAAGCCGGCGGCGAGTGGGACGTGATGGCCGTGAACGACTTGGGGGAACCCGCCTTCGCAACACCGGCGCTTTCCGGCGGGAAAATCTTCGTGCGCACTGACAATACGCTGTATTGTTTTGGCAAAGGGAATTGAGGGACAAAACTGAGGGGGACATCTTCCGTTTGCCGGCAAGACATCCCCTTCGCCGCAGCCGGAAACTATCCCCCTGAAGGACCTTCGATCACGGTAGGTCGATCAACAGCACATCGGAAGGTTCGGCGGCGCTGAAACGCAGCTCGGCTTCCTCGGAAACCTTTACACTGTCTCCCTTCTCCAGCGCTTGGCCGTTCACCTGCGGTTTCCCGTCGAGCACGAACAGATATCCCTTGCGCCCATTCTCAAATGTGTGCCGGATGTCCTCGCCCGGCCTAACCCGCGAGACGTAAAAGGTTACGTCCTGCCCGATGAAGACCGGTTCCGGGTCTCCGTTGGGCGCGGCGATGGCCAGCAGTTTCCCTTCGCGTTGCTGCTGCGTGAACTGCTTTTGCTCATAGGACGGCTGGACGCCTTTCTTTTCCGGCAAAATCCAGATCTGCACCAGCTCGCAGGGGTCCTTGGGTGAAGCGTTGAACTCGGAATGGGTGATCCCCGAGCCGGCGCTCATGCGCTGCACCTCGCCGGCATGAATCACGCCCTGCCCGCCGGTGCTGTCCCTGTGCTCCAGTTCCCCGCGAATCACGTAAGTCACGATCTCCATATCGCGATGCGGATGCATCGGGAAGCCCTTCGCCGGCCGGATCGTGTCGTTGTTGAACACGCGCAACGGGCCAAAGGCCATCTTCGCCGGATCGTAATAGTGGTCGAACGAGAAGTGCCAATAGGCGGAAAGCCAGTCCGTCTCGAGATGGTATCGGTCTTGGGAGCGCGTAATGTCGAGCACTGCGGGCCTCCTTGTGATGATACCCATTAGATGCGCGGGCAACGCAAAAGATACACAAGGCCACAGTGCGCGTGCAAGCCGTGCCCTTTGTGGCGCGGGTATTCTCGCCTGCAAGCGGTGGTTTCCGGTCGCCGTCCTTTGCACAATAAAGCAGAGCGAGGGAGCGGCTACAATGTGGCAGAGGCTACGTAAACGCTAATGACGCCCATTTCTCGCCCACTCTGCGCGCTTGGCTTTGTCCTGATCAGTGCGGGGTTGGTGGCTGCCCAGGAGGCTGCTCCCGCGAGTCCCGCGGACGTGGAAGCCGGGCGAAAGTTGTTTGGCACGGTCTGTGCCGGTTGCCATGGCGCTGAAGGAGAAGGCGGGGAACGTGGTCCCGACATCGTGAGCAACTTTCGCGCTCGCCGCCGCTCCAACGAAGAGCTGGCTCGCATCATTCGCGAAGGCATTCCCGACAGCGGCATGCCCGCTGTGTCCTTGCCCGCGGACCAGACGGGCCAAATCGTCGCCTTCGTGAGCTTCTTCACGCAGCCGGCGGCTGGAAATCCCAGCCCTGGGGACCCCATGGCCGGTGAGGCGCATTTCCTTGGCGCGGGCGGATGCGCGGGCTGCCACTCCATCGCCGGGCAGGGCGGCTTCGGCGGACCGCCGCTCTCTAGCCTGGCCCAAACTCGCACAACGAAGGAAATAGAACGGTCGTTGCGTGATCCCTCGCAGCGGATTGCTCCGGGCTACGCCACGGCGCGGCTCCTTTTGCGCGCTGGCGGCGAGCTTGAGGGCTTCATCCGCAACGAAAGTGACTTCGACATGCAGCTGCAAACCTTCGATGGCATGTTGCATATGCTGCGGCGGGAGGACGTCGCCGCCATCACCCGCGGCGAAGGATCTCGCATGCCGCCCGTTCGTGCTTCCGGCGCCGATTTTCAGAACCTGATGGCGTTTTTGACGCGCTTGCCGAAGACAGCGACTGTGCCCGGCGAGTGGAAGGAACTGAGCGGCGGCATTCGGTTCGAGCGTATTTTGGAGCCGAAGCTCGGCGACTGGCCTACGTATCACGGGCTCCTGAGCGGCAACCGGCACAGCGCGATCGATCAGATTACCGCGAGCAACGTAAGCCGGCTCGCGCCGCGCTGGGTCTATCCGATTCGCGCCCCGCGCGACCTCGAGATGACGCCGCTGGTTGTCGATGGCGTGATGTACGTTTCCGGACCCAATCAGGTCTTCGCTCTCGACGCTCGCACCGGCCGCGAAGTCTGGAGGTATGTCCGCCCGCGCTCCGAGGGGCTGGTCGGTGACGCCGGAAGCGGCATCAACCGCGGAGTGGCGCTTCTGGGCGACCGCGTCTTCCTGGCGACGGACAACGCGCACCTCATCGCCTTGCACCGCGTGACCGGCGAACTGCTCTGGGATGTCGAAATGGCCGACTCGCGCGAACACTACGGCGCGACATCGGCGCCGCTGGTCGTGAAGGATCTCGTCATTGCCGGCACCTCCGGGGGCGACGAAGGAGCGAGGGGATTCCTTTCGGCCTACCGCGCTTCGACGGGCGAACGGGCCTGGCAATTCTGGACCGTGCCCGGCCCCGGCGAACCAGGATCGGAAACCTGGGAAGGAACGGCGCTGCCGCATGGCTGCGCCACGACGTGGCTCACAGGAAGCTACGACCCCGAGACGGGTCTGCTTTTCTGGCCCACCGGGAATCCCTGTCCCGACTACGACGGCGGCCCGCGAAAAGGCGACAACCTCTATTCGGATTCCGTGCTGGCGCTCGAACCCGAAACCGGCAAGTTGCGTTGGTATTACCAATTCACGCCGCACGATGTTTACGATTGGGACGCCACCGAAACGCTGCTGCTGGCGAACGCGGAGTTCCAAGGCCGCGAGCGCAAACTGCTGATGCAGGGCAATCGCAACGGCTTCTTCTATGTCCTCGACCGCACGAACGGCGAGCTGCTGCTGGCAAAGCCCTTCGTGAAGCAGCTGACCTGGGCGACGGGCATCGGCCAAGACGGACGGCCTGAAAAGGTGGAAGGCATGGTTCCATCACCGGGAGGCACGAAAGTATGCCCCGCGGTCGAAGGAGCGACAAATTGGATGTCGACCGCGTTCAATCCGGCCACGGGCCTGTTCTATTTGCAGGCGCTGGAGAAATGCAACATCTTCACGCTGGCTCCTCAGGAATGGGAACGTGGCAAGGCCTTTTACGGCGGGACGGCGCGAACGATCCCGAGCGAACCCGGCCAGAAGTTTCTGCGCGCCATCCGCCCCGAAACGGGAGAGATTGTCTGGGAACGTCCGCAGACCGGGCCGGCCACCGGATGGGGCGGAGTGCTCTCGACGGCCGCGGGGCTGGTCTTCTACGCGGATGACGCCGGAGCGTTCGTCGCGCTCGACGCAAGAACCGGACAGCCGCTTTGGAATTTCCATGCGAACGTTACATGGAAGTCCTCGCCGATGACCTATCTCGTCGATGGGCGGCAGTACGTGGCGATCGCGGCGGGATCGCAGGTCATGGCGTTCACTTTGGCGGGCGAGTAGGGAATCGCGCACGTCCCCCGCGCCGACCTCCGGTCTCCGTTCTATCCACAATCCAGGCGACAAAACATCCGCAAGGCCGCCTGATGCGATGGGCGAGCGCCAGCACCCACACCCACACCGCAAACTCGTTCACGGCCTATTCTTTTTTCCTTCGCCCATCCCATCAACACTTTACGCCCGCCGCTTTCCTGCACGTCGGTTCACGAGGGCTACGATGAATACGATGACCGCCGCCCGTTACTCACAAAGTCCCCGCGCCGTCCGCCTGCATGCCGGCCGATGTCCCTTGCCCGCCCGCCGTAGGGACACGGCATGCCGTGTCCGCGAAGCTGCATCCTTCATCGCTGTGCAGCCACGGCATGCGGCAGCGGTGCAAACAGGCCGCGTCTCCCTTCATTTCTCGCTGCACTCTTCTCGTTTTTCGAACAATAAAATTTCATGAAACAAACCCAATTGCCCCTTTGTTTACAACGCCGGCGCCTGAAAACAAACCCAAACAAACCCAATTTTTTGGCTTTCCACGCGGCTGTGTGGACTGCCGTGAGAGGCCGCGGAGGACCCAGGAACCGTGGTGTACAATTTGAGATTCACCAGATATGAGCAAAGAAAACGGGTTCTCCAAGAAACTGCTGAAGCGCGCCGCCAAGATCAAGCTGCTTCTAATGGACTGTGACGGTGTGCTGACCGACGGCCACATCTACCTGATGTCCGACGGCCAAGGCGGCCTCTTCGAAACGAAGACCTTCGATTCGCAGGACGGCATCGCCCTGCAGTGGGCGCACCAGGTGGGCATCGCCACGGGCATCATCAGCGGGCGCACGTCGCCCGCCGTCAAGGAACGCGCGCGCACCGCGCACATGAAATATCTATACGAGGGGAACACGACGAAGCTTCCTCTTCTAGAGGAGATCCTCGCGGATTCGGGACTCACGCCCGACGAGGTCGGCTATATCGGGGATGACATTACCGATTTGCCGATCATGACGCGCGCGGGCTTGGCCGCCGCGCCCTCCAACTCCCGCCCGGAAGTGCTCGCTGCGGCCCACTTCGTCGCGCCGTCGCGAGGCGGCAGCGGGGCCGTCCGTGACGTCATTGAACTCCTTCTCAAGGCCCAGAAACGCTGGCCCGAGATCATGGCGAAGTACGAAATCTAGCGCATCCCGAGCGATTACACACTCGGAGCCGCTGGCGTGAGCCGGTGCTGAGGGTTTATGTGATTCCGTCTTCAAAGGTGCGGACCTCCGTGTCCGCCCGGCTCGCTTCGTGGTGCACGCAGTCTGCGTGCAGTGCCGGCACGACGTAGGCAACAAAAGGCCGCGGATCTGCAACAAACGCTACGCCCGCGCCACGAACTCTATCGGAACAATGCTCACCGGGGGCCGCGCACACGGTTCATAGTGATGACTTGCGAGACAAATCGAGCACAATAGAAGCACCTCTTCTTTTCATGGCGAAGTCTGCTAAAGGCAAGCGAGCGAAGCAACAGGAACCCGTTGCGGCGCCGCCCCGTGGCCCCGGCAAGGCACGGTTTCTCATCCCGATTGTTTTCGCGGCGGCGGTCTTCATGCTGGGTCTGTTGATTTATCAGCCCGCTCTTTCGGGCACGTTTGTCTTCGACGATTTCGACCTGCGTGAAAGCGCCAGCACGGTGAGGCTGGGTGATTGGGGTCTGCTTGTCAGTTCGGGCCGGCCGTTCCTGATGGCAACCTATGTTGCCAACCACCGCTTGAGCGGCTTCGAACCCTACCTATTTCATCTGACCAACGTCCTGCTGCATTGCCTCAATGCGCTCATCCTTTGGCGCTTTCTGGCGGCATTGTTTGCCTCGGGGCGGCTTGACGAATGGATTCAGGCGTACCTGCGCCCTGTACTGATTTACGGCATACCGCTGCTCTTCCTCACATCGCCCGTGCAAACCGAATCGGTGGCCTACATCAGCAGCCGCTCGGAGGTGCTCAGCGCGACGTTTTTCTTCCTGGCGCTCTGGGTCTTTGTTTCACCGCTGCGGGAAGAGCGCCCGTGGGTCGCGGCGCTTCTGATTCTCCTGTCCTTTGTGGGCGCGATGGGATCGAAGCAGGATAAATTGACCTTGCCCGTGGTGATCCTGTTGCTCGACTATCTGCTGATCGCCAAACTCGATTGGCGGCGGTTGAAGGACACCTGGAGAATCTATGGGCTGTTCGCCGTCAGCGGAGTCGCCGGATTCCTGATCGTGGTGCAGCCGTTCTTGTTTGCGCGCTCGGCGGGCTTTTCCCTCGACTGGCAGCCATACCTCTACACGCAGTTCCGCATGTACTTCCTCTATCTGCGGCTGCTGTTCGTCCCCTTCGGCCTCAATGCGGACTACGATATTGCGCCTTCCACGACTCTGACAGAGCATCTCTCATGGGCGGCATTGTTGCTGCTGCTGGCGCTGTTCGCGCTGGTCATGCGTTTCCACCGGCAAGCGCCCCTGGCCGTCTTCGGCGCCCTGTTCTTCTTTATTGCGCTGGCGCCGACATCGAGTTTCTTTCCGATTCTTGACTACGCCGCGGAACGCCGGCTGTATGTGCCCTCGGTTGGTTTTTTCCTGGCGGTGCTACCCGCCGTCTTCGGACGGCTGCGGTTGCCGGCGCGCGCCGCTTGGGTCGTTCTGGCCGCTGTCGTTTCGGCCTACTCGATAGGGACTTATCAGAGGGCCCAGGTTTGGGGTGATGAGTTGAGCTTATGGCAGGACACGGCCGAGAAATCACCTGGCAAGTACCGTCCGTGGACGTGGCTCGGCAAGGTCTACAACGAACGCGGCGACTACTTCCGGGCGATCCAGGCCTGGCAAAAAGCGGAGTCCTTGGCGGAACCAGGCTCTACCGACTACGCTTTCCTGCTGAACAATGTTGGCTTGGCTTACGCCAATCTCCGTGACCGGCAGCACGCGGCTGAATACTATCGGCGGGCGCTCGAGATCGTTCCCACGGAAGGGCAGTTCTGGGCGAATCTGGGCGTGGCGCAGTTGCGGTTGGGTGATCAGGAAGGCTGGCAGAGCTTTGAAAAGGCAGTCGAGCACGGCAAGGCCCGGGCGACGGTGTATCTCTTGCGAGGGCAGGAATATTTTCAGGCGGGCCGCTATCACGAAGCCGCCGCCGACTTTCAGCACGCGCTCGAGATGCGGCCGGAAGACCCCGTGGCGCGCCAGAATCTAGAAGCGGCGCAGGCAATGATCCGGCGGAACGAGCAGAAGTGAGGGTCAGGTGGAAAATCGTTGCGGCGCAGGCAATGACTTGGTTGCGATTATTGGGACGAGGGGTTGAAAGAAAGATCATCCATGCGACTGTTGATCGTAGGCGCGGGTGCGCTCGGTGGGTACTTTGGAGGAAGGTTGCTCGCCGCGAAGCGGGATGTGACGTTTCTGCTCAGGCCTCGCCGTGCCGCTGAAATCGGGAAGACAGGACTGGTCATCAAGAGCCAGTTTGGCGACCTTGCCCTGCCGGGGCCGCCGCACATGCTGGCGGAACAGATAACGGCTCCATTCGACGTTGTCATCGTCGCCTGCAAGGCCTACGATCTGGCGGGCACGATCGAATCGTTCGCGCCCGCGGTGGGGCCCGAAACCGCCATCCTGCCATTGCTGAATGGCATGCGGCACCTCGACCAACTAACGGCGCGCTTTGGTGAACAGCGCGTGCTCGGAGGCCAATGCCTGATCTCAGCGGCGCTCGATGAGAATGGCGCCGTGCTGCACCTCAACGAGTCGCACGCCCTGTCGTTCGGGGAACGCGACGGTGCAAAGTCGGCGCGCGTCGACGCACTTGCCTCCGTACTTAGCGGAGTCAATTTTGAGGCCCGCGCCAGCGGACAAATCCTGGAGGAGATGTGGGAGAAATGGGTTTTCATCGCAACGGGTGCGGGCATCACCTGCCTCCTGCGAGCAAGCGTCGGCGATATTGTGGCCGCCGGCGCCGCCGATCTCACCACGGCTCTCTTCGATGAATGCGCGGCGATCGCCGCCTCGGAAGGCTTCCCGCCCGGCACGTCAGCCAGCGAGCGAAGCCTGGCGATTCTTACGAAGCCCGGTTCGGGCATCATGGCTTCGATGCTCCGGGACATCGAGCGCGGCGGACCCACGGAGGCCGACCATATCCTCGGCGATCTGCTTCGCCGTAGTGAGAAACAGGCGGGACGCAACTCTTTGCTGCGCATCGCCTATGCACACTTGAAAGCCTATGAATGTCGGCGGGCGCGAGAATCGGCGGCATCTGCATCGCGATCATAGCTGCAGATCGAAACCGAAGATTCCCGCAATAATCCCCAGTGCTTGGGGCGTAATCTGCGCCAGTACCCGAAGCATAACGAGGCAAAGGGGTGCGCAGAGGTTCAGGCGGCGCTCGGCCAAGCCGATGATCGCCAGCCAGGCCAGAAGCGGCGAAAGGTAGCGGCCGAAAGCGTAGGCTTCACCCCAGGCCGGAAAGTTCGCGAGAAGCAGGGCAAGCAGCACGAACACCCCAATCGAGAACTCCAATGGCGACCACTTCCTTTGCCGCAACAAGCGCCAGGAGAGAAAGAGTGCGAGCCAGATACCCAGCAGCGCCAAGTGATCCAACAGACCAGCGACCGTTTGCTTCCAGTGGGTGTGGTTCGCGACCCACAGGGGGTAAAACGTCCGCAAAAGGATGCCGCGAAAGGGAAAGGCCGGCAGTAGATCCGCCCAAGTGAGCGATCCCGGTCCCGTGTGGGCGCTCACAAACCGGACCCATAGCAGAAAGGGTAATGCGGCAACGACGGTCAGGAGCGCGCCGCGCCAATGCTTTCGGGAAAGGTGAAAGAAGAAATACGCGGCAAGCAATAGACTGCCCGTCTCGCGGGCGAGGGGCGCCATTGCCACGATCGCGTACGTTTGCCAGCGTGGTTTTTCGTCCGCATAGACCGCCCAGCCTAGACAGAGCGCCGCTAGTGCGATGTCGATGGTGAGCCGCTCGACCGACATGGTTACGGTGGGAACGAGCAGGAAAGTCAGTCCCCAGGCTGCGTGACGGTGATTCCTTTGGCAGTACAGGGCAAGCCAATAGGACCCCAGGAAGACGAAACCGAGCACGACGGCTACATAGGCGGCGTCAAGCCAGCCTTCCCGGCCCAGGACGAGAACGTAGGCCAGTCCGGGCACGAGAATGCGGGTCCAGCGCATGCGGGGAAAATCGACGAACGGCTCGTAGCCCTTGGTGAGCAGGGGATCATGCGCGATGTAGCGGTAGAACTGTCCGTCAAAGCCGCCGCTGTTTTCGAAGCGGTAGGTGCCTTCAAAAAACTGCCCAGGGGGAAGTTTCCAATCCGCTCCGGTTTGGAACAGCGCGCTCCAGTTGCCATCGAAGTTGAACTGAACAGTGAGAGTCTGCCAGGTCAACGCCACGATGGCCGCGAGTAGCGCGTACGAAAACGCTGCCCTTTGGGCGCCAGGATTGGGCGCAAATGTTGCTCGAGTACCGGATTGCGGTGCCACGGGGTTTGGGCCAGACAGCTATCCTACACTGCGGCGGGGTTTCGGCGACGAGGCAGAATGCATGAAAGGACAAATTCCCGCGATCTGCCATGGCCGAAGGAAGGTTGCGGAAGGGGGCGCTATTCCACGCTCGCCTGTTTGGCGCAAAAGCGCTCGTAGGCTGCGCTCAAAATGCCGGCAATCTCGGGCGCTTCCCGGCCTTCGATTTCGTGGCGATGCAACATGAACACCGGTTGGCCATCCTGGAACAGTGCCACGGACGGTGAGGAGGGAGGGTAGCCGGCCAGGCGCTCGCGTACTCGCGCGACGGCCTCCACATCGGCGCCGGCGAAGACGGTCGCCAGCTTGTCGGGCGCGGTCCCGTGCTGCAGTGAGAGGATCACGCCGGGCCGCGCCTTGCCGGCCGCGCAGCCGCACACGGAGTTGACCACCATGAGAACGGAGCCGCTGCCCGGGCTCAACAGCCGGTCGACTTCTTCAGGGGTCCGCGTTTCGACGAAGCCGCGGCTGGCTAGCTCGCCCCGCATGGGGGCAATGAACGGTTCAGGATATCTCACAAACGTCTCCTCGAATGCACCTTTAGAGACCAGTAAACCACAACCGCTCGGGCGGCGGCACGGGCACTACCCCCTATCCCCGCCGCTGCCGCTATAATGAAGGGCGTCATGCGGGCGTCCGAAGCCATGAAGATCCTGACGGCGGGCTTGCTGTTGCTCGGGTTCGCGGCCTTTGCCCAAGTCGCACAAAAACCTGCGAATGAACCGCAGATTCCGTCTCTGGATCTGGACACCACCATTCGCGTGGAAGTTTCGCGGGTCCCGCTGCTGTTCACCGTCACGGATAAGAAGAATCGTTTCATCACTGACCTCGAGCGAAACGATTTTCAGGTCTTCGACAACAGGGTCAGGCAGGAGATCAAGGAGTTTGTGCGCGAGAGTGATCTCCCCCTCCGAATTGGCATTATCCTGGACACGAGCAACAGCGTCCGGGACCGATTCAAGTTCGAGCAGGAAGCCGCCATCGAGTTCATTCGGGGAGTGCTGCGGGAAGAGCGCGACAAGGCTTTCCTTGTCAGCTACGATACTCGCGCGGAGCTGGTCGTCGATTTCACGAATGACCCCGAGGAGTTGGCCAGGGGCGTGCGGCGGCTGCGGGCGGGCGGTGGCACGGCTCTGTATGATGCCATCTACTATGCCTGCCGCGACAAGCTGCCGGAGGACTGGCCCCCGGAGCAATTTCGGCGGGCGCTCGTTATTCTGGGCGACGGCGAAGACAATCAGAGTAGCGTGACGCGCGAAATGGCGCTCGAGATGGCGCATAAGGCCGAAGCCGTCATCTACACGATTTCCACCAACCGCAGCGGCAGGCAGGTTGAGGGAGACAAGGTTCTGCGCACCTACGCCAGGGAGACGGGCGGCGTGAGCTTCCACCCGTTTCAGGCGACGGACCTGGAGCAGTCGTTCGCCAATATTGCCAACGAACTGCGCCACCAGTATTTCATCCTGTATTCGCCCACGAATTTCAAGGCGGATGGCAGTTTTCATCGAGTGGAGATCAAGACGGACGTGAAAAACACAGAAGTCCGGGTCCGCCGCGGCTACTATGCTCCACTACCGGAAGAAGTCCGGGAGACCCGTTAGCCGGCCCGCCGTGTGCCGCAACCACCCTGGGGAGTGCATACCCCCTTTCCCTTTTTGTTCGCCTATAGTACAATCACAAAAACGGGGCGCGGCCAGCCTCGGAGGAGAAGGAAATGACAGACCAGCGTGAGAAGACCCGCAGCCTCGAATTCGCCTTAAGCGAGATCGAGAAGGCGCACGGCAAGGGATCGATCCTGCGCCTGGGTTCGCGTGAGGCGATCGTGCCGGTAAGTGTGATTCCCACCGGTTCCCTCGCCGTGGACGCCGCCCTGGGCGTGGGCGGATTTCCCCGGGGCCGCCTGATCGAAATCTTCGGTCCGGAGTCTTCCGGCAAGACCACCTTGGCCCTGTCATCGGTCGCCCAGGCGCAAAAACTCGGCGGTATGGCGGCGTTCATCGACGCCGAGCACGCTCTCGATCCGATTTATGCGCAGAAGCTTGGCGTCGACGTCGACAACCTGCTTGTTTCGCAACCCGACAGCGGGGAGCAGGCGCTTCAGATTGCCGATGTGCTTGTGAAATCCGGCGCGATCGACATACTGGTCGTCGATTCCGTGGCCGCCCTTGTGCCCCGCGCCGAGCTGGAGGGCGAGATGGGCGACTCCCATGTCGGCCTGCAGGCGCGCTTGATGTCCCAGGCGTTGCGCAAGCTGGCTGGACTGGTCTACAAGTCCAACTGCTGCATGATCTTCATCAACCAGATCCGTGAAAAGATCGGCGTCATGTTCGGCAACCCGGAGACGACCAGCGGCGGCCGGGCGCTCAAGTTTTACACTTCGGTGCGGATCGATATCCGCCGCATCGCCGCCATCAAAGACGGCGACAATGTGACGGGCAACCGCACGAAAGTGAAAGTGGTGAAGAACAAAGTCGCCCCACCCTTCCGGCAGGCGGAATTCGACATCATGTACGGCGAGGGGATTTCTTTTGAGGGGGATCTGGTCGACCTCGGCGTGGCCGAAAAGATGGTGGCCAAGAGCGGTGCCTGGTATTCCTACAACGACGAGCGCATCGGCCAGGGCCGCGACAACGCCAAGCAGTTCCTGAGGGAGAATCCGGAGCTGCGCGAAAGACTGCACCAGGATCTGCGCAAAGCCCTCGGGCTGCTGCCGGTGTTGCGGCCTGACGGCGCGGAAACCTCTATCGCCGACATGGAAGCCGAGGCCGCCAACGGCAAGGCCGTACCGAACGGCGGCAAAGGGGCCGGACGGGCCGCGGCGCGAGCCTAAATACGCCGCTGTTGATCACCTAGCGCCCGCAGCGGTGCTGTTGTCGGCTCGCGCGCCTACATCAAAATCATGATGCTGGCCAGCTTGCTTTGCAGCCACAACATTGCGAGCACGGCGATCAGCACGATGGCGCCCATGCCGATCAGTTTCTTTGAAGTGAGTTTCTTTTGCATGGCGCCCTTCCTTGTCCGGGATTGTTCCGCCCCCAAACCTGGCCGTCTCCCGCCCCTGAACCGAACGGCGACGGCTCGATCCCGCCAGGCGGCAGGATCCCCGATCAGATCACGACCGGGGACAGTGGAATCGGGGAGCGATGACCCTCCACGACAACGATGCCGCTGTCGGTGACGTGATGGAACTTGCGGTCGTGCTCGAGGTCATAGCCAATGTGGGTGCCCGGCTGAATGCGGGCGTTTTTGTCGACGATCGTCCGTCTGAGTTTTGCGCCGGCTCCGATCGTGCAGTTGTCGAGGACGATGGAGTCGCAGATTTCCGCTCCGTTGTCCACAAAGACCCGCCGCCCCAAAACCGACTCCAGGACCGTGCCGCCAGCGATGATGCAGCCTTCCGACAGGATGGAGTTAAGCGCCTGTCCTCGCCGGCCGTCTTCGTTGAAGGTGAATTTTGCGGGACCTTCCGGGTACTCCGCCGTGCGCAGAGGCCATAGCCGGTTGTAGAGATTGAGCGTCGGCTTGATCGAGCGCAGATCCATGTTGGCTTCGTAGTAGGTGTCGAGCATCCCGACGTCCCGCCAGTAGCCGCGGCTCTCTTCGGTTTCACCCGGCACGATGTTGGTCTTGAAATCATACGCGTAGATGGGGTGGCGGTGAATCATGGACGGCAGGATGTTCTTGCCGAAATCGTGACTGCTGTCAGGATGAGCGTCATCCCGCCGCAACTCGTCGATCAGCACCTCGCCATCGAAGACGTAGTTCCCCATGGACGCCAGCGTCCATCCCGGCCGCCCCGGAATCTGCGGGGGATCGCTCACCTTCTCGCGGAACGCCACAATGCGCCAGTTCTCGTCAATTTCCATGGTGCCGAACTGAGCAGCTTCGCTCACGGGGATCGGGAGCGCCGCGACGGTTCCTTGTGCTTGCTTCTCCCGGTGGTAGGCCAGCATTTGCCGCACGTCCATGCGGTAAACGTGGTCGGCGCCGAAGACCGCCACGTACTGAGGGTTGGCCAGCTTGAGCAGATGGAGGTTCTGGAAAATGGCGTCGGAGGTGCCTTCGTACCACACTGGACCCTTGCGCATTTGCGCCGGCACGGGAAGGATGAATTGGTTCTTGAGAAGGTTCGAGAACTGCCAGCCATCGCGCAGGTGCTGCAGCAATGACTGGCTCATAAATTGCGTCAGCACATAGATCGAGTAGATGCCGGAGTTCACGAAGTTGCTGAGAACAAAATCGATGATGCGATACTTTCCTCCGAAGGGAACTGCCGGCTTGGAGCGGTCCTTTGTCAATGGATAGAGCCGTTCGCCCTTCCCTCCAGCCAGAATAATTCCCAAGACGCTTACATTCTGCATGCCGGGTTTCCTGTCACCCTCAGGAGCCGCGGTGGTGAGCGGCTGTGGCGCGCCATTCGATTCCGCCACGCTATCAGCTCCGGCCGGCTTTTGTGTGAGGCTCTCGGCCGGCCCCGCTAAGCTCGTTCGCTGACTCACGATCAACCTCCCCTAACGGTCAGGATAAATCTGAAGCAGCCCCGATCATGATACCTCGCCCGAGGCTAGGCCCGCGACTTGAGGAGAGTCTTGCATCGCTCGGGACAATTCGGGCAGGTCTTCCCCTACGATTTTGACAGGCTGGATTTCGAGGTGGGCGCCAACAGGATCCAGGATCGCCGGACGATGGCCCTCCGGGAGGACTATCGGTGCGTGTTCATGCGGGTTGGGCGAGAAAACCCGGGCGCGAAGACTTGCTGCTCAATCGGCAGGCCACGGGAATGGCAGTGATCTGGGAGGGACCGAACCGGCCGGGCGCATTGCGTGCGCCCGGGACCGGCGGTAAACGGGTGCTACTTGCGTTCCAAGCCTTCCGTCTCGGCGATGCCGCTACGAGCAGGTTGCTGGCCGGCGGGCGCCTTGCCGAGCGTGACGTCAGCGCCAGCCCGGATCAATGCTGCCGGGCCTGGGCCCTGGAAGAAGCGGAAATCCGGGCGCTCTTTCTGATCCTTCCAAGCAAGCGGCCCGGCCAGCACGAGGCCGGCTTTCATGGTGACGTCGTGGATCCTGGTGATCAGCGCCTCGTATTGCGGCTGGCGCTGGCGGAAACCCGAGAAGCTCGCCAGATCAGTGCTGGCTGCGAAAATCACGTCCACCCCGGGGACGGCAGCTATCTTGTCCACGATGGCCACGCCTTCGGGGTTCTCGATCATCGCGACGATCATCATGTTGTCGTTGGCCGTTTGCCTGTAGCCGTCCCCCCAGAGTTCCCGGTACTGGCCGCCGCCTTGACTACGCTTCCCCGTAGGCGGATAGTTGGCGAATTTGACGGCGTTCTGGACTTTCTCGACCGTGTCGACCATAGGGAGAATGATGCCGAGCGCTCCGATGTCGGTTGCCTTCTGGATGTCGCCTTCCGTGGCATCCGGCACGCGGATGAACGGAATCGCGCTGGAGTGCGGGCAGGACGCGATCATGCGCGCCGTCTCCGAGTACGTCAAGTCGCTGTGTTGCATCTCGATCCACACGAAATCGAAGCCGGAGTTTGCCGACGCGCAATACGTTTCCGGCTCGAAGTCGGAGATTGTTATGCCGACAACCTGCTTGCCCTCCTTCAGCTTCTGCTTGACCGTGTTGTAGTAGGTTCCTGCCGCCTTCTGCTGCGCCGGCGCCAGGGATACCGCAAGAAAGCAAAACGCCGTGCATAGCACGGCCAGCCGAACTACTCGTCTGGGAACCACAGAGTCCTCCTTTCGGGAAAGCAAGCACCATTCTACACGCAGAGGGGCGCTTACGGCGCAGGCGAAGTTACGAAGTTTGGGGGGCCGGGGGGCACGTCCTGGGGGCCTTGGAGAGGCGCGGCTGAGCTAAGGCCGGGGATGGGTCCGGAGACGCAGCTTTTCTCACACAGACCCGCTTACGCGGATGAGCAGGTGGACTCCCCGGCTGGCGGCCACCAGCCGCATGGCTTCTCATACTTGAGGGTAAGATCTGGTGAGAAACGGCCTCCGTCGGCGACGAGACCCAGTCACCGGCTTTGGTGCGGCACCTGGTTTGACAACGAAAACAGATTCTGAGAGCATGAAATCACACCCCGCAGCATATTTCCGCTCCTCAGTAGCTCAATGGTAGAGCATTCGGCTGTTAACCGAAGGGTTGTAGGTTCGAGTCCTACCTGAGGAGCCAAACTTCTGTCTCGAACCGCGCCAGACTTGTCGAGCGTTGGTCCCCGCCGTTAGCGACTCCATCGGTTCCAGTCCCGGCGGCGAACTACGATGTCTTCCCGTTCCTCCCTCGATCAGATCAACTAGTGACAAGATTGTCGTTTGTATGTAACAATCTCTACGTTCTTTGCCTCGTTACGCGAAGAGCAAATCGGCAGTGACAATGTGTCCCATTGCCAGGCAGCGGTTCGCACACCGTGTGTGCCTTTGCGCGGTTCTTCTGATCGCGGGGGGGATCGCTCTACCCTCTGCCTACACAGCTGACCTCGAGTCGGGTCTGCGCGCCTACAAGAGCGGTGACTACGCGACAGCCCGGGCCGAGCTTCTACCGTTGGCGGAACGCGGCGATGTCGAGGCACAATTGGCCGCGGGCGTGATGTATTCCAATGGCCTGGGCGTACCGAAGGACTACGTCGAGGCCGCCTCCTGGTTCGAAAAACTGGCGAAGAAAAGAGATCCTCGGGGTGAGTACAATCTCGGCTTGCTCTACCGTCAGGGCCTGGGTGTGCCGCGCGACGAGCGGATGGCTGTGCGGTTGATCCGGCTCGCTGCTCTGGCGGAGGCCGCGGAAGCCCAGTTCGCGCTGGGAGTCATCTACGCTCATGCTCAGGGCGTGGAGCAGGATCTTGCCGAGGCGTCCCGCTGGTACTACAGGGCAGCGCAACAGGGCTACTCACAAGCGCAACACAATCTGGCGCTCCTTTACTCGGAAGGCCGCGGCGTACCGCAGGACTATAAAGCCGCGGCATCGTGGTTTCTGAAAGCAGCCCAACAAGGTGACACGAGTGCGCAGTACAACCTTGGGGTGATGTGGGCAAACGGCCAGGGTTCGGCCCCTGACTACGTGCGCGCGCATGCCTGGCTGAGCCAAGCCGTCGAGAGTGAACACACCGTCATCGCAGCGAAAGCGGAGGCGGCTCTGGCCGCTGTCAATCAGGTAATGTCAGACGCCGACAAGTCGCAAGCCCGGCAGCTTGCCGCCCAGCTGATCCGCAGGCCGATCTCACTTCACCCCAACTAGTTTTTCGGAAATCAGCCGTATCCAAAATCAGTACTTTGGCCCTGTCTCCCGCCCCAGGATGATTTCCAAGCTGGAGGCATGCCTAAGACCGCGGCGCCTAACCCGGCCGCGGTCTCAGGCGGCGGAATGGTATGGGGCCCGACTTCAAAAGCCCGATGTCTGTGGGGCAGCCGATGTCGGCGGCCCGAAAGCAGGCGGGGGAACGCGATGGTGCGTTGCCGCCTCGTAAGCCGATGCTACCTTGATCGTGTCGGAGTCGCTGCCCGGTCCGGCCCAGAACATCATGCTGACCGGCATCGGGTACGGCAGCTGCGACTCGACATCTCCCGTGAGGGCAATGTACTCCTCTTTATCCGGGCGCAACACGTACCGCGGTTCATAGTTGGTTCGGACATAGCCCGCCGGTACATCGATCTCGGGCGCGCCCATGAGCGCTGTGAACCTGCCGCAGCAACTGTACGACGGACGATCGTTGACCTCGGGCTCCGGCGCCTGACCCAAGAGGTGCGGAGGCGTCGTTTGCTCGGGATTGACGAATACGTCAATCTTGTTCTCGTACATCACCTTGAGAATCACCATCCGCAGCACGGCTTGCATCTTCAGGTAGCTCACCCCTTCCGGATTGCCTCGTGGATCCTGATCGGCGATGGCATTCTGAGCCCGCGCCCGCTCGGCGTCGGTCTTGAACTTCGCATTGGCGACCCAGCTGGCCCAGTCCTTGACCCGCGCGTCGCCCCGCTCACGAAGGTACTTGTTGATGAAGAAGGGACTTGACGGGTCGGCCAGCCCGGCACTGATACGGCGAAGGTTGATCTTCTCCGATAACGGAGCCTCGTGCAGCGATAGGGCCACGGCGTAGTCGACCGTTCGCACGTCCCAGCCAGGAACGGCAAACTCCAACTCGCCGGACCGTGTAGTTTGCCAAAAGTATTCCGGCGCGTTGTGCGGCAGCATTTCGGCAAAGGCATCCTGGAAAGTGTACGTCATGTTCGGAACATCCGGGTCATCGGCATAGAGAGGATCCACCGACTCCACCAACTCGGCGCCCAGCTTGTCGCGTAGCACCGCCTTGATTTCCTTATCGATCTGGTCGCTGATGGCGACATCGTTCTTGGTGTGCTTCGCCATGAATTCACGCACAATACCGACACGCATGCCTTTCAAGGGCTTTGTGCTCACCGCCGAGTCGGGCACCACAAAACCGGAGAAAGGCTCCGGCGGAATCAATCCTTTCGGAAGGGCCGTGAACATGTCGTCCGTTTCGTATCCCTTGACGGCATCGAGCACCAGCGCCGCGTCGCTGACGGAGCGGCAGTGAATGCCGGCGCGATCTCCCGAATTCTTGCCAGTGATCCCACCGTCCATCATGATGCCCTTGGTCGTCAGAAGGTTAACCACGTTGTTCCTCGACGCCGGCCCTTTACACGATGCGAAGCTCTGCTCGCAGATTGAGCAGGTCACCAGGTTGGCGGCTACGGAAACACCGGAGCCATTGCTCGTACCGCGCGACACACGAGCCGTGTCGTAGGGGTTGCAGGCTTGGCCTCCCCAGGCGCCAAACTGCAGACCACCCATGTAGAAAACAGATTCCGGCTTGGCGGGACCGGCGGCCGATGCTCCGGTAATGTTGCTGGCGGTAGCCACGGCGTAGATGATGGCGCCTTTCTCACGCAGATCCGCGATGTCGGGCGAGTCGAACTTTGGCACATCCATCGCGAAGTTCACGTCATTGCCGCCGGTACCTCGCATATCCTTGGCGTCATACCAGTTCTTAAGGGAGAAAACCACGCAATACATGGGCAGCTCGGCCAGGTTGGGGTTGCGTCCGTATTGCCTGTCTAATTCGGCGGCCCGCTCCAGGGCATCGGGCATCTTCCGGAAGTCTTCGCACACCGCCGGAGCGCCCGCCGGGAGTGGTCCCGCTGATGGCGCCCGGTCAAAATCGCCCTTGCAGGTCACGGAACGCTCGCCGCGGATGTTTAGAGTCTCGAGCGCATTGACCTGTCCCGCATTGGGAATGCCGACTCGCATGCCCACCTGCATCTGGACACTCGGGTCTGAGAGTGTCGGTTCCATATGGCCGAACTCGAAAGGGGGCCCGGAGTACTGATCGAAGTCGGGGAACACGCTCGAGACGGGAACGGTCTGAGTAGGGTAGGCGATCGGCGATCCCGCCCGGACTGGACCTGTTGCTTCGGGAATCGGCGCGCCATCCTTAGTGATGAGGGCGGTGCAAGCGCCGTTGTAAGCCTTCGCCCGCTCGATGTAGGTCTCAACGATCTGCCGGCAACTCGTTTGCCCGGCCCGGATTGCATTATGAATGTCGGTGATCGAAGCTTCTTCGAGCCGAAACGGGCCCTGCTGGGCCCATACCAGACTTGGCGAGAGTGTTAGCATAGCGGCCGCCGTAAGCCAGCCGAGGGTTCGTACACGTTGGTTGCTAGCGTTCATCACGTCTCCTTTCCTTCATTGCGCGATCTAAGCGAATGGTTCAAAGGCCCGAACTCGGCTGAGGCGCCGGGGCCAACGGCCCGAAGGCAGGCGGTGGCACTCGGTGGTGCGTTGCGGCTTCATACGCCGATGCCGCCTTAATGAGGTCGCTCTCCGTTCCGGGCCCCGCCCAGAACATCATGCTGATCGGCATCGGGTACGGCAGCTGCGACTTGACGCTGCCTGTGACTTCGATGTACTCCTCCTTGTCCGCGCTCAACACATAGTGCGGGTCATATACGGTGCGCACATAACCCGCCGGCACTTCGATTTCGGGGCCACCGAGAAGGGCGGTGAATCTGGCGCAACAGCTGTGCGCCGGGCGATCGTTCACCTCAGGCTCCTCCGCGCCGCCCAACAGATACGGCGGGGTTGTTTGCTCGGGGTTTACAAAGAGGTCGATCTTGTTCTCGTACATCACCTTGAGGATGACCATCCGCAGCACGGCCTGCATCTTCAGGTAGCTCACCGCGTCCGAACTGGCCCGGGGATCTTTGTCGGCTATGGCATTCTGGGCGCGCGCCCGTTCCGACTCGGTCTTGAACTTGGCATTCGCGACCCAGCTCGCCCAATCTTTCACCCGTGAGTCACCCCTTTCCTTCAGATACTTGTTGAAGATGTAGGGGCTCGATGGATTCGCCAGTCCGGCGCCGCTGATGCGGCGGAGGTTGATCTTGTCCGACAAAGGAGCCTCGTGCAGCGACAGGGCGATGGCGTAGTCCACCGTCCGAACGTCCCAGCCCGGAACGGCAAACTCCAACTCGCCCGATCTGGTTGTCTGCCAAAAGTATTCCGGCACGTTGTGAGGCAGAATCTCGGCGAAGGCATCCTGGAATGTGTAAGTCATGTTCGGGACATCCGGGTCGTCGGCGTAGAGGGGATCCACCGACTCCACCAGCTCGGCGCCCAGCTTGTCCCGCAAAACCGTCTTGATTTCCTTGTCGATCTGGTCGCTGATCGCTTCGTCGTTCTTGGTATGTTTCACCATGAACTCGCGCGCGATGCCGATACGCATGCCTTTAAGCGGCTTCGCGCTCACGGCCGAATCGGGCACCACGAAGGTGGCGTAAGGTTCCGGCGGAATTAGGTTTTTGGGGATCGCGGTGAACATGTCACCCGACTCGTACCCCTTGACCGCATCGAGCACCAAGGCCGCATCGCTGACCGACCGGCAATGAATTCCTGCCCGATCCCCCGCGTGCTTACTGCTGATCCCGCCGTCCATCATGATGCCTTTGGTTGTCAGCAGATTGACGATATTGTTTCTGGAGGCCGGCCCCTTGCAGGACGCGGACCCTTGCTCGCAGATCGAACAGGTCACCAGGTTGGCGGCCACGGAGATACCAGAGCCGTTGCTCGTGCCTCGTGGTGTGCGAGCCGTGTCATACGGGTTGCACGGCTGGCCGCTCCAAGGGGCGAACTGCAAGCTCCCCATGTAGAAAACCGACTTTGCCTTGGCCGGGCCGTTCGCCGATGGCCCCGTCACGCTGCTGGCTGAGGCCACGGCGTAGATAATGGCGCCCTTTTTCCGCAACTCGGCGATATCGGGGGAGTCGAACTTCGGCACGTCCATCGCGAAATTCACGTCGTTGCCACCGGTTCCTCGCATGTCTTTCGCGTCGTACCAATCCTTGAGGGAGAAGACCACGCAATGCATCGGCAACTCCGATAAGTCCAGGTTGCGGCCATACTGCCGATCCAACTCGGCGGCCCGCTCTAGAGCGTCGGGCATTTTCCGGAACTCCTCGCACACCGCCGGTGCGCCCGCTGGAAGCGGTCCATCCGAAGGCGCGCGATCAAAGGCGCCTTTGCAAGTAACAGAGCGCTCCCCCCGAATGTTCAATGTCTCGAGCGCACTCAACTGGCCCGCATCGGGAATGCCGACCCGCATGCCAACCTGCAACTGGACGCTCGGGTCCGAGATCGACGGCTCCATGTGGCCGAATTCGAAGGGGTCTCCTGCGTACTGATCGAAGTCGGGAAACACGCCCGAGACAGGCACTGTTTCCGTTGGATAGGCTATCGGGGCGCCGGCCCGCACAGGACCTTTAGCTGCGGGAATCGGCGCACCATCTTTGGTGATGAGGGCGGTGCAGGCGCCATTGTATGCTTTCGCCCTATCGATATAGGTCTGCACGATCTGCCGGCAGGTAGTCTGCCCGGATCGGATCGCGTTGTGAATATCGGTGATCGATGCTTCTTCCAGCCGGAAGGGACCCTGCTGGGACCACAGGAACGCGGGCCCTAGCACCAACGCGGCCGCCGATACCACTAAGCAGTTAAAGAACCTAGCGAGCTGTTTCTCTCTTCTTGTCACGGAGACCCTCCTTCGAGCGCAGATTGACAAGCCGGACGTAACGACCTGGCCGGACCTGGCGATGACGCCGTTGATCTCAGGCCTTCGCTGTCGCGGGTTGACTAAGTCTGGCCGCATACGTTTGCGGGCGGCCAGCTTACCGAGTTGCAAAGCAACCCCGCCTTTCTCACACTTCACGCACTAGCAATCACGCCGCCTGCGGAAAGCTGCTCTAGTCGCCGGACGCCATGACCTTCAGGGCCGGCGTTGTGGGAGGCGGTTTGCGGTGATGGGTGGCCTGTTCATAGGCATAGGCAAACTTGATCATCGTCGGCTCGCTGTAAGGCCGCCCGAAGAAGGTGATGCCGACGGGAAGGTTATCGGAAGTGAAGCCGGCCGGCACTGCGATCGAGGCCACATAGATCAGAAAGGTATTCAGGTGCGGCGCGCCTTTGTGATTTACGTAGGGAGGATTGATGCCGTCCTTGATTAAAGTGGGTGTATGCTCGACCGACTTGTGGACAATGGCATCGAGCTTGTAGTCGGCCATGGCCTTCATCACATTGAGCATCAGCTCCTCGCGAGCCATCATGTATTCGTAATGGGCGTTGCCGTCGCCTGAGCGGATGGCGCTTCCCGAACGTCCCGGCCGGTTGCGGACCACTTTGCCGTAGTCCGGCGCATTCCGGATGTCTTCCATGGTTCTGTAGGGCGAGTTGGGGTTGCGGGCCAAATACTGCTTCACGGCGGCGCCGCCATCAGCCGTGCTGGAGGCCCTCTTGGCGAGCAGCTCATTCAGGTTGGGAATCACGATCGGATCCACTACTTCCGCACCGGCGGCCTTCAACTGCGAGATCGCTTTGTCGAAGACAGCAGTGACGTTCTTGAAGTCCTGCGAGTCGGGCTCCGAATCGCCCCCGAAGGGTTCCCGCAGAACACCAAGACGGGCGCCTTTGAGACCGTCTTTCACCAGAGATTTGGTGTAGCTGTCGGGAGTCTGCCCAACGCCCAGGGCCGTGATCGGGTCCTCCGGGTCGTAGCCGACCATCACATCGAGGAGTTTGGCCAAGTCGGTGACCGTGCGGGCCATCGGCCCAAGAGATCCGTTAGTGGAAGGCCAACCTCCCCAGACCCCAGCGCGGCTCACCAAACCTGCGGTCGGCCGCATGCCCACGACGTTGTTCCAGGTGGAAGGCCGGCGGATCGATGCAAATCCTTCCTGCCCCACGCCGATGGTGGCGAAGTTTGCGGTTACCGCCGCGCCGCTTCCACCGGAGGAGCCGCCAACGGTGCGTTCCAAATCGTAAGGGTTACGCGTCTCGCCGAAAAGTGATCCGAAGGTATCGCCGCCGCCCAGCTCGCCAAGTGTCACCTTAGCCAGAATGATGGCACCTGCCTTCTTGAGTTTTTCCACCACAAAGGCGTCCCGCGTGGGTACGTAGTCTTTGAAGACCAGGGAACCGAGCGTAGTGGGCAATCCAGCTACGTCCATCTGGTCTTTCAAAATGATCGGAATACCGTGCAACGGGCCGACCGGTCCCGACTGCTTGAAGGCTGCATCGAGGCGTGCCGCCTCTTCCATGGCTTTCGGATTGACCGTAATCACACAGTTGATCTTCGGCCCCTGCTGGTCGTAGGCCTCGATCCGGTCCAGATACATCTTGACCAACTGCTGCGCGGTCAAGCTGCCGCTTTTGTACGCCTCATGCACTTCCGTGACGGTTGTTTCCATCACGCTAAAGGAAGTGGTTTCCTTGCTCTGTATGGACTGAATCAGCACACCCGTGACGACAAAGGCCGCTATGGCCGCGACTGCTTGGGTGATTCTGGTTGTGATGCTGTGAGCTGCTTTTTTTTGCGTCATGATCGTTCTCCTCACGTTGCCGTAATGCTGCGGGTTTGGAAGTAAAAAGTGATCCAATGCTGTTCCGGTGAACCAGCGGAGTCTATTTGAAGAACCAACGGACGACGCTGTACGTGGCGGCCGCCAACTGCCTGGGCATTTCGACATGGCCGTAGTGCGTCATCAGAGGGTCCCAGACCATCAGGCGAACTTTGGCGTCGGGGTTCTTGAGGCGGTATTCATTCGCCACAAAGACCTCAATGCTCGTGATGGGATCTTCCGCGACCCAGTGGTTGCGATCGTAGTGGGCCACGGTCCACACCATCTGCTTGTATCCGTCCATGCGCGTGTAGTGGCTGGAGAATAGATCCTTGTTGACGTCCTCCAGGTTCACGCCCCAGGGATTGCCGGTCTTCTCAAGGAGGCGTGCTATCTCGACCTCGACGCGCCCTTTCTCGTCAATGCCGCCGCCATGTTCGATGTTCTGAATCTGCTGCTTGAAATTCGCCCGCCGGCGGGCTTCGACTTCGAGCCAGCGTTCGGCGATCTGGTAGGTCGACATGCCGGGTTCGTACAGCGGATTGAGGAAGCTGCTGTAGCCGCGGCTGTAGCCGGCGGCGTCACGGCGTGAGAGAGCATGGAGCGGCAAAGGCTCGCGGTCGGAGGGAGCGCCCCGCCCCCGAATGCGGCCCATCTCGGGTTCCTTTGCCTGCCGGATGCGGTCGAGCCGTGCCGGCCCGCCGCTACCCCAACCGAGATAGCGTCCGTTCAGTCTTGTTCGGAGTTCTGGATCATCGTTCGCGAGCATCGCCAGTTCACCCGAGGTGGAGTGGCCGATGATGAGGATATCGCCCATGGTGTGCTTCATGATGAGGGCTTTCAGACCTTGCATGATCACGTTGTTCGTGAGCAGGCAATTTCGCACCTCATACTCTCCCGTCGAAAGCTCGCGATCGAGCAGATAGGCGGGCTGGCGGTCAAGGCTCTTGACCGGTTGTTCCCAGCCGCCGTATTTGAAGTTGCCGGGGATGGTGACGATCATCAGGTTGAGTTTCTGGGCCAGATACTGCGCCCAGCCCGGCCGGTTCTTGAGGTCGACGTAAAACTCGTAGAAATTCGCCGCGCCTCCGTTGATGATGAAAAGCCACGGATACTTCTTGGCGTCGGGATTGAGACTGGTAAGGCGTAGGGCCCCGATGTCCCAATCGAGGTTGTAGCGTTTGTAGCGTTCGACGATCCAATCGGCCTTGTAGCCGAGTTGTTCGGTCGGGATCTTGGCGACATCCCTCGGATCGAAGGCGCCGCCGGGCGCGGCCATGGCCAGCTGCGTGACCGCCTTTCCGCCGTCCGGCAAGTCAAACCCGTCCCCGAGGGCACGAAAGTCGGCGTCCCCTAAGGAGACATACACGGCGTTCGGGTCATCGAGGAGAGTCCAAATCTTCTGCTCGATGCTGACCCCGGCTGAGTCCAGGCCGGACGAACCGGTGATTTGGGCCTCTTTCCCGGCGAACGCAGTTTGAGCGCTGAGGGCCGGCCGCTGAGATGAGAGCAGGAAAACCGCGGCGAGGAAGAAAAGCATCGCCCTGGTTGGAAACGTTCGTCTTGTCACGGTGAGCCTTACCTCCGTTGCTTGGCTCCCCGTTTCGGGCATGCCGGTTTTCCGGCGGCTAAGACGGGGATGCAAGAGTTGTCATTTGTCGCTCGAGCGGCGCCACAGCTTCTGGAGAAATGCGGTGCGGAGCCGCCTGCTCATCGGCGTGGCCGTCGATGCGAGCCAAATACATTTGCGTGAGCTGCCGGGCCGTGAGGATGCACGTTTTGTGATGTGTGCGAACGTCGTTGGTGGCGGTCTTCATCACGTTGAAGACCGTTTTTGCGCTCGGAGCCGGCTGACTCGCTTGGGAAAAAATGGCAGTGGCCACAAGGGCCACCGCCGCGATTGCCTGCAAAGTTCTCCCCTTCATGATCTTCTTCCTCTTCTCCGTAAGCGGCTAGAAATGGAGCTTGAGCCCAAGCTGGATTCGCCGGGCATCCGTCGAAGTGGAAGTGATCAATCCTGCATTGGAAGTGATGCGGCCCTGATTGTCGTAGATGACGGTCTGCGGGTCGCTGAAATTGGTGTGGTTGAAAGCATTGAAGATTTCCAGGCGAATCTGACTCGTCAGTCTTTCGGTGAAGCGGACGTTCTTGAAGACCGAGAAATCAAGGTTCGACAGTCCCGGCCCGCTCAGGGTGTTGCGGCCGAGATTGCCCAGGGTGCGGGCCGCCGGAAACGAGAAGCATTCCGTCTTGATGTAGCCATTGGGATTGCCGGGATTGGTTAGAGTTTCACAACCGGCGCCCGCTACAAGGTTGGGCCGCTGGCCGAGAGATGTCCCTCGCGTATCCGCCATGCTGCCGGCGCGATCGTTGTTGAGAGAGACCGAGATGGGCGTGCCTGTCTGTGCCCGGTAGATGGATCCCAATTGCCAGCCGTCAAGAAGAGTACGCTTCACTCCCGTCAAAGACCGGGCGAAGGGCACCTCCCAAACGAGGCTGAAAACGAAGTTGTGGGGGATGTCGAAATCGGACAGGCCGCGGTTGAGGAAAGGGAACAGGGGATGCGGAACGGCGACGGCGGATGAGTAAGCAGCCGTGGCCTGCGTAGATCCCGCGGACGAAGCCGTATCGATGCTCTTGCTCCAGGTGTAGGAGCCTAGAACCTGCATGCCTGAACCGAGGCTTTTTCGGACGCTCGCCTGCAGTCCGTGATAGTAAGAGTCGGCATTCCAGGTGTCGCTCGTGTTGATGGACGCGAAATTGGGATTGAGAACCGAAGCGCCGACCGGATAGATCCAGCCGGTGGGCGTTTGCACCGGGATAACCGTGTTCATGTTGCGCTCGACGAGCGGCAAGTGAATACCACGCGACCCGGAGTAGCCGACCTCCCCTAACCAGCCGGCGATGTCACGCTGAATGCTGAGCGCCCATTTTGTGCTGTAGGCGCGGGAGGGGTCGGGTTCTACATAGGCCGTGCGCAGAGTCCCAAGATCCATCTCAGAGAAAGCGCCGCCTGGGAAGGACCCAACCGTGGGTCTGAGGGTCACACCCTGCCGGAAGATCGGCAGAGAGCGGGTGAGCGGTGTGTCATAGAGCCAAAGGAAGGGCAGAGAATCGAAAATGCCAACGCTGGAACGGATGGAAGTTTTGCCGTCTTTGAAGGGATCCCAGACGATGCCGATGCGTGGCGAAAAGCTATACTTCGTTGGGTTGCTGTCATGCACGGGTCCGCCGACACGGACTTCCGTATCGGTCAGGTTGTGCAACAGGGCGACTTTGTTGTTGACCTCCACAGGGATCGTGACGAACTCATACCGCACACCGACATTGATCGCCAGGTTGCTGCGCAGGCGGATGTCGTCCTGGAAGTAGCCGGCCAGCAGCGTCTGGCGCAGCCCGCGCCTCGTGTCCGATCCCGGATAGAGAGCCGAGAAGGTCGAGGGCTTGTTGATGAGGAAATCCGAGATGGAGCCGAAGCCGAAATCACCGCCGTTGCGGTTCGGACTGTTGAAGTTGTAGTGCATGCGCTCAACGCTGGCGCCGACTTTGAAAGCATGAATGCCTTTACTGATATAGAGGTTCTCGTGAATCTGATAGGACGTCCAATTGTAGAAACTGGAGTCGTCAGCTCCGGGGCCGCCACCCGGAACGGTGATGCCGGGCACGCTGGTCGAGCCGATAGGCAATCCCGGAGCAAAGCCCAACGAAAGGTCTTCGAGCAAGGGGTTGTAGATTTCCGTGATCAATCCACTGTCCATGGCCCTGCGGGAGAACCCCATTCGCGCCACGTTCAAAACGGTGGGACTGATGACGCGCGTATATTCCACAACCCCGCCCTGCCGGCGGGACGTGGAGGCCGTACGCTTGTTGAGCAGGCTATCCGGCGAATTCGAGTCCGCATCATCGAAGGTATAGCTGCCGGTGAGGCTGTCGTTGGATGAGAAGCGGTGATCGATCTTGCCGAGAATGTATTTACCGGCGGATCGCTTATCGGTTTGAGCAACATACTGGCCGCTATCGCCGCTGCCGAGCAGCAGGCCGTTAGGCGCCGGCATAAGGGCAAAAATGCGGGCGATTTGTGGATCCACGGCCACTGTCCCGGTTGATAGGAATCCCTGCCGCGCGCTCTGGGAAAGTGTGTAGACGATCGACGTCTCCGGCAGATATTCGCGAAGGCCCTCGAAGTTGGCAAACCAAAACGTTTTGTTCTTAACGATCGGTCCGCCGACAGCCGCGCCGTACTGATGGCGGCGGAAGGCCGGTTTCTCGGCGCCATCGAAGAAATCACGGGCGTCCATGACGCTGTTGCGATGGAAGTAGAAGAGGCTGCCGTGCAGTTCGTTTGTGCCCGACTTCGTCACGGCATTGATCACGCCGCCGGTAGCCCGGCCGTACTCGGCGGAGTAATTGTTGGAAACGAGGGAAAATTCCCGCACTGCCTCGACGCCGAGATTCGTGCCAAGGATGGTGCCAGGCGTTGTATTCGAGCTGTCATTGACGCTGATGCCGTCAAGGTGAAAGCTGTTTTCGGTGGGCCGGCCGCCCGAAATCGTCAGTTTTGCGCCGCTTCCTCCGCGGCTGCTGCCGCCGCCGCGCGAGATTGAGGCGGCCCCGGGCTGCAGCGTCGCCAGCTGCGTCCAATCACGTCCATTCAAGGGCAGTTCCCGAATCGTCGTGCCTCCTACGTTGCGGCTCACAGTCGCAGTGGCCAAATCGACTGTGATTTCTTCCGCGGCCACTTCGACGGTTTCCGTCACGCCGGCGAGTTGCAAATCGACGTCAATCACAACTTCGGCGCCGACGTTCAGAAGGACTTCCTTCCTCAGCCGTGAGGCGAACCCCTCCGCTTGAAAGTTTAGATCGTAAGAGCCGGGTTGCAGGTTGGGGGCGTGGTAGACGCCGTTTTCATTCGTGCTCAGCTCCCGTCTGATGCCGGTCGCCGTATTGACGATGCTCACCTGGGATCCAGGAATAGCAGCGGCTTGCTGATCTCTTACCGTGCCTAGAATCGTGCCTCCAACCGATTGCGCGAAGCCTTGCCCAACGAGCAATAAACCCGCCAGCAGAAGCGGCAACCGTCGAATGGAGAGTGACGAGTTCCAAAACTTCATGAAATCCTCCTATGGTCTTGTCTTGTATCCGGCCCGGATAGAGCAAGCCGCAGGTAGACCAACGGCGCACCTCGCCACTTTCATGAAGCGGCTGGAACTTCCACCCAGGTTGAAAAGCTACGCTCGGCAGCGCGACAAGGCAGGTGCCAAAGGAACGCAAAGGGAGGGGCTTGATTCTCAGGACCGCGGCAACCAGGGGCAATACCGCCCTCGGGACACAACAATTCCCACGGAACGGACACCACAAGTGGCGTCGCCAGAAAATTCAAGTTTTCACCGGTCTCGGCAAGGAGTTTGTCCGGCAATACACCTCGGAAAGAATGCAGCCGGAAATAGTATTTCTAGAACGTCTTCTTGCGCCTCAGCAGGGAGTCGGTAAAACTCAGCGCAAGTTCATCTGCGAAACAGATTCGAACAACCGAACGCTACGATTTGGCAACGCTGGCGTCCTCGGCTAGGAGAGGAGACCCACTGGGGCCTTTCGCTGAAATAAAAGGCTTGAAACTACTTAGGCTCTGTCGGCTTGGTAACAAGTGTATTCGCACGATGGAGGCAAGTCCAATCAAAAATTCTTATCTAGCTTATTACTGCCTCTTCCTCATCGTGTGGCTTTACGAAAGATCCTGATGCCGCCCGTAGGCCGATAACGTTTGGCAACACACCCAGCCGGGCCAACCAGCAACGGACGCCCGGCGTCAAAGTTCCGAAGGCGCCAGGCTCTTGAGAGCGTCCCCGCTTAGCCGGTATCTTGTCCACTCATCGAGCGGCACGGCGCCAAGCTTTCTGTAGAACCCGATGGCCGACTGGTTCCAATCAAGCACTTCCCATTCCAGTCTGCCGCAGCCGCGTACTGTGGCTATTCCCGCAAGACGCTTCAGCAACGCCAGCCCGATTCCCTTGCCGCGCAAATGGGGCCTCACGTACAGGTCTTCCAAATAGAGTCCTGGCTGGGCCAAAAACGTGGAATAGGTCGCAAAGTAGACGGCAAAGCCCGCGCATTCCTGATCCCAGTGCGCCAGGAGCACCTCGGCGGCGGGCTTGGCGCCGAACAAGGTCTCTCGCAGCTGTTCCTGGGTCGCCGTGACGAGATGAGAAAGTTCCTCGTACTCCGCGAGCGCCTGAATCAGTTCCAGTATCACGGGGAGGTCCTGTTCCCTTGCCGGTGCGATTTCCAGAGTCGGCATGATCTTACAAGTCTACGTGGGAACCCGGATCGACGGCGACGGGCAGTCCAGGACGGTGGAATTTTAGGGCAGGGAGGGGTGAAGCGATAGAATTGGACTACGCATGAGCACCTTTCGTATCGCGCTCGCCAACATCCGATTCCCGGCGAGTCCCGAGGAGTCGATCACACTTGCCGAGCAGGCCATCGATCGAGCGGCGGACGAGCGCGCCGGCCTCATCTGCTTTCCGGAATGCTTTGTTCCTGGCTATCGGGGAATGGGGAAAGCAATACCGCCCCCCGACGCGGCGTTTCTCGAACGCGGCTGGTCTAGGACGGCAGCTGCTGCCGCGAGGGCAAACCTCGCAGTTGTTCTCGGTACGGAGCATGTGGTCGATAGCGCCCTGTTGATTACCGCCCTGGTTATCAACCCGGACGGCACGAGAGCCGGTTTCCAGGACAAGGTCCAGCTCGACCCCTCCGAGGAGGGTACCTATTCGCCCGGTTCCGAGAGGCGGATTTTTCAGGTCGGCCCACTGATCTTTGGCATCGCGATCTGCCACGAGGGGTGGCGTTACCCCGAGACGGTCCGCTGGGCCGCCCGCCGCGGCGCTCATATCGTATTCCACCCGCATTTCCACGAAGCCGAACCTGGCAGCTACCCGCCCTCGAGTTTCGCCGATCCTGCGAACTCCTTCCATGAGAAAGCAATGTTGTGCCGCGCCGCCGAGAATACCTGCTATTTCGCTTCCGTGAACTGCGCGAGCGCAGGGTCGCCCACGACTTCGGCGGTGGTGCGGCCCGACGGGACGCTGCTCAGCCACCAACCCTATGGGAAAGAAGGGCTGCTCATCGCGGACATCGACATCAGCGCGGCCACGGGCCTCCTGGCGATGCGCTGCAAATCTGCCTAGATCTTCCACGCTTCCTGAAACCCCAGGGCGGCCTGGAGGATACTCGCGGCGGTGAGCAGGGCGGCGATGGCTCGCTGCTGGCGAGGCGTCAGCTCTTTTTCTTGAGATTTCCGCGCCGTCTCCCTCGATTCACGCCACTTTCGGATTTCTTCTTGTGACCTTTGCTCGTCTTGCCACGATTCCTGATCCTGTTCCCGCGACTCGTCGGACATGGCAGTCCCCCTGAGGCCAGCGGATGCCATCCGCTGACCGGAAATGGCAGGAAATTTTTCGTTGGGCTATGAGACCCCCGTTGCCTCATCCCGCCGGAGAGGCGTTCGGGATAAGGATAAGGCTGGACGTGCGAACCAAAACGAGGGTTTTAGAGGAAGTAATTGGGCAAACGTGGGTTATGACCTTCAGGTTTCGGTGACGGGGAGGGTAGGATGGGACGCTGGGGGCCACCCCGAGCCGGTTTGACGCCGGCGTTGGGCGTAGCGTGACTGACATGGCGTGCCTGCGACCAGACACAGAAATTTGGCGGGTAGCACGATACACAAGAAACGCCGGGACAAGGTGGGACTCGTCCCCTACAACGCAAGAGACGCACACCGCAGCCTGGCTACTCGTGCGCCTGCCACGCAGGAGAGCGATAGATGGCCCATGCCGCGGCGGCAGACACGCTGAGGTAAACAAGTCCGGGCAGCCACTCGTGCAGGATGAGTTTTCCAACGCCGAACAGCGAGCCGTAGATGAGCGCGCAGCCGAGAATCCAGTTGAGAAAGTCGCTACCTGCCCCCGTGCTGGATTTCACCTCAGGCGCCGCCTGGGCAATCGGACCCCACAGCGCGGCGTACGGGCGCGTGCGGCAGTAAAAGGTCAGTAAGGTTTCGCGCGGCTCCGGTTTTGTCAGGAGAGTGACGGCCACCCAGGCAGCCGTCGTTGCGGCAACGGTGATCAGGATCACCTTGGCGAAGTCGAGCGGGTCGGCCGTGTCGTAGCCGAGGCCAAGCTGCAAGTACAGCGATACAACGAACGCGGCCAGCATCGCGGAGACCTCGCTCCAAGCGTTGATACGCCACCAGAACCAACGCAGAATCAGGACGCCGCCGGTGCCCGCGCCGGTCGCCAGCAGCAGCTTCCAGGCGCCCGCAATGGAATCCATGTAGAACGTCACGACCGCGGAGGCAATCGCCAGGAGCACCGTCGCAGCGCGGGAGGCAGCGACAAGGTGTCGCTCCGAAGCTTCCGGCCGAACGAAACGCCGGTAGAAATCGTTGATTAGATAGCTGGCGCCCCAATTGAGTTCGGTGCTGATGGTCGACATGAAGGCCGCCAGAAAACCCGCCAGCATCAGCCCCCGCAAGGACGCCGGCAGGTGCTCGATCATCACCTTGACGTAGCCGCTTTCGGGGTCATCCAAGCCAGGAAAAGCGACTAGAGCCGCCAGGGCCACGAGAATCCAGGGCCACGGCCGCACGGCATAAAAAGCGACGTTGAACCACAACGTGGCAAATACCGACTCGCGCTCGCTCCGGGTGGCAAACATGCGCTGCGCGATGAAACCGCCGCCGCCCGGCTCGGCGCCGGGATACCAAGTGGCCCACCAGTTCACCGCCAGATAAACGAAGAAGGTGAGCAGAGGCATCCAAGCGGAATCGGCTTCCGGGAAAAAGCTGAGCGGCGAGCCCTGGCGGTCGATCGCCAGGAGCTGTGTCTTCATGGCGTTGATCCCGCCGACGTGGTCCACCGCAAAGAAGGCCAGCACGACCGCCATGCCCATCATGATCACGAACTGCACAAGGTCGGTGACGAGCACGCCGTGAAGGCCTGCCAAGGTCGAGATGGCGCAGGTGATTGCTGTGATGCCAAGCACGAAGAAGATGGCATCGAGCTTCTCAACGCCCAGAACCATCATCAACACCTTGACCATGGCCAGGTTCACCCAGCCCATCACGATGCAGTTGATCGGAACGGCCAGGTAGAGCGCCCGGAAGCCACGCAGGAACGCCGCTGGTTTTCCGGAGTAGCGAATCTCAGCGAACTCGACGTCGGTGAGCACGCCGCTGCGCCGCCAGAGGCGGGCATAGAAGAACACCGTCAGGATGCCGCTGAAAGCGAAATTCCACCAAAGCCAGTTGCCGGCGATGCCGCCGGTCGCAACCATTCCAGTAACGGCGAGCGGCGTGTCGGCCGCGAAGGTCGTTGCGACCATGGAGGTTCCGGCCAGCCACCATGGCGCTGACCGTCCCGACACGAAGAAATCATCGATGCCGCGGCTGGCCCGCCCCCGGTAGTAGAAACCGATGCCGAGGTTGAACGCAAAATAGACGAGGATGACGGCCCAGTCGAGGAAGCTGAGCTGCATGGAGAGCCATTATAAGGTTTGTGGGAAAGAGATGATGGTCCGTTGAGGTGGCGGCCAGCGCTGAAGGCAGGCGTTGCTGTACGGCGGATCGTGGTTGCGCTAGTGAAAATCGTGCGATTCCATGACAAGGGGCGCGTTCCGGACAGACTCTATCCGCTCCGCACGAACGGCAATTGTTCCATCCTGCTTTTGCAAAACCCCCTCCACCATAATGAACGACTCGCTTAGCAAGATGGCGCGATATTCCTGAAATGCCGGCGGGCGCACGATGATGTTCGAGATGCCGGTTTCATCCTCCATGCTGAGAAATAAGAAACCCTTGGCCGTTCCCGGCCGCTGGCGAACAATGACCGCACCGGCTACGCGAACGCGTTTGCCGTTCGCGTGCCGTTCGAGCTGCGCCGCGGACAGAACGCCCAGGGCATTCAGCGACTGCCGCAAATAGTGCATCGGATGCGGTCCGGTTGTCATGCCCGAGCCGCGATAATCGGCGTCGAGACGTTCCATCGGCGTCATCGGCGCGAGCGGGCAGGGCTCGGCTTCTTCCTCCAGATTCTGGAGCAGCGGGCCGCGCGGACGCCAGGCCTTCTCGATCTGCCAAAGCGCTTCCCGGCGATGCATGTCCGTCCGGAGAGAATTGAGCGCGCCTATCTCCGCCAATACATCCAGTTCCGGTTTTCGCAAAGACACGCGCCGCACCAGATCGTCAACGGACGTGAACTGTCGATGCCGCCGTTGCTGTTCGATGCACGCCGCGGCCTCGGCACGCAGGCTAGAAACGTACATCAACCCCAAACGAAATTCGTTGTCTCCTTCCACCGTGCAGCGAACATCGGAAATTTGCACATCGATGGGCCGAACGCGCACGCCATGACGCTGTGCGTCTTTCACCAGCACGGCAGGCGAATAAAAACCCATCGGCTGGCAGTTCAACATGGCGACAGTGAATTCGGCCGTGTGGTGCGCTTTGAGATAAGCGCTGGCGTAAGCGAGCAGCGCGAAGCTCGCGGAGTGGGATTCCGGAAAGCCGTAGAGCGCGAAAGAGGTGATCGAGCGCACGATCTGCTCCGCCGGAGCGCCGCTGATACCGTTGTGAGCCAGCCCGAGCCGAAGCTTCTCTTCAATTTCCTTCATCCGCTCGACCGAACGTTTGAAACCCATGGCCCGCCGCAGTTCTTCCGCTTCGCCGCCGGTGAATCCCGCCGCAGTCATGGCCATGCGCAGCAACTGCTCCTGAAACAGCGGCACGCCGAGAGTGCGTTTCAAGATCGGTTCGAGTGACGGATGCGGATACGTCACTCGCTCGCGTCCCTGGCGGCGATTGAGATACGGGTGCGCCATATCGCCGACGATCGGGCCCGGGCGGATGATCGCTACCTCCACGACGAGATCGTAGAAGCAGACGGGCTTCATGCGAGGCAGCGTCGCCATCTGAGCGCGGCTTTCGATCTGGAAGACACCAACGGTGTCGGCCTTTTGGATCATGGCGTAGGTTTTCGGGTCGTCCGGCGGGATCTTCGCCAGATCAAAGCTGCCGCCGCGGGAGCGAATTGTGGCGATCGATTCTTCGAGCACCGCCATCATTCCCAGTCCGAGCAGATCGACTTTGATGATGCCGAGGTCGGCGCAGTCTTCCTTGTCCCATTGCACGACGCGCCGATTCGGCATGCGCGCGTTTTCGAGCGGCACAACCGAGTCGAGATCCCCCTGGCAGATGACCATGCCGCCGGAGTGCTGGCCGAGGTGGCGCGGCAGGTTTTGCATCTCACGGCAGAGCCGGACAAGATGCCGCACGCGCTCGTGAGTTGGGTCCAAGCCGGCCACGCTGACCTGGCGCGTCAAGCTGTCGTGATCGTCGGTGTACTCAAAAGGATGAATGCACTTGGAGAGGCGATCGATCATCTCCTCGGGGAAACCAAGCACCTTGCCGACCTCGCGCACCGCACTCTTGCCGCGATAGGTGATGACGTTGGCCGTCATGCCGGCGCCCGAAGCGCCGTAACGCTCGTAGACATGCTGAATGGCCTTCTCACGCTGATCGCCGCTTGGCAGGTCAATGTCGATGTCGGGCCATTCGCCGCGCTCTTCGGAGAGGAAGCGCTCGAACAGCAGCTCCATGCCGACAGGATCCACAGCCGTAATGCCCAGGCTGTAGCAGACCGCGCTGTTGGCGGCTGAGCCGCGCCCTTGGGCGAGAATGTTGCTGCGCCGGCAGAACTCGACCATGTCCCAGACGATGAGGAAATAGCCCTCCAACTTGAGTTTTTCGATCACGCGCAGTTCATATTCGATTTGCCGCAACGCTTTCTCCCGATGAGGAGTATGGCGGTAGCGGCCACGCGCGCCACGGAGCGTGATAGCTCGCAGGTAGGACGTCATTGTCTCGCCGGGCGGCAGGGGATAGCGTGGAAACTCATAACCCAGGTTTTCCAAGGTGAACTGGATGCGCCTGGCAAGTTCCTGCGTGTTGTGAACCGCTTCCGGCAAGTCGGCGAAAAGTTTTGCCATGGCGGCGGGATCTTTCAAGTAACGTTCGGTATTTGAGTCCAGTAAGCGTCCGGCGCGATCGAGCACGGTTTTGTGCCGCAGACACGTCATTACATCGAAGAGGCCCTTGCCGGACCGGCGGGCGTAGCGTACGCCGTTGGTCGCGAGCAATGGCAGTTTGTAGCGGCGGGCGTATTCGATACGGGCGAGGTTGCCGCGCTCTTGTTCACGGCGCATGTGGCGTTGCAGTTCGACGTAGGTTTGCCGCGGGCCGAAGATGGAGCGCACAAAATCGGCATCCCGCAAATCGTTGACAAAGGCAATCAATCCCACGGAAAAGTCTTCGATGTCCCGCCAGGAGGCGCGTCCTTCTCCCTTGGGCGCTCGCGTGCTCATGCGGGTGAGCAGACGGCACAGGTTTTGATAGCCGCGGCGGTTTTCGACCAAAACGGTGAGACGGCGGTTGCGGGCGGCGCTCGGCGTACCCTTCTTAATGCCCGGCTCATCGAGCGAGATTTCGCAGCCTACCAGCGGCCGCACGCCGGCCTGCTGCGCTGCTTTGTAGAAACGCGGCGCCCCGGAAACACTATCGCGGTCACACAGCGCCAGAGCCTCGTAGCCTGAGCGAGCAGCAGTGGAGACCAGGCTCTCGGGATCCGAGGCGCCCTCCAAAAAACTGAATCCCGAAGCGGTGTGAAGTTCGGAGTACATGGTGAGATGAGAAGCGAGAGCAGGGAGAATGGAGAAGCGGGAAAAGAGAAAAAAGTAAATGCAATAGCATCGGAAAAATCGGGGGACAGTCAACCGCGCTCGAAGAGGGATGTGGATCCAAGAGGAAGCTTCTTCCGGCGCTTGTGACAGTCCCCGATTTTTCCTCGCTTCTCCTTTCTCGGAACTCAGTCGTAGCCTCCCGCGACGTACCAGGTTTGCGCCAGCTGTTCGCAAAAAATGCGGTATAGCCGCTGGCGCACTTCCACGTCCCATTCCTCGTATTGCCAACCGCCGGGAGTCCACCATTCTCCGGAGACATGCCACGGCCCAACGCAAGAGCGCACGGGCCCGGAAAATTCCGAAGAATTTACATGAGCCGGCTGTGCACCGCGCAACAACACCTCCGCCGGCAAGGGTGGACGGAAACAGCGAAACGTCAGCGTTTGCCGCGACAAAACCGGCGCGTCAGACTTGGGGGTTTTGGCGACAGGAAGCTGTGAAAAAATCAGGGGACAGTCAACCTCGCCCGAGAGGGCGTGGTGGTCGTAGGGCGTTTCCAGGCGGCGCTTGTGATAGTCCCCGATTTTTTCATATCCTGTCACCAGGTTTTTCCGGACGGGCTTTTGTTCCAGCAAACGCGTTCGACGAAAGCCCGGTGACTGTCCCCCTCGGAATTCCGTCACGGCGCAAGCTCCCGGACGATGCGTATCAGGGACAACCGGCGCGCCGATGCGTTCGGGGCCGACAAGGTTCTTCAGCCGCATCAGAGTCACGGCCAATTTTTCAGGACCGGGCAAATCGGGATCAAACAGGGAAAACTGCACCAGCCGCCGCTCAGTCGGCAGCGCCGATACCGCCACGCCTTCAATCGCCTCGCCGGGCGGATGAGCCGCCAGATCGAGACGCAGCAGCGTCAGCAGCGTGCGCGAGTCATGCAACGGATACGAAAGCGCCACCGCCCGCTCGAATCGCGAGCCGCCAGCCAGTTTCAGCGAGACACGGATTTTCGCCGCGGACAGGTTGTGCCCTTGCAGCTTGAGGCAAAGCCGTTCGAGCAAGCCTGAGAGCAAAAACGACAATGGCTCGAGTTCGCCGACAAGCCAGTCGAGATCCTGTTTTTCTTCGAGTTCCGGAGGCGGCTCGTAGGCATGGAGCACGGCTTCATGCTCGCCCCGGCTCAATCTCGCCATCGTTGTGCCGCGGCTGCCGAAGCGAGCGACGAGCGAATCCTCCGGCAAGCTGGCGAGATCGCCAATCGTCTTCATGCCCCAGCGGGCCAGCGTTTCCAGTTCGGCGCTATTCAGCGGCAGCGCCTCCAGCGGCTGCACTTGCAGAAACCCGGCTTCCTGTCCCGGGAAGATATGCGTCACGCCAGGCTGCGTCCGTGCCGCGCAGAGAGCTACGAAGCGATTCCGCGAAACGGCTACATTCGGTTCGAGGCCCAGTTTTTCGATACGGTGAGAAAGTTGCGCTGCCGCATGGTGGGGGTTCGGCAGGCCCGCGAAATCGAGCATGATGATCCCGGGGGCGGCGTCTTCGACGCTGGGGGAAGCGTTGAGCGCCGCCTGTAGAAGCTCCTGCTGAGCGAGTTGCTCGGCTTCCGGTTGCTGCTTCTCAATGCGCAGCCTGTCTGTCCGGCCCGAGACGCTATAGCGCGCCTGGGCTTCGGCTAAGGGCATGCCGGGCTGGATGCCGCCCTGCCGCGCCGGCAGGCTGACGGCATAGACAAACTGGTTCGGCGGCTCTCCAGCCACCACGGCGACAGCCGGCGGTGTGCGGTTGCGTTCGCCGCGCAGTACAACAGCAGCATGAAAGTCAGGAATCAATAAGCAGCCGTAAAGCACAGTGGACATAGATAGTTAAGCTCCTGCGCCCATAGCCCTGCGCCGCTGTTGCGCCAATCGGATCGATGTAGAAATACCGTCAAGCAGCAGGGCAACACCAGGCGTTCCCGACCAATGGGCCTTCTCGCGTGTCAGCTCTAAAACCAGCGTGGACGTGCTGGCTGTCAGATGCTCTTCGGCCATTACCAGCAGCGCTGTCGAACTGTGCTCAATGGCGCGCCGTGGTCGCAGCCACTGGTAGGTTTGCCACTGCCGCAGACGACGCCGGGACAGCCCGCCCAGATCGAGCACAATCACGCCGAACCCGCCCGCCGCAGCCACCAGGTTCATGGCCTGCCAGGTTTGATCTACACGGGTCTGCCTGACCAGCGGCTCATAACGTTGCTCGATACGGCGGCTCGGCAAAACACCAGAATCCAAGCTTTGTAGGGGCATGACGTGCCGTGGATGCAGTCCATGGGTTTCACTCGGATTCTTCCGCTCGCGGCACCGCACCCAGAGCAGGCGGTCTAAAACGACCCCAGCCTGCTCGGCCGAGCGAGGATCCAGGCAGTCGGTAGCATCGATGTAGGCTGCCACCTCGCCCGCCTGTGTCGCTTCGGCCAGCACTGACAGGACAAGCCGGGTGCAGCCTGACGAAGCCGGTCCGGTGATCTCGCAGATCTCTCCCCGGGGCAGCCCGCCGCCAAGCAGAGCATCGAGATCCGACAGCCCCGTCAGTGCGGGAGGATACGCCCGCTTCCGCCGGGGCAGGGCGCGGCTGAAGCCCTGCTCGTCGAGCAGCGTCCGGAGCGCCTGAAGCTGCGGGGAAGAAGACATTTTTTTACGGGGCGCGGCATGCCGTGCCCGCGACTTGTACGGGCTCCCACGCCATCCGGTTTGTGCGCTCTCTGGGCGGTATTCGCGCCGAATCCTGGCCCCCTGCGTCTATGGCCGGGGGGCACGCCATGGCGTGCCCCTACGGGGCAAGCAAGTTATATTCGCTTTTTGTTCGCCTATGTATTGTGGGCTCAACGCGGCTCGAAATGCAAATACAGAAGGGGAGGATTATGTTTTGGGACAAAAAGCTTACGGGGGCTGAATCTCAGGCCAAAAACCCCTCCAGAGAATTCGATCAACAGGAATTGATATGTACTATAATGTAAGTACAAAAATGTAGCGATTGGCGGATGCGATTCGAGTGGGGACGAGAACAAGAATCGCGGCAATCAGAGAAAGCACGGTCTCAGTTTTGAAACCGCCGAACTTGTTTTTGATGATCCTCGCGCCGTCAGTATCCTGGACCGGATTGCCGACGACACCGAGGAGCGTTGGCAGACTCCAGGCAGAGTAGCGGACGTGGTGCTGCTAGTTGCCCACGCCTACCGAGGGGAAAGGAATGAAGAGGTCATTCGTATCATCTCGGCGCGAAAAGCGACTCCACACGAACGGAGGATCCACGAGAACCCTCACGAAACAGCAGGCTAAGGAAGTCGCAGCTCTGAAACATCTAAAAGACGAGGATATCGATCTTTCCGATCTTCCGGAGTTGAAAGTTGCGAACCGGCCTGTCGTTGGCAAGTTCTACCGGCCCATCAAAAGGGCGGTCACGATTCGTCTGGATGCTGATGTTCTGGCCTGGCTGAAATCACAGGGCGCCGGATACCAGACTCGCATCAATGCCTTTCTGCGCCGGGCCATGGAGAAGGACGCACGGCGATAGCCGGTGGCATTCGGGTCCGCGGGCGAAGGATGTACACATCATTAACGCTCGCTTCCTTTCACTTCTCCCTTCTCGTTCTCACCTGCGATAATTGGGCCAAGTGACTGCAAAAGCAACTCTCTTGGTCGTAGACGACGAGGCAGCCGCCCGCTTCGCGTTGACGCGGGTGTTCCAGTCGGATTACCGGGTTGTCGAAGCCGCCTCGGCGGCTGAGGCCCGCCAGCGCCTTGCCAGCGACCGTCCTGACATTCTCCTGCTCGACTACAACATGCCTGATGAGGACGGCATGTCGCTGCTGCGCGACGTCATGGCCGGGCCCGAGGCGCCCGTGGTCGTGATGATCACCGCGCATGGGTCCGAGCGCATCGCTGTAGAGGCCATGAAAGCCGGCGCCTATGATTATCTGGCCAAGCCGTATGATCTCGAAGAATTGCGGCTGGTGGTGAATCGTGCCGCCGAACGCCAGGACCTGCGCCGCGAGGTGCTCGGACTGCGTGACCGTTTGGCCGGGGAAGGGCAGTTCGGTCCGATGATCGGCGTTTCGGCTCCCATGCGGGAGCTGTTCCAAACCGCCGAGCGCGTGGCACAGAGCGATCTGGCCGTACTCCTTTTAGGGGAGAGCGGCAGCGGCAAGGATCTGCTCGCCCAGGAAATCCATGCCCGCAGTTCCCGCGCCAAAAAGCGCTTCGTGGCCCTGAATTGCGCGGCGCTGCCGGAAACCCTGGTCGAAAGCGAACTCTTCGGTTACGAGAAGGGAGCCTTCACCGGCGCGGCCGCCGCGCGCGCCGGAAAGTTCGAGCTGGCCCATGGCGGCACTCTGTTTCTTGACGAGATCGGCGACATGGATCCGAACACTCAGGCAAAGATCCTGCGTGCCGCCGAATCCGGTCGCGTTGAGCGCCTGGGCGGCAGCAAGAGCCTCGAGGTCGATGTGCGGCTGATCAGCGCCACCAATCAAGAGTTGCAGGGCGCTATCCGGGAAGGCCGCTTCCGCGAGGATCTGTACTTCCGGCTGGCCGGAGTCACCCTGTATGTGCCGCCTCTGCGGACGCGGAAACAGGATATCCCGTTGCTCGTCGAGCAGTTCTGGAAAAAACTGCAAGCGAAGTACGGGCGCTCGGGGCCCGTCTTGACTCGTGAAGCAATTGAAACGCTCGAACAAGCTCCCTGGCCCGGCAACGTGCGCCAGTTGCGCAGCGCCGTGGAGCGTCTGTTTGTGCTTGGCCGCGAAGGTGAGATGCAGGCCGCGGATGTATCGGGAGCAATCGGTCCGGAGGTAGCATCGGCGGGCGGAGCTGAGAACGGCTTCCTGGCCGCCGCCGATATGCGGGAAGCCCGGCGCCGCTTTGAAATCGAGTTCATCACCCGAAAACTGCATGAGCACGGCGGCAACGTCACGCGCACAGCTGCCGCCATCGGTCTCGAACGGCAGAGTCTGCAGGAGAAGATCCGCAAGCTTGGTATTGAGCGGTCTTAATCCCGAAAAGTCAATTTACAACTGCAGAGTAAGGTCCGCCGCAAGCGCGCATGGCGGAAATGTCCTAATCTATGGGCGGTGGTCCCACGTGCCGGGTTGCCCGAAGTCTTTTTCGGCTTCCGGTTCCTCATCTATCGAAGGAGAGAATCATGCGACGTCTGTGGACTCTGGTTGCGCTGACGTGTTGTCTTTGCTGGATCAGTGCGGCGGACGAAAGTCGCCCTTTGGCGTTGGGGGCCAGCCATCTCGAGTTGACCGCCGGCCGTTCCGTGCCGCTTCCACTCGGCAACGGAGCGCCGGCCGTCGACAGCAGGAGTATGAGTGTGTCAGCTGCAACCGAGCCGGCGGTAGCTGATCCGATCGCCGCCGGCCTGCGGACCGACGACGGTGGAATTTTTTTGGCGGCTCCGCCGACGATGACGCCCGGGTTATACACGGTGCGCATCAAGCTTTCGGACGCCGATGGCAGGGAATTTACCGCTTCTGTTCAGGTTAGGGTCAACGAGCCGGAGCCGGTTGCCGCAGGGGAGCAGCCGCCGCTCATCCTGATCAACGGCTTCGACACGGGTTCAGTTTTACAGGGAGGCTGTACGCTCGCTCCCGACTCGACTGGGACGTTCGGCCAATTGGAGGCTCTCGTCACCACGGACGGAGCTTCCGTCAAGTTTTTCGACAATTGCGTCTATGGCACGCCGCGGATTGAAGTGCTGGGAGAGAAGCTTGGAGAATTCATCTCGATGCTTAAGCAAACGGACGGCGGCGCCGTGGCGCAAGTGGATATCGTGGGTTTTAGCATGGGGGCTTTGGTAGCCCGCTCCTACCTCGCGGGAAAGAAAGTTGCGGCGGGCACGTTCGAGCCCCCTGTTGACCCGAAAGTTCGCAAACTCATTCTGGTGGCTTCAGAAAACTTTGGCGCGCCGCTTGCGAACCTGATCAATATCGGGGAGCAGATCCCGCAATTGAAGCCCGCCAGCCTGTTTACCTGGGAGCTAAATACCTGGCACCAAGGGTACGATGATTTGCGCGAGGTGGACGCACTTGCGATCGCGGGGACGGGAGGCGCTCAGGGCGCAACGGATGGGGTGGCGCCGCTGCCGGGCGCCTCGCTCTCTTCGAGTATCTTCTTCAACCGCAAGGCAGAGCGCACCCGCATTCTGCCGGCTTGCCACAACCAGGCGGCGGCCTCGCAATGCACCACGGCCGCGGTCATCATGAGCGTGGACTCGGCCAATCATCCCTCGGGCCGCATCATCCGCTCGTTCCTTGCAGGCACCGACGACTGGCGCCAGATCGGGGACACGCCGGCGAACAACACCGTGCTCACCGCGAAAGGAACAGCGAACTTTGCGCTCAAGGACGGCACCGACGCATTTGTCACAAACATTACCGGCGTTGTCGCCGTGCCTCCTACGGGGCCCCGCCCCAATGTCACTCTCGTCAAGGGGCCGGTCAATATCTACCGGGCTGATCTGGCCGATGGTGGAGCGTATAACTTCCAGGTATCACGTCCCGGGGCGAATGCCGTTTTTGCGGGATCGATCCCGACGGGTGGCGGTTCCGCGACGCAAGCCAAGCTCGGACCGCGCATTGACCGCATCCTCCCCTCCGCCGGTCTTGTGGATACGCTCAGCGTAGGCCCCGACTCTCTGATTTCGATGTACGGCGCGGAATTGGCAGATGCGGAGGCATTTGGAACGACTCTGCCTTTGCCCACGCAGCTGGGCGGAACCACGGTTACCGCCAATGGCGCGCTGCTGGGACTCTTGTATGCGGGGCCGGGACAGATCAACGCGTTCGTGCCCGCCGGGATGTCGGGATTGGTACGGATCAAGGTCGCGAATAGCAAAGGGCAGCACACCGTGAACCTTATTGTGGCCGCGGCGGTACCGGCGATTTTTGCCGCTAACGGGTCGGGTGCGGGTCCGGCGGCGGCGGTGCACGCGCTGACCGGACAGCTCCTGACGGCGCAGAATCCAACGTCGGTCGGCGGTTTCGTCTCACTCTACGTGACGGGCCTGGGAGAGCTCGCGGAAGTCAACGGGCTGCGAGAAGCGGTGATCCGCCCGGAAGTGACCGTCGGCGGAGTGGCTGCGCGGGTTTTGTATGCCGGACCCTCGTCCTTCATCGGCCTGAACCAGATCAATATCGAGATTCTCCCAGGAACACCCACAGGCGCGGCCGTGCCCGTGACAGTTCGCAGCGGTACGCACGTCAGCAACCAGGTGACGTTGGCGATTCAGTAAGACGGCCGAGTTTCGCGGCGCCAGTTCCGGCGAACGACCTCATAGCTAAGCAACCTTCGATGCCCACGCGGGATTTCTATAAGCTGTCTCCATCCGCAAGCCGATAAGTCTACCGAGGACTGTTCCCCGCGCGAAGCGCCACGGTCATGCGAAAGTGGGGATTCATTGATGAGAGCCACGGCCGGAAGAAAATCGTGGTTCGCAAAGACCTTGCCGATGAAATGATTCGCTTCCTGCAAGAGGAGGGCAGCGGCCGCCTGAAGCTGCAAGAAGAGAGCTACGTCCCGATGATTGCAGCCCGCTTCGCCGCCTACCCGGATAGCGAAAGTTCCGCGCTGGGCAAGAAGCACAGGGCCGGCCAAGTCCTCTTGGCGCAACTCGACCCTCAGACCAACCCCGCAGTCAAGACCCCCTGTTACGTTGTGTCCCCCGAATCGGCCTATGCGCTCTCCGCGGCGGAGGAAAGGATTTTGAGCCAGCGAGCCGCGAGAGAATTGCGCGACAGGAATTCGCCGGAGCAGGATCGCGCCGAGGCGGCGCTCTACGGCCTGGTTTTCATTCTGGCCGCAATCTACTTTTTTTGGTGAACCTGCGATCTGCGAAGCGATTTCTCAGGATCGATCCCGGGCAGGCCGCCCCATTGGAGGCCCATCCGTTAAAGAGGAGTGGATTCACTTCTTAAGACGGACGCAAACCAGCGTGTCTTCGCTCCGCGCGTAGAGCATGCCGTCGGCGATGGCCGGATAGGCGCGCACCACGCCTGTTAGGACTTTTGCGCGCGGCCCGGGAACAAATTTCTCCGGCGAAGCCCTAGCCAGGACAAGCTCCCCGTTCTCACGCAGGATCAGCAGGCGGTCGCCAGCCAGCGTCACCGTGCCGGCGCCGAATCCCGCCTCGTCCCAAAGGACTTTGCCGCTTTTCAATTCGATGCAGCGAAAACTCTGCGTATACTCCTGACGGCCATGAAACCCATAGAGATAGCCATCCAGATACACATTGGTCGCATAGTGGTTCGAGAGGGCGTCGTCCGAGGACCAGATACGCATCAGCGTGCTGCCATCGAGCCGGAACAGCACCGCTCCGGTCCCGTAGCTGGCGGAAAGAAAGATCTCGTTGCCGACGACCAAGGGGACGGCTGCATTCACTGAAGCATGGCTGCGTGAGCGCCAGGTCTGTTCGAGGCCGACCTTGCCGGTATTTGGATCCACAGCCACCAAACCATTCCGGGTGAAGAAAAGAATATAGTCTTTACCGCCCAGCTTGGCCGCTACAGGGGAGGAATAGCTGGCTTCGTCGGCCGTGGAGGTCCAGAGGAGTTTACCCGTGTCTTTGTCGAGCGCGATGATACCTGCTTTCTCACCACCCACATTCAGAAAGAGGCGGCCACCTTGGAGCAGCGGCGTCGACGCAGCGCCGAAGAACCCCTTACGAACGTTGAAATCGTCTTTGGTGGAAACGCTCCAGATCTTTTTGCCGCTCTCGAAATCGAGGCACGTAAGCATGCCCTCCGCGCCGAAGGTGTAGACCTTGCCGGCACTGATGACCGGGCTGGCGCGCGGGCCGGGATCGAAACCAAAGTCGTCGTGATAGGCCGTTGGGTATTTGTAGGACCAGACGGCCTTGCCGGATTCCCCATCGAACGCATCGACGACCTCGTCATTGCGCACCCGATGAAACAGAATCAGGCGACGCTTGGCTACGACCGGGTTGCTGAAGCCATTTCCGATCTTCTTCTCCCAAACTTTTGGAGGTCCGCCGCTAGGCCACTGTTCGGCGAGATCACCGCCGCTGTAGACGCCGTTGCGGTCCGGTCCCAGGAGTTGCGGCCAATCGGTCGCCCAGCCCAGGAGGGGCAGCCCGAACATGACCAAGGTTGCCGCCCAGGGCCATGGGCGGCGCGGAGCTGAGGGAACCAAACACCGGCGGCGCGCGCCACCCGCCAGTTTTGAGGTTTGCATGCGCCTATCTTGGCACTTTTGGGCGTGGTTTGGAGCCAGCACAAGAAGTGGGGGTATCCGGCCGGCTGTGGCGTCGCGCACACGGTATCCTTTTCGGGCCAATGGCCCGCGACGAACCGGTCGAAGCCGCTTGGCGCGGGACAAGGTTGCTGGCCTTGCGGTGTAAAGGCCGGCTCGCGTCAGGCTTCGGGCCGGACGGTGAGTTCGCGCAGAAGTTCGGGAGAAAAGTCGACGCCGAGACCGGGGCTGCTTGGCACTTGCCACTCCGCCAGATTCGCCTTCCAGCCGTCCACAAAAATGTCGTTGTAACGGTCCGTGTTCGTCGATCCCTCCTCCATGATGAGGAAGTTCGGTATCGATGCTGCCAAATGGATGCTTGCGGCAGTGCAGACCGGGCCATTGGGATTGTGCGGCGCAATGGTGATGTACCCGGTATCCGCCAGCGCGGCGACCTTCTTCATGACGGTGATGCCGCCGGCGCGGGCCACATCGGGTTGCCAGATGCGCGCCGACTGCTTTGCCAGCAGCTCCCGATAGGCGAAATGGCCCTGGACGCCTTCCCCTGTGGAAATCGGGATGTTGGTGGAACTTTGCAGCGCCGCCATGGCGTCGACATTCTCCGGGGGGATAGGTTCTTCCAGGAAGAAAGGATCGAACGGCTCGAGCATCTTGATGATGCGGCCGGCGGACCCCATATTGAACTTGCCGTGCGCTTCGATGCAGATGTCGAAGTTCGGACCGCCCTGCCGAATGCCGCGGACCATCTCGCGAACTTCGTTGAGCGTGACGGCGGGCAGATGCCGGTCAGTTCCCGGATAAGCCCCGAAGGGATCGAATTTACCGGCTGTGGCGCCTTGCGCGATCAGCTCCCGCGTGCGGTCTTCGTAGGCCTTGGCCGTGCGGGGGATGTTGCCCCAGCGATAGCTCGTATAGATGCGCAGCGAGTCGTGGATTTTGCCGCCGAGCAGCTTGTACACCGGCACTTTGAGGTGTTTGCCGAGGATGTCCCACAGGGCGATATCGATCGCGCTCATGGCGGCGTAGAGTGTTCCGCCGAGCGTGTTCTCCTCGGTGATGTACATTCGCCGCCAGAGTTTCTCGATGTCCCAGGCGCTCTCGCCCACGGCGAGCTTTGCCAAAGACCGGATCTGCGCCACGACGGCGGATACGGTGGGAGGCGTCGTCCCTTCGCCCCAGCCGTGAATGCCGTCTTCGGTCTCCACGCGAGCGCACACGATGTTCGTACGGTTGCCCATGCGGAGAACGTAGGGTTCAATGCGGGCGATCTTCAGCTTGGTTGGGTCCGCTCCCTGCGCGCGGAGGAGAAGAGGCAAGCTCCAAGATGCAACTCCCGCGGCCAGCAATTGCAGGATCTTGCGGCGAGACGTCGCCTTACCAGGAAAATTCCGTTCGTCCATGATTCTTCGCCTTCTCCCAGAAAGATACGGAGATCGGAGACCGAAGCCGGCTCGACCGTTCCGCAACACCGGGAACAGTATCGCACGAGTGGACGCCGGAGAGGGAAACGCCGTTTTGGCAGATTGACCTGAGGTGGTGTCTGCGCGCCGGAACCGGCTTCATGGATGCGCGGGCGTGGTGAAAACGAGCAACAGAATTGCCGTGTTGCCGCGATTCCGCCCTGGCGGGCGCGGCTCAAGATCAGTCCCGGAAACTACCCGTTGGTGGACAGGCCGAGACCACACTGCCGCTTTGGGTGCTTTCGGGCTACCGCTTCCACTTCAGTTCAATCCGGTAGCGATCGTCGCCGCCCCTGGGGTCGGAAATCTGGATCACGGCCTGGAAGGCGTTTTCTTCCCAGGGTCTTTCGAGCAGAGTGACGTCGCCTCGACCGTCCTTCTTCTCGAGCTGTATGTCGCCGACGCGTGTGCCGGGCAGGGGCTGGGAAAATGTAAAGCGGGCATCCGATACGTCCCGGCCGCTGGTGGCTTCGGCAAAGACGCGGTCACCCTGAATGCGCAGGATCACGGTTCCATCAATCCGCCCGCTGAATTCCAGACGGCCCTCGCTTGCGTTGTCGTAACGCGACGGGTTGTTTTCGCTGGAGGGGATCGGTGTTCCCCGGGGCGCCTCGGGCTGCTGAAAAACTTCCAGATGTTTGGAAAGGATTCCGCCGATTCCACCGGGCGCTGGCGCCGTTTCTGGTTCCGGTCCCGGATCGGCCGCGGTGTCGATCTCCCACTGCAGCCTCACGTGATAGCGGTCATCCCCGCTCTTGGGGTCTGAGAACCGAAGTTTCGCCGTGTAGTTGTTCTCAGGGCCGGGTTTTTCCAGCAAGTCAACATCGCCCCGGCCGTTTTCCTTCGAGATGCTGAACTGCTTAAAGATCGCCCGAGGGAGCGCCTCGGTATATTCAGAGCCATCATCGGCCGGTTCTCGTCCGTTGGCCGTTTCGATGCGAATGCCTTCCCCCTGGACATAGACATCCGCCGTGCCGTCAACAAGAAGCCGCAGGTCAAATTGCCCTTGGCCCGCAGTCGAGCGCTTGCCGCTACGGCGGGCGAGGAAGGTAGGACTTCCGCTCGCCGGACCGCCTTGCGAAACGGTAGGCGGTGAAACCTCCGAAGGCGGACCTGGCGTAGCGGCCGGCTGCGGCACTGGCTGCCCGATGCCGAGATAAGGGTTGAAGGTGTATTCCAGAGAAAACGGCTGCGGCATCCGTAGATTTTGCGAAACGCCGTAGGCGGGGTCCAGGCCCCACTGCCCAGGCGCCAGGACTTGCCTTTTCGCCGTGCGTACGTCGTGCCAGCCCCAAAAGGGTTTGGCGCTGTTTGTAGCAAACTTGCGGCCGTAAAACGAACCCGAGATACGGTCGAGCGGAGGTGTCGGACGGCCGCCGTAGGGTTGATAGACGAAGTAGGCGTCGAAGGTGCGGTTGTTTGTGCTTTGGTTTGCGCGCACCCACCAGTTGTCGTAGATAGGCAAAAGTTCGTATCCGACGTTGCGGTCGTTGGCATGCCGGGGACGTTCCGCCACGCCCTTGTAAATGTATGTCACGCCGGTACCGGACGTGAATACGTCCTGATCGCGCGAGTACGGCGCGTGATGATCCCCATAGCCAAAAACGCCGTGCCCGCCCGACTCGATGAAGATAATGGGGTGCGAGTCCTGATACAGCTGCATATCACCGTCGGGATTGTGCAGGTTCGAGCGCACGCGCCGGTCGTTCACGTAGGAGTAGATGTTGTTGTGCGCGAGCGTCTCCATGGTCAGCAATCGTCCGAACGCCGAGCCATCCTTCTGCACAGTCAGGATCAAGCCCTCGTTGTCATTTTCGTGGCAGGTGCCCACGACGCATTTGTCGGAGTAGTCGCGCGGGTGGAAAAAGTTATAAACAAGAAACCAGTGTGTTGATGTCTCCATCACGGCATAGTGAACGTAGGCTTGGGAGGTGCCTGTCTCGCCGTTGTCCCAGTTGTTGTCGCCCTCCCAGTCGCCGTCAAAATCGAAGCGAGCCAGGTAGTCGGATTTTGGCTGAAACCATGTTTCCTGCGCGATGAACGGCGAATAGTGCTCGACCAGCCGCCGGTGAGGGTCCGTGGACGCGGCTTCCTTCGGAAAAGCGACGGTCTCGACCGGCTGGTGCAAGGGGGCGTTAGCATCGACGTCGATCGTTACGGATGCTTTCTTGCCATTGAAATCCGCTTCGATCTCATATTTGCCGGGACGCTTGGGCGCTGTGTACAGTACGGAGTCTTGCAGCACGAACTCGCTGGTCGCCCGCCGGAAGATGATAGCTGCCAGGCCGGCATCCGGTTTCTGATAGAAAGGCTCGGTCTCATTGCCCTGGAAGCGGAATGGCTTCGACAGCCAGCCGGCATCCGCGCCTTTGACGGTGATCTTCGCACCGGCCTCCTGCAAGCGGACTTTTTCGGCGCCACCGCCTGTTTTCGAGATTTCTCCATAGGCCAACACCTGAACGACAACCTGTTCGAATGGGCGCACTTTTGCGTCCTGAGGTTCCGTGCGGAGCTTGATTTCGGTGACAAGGCTTTGCGCCGATGCGCCCACAGCCAAAATCAGCGTTGCGCTAAAGAGAAATGCTTGTTTTCGGATAGGCAACCTTCTTCCTCCATCAAAGAAAGTGTTGGCGATTCTCCCGCGGCAAGTCTTCCTAAATTGGAGCACAGGATTCCGGGGGGCCGCAATGAATCCTCGAAAAGGAGCGGCTGCGACACAGCCGGTTCGGCGAGGAGACTTTATACAGACATGGTATCGTATGCTGGGACGTAGACTAGAGCTATACCGTTCCCAGGGATCAATGCCCGCGAAGGGCTTCGGCTCGAGCGGAAACACGCACGCGGATGTGTGTTGATCCCGCCGGCCAAATTAGGTCATCCAGTTGCGCTCCGCACTTCCATCGCAAGTGCAGGGATCCAGATCGCGGCTTTCTCCGGGTGCTCTCGCTTGGCTTCTGACAGGCGCTCGCGTGGCGCTCGGCGCGCGCGATGCCGCGCCCCTCGATGTCGAGATCCGGCAGGGCCGGGTCGTCGCGTTTCATCCTCACGGTTCGAGTGCTCACGATTGCACGAGGGTGATCAACCTGGCGGGCAAGTTGATCCTTCCGGGCCTCATCAACGCCCACGATCATCTCGAATTCGCGTTATTCCCACGGCTCGGATCGAAGCACTATTCCAACGCGAGGGCTTGGGCGCGGGACATCTATCGACCCGAGGAAACCCCCATCCGGGAACACTTGCGAATCCCCAAAAGCGAACGGCTCCTATGGGGTGGATTGAAAAATCTGCTGGGCGGCGTCACGACAGTTTGCCACCACAACCCCTACGAGTTGGTCTTCGACGAGGAATTTCCCGTTCGCGTTGTAAAACGCTTCGGCTGGGCGCATTCTTTGGACTTTAGCGAGGACATTGGGGAACGCTTCCGAAGCACGCCAAGGGATGAACCGTTCATCGTGCATCTGGGAGAAGGCACGGACGCGGCGGCCCGTGACGAAGTCTTCGAGCTGGATCGCCTAGGCGGGTTGGACGAGCGCACCGTGTTGGTGCATGCCGTGGCGCTCGATAGCCGAGGACTAGCTCGAGTACGCGAGTGTGGCGCTTCGATCGTGTGGTGTCCCAGTTCCAACCTGTTCCTTCTGGGGAGGACGCTGGCCCCCGGTGCGTTGGATAGCGGCATTCCTGTTGCTCTGGCCACCGACTCGAGCATCTCCTGCGAAGGGACGCTGTTCCATGAAATCCGGAAGGCACGGGAGATCAGCGGCTTGAGCGTAGAGAGGCTTTATTCGATGGTGACCGGAACCGCGGCCCAAATCCTCCGCCTGACGGGCGGCGAGGGCGTACTTCGGGAGGGTGGAATCGCCGACTTGTTAGCCGTGCCCGACCGCGGCCTGACCCCCGCCGATACCCTTGCCGGCCTCGCGAGCGATGACGTCGATCTGGTGATGACGGGAGGAGAAATCAAGTTACTCTCGGAACAATTCGCCGGCCAGATGTCCGACCTTGCGGAAAAGCCGCTGGGCCGAGTAGTTGTGGATGGCAGGCCGGTTTGGGTTTCCGGTATCAATCCCTCGCGTCTGCTGGCTTCGGCCCGAGGCGCGCTGGGCGAGACCACGGCCATTCGCCTTGGTGGAAGGATTGTCGAAGCTTGACCCGCGTTCGGGGATTGACTACACATTCAGAGCCAATGACACAGGGACCCGATGATCGCGAGCACGGTGACGCGCTGGGCAGATCGGCGCATACGATCGAATCTCTTCCCATCCTGGTGCTTTCGCCGCACAGCCGCTGCAACTGCCGCTGTGTTATGTGCGACATCTGGAAAGTCACCGCTGCCGAGGAAATCAGCATCGAGGATCTTGCAAGCCACATTTCCGACATCGCGAAGCTTGGCGTGCGCTGGGTTGTCTTTTCGGGCGGCGAGCCGCTGATGCACAGCGACTTGTTCCGGCTGGCCGCCGTCCTGAAAACGCGCCCCGTGCGAACGACGATTCTTACCACGGGTCTGCTGCTGCAGGCCAACGCCGCGCGAATCGTGCAGTCGATCGACGATGTCATCGTGTCGCTCGACGGCCCCGCCGAAATTCACGACAGGATCCGGCGTGTGCCACATGCCTTCCGGCAGCTGCAGGTGGGAGTGGAGGCGCTACGGGCGCAAGAGGAACGATATCCGATCTCGGGCCGCTGCACTGTGCAGCGGGCGAACCGCCAACATTTGTGCGATACGGTGAGAGCAGCCGAGAATGTGGGTCTCAACTCGATTTCGTTCCTGGCGGCGGATGTGACCTCGACCGCGTTTCACCGCCCCGAAGGCTGGTCGGACTTGCGGCAAGCCGAAGTTGCGCCGGGGCCCGGCGAGGTCGAAGAACTGCGGGAGGAGGTCGAACGGTTGATCGGCACTTTCCGCGTGGAAATCGAGGCCGGGTTCATTCGCGAGTCTCCTGAAAAATTACGGCGCCTGGCGGATCATTTCGAGGCCCGCTTGGGCCGGAAAGAGCATGTGGCGCCGCGTTGCAACGCGCCCTGGGTCTCTGCCGTGGTCGAAACGGACGGCACGTTGCGCCCCTGCTTTTTTCATGAGTCCATCGGAAACATCAAGCACCAGAGTCTTTACGATGCTTTGAACAGCCCGCCTGCTTTGGCCTTCCGGGCCAGCCTGGATATCGCGACGAATCCGATTTGCCGGCGCTGCACGTGTTCGCTGTATTTGCCCGAAGAGATGCCGGTCTAGAATCGCAACCCGGCAAGGTGCGGCGCGTGGTGATACAACGCGGGCAGGGTCAATCCTTCCACTGAACCTTGTGATAGTCCGTGCGCTCGCCACGCTCGCGGTTCTTGAACTCGCGAACGAGCCGCACGAACGCTTCGACGACGGCCTCGAAGATGATCCTCCCTTTCTCCGGGTTCGCGAGCGTTGGATCCCCACTGATGCCGCTCTTGCTGAAAGTGGTCCAGTAGTCCATGAAACGGACGGGCGAGCCGTGGAGCAGATCCATCCAAATGAATTCTGATTTGGGCATCTGCATGTCCCGGCGGGCCTTGTCCATCTGCACGCGCTCACCATCAACGTGGAGGTAGACCGACGTTTCCAGCTCGCAGGCGTGAGCCATGCCACCCTGCTCGGATTCCCGCACCTTGCGAATCTCATCGATGGCCAACGAGGGCCAGATGAACGTGGCGCAGAGCGCGTCGGATTCGAGAATTGTGCGCCTCGCGACCAGTTCGAGCACCGGCATGTTCGAGCCGTGTCCGTCGGCGATGAGGATACGTTTGAAACCGTGGTGGGCCACGCTCTTGGTCACGTCGAGAACGTAGTGGAGCAGATGCTCCTGGCTCACATCGATGGTGCCAGGAAAGTCCATGTGATGCGTCTCGAAGCCGTAGGGAATCAGCGGCAGCAGCAAAATATCCCCGTTGGCCCGGCGCGCGGCTTCTTCGCAGAAGCTCGAGATCAGAAAGTTGTCGGTATCAAGAGGCAGATGCGGGCCGTGGTCTTCGACCGACCCGATCGGCAGCACAACGACCGGTTGTCTCTTGACGGCTTCGCCCAATTCGGGCCACGTGTGATGGTGATAGAGATAGCTCTTTCTTTCCATGATCTTGACCTTTGCGTTTCCAAGACGCCGTGGAAACCCGGGATGATCTCATCGATTCGCCGCGCCAAAGACACATTTTGCGTCATCGCGATGGACGAAGTAGGATTTGTAGTTCGACGCCTTGGGGTCCATGCAACCCGACAGCTGAAGGAGCTGGATGTTGCGAAACTCCACCGGCTGGCCTTCGGCCTGCAGGGCGAAGTAGCCCTCGCTGAGCAGCATGCCATCCTTTTTGACGGCGGGGTCGAAGCCTGTCACGACTCCGCCGCCGATCTGAGGTTTCTCGTACTGTAGAACCGTCTCGCCATCGATCAGGTGCCGCACACGCTCGGAACCCAATACTTCAACTTCCACCTTGACCCACTGCTCGCCGCGATAGGTTTGAGAGGTTGAAGGTGTGCAGTGCGCCTTCACCATTTCGCCGTTCATGAAAATCTCGGTTCCCGGCGTGCAGACGTTCATCGTATGCCTGACGGCGGTCGATCCGGCGGTTTCGCCAAGGAACTGCGCTTCCACGGAGATGGGGAAGTTCTGGTCCTTCGGCATCGTTTCGGGCGCCTGGGAATGAACCATGACCCCGCTGTTGAGCCGGACGTAGTCCGGCGCATCTGGCATCATTTCGCCGACGAAACGGTATTCGAGCGACACGATGTAGTGCGACAACTTTTCGTGGTAGTACGCGTGGCCAAATCTTGTTCCGAACTCGTCGTATTTGCCGTAGGAGACTTTGATGATGCCGTCCTCCACGCGAAACGTGTCGCGATAGTTGTCACCCAACTCGTGGTGAGCGAGTTTAATCACCCAGCCGTCGAGATTCTTGCCGTTGAAAAGCGGCACCCAATCCTTACGGTTGGGATCGTTTTGAGGAAACGCTATCGCGGACAACAGCAGCATCACCGAGGCCAAGCGGCAGGTTTGGTATGGCAGGACTCGCCGAAACGACTTTCGCCGGACTCTCATCAGGCCATTCTCCTTCCCGGCCATCTTAGAGCAAACGCCCTGTTGGATGTCGCAAGCCCGCGGTGTTTCGTTCCCTGCGGGCGTATTTCCTGGCCAAAGGGCGGATCGATCCGAGGAAGGAAGGTCGCCGATTTCGCGTAAGCCACGGGCAGGGCGGGGGTATCCGCCACACGCCGGCAGCCGGTGCTATTTCGGATCATCGGCGTCTCTGCCGGGTGTGCCGGCCGGACGCCCGGTTTTGTCGGGTGGAGCTGACTGCGTGTTGCCCGGCTCGGGCGGCGGTGAGGCCAGGGGTGGACCGCCTGCGGGCTCCGGCGGGGTTGAAGCCGTGGGTTCGGGCGGCGAACTGGCAGTGCCGCAGGAAGTCACCGAACCGGCCAGCGTCAGCAGGGCCAACGCGCTTAGAGCAACCGCTGTTCTTCCGGATAGCGTCATGGCCAACCCCCTATCCTGCCACGGGAACCTGGTGGTGCGGGATGGCCCGCTCCGCCCTCCCGAACGCCAAGTGCAAGACCTTGATAAGCACCACCATCGCGCCTAACAATGCCGGGTTCACATACCAGTGCAGCAGCATGGTCATGAAGAGAACCAGGGCGCCCAAAGCCAGGAACAAGAGCAGAATCAGTCCGCCTGCCAGCAGCCATTTGTCGTGGTAGACGAGGAGAATCAGTTCCAGGCCGACCATCAGGGCAAATCCCAAGGCGTAGTCGAGCACAGACATTCCCTTATAGTGCCGCCCATCAATGAGCGCCTCGACGTAGTTCGCTTGCAGATGAAGGCCCGACATCGCACCCAGCACTGTGGGGTGCTCGTCCATATCGCGATTGAGTTCTCCGATTAACACGGCCTTTCCCCGCAGTACGCGCAAATCTTCCGAGGGGATACCCGCAGGACAGAACCGCCCTTCTTGCGGCGCACCTGGGACGCCGGCGAAAACCTGCCGGACCGTTACGCGCGGAAAATCCCTCGGCTCCAAAAAGCTAATGTAGGGATAGCCGCCGGCGGAAGTGATCACGCGGCCGTTGACGCCATAGGCTTTCGCGGCTGTGAGGGCGAGCGTGTCCCACAGGACTGCAGAAGCCCCCCTCTCCGCGTCCTCCGCGGCAGCGTAGGCCCGCCAATAGAGAGGGAGCCGTCTCGTATCCGGGTGGACGTTCACCACGCCCTCACTAAAGCGTTGACTCCCAGGAAAAACCATGGCGGGTTGTACGAAACCCTCGTCCATGATGCGCCGGCCGACCACGACGGGAGTATGCTCGCTGATCTCACGGACCGCCGCACGCAACTGCGAGTCCTGTTCGCAGTCTCGCGGCAGAAAGAACTTGTCGACTACGATCACCTGCGGCTGAGCGCTTGCCACCCCGCATAGAAGCCGGGCCATCATGGCCCGCTGCTCGCAAATCGTGTGGAGGCTGGCAACTTCCGGTTCCTTCTCGGGGTCGATTTCCACAACGGCCGTGTGGCGCGGGATGGGGTCGCGCGGCGCAGCCACTACACGCTGATAGAACCCGCTGAAATTGAAAATGGTCTGCGCGACACCGGGGGCGGACTCGGCCTCGATCATGTGCTCAGCTGTATATTCGACCGCCGTCACAAAGACACAGGCTGCCAGAAACGAAAACCAGAATGAGCGTGGCAGACCCCGCAATCGCTGGAAAATGCGACCGCCAGGCGCGCCGTGAGAGAGCATAGAAGGAACCTTCTGTTCGTAAAAGCACGTAGTATACAGCCAGTGCCGGTGACGAGTCCATGGCTAGTACTTTCCCCGGCCACGGACCCGGGGGTGGAACCATTTCCGGTGGCAATGGGTCCAAGTCTTTGCAGCGCTGGGGTATTTGGAATTTGGCAACGGCTACCATGAGACGTCTTTTCCTGCTTGCGCTATTGGGAGTGACGCTTTTCGGCCAGCAGCCGCCCCGGCGAATCCTATACGTTACCCACTCTGCCGGGTTTCGCCACTCTTCGCTCGAGCTTTCGCAACAGGTTCTTCGTGACGTGGCCTCGCGCACAGGAAGGCTCGAAGTGGTAGCGACGGAGGATCTCTCGCTAGTGAGCGCGGCGGGCCTGCTCAATTTCGACGCTGTCTTCTTCTTCACTTCAGGTGAGCTTGCGTTGTCAGACCAGCAGAAGGCCGAGTTGCTGCAATTCATCCGCTCGGGCAAGGGTTTCGGCGGCGCACACTCAGCAACCGACACGCTCTATACCTGGCCCGAGTACGGAGAGATGATCGGCGGCGTTTTCGACGGGCACCCGTGGGTGCAGGAGGCGTCGATCGATGTGGAAGACGCCATGCATCCGGCCTCGGGCCCTCTCGCGCCTTCCTGGAACCTGTTGGAAGAGTTCTATCAGTTCCGCAACTTTTCGCGGGACCGTGTGCGTGTGCTGATGACGCTCGATACGCGAACGGTGGATCTGCAAGCAGACGGGGTGCATCGCGCAGATGAGGACTTTGCCTTGACGTGGGTTCGACCGTATGGCGAAGGACGTGTCTTCTACACGGCGCTTGGCCACTTCGAGCAGACCTGGCGAGACCCTCGCTTTCAACGCGTGATTGAGAATGCATTGCTTTGGATCACCGGCCTGATCGCGGGAGAGGCGAGCCCGCCGCCGCGCGGTCCGATGGAAGCAGCCTTGCCGCAGGCCGTCTCTCCAGGCGCAGCGCTGGAGATCTATGGCACGAATTTGACGATGGGATCGGCAGTCGCGATTGAGAGTGCCTGGAAATACCGCCTGGCGGGTACGCGCGTTCGAGTGAATGGCGCTGCTGCTCCGATGTACTATGCTTCTCCGACGCAGATCAACGTGCAGTTTCCAGCGGATCTTGCACTGGGGACGCTCGCGGACGTCGCGCTTACGATCGGCGAAAGGCATTTCCCCGTTGGGCAAGCGCCGGTGGTGGCGGCCACGCCGGTGATTCGCGGCATCATTCCAAGCCCGGTATTCGTGCAGATCTACGCGACAGGGTTGGGAGAGTTGGATGCAGCCATTCCCGAGGGCGTGCCCGCGCCTCTCGACGGACTGGTGCGTACCCGGCAGTTGCCACGCGTTCGCATGGGTGGAAAGGAGGCAGAAGTTCAGTTTTCAGGCCTTGCCCCCGGCTGGGTAGCGCTCTACCAGGTGAACGCCATCCTGCCCGCCGGACTGCCTTCCGGCGACCTTACCATTGAATTGGAAGTTGCGGGCCAAACTTCTGAGTTTCTCTGGCGGCGGCCGTAGGTGGCACTTAGGTTACTGTCCTGTGTTGGTTGCGTGTTAAGATCGCGGGTGCGACGCCGAAGGTCGGCGTAATCCGTGGGCGCGTTCGCCGTGTCCGCAGTTTGCCACGCAAGCCAATGTCCCAAAGCCGCGTTCACTCGCTCAAGCTTGTGGTCACTCGTCTGCTCCTGCTGTGCGTGTTCGCCTTGCTTTTCTTTCTGCTGCCAGTGAAGGAGAGTGAAGCGCAAAGCGACTGGAATTGGTACAAGGGCAATCTCCACACACACACGGTGAACAGCGATGGGGACAGCGCTCCGGACGTTGTTGCCCGCTGGTACAAGGAGCATCGCTACAATTTTCTCGTTCTCACCGACCATGATTTCTTGACGGCGCCGGAGGGACTCAACGCCGTATTTGGCGCGCCCGGAAAGTTTCTCTTGATGCCCGGCGAAGAGGTCAGCGCCCGTTACGATAAGCTGCCGATCCACGTCAATGCATTCCGCATCCAGGCCACACTTCTTCCGGTTGGCGGCACGAGCGTGCTCGACACCGTGCAGAAGAACGTGGATCTCATTCGAAAAGCCGGCGGCGTCCCCTCGTTGAATCATCCCAACTTCCAGTGGGCCGTCCGCCCGGAGGATCTGAAGCAGGTTGCCGGGCTGAAGCTTTTTGAGGTTTACAACGGCCACCCGACGGTCAACAATGCCGGAGGCGGCGGGTTCGAGAGCCTTGACGAGATGTGGGATGTGGTGCTGACGGCGGGACGCGAGACCTACGGCATCGCCGTGGACGACGCCCACCACTTCAAATCGTTGGGGCCTGAGTTTTCCAATCCGGGAAGGGGTTGGGTAATGGTTAGAGCGCGCGATCTGTCGACGGATTCGGTGCTGAACGCTCTAGAAGGCGGTGAGTTTTATGCGTCCACGGGTGTCGCGCTGGCTGAGATGGAACGCTTGCCCGACGGGATTCGTCTCCGCATTGCCGAACAGCCATTCATTCGCTTCACCACGGAGTTCATCGGGGCGGACGGAAAGGTGCTGGCGCGCAGCTACGAGATGTCCTCGGAATACCGCCTGCGTCCGGGCGACCGCTACGTGCGCGCCCGGGTTAAGGATTCGAATGGCAACCAAGCGTGGGCGCAGCCGGTGTTCGCGCGGTGACGCCGCCAAGGAAAGCACTCTGCAAGGTTCGACCAAGATGAGACCCTACGGCAAACGTTCATTGCTCATCCTTGTTCTCGTTTTGATCGTTGGATCTCCTCTCGCGGCGCAATCTCCCCTCACCCCGGGCGCACAACCCGTCAATCTCGGCGCCGTTGGCGCCGGAGAAGGGCCGGCCTGGAGCCCCAAGGGCGACGGCTTGTACTTCAGCGGCCAAGGGCACATCAACCGGCGCCGTGTGGATGGCGCGGTCGAGGTGTTCCGAGAGAAGGCCGGATCGAACGGGTTGCTGTTCGACCCGGAGGGGCGGTTGGTGGTGTGCGAGTCCGGCGCCCGACGAGTGACGCGCACGGAAGCGGACGGCAGCATCACGGTGCTCGCCGATGAATACGAGGGCGGGCGTTTCAATGCGCCGAACGATCTGACGATCGACTCCAAAGGCCGCATCTACTTCACGGACCCGCGCTACGGGCGGCGCGACGACATGGAGCTTCGCGACGGTGATGGGCGGCTGGTGGAAGGTGTCTATCGGATCGATGCACCTGGCAAAGTTACGCGCATCATTACGCACGAAGTGGACAGGCCGAACGGCATCCTCGTCTCGCCGAACGACGAGTTCCTCTACGTAGCCGACAACAATAACAACAACACTGGGGGCGCGCGAAAGCTCTGGCGCTTTGGCCTGAAGGCCGATGGCACAATCAATCCCGCCAGCCGCAAGCTCATCTTCGATTGGGAAGACGGCCGCGGTCCCGATGGCCTGAAGATGGATACCCGAGGCCGGCTGTACGTTGCGGGCGGCCGCAGCAAAGCGACGCCCTTCGAAAGCGACGCCAAGTTCAAAGGAGGCATCTACATTCTGTCCCCGGAAGGGAAGCTACTGGAGTTCGTTCCGATTCCCGTGGATGAAGTCACGAATTGCGCCTTTGGCGAGGCGGACTTGAAGACGCTTTTCGTTACAGCTGGGGGCACGCTCTGGAGCATCGCGGTCGATGTGCCAGGGCGCGCGTCGTATCAGAGGGCAAGGTAGACGCGCTCCGTTCACGAAAGCGCCGTTGAACCTGAGTATCGTCGTTGGGCCAGAGATTGCGAGCTGGTCGCTAAGCCTACCTGCGGGCTTTCAGCAGGTTCGAGTGAACTTTAGCGACGGTGTGCATGTAGCCACCCACCGCGTAGCGCTCGTGGGCGGCGAGGGAAATGTGTTTCCGGGCGCCATCCTTGTCTCCTAGGGCTTCCCGGTACAGGCCGATGTAGAGATGCGCGAAAAACTGCGCTTGCGGTTGGTCGCCGGCGGCGGCGAGAACGCGCTCGGGCGAGGTGCCGCCCCGAAACATCTGGTAAATCTCGATCATCGGAAGGCGGGGATCCAGGCCCACGGGCAGTAAAGCCTCCTTCGCCGTTTCAGGAGATTCCGCGCGGGCGACGCAGAGAAAGTGCCAGGCGGAATTTTCGACATCGTCGGGGTTCACCTTGCGGTGCGCCTCGAATTGCTCCCGGCACTCCTTATATTGCCCGGCATAGTAAAGCGCAATCCCTCGCTGCCAGAGCTGCGGCGCGTAGCTAGGGACCAGCTCGGTAAGACGGTTAAAGCCGGACACCGACTCCCGAATGCGTCCCTGCTGAAAATCCGCCACGGCGCGGTTGAAGACTTCCTGCGCTTGTTCGTTGGACTGAGGCCAGACCGGAAGGGCGAACGCGAGCAGGGCGGGGAACAGAAACCCGCGCAATATGCGGCCTTGCGCGCGCCGGCGCAGTGGCGGCGTTTTCACGTGGGCCAAACGAGGCATGCCCCATTATATTCATCGCGAAGGCGCTCAGTGAAAGAGCGAGCGAGGCCTTTGCAGCGGGACATTTCCTGGCTTGGGCCGGCGGCTCTGGAACGGGCCATGTTGTTACCAGCCCAAAGGCTGACTTGCTCGGAACGGCACCCTCGCGGCGCAAGCAAAAACAGCATACAATAGCGTTGAAGGTTCACGAATGCCAGTCATCCGTTGTCTGATCGTTTGCCTTTTGATCGCCATTGCGGCGCAGGCGGAACCAAACAAGGAGACCGTCGCATCCGCTGCTAACATCCTTCGAACAAACTGTTTTGCCTGCCACGGTGGCGCCATGGCGCTGTCGGACCTTAAGCTCGATGCGCGCGAGGCGGCATTGCGGGGCGGAAAGCGCGGTCCCGCGATTGTGCCGGGCGACGCTTCGGCCAGCCGCTTGTTCCGGGCCGTCAACCATCAGACGGAAGTCGCCATGCCGCCGGGGAAGAAACTGGCAGAGGGCGAGATTGCCACCCTCAAGCGCTGGATCGATGAGGGCGCGGCCTGGCCGGAGGCAACGGATGCCGCCCAGACCACTTGGTGGTCGTTTGTGCCGCCGAAACCCCCAGCCGTCCCAGAAATCAG
>Ga0187893_10000483_pt1 | contig 103522 bp, 94 predicted proteins | sample MA1701074metaG_FD_139574 | JGI IMG/M metagenome (GOLD analysis project Ga0187893, IMG submission 139574) | White microbial mat communities from a basaltic lava cave in the Kipuka Kanohina Cave System on the Island of Hawaii, USA - MA170107-4 metaG ...
CTAGAAGTGAATCCCGCGCATGAGATTCGACAGCGCGATCTGGTCCGCGGTCGCCTGGGGCGCGGCCTCGTCCTTCTTGCCCTGCGAGGCCGAGGAATCCGGGAACATCCGGAACGTCGTGTTCATCACGATCTGCGCCACCCGCGGCAGGAGCGCGTGCAGCACTTCGCCGAAGACGCCGAGCCGGGTCGCGATCCGGACCGGCCGGTAGACGATCGCCTCGGCCACCATGTCGGCCGCCTCCTCCGGCGAGAGCGTCGGCACCTGGGAGTAGATCTTGGTCGGCGCGATCATGGGCGTGCGCACGAGCGGCATGTTGATGGTCGTGAACTGGATGCCGAGGTCGGCGAACTCCGAGGCGGCGCAGCGCGTCCAGGCGTCGAGCGCCGCCTTCGAGGCGACGTAGGCCGAGAACCGCGGCGCGTTGGTGAGCACGCCGATCGACGAGATGTTGATGACGTGGCCGCGGCGCTTCTTCATCATCGACGGCAGCAGGCCGAGGGTGAGGCGGAGCGCGCCGTAGTAGTTGACCGACATCGTCCGCTCGAAGTCGTGGTAGCGGTCGAACGAGTTCTCGATCGCCCGCCGGATCGAGCGGCCGGCGTTGTTGACGAGGATGTCGACCCCGCCGTGCTCGTCGGCGACCTTCGCCACCAGCGCGGCACACTGCGCGGCGTCCGACACGTCGGCGGAGTAGGTCGCGACCTGGTGGCCGGCCGCGGCGATCTCCTTCCTCGCTTCGGCGAGCTTCTCCGGATCGCGGGCGACGATGAGGACGGTCGCGCCGGCGGCGGCGACCTTGTGCGCGGTCGCGAGGCCGATCCCGGACGAGCCGCCGGTGATCAGCACCACCTTGTTCCGAACCTGGCCGCGGAGGGTGCGGTCGATCGCGAGGTCGGGGTCGAGGTGACGCTCCCAGTAGTCCCACAGCCGCCACGCGTAGCTCTGGAGCGGCGGGACCTCGATGCCGGTGCCCTTGAGCGCGGCCTGCGCCTCGCGCGCGTCGAAGCGCGTCGGGTAGTTGACGAACGTGAGGATGTCGTCGGGCAGCCCGAGGTCCTTCATCAGCGCGGTGCGGATCCGCCGCACCGGGGTCAGCGACTGGAGGCCCTTGGAGATGCTGCGCGGGATGAAGCCGAGCAGGGCGGCGTTGACGTAGAGCGACATCGACGGCGCGTGCCCGGCCTTGGCGAAGGTGTTCAGCACTTCGCCGACGCGATGCGGCTCCGGGTCGACCAGGTGGAAGCACTTCCGGTCGAGCCCCTTCTTGTGCGCGATGTGGTCGAGCGCATCGACCACGAAGTCGACCGGCACCAGGTTGATCCGGCCGCCCTCGAGGCCGATCGTCGGCATCCACGGCGGCAGCAGCTCGCGCATCCGCTGGATGAGCTTGAAGAAGTAATACGGGCCGTCGATCTTGTCCATCTCGCCAGAGCGCGAGTCGCCGACGACGATCCCCGGGCGGTAGACGCGCCACGGCACCTGGCAGTCGCTGCGGACGATCTTCTCCGACTCGTGCTTGGTCGAGAAGTAGGGATGGTCGAGGTTCTCGGCCTCCTCGAACATGTCCTCGCGGAAGACGCCCTCGTAGAGTCCCGCCGCGGCGATCGAGCTGACGTGATGGAAGGAGGCCGCGCCGATGTCGTTCGCGAACGCGACGACGTTGCGGGTGCCGTCGATGTTGGCGAGCCGCTGCGCCTCCTCGTCGGCCTTGAGGTCGTACACCGCCGCGAGATGGAAGAAGTGGTCGATCGCCTTGTGCTCGAGCTTGCTGCGCTCGGCCTTGGTGATCCCGAGCCCGGGCTGGGCGAGGTCGCCGTGGACCGGCACCGCGCGCGCCTTGTCGACGCCCCACCACTGGACGAGCTCGTCGGCCTTCTTCGCCGATTTCTCGCGCACGAGGAAGTAGACGACCGATCCCTTGCGCTCCAGCAGCTTGGCGACGAGGCGCTTGCCGATGAAGCCGGTCGCGCCGGTGACGAAGTAGTGCATGGACGTCCTCCTCGGGGCGTGTTCTTCTGGCTCGCGCGGAGGTGCGGCGAACGGTCCCCGCGACGGCGGCAGGATTATATGCCCGAGCTTCCGCCGGTCGCAGCGCCGGGTTGCTTCGGTTCTTTTAGTGTGCGGCCTCTAGCGCGCCCGCCTAGACTCGTCCCGGGCAGTTCATCCAAACGACAGGAGATTCGGGCAATGGCGAAGAAACTGAAGGCGCTCGCGGACCGCGCGGGCGAGCGGCAGCTGGCGGCGACCGTCCGCGACTCGGCGCAGCAGATCTGGCTCGCGGGGCTCGGGGCGTTCGGGAAGACGCAGGAAGAGGGCGCGAAGGTGTTCGAAGCCCTGGTGAAGGAAGGCAGGCACCTCGAGTCGCGCACGCGGCGCATCGCGGAAGCCAGGGTGAGCGAGATGACGAGCCGGTTCGGCAAGACCGCGGGACAGGCGACCGCCAAGGCGACCGCCACCTGGGACAAGCTCGAGCAGGTGTTCGAGGACCGCGTCGCGCGTGCGCTCGGCCGGCTCGGCGTTCCCACCAACCGCGACATCCAGTCGCTCACGAAGCGGGTCGAGACGCTCACCGCGAACGTGCAGAAGCTCACCGGCGCCCGCCGGCCGCGCGCGGCCGCCCACAAGCGCTGAACCGCTCCGCGGAGAGCCCCCGGACGATGCCGGCCCGTCCGGGCGTCTGCGTGCGCTGGCTCGCGGCCGCGGCGTAGCGGCAGCGCAGCGGCAGCGTGCTATCCTTCGCGCCCGCCGAGGGGTCGACCCGCATGGAGCGCAAGCCGAAGCGCCGCACGCGCGAGCGCATCCTCGAGACGAGCATCCGCCTCTTCAACGACTTCGGCGAGCCGAACGTCACTACGACGACCATCGCCGACGAGATGGGGATCAGCCCCGGCAACCTCTACTACCACTTCCGCAGCAAGGACGAGATCGTCAACACCCTCTTCGCCGCGTTCGAGCGCGAGATCGACGGCGTGCTGGCGGCGCCGAGCGCGCAAGGGGCGAACGCCGAGGACGTCTGGCTGTTCCTGCACCTCCTCTTCGAGTCGATCTGGCGGTACCGCTTCCTCTATCGCGACCTGAACGATCTCCTGTCGCGCAACCGCCTGCTGGAAGTCCACTTCAAGCGTCTGCTCGAGCGCAAGGTCGAGGTCGCGACCGCGCTGTGCCGCGGCATGGTGGCGGCCGGGGAGATGCGCGCGACCGAGCGGGAGCTCGCCGCGCTCGCGACCAACATGGTGGTGGTGGCGACCTACTGGCTGTCGTACGACTACGTCCGCAACCCGCGCCACCAGAGCGCCGAGGCGATGCTCGCCGGTGGCGCCTACCAGGTAGTGGCGCTCGCCGCGCCGTTCCTGTCGGGCCGCGCGCGGGCGTTGTTCGAGCGGCTCGCGGCGGCGTACGTCGCGGCCTGATTCTGTGCTGGCGAGGAGGGAAGGCGCATGGCGAAGAGCGGGTGGGCAAAGTTCCCGTACGCCGACAAGGCGTACGCCTACGACGGCGCGGGGCTGAAGAAGCACTGGGACCGGCTGCACCGCGGCGACTGCGAGCCCTGGCCGAAGAGCGAGGCGGTGCAGGCGGCGTGGCGGCACTACCACGCCGGGGAGTTCGAGCAGGCAGTCGAGGCCGGGCTCGCGGCCGGCGTGGAAGGCTACAGCGTCGCCAACAAGGCGGCGGCGATCTACGCGACCCACCTCGAGCAGGCGGGAGCGAACAAGGTGAGGCTGCTCGAGGAGGCGATGAAGCGGGGCGAGAAGGCGATCGGCGAGCGCCCGAAGGACGCAAACGCGCACTACTTCTACGCGATGGCCGCGGGCCGCTACAGTCAGGAGATCTCGATCGCGAAGGCGCTCGCGCAGGGCCTTGGCGGGCGGATCAGGGAGGCGCTCACCCAGGCGCTCAAGCTCCAGCCGAAGCACGCCGACGCGCACATCGCGCTCGGAGCCTGGCACGCCGAGATCATCGGCAAGGTCGGCGGCATGATGGGCGGGCTGACCTACGGCGCGAGCAAGGATGCCGCGCTCGAGCACTTCCAGAAGGCGCTCAAGCTCAATCCCGACTCGGCGATCGCGCGCATCGAGTACGCGAACGGGCTCGTCACCCTGTTCGGCAAGGAGCGGCTCAAGGAGGCGGAGAAGCTCTACGCCGAGGCGGCGAAGCGGAAAGCCCTCGATGCGATGGAGCGGCTCGACGTGGAGGCGGCTAAGGCCGAGCTGGCGGACTGACGCGCCTGGCGGGGCGGCTTGCACGGCCCGCGGGCGCGGCACGGCGGTTGCCCCCGGCACGGCGGCCCGCCGCCGCGGCGAGCTCGCGCTCGACGAGCGCGGGCTCGCGCGGCAGGTCCCAGGGCTCCATCAGCACCGTGAGCAGCAGGCGCTCGAACTCGGGGCGGAAGCCCGCGATCACCTGCTCGGGGTCGGGCACACGGGCGGCGTCGGTGATCAGCCCGAACTGCACGCCGCCGTTGTAGGACAGGATCGAGACGCCCATGCCGATGTCGCCCGACTGCGGGACCCAGAACATGATCTGGCCGAGGCGCGCGCCGCCGAGGTAGAGCGGCTGCTGCGGGCCCGGCACGTTGGTCATGACCGCGGTCGCCTTGTTGGCGAGGAGGTCGAGCATCTCCTGCTGCGCCGCGCGCGGAAGGTAGCCGGCGAGGCCGAGCAGCGCGAAGGCGATCACCGGCTGGTACGAGCGCTTCAGCGCCTCCATCCGCTGATGCACTTCGTAGAGCCGGGCGAGCGGATTGGCGATGCCGACCGGGAGCAGGAGCGTGACGAGGCCGAAGCGGTTGCCGAGCCGCCCGCTGTCGCCGGGCGGGCGAAGGTTGACCGGCACCATGGCGCGCAGCTCGACCCCGTCCGCGTCGTCGCCCTTCTCGACGAGGTAGCGGCGGAGCGCGCCGGCGACGGTAGCGAGGAGCACGTCGTTCACCGAGCAGCCGAGAACCTTTCCCACCGCCTTCACTTCCTCGAGCGGGAGCGGATCGGTCCAGGCGACCGCCTTCGTCGTTCCCGCCGGGCCCTTGAACCGGGTGCGCGAGTCGTCGGGCAGGGTGGCGAGCTGCGCGAGCTCCGCCGCGACGCTCGCCGCGGTGCGCGCGAAGCCGACGAGCCGCTGCGGGTTGCGCAGCAGCGCCATGTACTGCTCGAGGAGGTCGCCCGAGAGGCGGAGCGCGCCGGACGCCGCGCCGGCGACCGGCTCGAAGAGCTGGGCGAGCAGCCCGTCGCCGCCGCCCGATTCCGGGAGCGGCGCTTCCGCCGGCGCGTCCGGGGCCGCGACGTCCGGGGAGTCCGACGTCATCGCGAGCATCACGCCGATCAGCGCGACGCCGTCGGCGTAGCTGTGGTGGATCCGGACCACGACCGCCGAACCGCCTTCGTAGGCTTCGACGAGGTGGAACTCCCACCACGGCCGGCGCGGGTGGAACGGCCGCGGCACGATCCGGCCGACGTAGCGCTTCAGCGCTGCCGGGCCGCCGCGGCCCGGGAGCCGCACGCGCCTGAGCTGCCGCTCGAGGTCGAAGCGCGGCACCTCCTCCCACGACGCGCTGCCGAACTCCTCGTGCGGGCGCATGCGAAAGCGCTCGTAGCGGAGCAGCCGCGCCTCGAGCGCCGCCTTGAGCCGCTCGTAGGCGAGCGGCGTCTCGAGCACCAGCACGCCGACGATCGCCATGCGGTTGGTCGCGCGATCCATGCGCAGCCAGGCGGTGTCGACGCTCGACATCCGTTCGCGGCGGGGCATGGTGGGAGTTGTTGTCGGGCGGCTGGGAGGGCTGCCTATAATAGCCGAGCGCGCGCCGCGCGAGCCCGCGGCGCGGACCGAAGGAGGCGTGCGAGTGAGCGACCTGAAGAAGAAGTTCGACGACGCGGCGGCCGGGGTCAAGAAGCTGAAGGAGGACCCGGGAAACGACGTGAAGCTGCAGCTCTACGCGCTCTACAAGCAGGGCGCCGAGGGCGACGTGGCCGGCAAGCAGCCGGGGTTCACCGACATGATCGGCCGCGCGAAGTACGACGCCTGGGCGAAGGTGAAGGGGCTGTCGAAGGACGAGGCGATGAAGAAGTACGTCGATCTCGTCAAGTCGCTCGGCGGCTAGCGACGCGCCGGCTTCTTCTTCCCCGGCGCGGCGGCCGGTTTGCCGGGCGCAGCCGCCGGCTTTGCGCCCGCGCCGAGCAGCCGGTCGAGCTGCGACTCGACCTCGGCCTCGATCCGCGGCTTGAGGAAGGCGAGCAGGAACCCGAGCTTCGCCTCGAGGCGGATCTCCTTCGGCGTCACGTGCAGCGCACCGTCCACGCCGCTGCGCTCGAAGCGCAGCACCTGGCCGTCCCACGCGTAGTCGAGATCGAAGTCGCGCTTGAGCTGCCGCGCCATCTTCTCGGCCGCCTTCTTCGCCTCCTCGAGCGGCTTCGCGTGCGCGCGGCGGATGCGGATGTCGCTCATGCTCCGGTTCGACCGTAGAGATGCGCGCGCGAGCTCGGGAGATCGTTGTTCCGCTCGCGCGTGAACACCACCTGGAAGAGCTGGAGGTATCCGGTCCGGAACGCCGCGATGGAGCCGGCGAGGTACAGCCGCCAGGCGCGGACGAACGCCGCGTCGTAGGTGCGTTCGATGGCGTTCGCGTGCCCCTCGAAGCGCTCCAGCCAGTGGCTGAGCGTCCGCGCGTAGTGGAGGCGCAGGTTCTCCACGTCGAGCACCGACAGCCGGAACGGCTCGAAGATCGCCGCCATCTCGCGCAGCGACGGCGGGTAGGCGCCGGGGAAGATGCGCCGCTCGATCCAGGCGTTGATCGGCTCGGGCCGGTTGCGGCCGATGCTGTGGATCAGCCCGCGCCCGCGCTCGGCGAGGACGGCGTCGGCGACCCGGCCGAGCTCGGGGTAGTTGTCGCGGCCGACGTGCTCGAGCATCCCGACCGACACGAGTGCGTCGTACTCGCCGCGGATGTTGCGGTAGTCGTCCTCGACGTAGTCGACCCGTCCCGAGAGTCCCTGTCGCTCGGCCTCGGTGCGGGCGTAGCTAAGCTGCTCGCGCGAGATGTTGTACGAGCGTACCGTCACGCCGTAGTGGCGCGCCATGTGCCGCGCGAGCCCGCCCCAGCCGCAGCCGGCCTCGACCACGCGGTCGCCGGGCTTGAGCTGGAGCTTGCGGCAGACGAGGTCCATCTTCGCGCGCTGCGCCTGCTCGAGCGTCATGGCCGGGTCGGGGTAATAGGCGCAGGTGTACTGCATCGCCTCTTCGTCGAGCCAGAGCCGGTAGAAGTCGTTGCCGAGGTCGTAGTGGTGCTGGATGTGGTCGCGCGACCCGGCGAGCGTGTTCCGCCGGGGGCGGTTCACGTACGCGCGCACGCTCCGCAGCACGCGCGTCAGGCGCGACCGGGCGCCGCCGTCGTAGATGGCCTCCAGGAGGCGGAGGAGGTCGCCGTCCACGTCGATCCGCCCCAGGCTGTAGAGGTCGCCGAAATGCAGGTCCGGGTTCAGGCAGAGCTTCCACAGCGCGGCGCGATCGCGGATGTGCACGCGCGCGGTGCTGCGCCCGCCGCTCGTGTTCACCTCGTCGCCGTCCCAGAGCACGAGCGTGATCGGCGCGTTGCCGACCAGCGCGAGGATCTGGCGCGCGAGCAGCCGGTCCGCGCCGCGAACCGGGCCGGGGGGCGCCTCGGGCGCATCGTCACGAAGTTCCAGGGGAGCCGCTTTGCTGTTTTTCATCGACGGATCCTGAGGGCAGTTCGGCCAGCGGCCGAAATCCTAGCATGGCCGGAGTCCCGCATCGTCCGCGACCGCCGCGGCTTGACGGGCGGCGGCAGGCTGAAGCAGACTCGACGCCATGCACACCCCTGCCTGCCGCCGCCGACGTCCAGCCGCCCCCGGGGCGAGGCGTCCGTGCGCGCGACGACGATGAGATCGTTCGGAATCGAACCGCGAAGGCCACGGAACGCGCCGTGGCCTTCGTCTTTTTGAGCCGTCGCAATCGAGGATCGCACCATGGACTTCAAGGATTTTCCGGTACCGGCCCTGATGGAGATCACCGCCCGCCCGCCGCTCGTGTTCGTGCGCGGCGAGGGCTCGTGGCTCTGGGACCACGCCGGCCGCAAGTATCTCGACTTCGTGCAGGGCTGGGCGGTGAACGCGCTCGGCCACAGCCCGCGCGCGCTCCGCCACGCGCTCGCCGAGCAGGCGGCCCTGCTCGTCAACCCGAGCCCGGCGTTCTGGAACGCGCCGAGCGCGCGGCTCGCGCGCCGGCTCGCCGACCACTCCTGCTTCGACCGCGTCTTCTTCGCCAACAGCGGCGCGGAGGCGAACGAGGGCGCGATCAAGCTCGCGCGCAAGTGGGGCGCGAAGCACCGGGACGGCGCCTACGAGATCGTGACGTTCGACCACGCTTTCCACGGCCGCACGCTCGCGACCATGTCCGCCTCGGGCAAGCCGGGCTGGGATCGCCTGTTCGAGCCGAAGGTGCCGGGTTTCCCGAAGGCCGAGCTGAACGACCTTGCCTCGGTCGAGCGCGCGGTCAACGAGCGCACGGTCGCGGTGATGCTGGAGCCGATCCAGGGCGAGGCCGGCGTGCTGATGGCGAGCGACGCGTTCCTGCGCGACCTGCGTGCGCTGACGCGCGCGCGGGGGCTGCTGCTGATCGTCGACGAAGTGCAGACCGGCATGGGCCGGACCGGGCGCCTCTTCGGCTACGAGCACGCGGGCATCGAGCCCGACATCATGACCCTGGGCAAGGGGATCGGCGGCGGCGTGCCGCTCGCCGCGCTGCTCGCGCAGGAGGCGGTCTGCTGCTTCGAGCACGGCGACCAGGGCGGCACCTACAACGGCAACCCGCTGATGACGGCGGTCGGGAATGCGGTGCTCGAGGCCATCCTTGCACCGGGGTTCCTCGACGGCGTCACGGCGCGCGGGGATGCCTTGCAGCGCGGCTTGACGAAACTCGCCGCGCGGCACGCGCTCGGGGAGGTTCGCGGTCGCGGGCTGCTGGTCGCGCTCGACCTCGGCCGCGACATCGGGCCGAAGATCGTCGACGCCGCGCGCGAGGCCGGGCTCCTGCTCAACTCGCCGCGGCCGGCGACGCTGCGGTTCATGCCGGCGCTCACGACCTCTGCGGCCGAGATCGACGCGATGCTCGGGATGCTCGACGGGCTGCTGGAGTCGGCGTTGAAGAGCTAGTGGCCGGCGTGCGCCGGCCGCTCCGCGAGCAGCGCTTCGTAGCGCGCGCGGCTCTCGGCGAGATGGGGATTCAGCTCCAGGGCGGCGTCGAGCGCGAACAGCGCATCGTCGCGCCGGCCGGCGGCGATGCACAGCTCGGCGAACGCGAGCATCGCGCCGAAGTGGCGCGGCTCGAGCGCGAGCGCGTGGCCGAAGTCGCGCACGCTCTCCGCGTCGCGCGCCTGCAGGTAGAAGAGCGTCGCGCGCTTGTGCCACGCCTCGGCATAGCCCGGATGGAGCGCGACCAGCCGGTGGAGGATGCGCTCGGCCGCCGGATAGTCCCCGGCCACGATTGCGCGCGTCGCGCGCTCGAGCTCGGCCGCGGCGCACGGGTCGGGGTAGCTCATCCAGAGCCGCCAGATCTCGTCCTGCGTGTCCTCCGCCCGGGGCGCGGACGTTCGGTCGGCAAGCCGGCGGAGCAGCGCGTCGAGCCGCCGGTGCAGGCGGTGCGACGGCCGCCGCCGGCGGGCGTGGACGATCAGCTTGAGGGTCTCGGCGTACATCGACTGTCAGTGTACGGCCGACCGCGGAGCGTCAATGAGCCGTCCCGGCCGATTCTGCGGCAAGTTCCTCGCGCGCGGCGCGGACGGCGCCGAGATGCGGGTTGATCGCGAGCGCGGCGTCGAAGGCGAAGAGGGCGGCGGTGCGCTCGCCCCGCCGCAGGGCGATCTGGCCGAATCCGCAGATCGCACCGAAGTGCCGGGGCTCGAGCGCGAGGGTGCGGTGGATGTCGTGCACGCTGTCGGCGTCGCGCCCCAGCCGGAAGTACAGGGTCGCGCGCTTGTTCCACGCCTCTGCGTACCCGGGCTCGGCCGCGACCAGCTCGTCGAGCAGCGTTTCGGCGTCGGCATGGTCGCCGGCGCCGATCGCCCGGGTCGCGAGCTCGAGCCGCTCCTCGACGAGCGGGTCCGGATGGGACATCCATTCGCCCCAGATCGCGTCCTCGACCCGGCTCGCCTCGACGGCATCGGCGGCGCGCGCGAGGCGCCCGAACAGCGCGTCGAGCCGGTGCGGGAGCGTCGGCGCGGGTGAGCGCTCCGCCAACGCGAGGATGAGCTTCAGCGTCTCGTCGAACACCGGCGGACTGTACCGAGTTGGCGGGAATCGCGCGAGCGCCAGGTGGGAGTCGCGCGAGCGCCAGGCGGGAATCGCGCGAGCGCTCAGTGGAAATCGCGCGACCGGGTGGCCAGGCGCCCGAGGAGCGCCGTCTCGTCGACGAGCCGCCGGGCGACGAGGTGCACGACCTCGCCCTCGCGCTCGATCACGCCGTGCACCGCCAGCAGCCGCGCACCGAGCAGCTCCCGCCGCTGGCGCTCGCCGAGCTTCGCCCAGACCACGACGTTGACCGTGCCGGTTTCGTCCTCGAGCGTCACGAACACCACGCCGGAGGCGGTGTCGGGGCGCTGGCGGCCGACGACGATCCCGCAGGCGCGGGCGGAGCGGCCGTGCGGCAGCCGGCGGATCTCCGCCGCGGTGGCGAGCCGCATGCGCTCGAGGCGCTCGCGCAGCAGCGCGAGCGGATGGCGGCCGAGCGTGAGGCCGAGGCTCGCGTAGTCGGCGACGAGATCCTCGCCCTCGGTCGGCGGGCGCAAACACGGCGGCGCTTCGACCACCGGCGCTGCGCGCAGGACGGGGGTGGGCGGCTCGACGCCGGCGACGTCCCAGTACGCGCGCCGCCGGTGGTCGGCGAGCGGCCGGAGCGCGCCGGCGGCGGCGAGAGCTTTCAGGTCGCGCGCGTCGAGCCGGGCGCGGCACGCCAGGTCCTCGACGGTCGCGAACGGCCGCTCGCCCCGCGCGGCGGCGACGCGCTCGGCACCGGCCTGCGACAGGCTCCTCACCATGAGCATGCCGAGCCGGAGCGCCGGATCGCCTCCTTCGAGCGTGCACTCCCAGCCGCTCGCGTGCACGTCGACCGGCAGTACCTCGACGCCGTGCCGGCGCGCGTCCTGCACGAGCTGCGACGGGGCGTAGAAGCCCATCGGCTGGCTGTTGAGGAGCGCGGCGCAGAACGCTGCCGGATGGTGGCGCTTGATCCACGCCGACACGTAGACGAGGAGGGCGAAGCTCGCCGAGTGCGATTCGGGAAAGCCGTACTCGCCGAAGCCGAGGATCTGGCGATAGATCGCCGCCGCGAATTCGTCGGTGTAGCCGCGGCTCCGCATGCCGTCCTTCAGCCGCCGCTCGAACGGCTCGAGCCCGCCCTTGCGCCGCCACGCCGCCATCGCCCGGCGCAAGCCGTCCGCCTCGCCCGGGGTGAAGCCGGCGGCGACGACAGCGAGGCTCATCACCTGCTCCTGGAAGATCGGCACGCCGAGCGTGCGCTCGAGCACCTCCCGCACCGCCGCGCTCGGATACTCGACCGGCTCCAGCCCCTGCCGCCGGCGGAGGTAGGGGTGCACCATGCCGCCCTGGATCGGCCCGGGGCGGACGATCGCGACCTCGATCACGAGGTCGAAGAAGCACGCCGGACGCAGGCGCGGCAGCATCGCCATCTGCGCCCGCGACTCGATCTGGAACACGCCGATCGTGTCGGCGGCCTGGATCATCGCGTAGGTCGCCGGGTCCTCCGCCGGCACGTCGGCGATCGCGAACGGCGTCCCGCGGCGCCCGCCGATCAGGTCGAGCGCGCGCCGGATCGCCGACAGCATCCCGAGCGCGAGCACGTCGACCTTGAGCAGGCCGAGTGAGTCGAGGTCGTCCTTGTCCCACTGGATGACGCTGCGATCGGGCATCGCCGCGTTCTCGACCGGCACCAGGCGCTCGAGCGACCCGCGCGCGATGACGAAGCCGCCGGTGTGCTGCGAAAGGTGGCGCGGGAAGCCGACGAGCGCGTTGACGAGCTCGCAGAGCTGCCGGATCGCGGGGCTCGCGGGGTCGAAGCCGTCTTCGGCGAGCTGCTCCGGCTCGATCCGCCCGCCGTCCCACCACGCGCGCGCGCCCGCGAGCTGGTCGACCTGCGCCGGGTCGAGGCCGAGCGCTTTCCCGACGTCGCGGATCGCGCTCTTCGGCCGGTAGGTGATGACGGTGGCGGCGAGCGCGGCGCGGTCGCGGCCGTACTTCGCGTAGAGGTACTGGATCACCTCCTCGCGCCGCTGGTGCTCGAAGTCGACGTCGATGTCCGGCGGTTCGTTCCGCTCGCGCGAGACGAAGCGCTCGAACAGCATCGACATCCGCGCCGGGTCGACCTCGGTGATGCCGAGCGCGTAGCACACCGCCGAGTTGGCCGCCGAGCCGCGGCCCTGGCAGAGGATGCCGCGCGCGCGCGCGAACCGCACGAGATCGTGGACGGTGAGGAAGTAGGGCTCGTAGGCGAGCTCGGCGATGAGCGCGAGCTCGCGCGCGACGAGCGCGCGAACCGGCTCGGGCACGCCGCCGGGGAAGCGCCAGGCGAGGCCGTACGCGGCGAGCCGCGCGAGCCAGCTCGCCGGCGTCGCGCCGGCGGGAACGAGCTCCGCGGGGTACTCGTAGCGCAGCTCGTCGAGCGAGAAGCGGCAGCGCCCGGCAATCTCCAGCGTCTCGGCGAGGAGCCCCGGCGGGTAGGCTTGCGCGAGGCGCATCCGCCGGCGGAGGCTCCGCTCGGCGTTCGGAAAGAGCGCGTGGCCGCACTCGCGCACCGGCCGCCCGAGGCGCACCGCGGTGAGGACGTCCTGCAGCCGCCGGCGCGAGCGCAGGTGCATGTGCACGTCGCCGGCGGCGACGAGCGGGAGGTCCGCGGCGGCGGCGAGCGCCCGCAAGGCGGCGAGCCGGGCGCGGTCGTCGGGGCCGCAGTGCAGCTCCGCCGCGATCCAGGCGCGGCCGGGGAAGCGCCCGGCGAGCCAGTCGGCGTCCGAACGCTCCGGCGCCGATGCCGGCACGAGCAGCGCGAGACATTCGTCGAGTCCCGCGTCGAGATCGGCGCGGGTCAGCCGGTAGCTCCCTTTCTTCGCGCTGCGCCGCCCGCGGGTGACGAGCTCCGACAGGTTGCCGTAGCCGGCGCGGCTCGCGGCGAGGAGGACGAGCTTCGGCCCGTCGGCGAGCGTGAGCTCGCTCCCGACGAGCAGCTTGAGGCCGTGCTCCTTCGCCGCGAGGTGCGCCCGCACCGCGCCCGCGACCGAGCACTCGTCGGTGACCGCGAGCGCGGCGTAGCCGAGCGCGGCCGCGCGCGCGACCAGCTCCTCCGGGTGCGAAGCGCCGCGGAGGAAGCTGAAGTTGGTGAGGCAGTGCAGCTCGGCGTAGGCGGGCAGCATTCACGCGAACAGGCCGTGCAGGAACCATCCACCCGCCGGGCACCGCTCGCGGTACACCCACACGAGCGTGCGCTCGGCGGTCTCGGCGACGAAGTAGTCGCGCGCGACCTCGGCCCCGTCCCACCAGCCCGACTCGATCCGCTCGGGGCCGGCGAGGAGCTTCAGCGGCCCGCCGCGGTGCGGCGCGGCGTCGATCTCCGCGAGCGGCTGCGGTGCCGGGAGGAGCCAGAACGGCCGCAGGCCGAAGCGGCCGGGATCGGCCGCGCCGACGCCGATCTCGCCCGCGCCGACGCCGATCTCGCCCGCGCCGACGCCGATCTCGCCCGCGCCGACGCCGATCTCGCCCGCCCGCGACGCGCGCTCCGGCCGATGCTCCGCCGCGACGGCGAGGCCGTGCACCGCCGCGCCGCCGAGCCGCGCGCGCAGCCGCTCGACGAGCTTCGGCCAGTCTCCCGGCGCGGCCGTGCCGTCGTCGAAGAGCGCGAGCGCTTCGCCGGCGAGCGGCACCACGTCGCCCGCCTCGAGCGCGATCGCGCGCACCGCTTCCGGCAGCACGAGGCCGCCCAGCCGCTCGCGCGCGAGCTGCGCGAAGTGCGCGGCGTCGCGGGCCGGCGCGACGAGGCCGATCGGCACCTCGGTCGCCCGCGCGTCGCGGTGGTACAGCCGCAGCGCGAGCCGCTGCACGCCGCCGGCGCGCGCGGCGAGGAATCCCTCGAGCTGCACGAAGAGCCGCTTCGCGGCGAAGAGCAGCGCGTCGGCCTGGGTGACCTCCGCCGGCAGCTCGAGCCGGGCGCGGAATTCGGCCGGCGGGGCGAAGAAGGTGCGCGGATCGGGCGCGCGCCCGAGCGCGCGGTCGAGGTCGTCGACCAGCGTCCGCCCGAAGCGGCGCGCGAGCCCGGTCCGCGGCAGCGCGGCCACGTCGCCGATGCGCGTCGCGCCGATCGCGACGAGCGCTTCGAGCACGTCGCGATCGCCGGTCATGACCCGCGCCGGCAGCCCGGCGAGGGCGCCCGCGAGCGCTACGGGGTCGGCGACGAGGACCTCGCTTCCGGCGCGCACGAGCCAGCTCGCGCCGCGCGCGGTCGGTGCGGCCGCGACGCGCGCGGCGAATCCCATGCGCGCGCAGCCCGCGCGCAGGCCCGCGGCGATGCGCTCGAGTCCGCGGAAGAGCTGCAGGCTGCCGGAGACCTCGAGCGCGAGCCCGTCGGGCGGCTCGAGCGCGACGCCGGGCGTGAACTGCGCCGCCCAGCCGGCGAGGCCGAGGAGGCACTCGGTCTCGGCGGCGGGATCGCGTGGATGGACGACGAGCTCGCGCGCGAGCGCGCCCGCCGCCGCGGCCGGGAGCCCCGGGCGCACGCCGCGCGCGGCCGCCTTGGCATCGCAGGCGACGATGCGGTGGCGCTCGGCCACGGCCTGCGGCTCAGGCGTGGCAAGCGCGCGCGTCAGCGCTTCGAGCGGCAGGTTCGGGAGGTGGAGCGCAAGCCACTGCGGCATGGGGACGGTCGAGGTCGATCGCGATCGGCCGCGCGCAGACCGCGCCGCGGCGCTTGAGGATCCGCACCGCGACGCCGCCGGCGGCGGCGTGGAGCGCGAGGCGCAGCGCCGCCGGCGAAGCTTCGCCGGCGGCTTGCGGCGCGCGGAAGACGAGCGCGAGTGCGCGCGTGCCCTCGGCCGCGAGCTGGAGGCGCCGGAGGGCGGCGTACTTCGCCGCGCCCGGCCAGACGAGCACCGCGCCGCAGGCGGCCGAGCGCAGCGCCTGCTCGGCCGCCCACAGCGCGTCGCGCGCGCAAGGCGCGCGGACGATCAGGACCTGCCCGGGCGCGATGCCCGCCGCAGCGAGCGCCGGCGCGTAGGGCAGGTAGGGCGGCGCGATCCAGGCGAGCCGCCCGCCCCCGCGCGCGAGGTGCGCGAGCGCCGGCCCGAGGACGCGCAGCTCGCCGATGCCGTCGTGCGCCGGCAGGAGCTCGGCGAGGCTGCCCGACGGCCAGCCGCCGCCCGGCAGCTCGGCGTCGAGTTGCGGGAAGCCGCTCGGCACGCTCGGGCGCGCGACCTGCGCGAACGCGTGCCCGAGCCGGATGTCGGGGCGGGCGAGGAGGTCGGCGAGGGATGCGGCAGCCACGGGGCAAGAACGGCAAGGCGGACACGGGGCGCAAGGACGGCAAGGACGGCAAGGACGGCAAGGCGAACCGCGGACGAACGCGTTCCCGCCGCGTCCGCCCGCGGCCCGGTGCGCTACAGCGACCGGCTGCGAATGATGCCGACGGCGATGCCTTCGATCGCGAACGGCGCCGAGCGCGTGTCGACCACGATCGTCCTGAACTCCGGGTTCTCCGGCGCGAGCTCGACCGTCGCGCCGCGGCGGCGCAGGCGCTTCACCGTCACCTCGTCGGCGAGCCGCGCGACCACGATCTGCCCGGTGCGCGCGTCGGCGGTCTTGTGCACGGCGAGGAGGTCGCCGTCGAGGATCCCGGCGTCGCGCATGCTCAGGCCGCGCACCTTGAGGAGGTAGTCGGCGCGCGGGCGGAAGAGCCCGGGGTCGACCGAGTAGCGGCCGACGATGTGCTCCTCGGCGAGGATCGGCGCGCCGGCGGCGACGCGGCCGACGAGCGGCAGGCCGAGCGCCTCCTTGAGGCGCAAGCCCCTTGCGGTGCCGTCGAGGATCTCGAGCGCGCCCTTGCGCTCGAGCGCGCGCAGGTGCTCCTCGGCGGCGTTCGGCGAAGCGAAGCCGAGCATGCGCGAGATCTCGGCGCGGGTCGGCGGGAAGCCGGTCTCCTCGATCGTGTCGCGGATGAGCTGCAGGATCTCGGCCTGCCGTGCGGTGAGCTCTTTCATGTCCCGCTCCTTCAAGCGCGCGCCGCGTACTGCGCCCGCGCCGCCTCGCGCACGCCTTGTGCGCCCGCGATCGCCCGCACGCCGGCCGGCATCGGCAAGCGGCCGAAGCGCGCGAGCCGCGCCTCGATCGCGAGGCGGCTCCGCGCGTGCGCGGCCGCGAGCTCGTCGATCGGGCGGCCCTGGTCGAAGGCGGCGACGAGCGCATCGTCCTCCGCCTTCGCCCACGGTTTGCCGGAATTGCCGGCAGCCGGCCGGGCGGCGTGACGCTTCTGCGCGGCGACCGCCGCTTCGAGCGCGCGCACCGCGTGGAAGAGCGCGCGCACGATCTCCGGGTGCTGGTAGGGGCTCGTCGCCGGGAACGGCTCGCCCGAGAGCGGGTCCGCGCCGGCGGCGAGCGCCTGCAGGATGGAAAGCGCCTTCTCCTGGTCCACCCGCTGTTGGTCGATCTGCTGCTGGTCCATCGATGTCTCCCGTGCGCTGCTCCCCGCTCCCAGGCTGTATTCATACACAGTACTGAACAAAAACGCAAGGTTCGGGCACGGCGCCGGCGCAAGCCGTTGTTTTTGCTGGGCGCACAAGGCTTCCGCGGGCTTCCGCGCCGGCGCGGGGAGCGTATAATCGCGCGCCATGTTCGGGAAGAAGATCAAGACCGGCTACGAATCGGACGCGACGCGCATGATCCGCGCGCTCCTCGCCGAGCGGCCCGAGATCGCCGCCGAGCAGAAGAAGGGCCGCGCGCTGTGGTGGGACCGCAGGCTCGACCGCGATCTCCTGCGGCGCGAGCGGGAGTCGAGCGTGCCGCAGAAAGGCTACGTCTATCAGACCGACCGGTAGCCGCGGCGCACGCCGGCAGCGGCCGCTCGCAGCCGCGTGGCGGCGGCCGCTCGCAGCCGCGATCCTCGGCCTCGCCCTCGCCGGCTGCATCCCGCAGAAGGCGGCGCTGCTGCTCTCGCTGATCCCCGACGGCACCTTCCCCACCCTCCTCAAGAACCTGCAGGGGGTGAGCGAGCCGAATCGCGACAAGCTCGCCGCGCTCGAGGCGAAGGGCGACTGGGCGGGGGTGGTGGCGTTCGCGCGCGAGAACCTCCAGCGCGATCCCCACAACGCCGACTGGTGGGTGGTGACCGGCTTCGCCTACTCGCAGCTCGCCGAGTACCAGCGCGCCGCCGACGCGTTCCAGCAGTCGATCCGGATCGAGCCGCAGGACATCGGCTCCTGGAACCTGCTCGCCCAGGCCTACCGCTCGCTCGGCCAGCCGGAGCGCGCGATCCGCACGCTCGACAACGCGCTGCGGATCAACCGCGACTCGCCGGCCACCTACTACCTGATCGGCCAGAGCTTCACCGACCTCAAGCGGCCCGACCGCGCGGTCGAGTTCTTCGAGGAGGCGGTGCAGCGCAACCCGAAGTTCACCGAGGCGGTGTTCGCGCTCGGCGTCGCCTACGCCCAGCTCGGGCGCAAGACCGAGTTCGACGCCACCGTCGATCTCCTCGGCAAGATGGACCCGCAGGCGGCCCGGCAGCTCGCGGGGACGCCGCTCGGCAAGCGCTAGGGCCGCGCGCTGCATCCGCGGCGGGTGCGGGCGAGTATCTCGCTACGGTCATCGCCATTACGGAGGGTCGCCATGATCGCGGGCCGTTTCCTGGGGCTGTCGATCGCGTCGCTGGTGCTCGCGGGCTGCGCGGGCCTGCGCCCGCCGAGCGTTCCGGCGGGGGCCTCGATGCCGGAGGTCGAATCGCTGCTCGGACGGCCGAAGGACGTGCTCGCGGGGCCGGGCGGTGAGACCGAGTGGCAGTACCCGACCGGCCCGTACGGCCAGCGGACCTACATCGTGACGTTCGGCCCGGACCAGCGGGTGAGCGCGTTCCGGCAGGCGCTGACGTTCGACCAGTTCGCCCGGATCCGGCCGGACATGAACCGCGACGAGATCCTGCTCCAGTTCGGGCGGCCCTACACGACCGTCACCTACCGCAACCTCGGCGAGGAGGTCTGGTCCTACCGCTACCTGATCCCGGTGAACGACAACCGGATCTTCAACGTCCACTTCGACGCCGGGACGGGCCGTGTCCGGACGACGAGCGATCAGCGGGACGAGTTGTTCCACCCGTTCATCGTGCCGCGCGGGCGTATGCTCTAGCCCGGAATAAGCGGCGGCCGGGCGGCGTTGGCGAGGGGCGGATGACAGGCGGGCAGTCGATGGGCAAGGCATTCGGCGCGGCGACAGTGGTTGCGGTGGCGGTTGCGGCGCTGGCGGGGTGCGCGGCGCTGGCGCCGCCGTCGGTGCCCGCCGGCGCATCGATGGCGGAAGTCGAAGCGAAGCTCGGCCGGCCGGCCGAAGTGGTCGCTGCGCAGGGCGGCGGGGCGATCTGGCAATACCCGCAGGGCCCGATCGGGCAGACGACCTACATGGTCGCCTTCGGCGCCGACGGCCGCGCCACCGGGATTCGCCAGGCGCTGACGTGGCAGGACTTCGCCGGCATCCGCCCCGGGATGACGCGCGCGGACATCCGGCGCGAGTTCGGGCGGCCCGGCACCGTCGTCGACTACCGCAACCTGGGCGAGGAGGTCTGGACCTACCGGTACCAGATCCCGGTCAGCCACGACCGGCTCTTCAACGTCCATTTCGACGCCGCGACCGGGCGCGTGCGCTCGACGAGCGAGCAGGAAGATCCGTTGTTCATGGCCCCGATCCGGGTGGTGGGCTGAACGCCCCCGACCGCCGCACCGCAAGGAGAACCGTCATGAATCCACGCCACCGCCTTTGCGCCATTCCGGCTGCGGCGCTTGCCCTCGCCGGCTGCGCCGCCCTGCAGCCGCCTTCGTTCCCGCCGGGCACGCCGGCGTCCGCGGTCGAGGCGCGCATGGGCCGGCCGCCGAGCGTCGTCAAGGCGCCCGACGGCGACACGGTCTGGCAGTTCCCGAACGGCCCGGTCGGGCAGACGACCTACATGGTGCGGCTGGGGCCCGACCAGCGCGTGAAGAGCGTGACCCAGGCCCTGACGCTCCAGGAGTTCGCCAAGATCCAGCGCGGGACGACCGAGGAGCAGGTCCGCCTGCTGCTCGGCCCGCCGGGCGAGACGATGCAGTTCGCGCGGATGAACGAGGAGGTGTGGTCCTATCGCTACCAGGCCTCGCTGAGCGACAACCGGATCTTCAACGTCAACTTCGACGCCAAGACCCGCGTCGTGCGCAGCACGGGTGACCAGATCGACGTGCTGCTGAACCCGATCGACTTCGGCACGAGCGCGGCGGGCTTCTGAGCCGCGCGACGACCGGCCCCTTCGCCCGCCGCCTGCGGCTCGCCGCCACCGGGGCTGCGACCGCGCTCTCCCTCACGGGGTGCGCGGGGCTCGCGCCGCCGGCGTTCCCGCCCGGCACTGCGATGACCGAGGTGGAAGCGCGCATGGGCAAGCCCCCGGCGGTCGTGAAGGCGCCCGACGGCGACACGCTCTGGCAGTTTCCGACCGGCCAGCAGACCTGGGTGGTGCGGTTCGGCCCCGATCAACGCGTGCGCAGCGTCGAGCAGGTCCTGACCCTCCAGCAGTTCGCGCGGATCCGGCCGGGGATGACGCGCGAGGAGGTGCGGCTGCTGCTCGGACCGCCGGGCGAGACGACGACGTTCGGCCGGACGAACGAGGAGGTCTGGTCGTTCCGCTACCAGGCCTCGGCGAGCGACAACCGCGTCTTCAACGTCAACTTCGACGCGACCCGCGGTACGGTCCGGAGCACGGGCGATCAGCCCGACCTGCTGCTGAACCCGATCAACTTCAGCGCGTCGAACTGACGAATCGGCGCGGCTGACGCGCGCGCGAACGGGTGAGCCCCGCCCGGTGCGGCCTTCGCCCGGTGCAGCCTTCGCCCGGTGCAGCCTTTAGTGCCGCCCGCCTCCGGGCGCCTTCGCGTTGCGGCACTCGACGAGGTGCCACAGCTTCAGCGGCTTCACCTTGGTGTGCCGCGTCACCTCGAGCGGCAGGCCCTCGAGCACCTGGCCGACCGAGAGGTCGGTGCGAAAGCCGATGTGCTTGCAGACCGGCGACACCGCCCGCTCGAGCGCGGCGAGCACGCCGCTGCCGTTGACGAAGTGGTTGAGCAGCAGCACCCGCGCGCCGGGCCGCGCGACGCGGATGATCTCGGTCATCACCGCGCGGTGGTCGGGCACCGCGGTCACCACGTAGGCCGCCACGACCACGTCGAAGGCATCGTCGGCGAACGACATCCGGCTCGCGTCCATCTGCTCGAGCGCCACGTGCGCGAGGCCGAGCGCCTTCACCCGTTCGCGCGCCTTGTCGAGCATGCCGTCGGAGAGGTCGATGCCGGTCACTCTGCAATGGCGGGGGTAGAGCGGCAGCAGGAGCCCGGTGCCCACGCCGACTTCGAGCACCCGGTTCCCGGCGCGCAAGTCGAGCGAGCCGGCGAGCACCTCGCGCGAGTCCTGGAAGATCTTCCCGAAGACGCGGTCGTAGATGCCCGAGTACTTCGAGTACACCCGCTCGATGTGTGCCGCGTCCATGCGCCTTGCTCCTCCTCCGGCCGGTGGCGGACCGTATTCTTGTGGGGTCGCGCCGGTTTGTCTACTGCCGGATGCAGCGCCGTCAGACCGGCGCCCGCGCGGCCGCCAGGCCCGCGCCGCAGTGGTGCAGCCACTGCGCGGTCAGCTTCTCCTGCAGCGTGTTCTGCCGCAGCCGTTCCGACAGCGCGTGGAAATCGACGCAGTCGAGCGGCTGGTCCTGGTTGAAGCACGAGAAGACGTAGCGCGTCTCGCCGGTCTGTGGATCGCGCTGCGGCTGCAGGCACTGCGCGCAGATCTCCTTCATCATGCACTGCATCGGCGAGTTGATCGAGCCGATCGCGAGGTGCCGGGCGTCGAGGTAGGGGGCGAGCACCGCGTGCCGGGCGCGAGCGACCGCCGCCATCATCCGGTCCGAGCCGATCGCGATGATCCGCGCGATGCGCCCGAGCGGGATCGCCGGCGGCCCCACGCGGCCGGCGCCGTACGCCTCCATCGCCTGGACGATGTTGCCGACGAAGGCGCGGTCCTGCGGCCGCTCCGGCGCGAACCCGGGCGACTCGTCGCAGCACCAGACCACCGCGTCGGCCGCGGCCTCGATCTCCTCGACCTTGTAGCGGTCGGCGATCTTCTTGTAGCCGGCGAAATAGAGCACCTTCGAGCCGGCGGCCCGGAACGCCTGTCCGATCGAGAACAGCACCGCGTTGCCGAGCCCGCCGCCGGCGAGCAGCACCGTCTCGCCCGGCTCGATCTCGGTCGGCGTCCCGGTGGGGCCCATCAGCACCACCGGCTCGCCGGGCTGGAGGCTCGCGCAGAGGTCCGAGGAGCCGCCCATCTCGAGCACGATGGTCGAGACGAGCCCCCGTTCGCGATCCACCCACGCGCCGGTGAGGGCGAGCCCCTCCATCTGCATCCGCGTGCCGTCGACGACCGGGGCGAGGGTCTCGTAGTTCTGCAGGCGGTAGAACTGGCCCGGCTGGAAGCGCCGCGCGGCCGCGGGCGCCCGCACGATGACCTCGACGATGGTCGGCGTCAGGCGCACCACCGCATGCACGGTCGCGCGGAGATCCCGGTCGAGGCCGGCGACGAAATTGCGGTCGTCGAGGGCGACGAACGTGGCATCGTCGGGCGCCGCGGCCGGCGGACGCTGCCCGAGCACGCGCGACACGACCGGGTAGCCCTGCTTGGTCGAGCCGAGCGCCTTCACCACGTTGCCGAAGAAGGACGGGTGCAGATCGCCGAAGAACGAGACGAACCGCCCGTCGTCGGTGCGCGAGAGCAGCACGTCCGCTTGCGCCGGTTTGGGCGTAGCGAACTGCGGCTTGACCGGCCTGCCGGCCTCGTCGCAGGCGCGGAAGTACTTGCCGTCGAGCGCGAAGTGCGCAGGATCCTCGCGCGCGAGCACGGTGTTCGGCTGGGTGCCGGCGGCGACGAAGATCGTCTCCGCGGGCAGCCAGGTCTCGCCGTCGGCGCGCCATTTGCCGTCCTCGCCGCGGCGCTGCCGGGCGAGGCGGATCCCCTTCGCCGCGCCGTACTCGTCGACGTCGACCGCGAGCGGGGCGAGGCACTCGGCGAACACGATGCCCTCCTCGAGCGCCTTCTCGACCTCCTCGTGGTTCAGCGTGTAGGACGGGCTGTCGACGAGGCGCCGGCGGTAGGCGATCGTCACGCCGCCCCAGCGCTGGAGGAGCTCGGTGATCCGCGCCGGGCCGCCCGCGGCGGCCGCGCGGGCACGCTCGGTGCGGATCGCGCGGGCGTGGGCGAGGAACTCCTCGGCGATCTCACGCTCCTCCGGCTCCCAGGTCGCGCGGATCGCGTCCTCGCCGATCGCGGCCGCGAGCGCGTCGTAGCGGCGCAGGAACTTCTCGACCTGCACCACGTAGTAGGCGAGCGACTCGGTGGCGGTGTCGATCGCGGTGAGCCCGCCGCCGATCACGACCGCCGGCAGCCGCAGCAGCATGTTGGCGATCGAGTCGGCTTTCGCCGCGCCGGTGAGCTGCAGCGCCATCAGGAAGTCGGAGGCGGTGCGCACGCCGCGCGCGAGGCCGTTCGGAATGTCGAGCGTCGTCGGCTTGCCGGCGCCCATGCAGAGCGCGACGTGGTCGAAGCCGCGCCCGAGCGCGTCCTCGAGCGTCAGCGTGCCGCCGAAGCGCACGCCGCCGTAGAGCGCGAACTCCTCGCGCCGCTCGAGCAGGAGGCGGATCACCTTGAGGAAGTTCTTGTCCCACCGCACCGTGATGCCGTACTCCGCCACGCCGCCGAAGCCGGCCATCACGCGGTCGGCGAGCGATTCGTGCAGCTCGCCGATGTCGCGGATCGGCCGGAACGGGACGCGGCTGCCGTCGGGGCGGACACCGGAGATCTCCGCCGGGAGGGGCTCGATCTTGAGCCCGTCGATCCCCGCGACGAGGTGGCCGTCGTTCATCAGGTGGTGCGCGAGGCTGAACCCGGCCGGTCCCATCCCGGCGACGAGCACGCGGTAGCCGCTCCGCGCGAGCGGCAGCGGCCGGCGCAGGTTGAGCGGGTTCCAGCGGGTGAGGAGCGAGTAGATCTCGAAGCCCCACGGCAGCGCGAGCACGTCCTTCAGGGTCCGCGTCTCGGCCTGCGGGATGTCCACCGGCTGCTGCTTCTGGTAGATGCAGGCCTTCATGCAGTCGTTGCAGATGCGATGGCCGGTGGCGGCGGCGAGCGGGTTGTCGACCACGATGATCGCGAGCGCGGCGAGGGCGAGTCCTTTCGTCTTGGCGATGTGGAACTCGGAGATCTTCTCGTCGAGCGGGCAGCCGGCGAGCGCGACGCCGAACGGGCTCTGCTTGAACGCGACCGCGCCGGGTCCGGCCTGGCCCGACGCGGCCGGCGCCTTCTCGCGCAGCCCCTTCGAGCACGAGTCCTTGCCCTGGGCGTGGCACCAGATGCAGTAGTTCGCCTGGTCGAGCGCACCGACGAGGTCGGTGCCCGGATCGGTCAGCGCGAAGCCGTCGCGGCGGCGGAGACTGTCGGGCGCGATGCGGTAGCTCGTCACGCCGTCGCGCACCTCGCTCTGCGCGTGCGCGAGGAGATGATGAGGATCGACTTTCGCCGGCAGCTTGAAGAGCACGCCCGCGCGATGGCGCTCGCGGCCCGCGGCGGTGTGCAGCGCCCAGCCGGCGTATCGCAGCGCGAGATCGAGCTCGGCCGCGTGCGCGGCTTCGTCCGCGAGCCAGCCCTCGACGTGGACCGCGAACTCGCGCTCGTCGAACGCACCGCCGAAGCGCGCGGCGAGCGCGCGCTCGAGCGCGGGACCGTCGAGCGTCGCGGCTTGCGCCGGCTTGATGCGGGTGCCGGCCCGGCGCTGGACGAACTGGCGCTTGACCGAGTAGAGCGGCGCGAGCGCGTCGTGCCGGCCGGCCAGCGCGAGGACTTCGTCGGCGATGCCGAAGAGGCGCGCGAGAAACCGGTCGAGATGCGGCACGAGGTCGAGGAGGAGCTGCGACTCGTCTTTCGCGGCGAGCCCTTCCGGATCGGCGCGCGCGGCGCGCAGGCGTCCGGCGAGCGCCGGATCGGCGGCTTCGAGCGACGCGAGGAAGTGCCCGTCGAGCCGGACGAGGCCTGCGCGGCGGTAGAGCTCCTCGAACGCGAGGCCGTGGGCGAGACGGAGCGGCAAAGGGCGCTTCAGCGCTCCAGGTGCTGGAGCTTGTCCTTCACTTCCTTCCACTGCTCGGCGTCGGGCAGCGCGTCCTTGCGGTCGGTGATCACCGGCCAGACCTTCGCGAGCTCGGCGTTGAGCGCGGTGAACGCCTCCTGGCCGGCGGGGAGGTCCTCCTCGGCGTAGATCGCGTTCACCGGGCACTCGGGGATGCACACCGCGCAGTCGATGCACTCGTCGGGGTCGATCACCAGGAAGTTCGGCCCCTCCTTGAAGCAGTCGACCGGGCAGACGTCGACGCAGTCGGTGTGCTTGCATTTGATGCAGCTGTCGGTGACGACGTGGGTCATTGCGGTTCCTACAGTGCGCGTGGCGGCTGGCGAGGCGCTCGATTATACCGGCCGCGGGTGCGCGGGTTGTGCCGCCCTGAGCGTTCGGCTAGAGTCGAAGCGACCTCTCGCCGCGAACCCGCCACGCCATGGGAAGCTACTTCCGTCCGCTCGCGCTCGACGACGCGCTGCGCGTCCGGGCCGCGGGGGCGTGCGCGGTGCTCGCCGGCGGCACCGACTTCTATCCCGCGCGGGTCGGCCGGATCGTCGCCGAGGACGTACTCGACCTCACCGCGCTCGCCGAGCTGCGCGGCATCACGGCGGCGCCGCGGCACTTTCGCATCGGCGCGGCCGCGACCTGGGCCGATCTCGTTGCCGCGCCGCTGCCGGCCTCGTTCGACGCGCTCAAGCTCGCCGCGCGCGAGGTCGGCGGCGCGCAGATCCAGAATGCCGGCACGATCGCCGGCAATCTCTGCAACGCTTCGCCGGCCGCCGACGGCGTGCCGCCGCTCCTCGCCCTCGGCGCGGAGGTGGAGCTGCGGTCGCTGCGCGGGGTGCGCACGCTCGCGCTCGGTGAGTTCCTCCTCGGCAACCGGCGGACCGCGTGCGCCGCCGACGAGCTCGTGACCGCGGTGCTCGTGCCGCAGTGGGGCGCGCTCGCGCGCTCGACGTTCGTCAAGCTGGGCGCGCGGAAGTACCTGGTGATCTCGATCGCGATGGTCGCGGCGGTGGTGGAGACCGACGGCGACGGGGTGATTGCCCGCGCCGCCGTGGCGGTCGGTGCGTGCTCGGCGGTAGCGCAGCGGCTCCCCGCGCTCGAGCGCGCGCTCGCCGGGCGGCGGCTCGCACCGGGCATCGGCGCGGCCGTCGCGCCGGCGCACCTCGCGGCGCTCGCGCCGATCACCGACGTGCGGGGCACCGCGGCCTATCGGCTCGACGCCGCCGCGACGCTCGTCGCCCGGGCGCTGGAGCGGCTCGCGCATGAATGAGCGGGCGCCGCCGGCGGCCGTGCGCGAGATCGCGTTCGCAGTGAACGGCACCGCGCGGCGCGTGTCGGCGCCGCCGGCAGACCGTCTGGCCGACGTGCTGCGCGACGAGCTCGGGCTGACCGGCACCAAGATCGGCTGCAACGCCGGCGACTGCGGCGCCTGCACGGTGTTGCTCGACGGCCGGCAGGTGTGCGCGTGTTTGGTCGCAGTCGGACAAGTCGAGGGGCGCGCGATCACAACGGTCGAAGGTCTGGCGGGCGGCGGCGCGCCCGGCCGGCTGCAGCGGGCGTTCCTCGCGCACGGCGCGGCGCAGTGCGGGATCTGCACCCCGGGGATGCTGATGGCGGCGGCCGATCTCCTCGCGCGGAACCCGCGGCCGAGCGAAGCCGAGACGCTCGATGCGCTCGGCGGCGTCCTCTGCCGCTGCACCGGCTATCGCAAGATCGTCGAGGCGGTGCTCGCCGCGGCGGCGGGCGAGGCGATGCTCGCCGACCCGCCCGCCGGCGCCGCGGTCGGCGCGCGCGCGCCCAAGGTCGACGGCGTCGCGAAGGTGGCCGGGACGGAGCGCTACGCGGCCGACTGCGCGCCGGCCGGTTCGCTGTGGCTCCGGACGATCCGCTCGCCGCACGCCGCGGCCCGGTTCGCGATCGGCGACCTCGCGCCGCTGCGCGCGGCGCACCCGGGGCTCGTCGACGTGATCACCGCGCGCGACGTCCCGGTGAACAGCTTCGGCATCTTTCCCGACGTGAAGGACCAGCCGGTGCTCGCCGACGCGCGCGTGCGCTTTCGCGGCGAGGCGGTGCTCGGCCTCGTCGGCGAGCAGCGCGCGGTGCTGGCGATCGACGAGGCGGAGATCCCGATCCGCTGGACGCCGGCAGCGCCGCTCGCCGGGATCGACGACGCGCTCGCGCCCGGGGCCGGACCGATTCACGCCGCGAGCCCGGACAACGTCCTCGTCCGGGGCTGCGTCGTCAAAGGCGACGTCGGCGCCGCGATCGCGGCGGCGGCGCACGTGGCCGAAGGCGAGTTCACCACCAGCTTCGTCGAGCACGCCTACATCGAGCCCGAAGCCGGCTACGCCGAGCGGATCGGCGACCGCATCCGGATCTTCGCCTGCACGCAGACGCCGTACATGGACCGGGACGAGACCGCGCGGGTGCTCGGCATCGCGCCGGAGCGGGTGCACATCGTGCCGTCCGCGGTGGGCGGGGGCTTCGGCGGCAAGCTCGACGTCTCGGTGCAACCGCTGCTCGCGGTCGCGGCGTGGAAGCTCGGCCGGCCGGTGAGGACCGTGTTCACGCGGCCCGAGTCGATGGCCTCGACCACCAAGCGCCATCCGGCCCGCATGCGGGCGCGGTTCGCCTGCGATCGCGACGGGCGGCTCGTCGCCGCGGATTTCGCCGGCGACTTCGACACCGGCGCCTACGCGTCGTGGGGCAGCACGGTCGCGAACCGCGTGCCGATCCACGCCTCGGGGCCGTACGCCGTGCCCAACGTGCGGGCACTGACGCGCGCGGTCTACACGAACGGGCCGATCGCCGGCGCGTTCCGCGGCTTCGGCGTGCCGCAGTCGACGATCGTGCACGAGGCGCTGCTCGACGAGCTGGCGGCGAAGACGGCGCTCGACCGGCTCGAGCTGCGCCACCGCAACGCGATCCGCGCCGGCGAGGCGACCGCGACCGGGCAGGTGCTGAAGGCGAGCGCGGGGCTCGCCCAGTGCCTCGAGCGGCTGCGGCCGGCGTGGCAGCGCGCGCTCGCCGCAGCGGCGGCCTTCCACCGCGATCCGCGCAGCGCAGGGCGGCGCCGCGGCGCCGGCATCGCGTGCATGTGGTACGGCATCGGCAACACGGTCATCGCGAATCCGTCGACGATGCGGGTCGGGCTGAAGCCGGCCGGGCGGGTGACGTTCTACAACGGCGCGGTCGACATCGGGCAGGGCTCCAGCACGATCCTCGCGCAGGTCCTCGCCGATGCGCTCGGGCTGCCGATGGGCGCGATCGACACCGTGATGGGCGACACCGACCTCACCGCCGACGCCGGCAAGACCTCGGCGTCGCGCCAGGCGTTCGTGTCCGGCAACGCGACGCGCATCGCCGGCACCGCGCTCCGGCGGCGAATGATCGCGCTCGCCGAGGCGCGGGCCGACGCGCGGCTCGCGCTCGGCGACGGCGTCCTCCTCGCGACCGATGCCGAGGGCGAGAAGCGGGTCGACCTCACCGAGCTGCCGCGCGACGCCCGCGGCGACGTGCTCGGCGCGGAGGGCACCTTCGACCCGCCGACGGTCCCGCTCGATGCCGACGGACAGGGCGTGCCCTACGCGACCTACGGCTTCGCGGCGCAGATCGCCGAGGTCGAGGTCGATCTCGCGCTCGGGACGACGACGCCGCTGCGGATCGTCGCCGCGCACGACGTCGGGCGCGCGCTCAATCCGACCCAGGTCGAGGGCCAGATCCACGGCGGCATCGCGCAGGGGATCGGCCTCGCGCTGATGGAGGAATACCACGCCGGCAGGACCGAGAACCTCCACGACTACCTGATCCCGACGTTCGGCGACGTGCCGCCGATCGAGGTGATCCTCGTCGAGGACGCCGAGCCGCTCGGGCCGCACGGCGCGAAGGGCGTGGGCGAGCCGGCGCTGATCCCGACCGCACCGGCGATCTTCAACGCGATCGCGCACGCGACCGGGGTGCGCGTCCGGCACGCGCCGGCGACGCCCGACCGGCTGCGCGCGGCGCTGCTCGCCGCGGGAGCCGCGGCATGACGCGCGCCGCCGACACCGGCGATGCGTTCCACGTCGACGGCGGGCTGCACGACCCTGTGACGACCACCAGGACGACCGTGTGACGTCCACCAAGGCCGACCGCGTCGACGAGAACTCGGGCGCCGGGACGCTCGAGCCCGCGGCGCCGGGGAAGATCGTCTGCAACGCCTGCCCGGTGCTCTGCCAGATCAGCGACGGGCGCACCGGCGCGTGCGACCGCTACGCCAACGCGAACGGCGTCCTGACCCGCGTCGATCCCCTGCTCGTGATGTCGAAGGTCGTGGACGAGCAGGGCGCGATGGTGCCGTTCCAGTCCGGTACGCGGTGGGACGGCGGCATCGCGCACGCACCGGTCTTCGTCACCGGCGTCGGCTCCGGGACGACGTATCCCGACTACAAGCCGGCACCGTTCATCGTGTCCGCGGTGCACGAGGGCGTCGACACGGTCACGGTGGTGACCGAGGGCATCTTCAGCTACTGCAGCTTCAAGGTGAAGATCGACACCGACCGCTACATCGGCGCCGAATGCGCGCCGGTGCGCGCGCAGGGCGAGGTCGTCGGCCACGTCACGACGATGGAGTACGGGTCGCAGATGCTCTCGCTCGGCGGGGTGCAGCACCTCACCGGCGGCAGCAAGAAGGAGGGCCGCGTCACCTGCGAGGTCATGCTCGCCCTCGGCAACAAGGGCGCCGTCGAGCTCGCGATCGAGGGCGGCGTCACGCTCGTCGTCCAGGCCGGCCGCGCGCCGGTCGTCAACGGCGTGCCCGAGCAGCGGATGCGGGTGGGCTGCGGCTCGGCGACGATCGGCATCTTCGCCCGGCAGTGGTTCGGGCACGTCGACGAGGTGATCGTCGTCGACGACCACATCACCGGGGTCCTGTCCGAGCACCAGGCGGGACGGTTCCTCGACATGCGCGCGGGCGGGATCCGAGTGGCCGGCCGCAAGTCGACGCCGGGGCGCTACTTCCAGGTGGCGAGCCCGGGCTCGGGCTGGGGCGGCACCGACATCACCGATCCGCTGAAGATCGTGAAGTCGGTCGAGCGCGGGACCGCGTGGCCGGGCGAGCGGATCCTCATGGTTTCGACCACCGGCGAGGACTGCGCGTACTTCGTGCTCGACCAGGCGCTGCGGATGGTGCCGGCGGAGATTCCGCCGGAGGTGAAGAAGGTGGTCGAGCGCATCGGCGAGAACTGCGAGCCGGCGCTCTGCACCGTGCTCTTCCTCGGCGGCGCCGGCGGATCCCTGCGCGCCGGCGTCACCGAGAACCCGGTCGCGCTGACGCGCTCGGTGAAGGATGCGCTCACGCGGGTCACCTGCGGCGGCGCCCCGGCGTATGTCTGGCCGGGGGGCGGAATCATGGTGATGGTGGACGTGCTGCGCATGCCCGACGACTCGTTCGGATGGGTGCCGACGCCGGCGATCGTCGCACCGATCGAGTTCACGCTCAGGCGCGAGGACTACGCGCGCCTCGGCGGCCACATGGACCGGGTGCGCCCGCTCGCGGATGTGCTCGCCGGCGAGCGGGTGCGCCTCGCCGGCTGGCCCGAGGACAACCCGTGGCCGCTGTAGCCCTCGCACCGGTCGCGGTGGCCGGGCCCGCGCGCGCGCGGCTCGACGAGCGCCGCTGGCATTTCCAGCACGGTCCGATCGACCTCGTCGTCGAGGCGTTCGGCGAAGGCCGGGAAGAGGCGGTCGAGCGCGCCTGGCGCCGGTTCGGGACGGTGCTCGAGGAGCTGGTCGCCGAGCTCGCGGCGCTGCGCCGGCCGGTCGACGACACCGGTGGATTCGCGGGCGCGGTGGCGCAGCGGATGCGCGCCGCCTGCGTACCGTACCGCGCGCGGTTCATCACGCCGATGGCGGCGGTCGCCGGCGCGGTCGCCGACGAGGTGCTGGCGGCGATCGGGCCGGTGCCGAAGGCCTACGTCAACAACGGCGGCGACATCGCGCTCCGCCTCGCGCCCGGCGAGCGCCTGCGCATCGGGCTCCTCGCCGACCTCGCCCGGGCGACGCGGCACGGGCACCGCGTCCCGCTCGACGGCGCGTTCGAGATCGAAGCCGCGCTGCCGGTCCGCGGCGTCGCCACCAGCGGCTGGCGCGGCCGCAGCCGGAGCCTCGGCATCGCCGACAGCGTCACCGTGCTCGCGGCGAGCGGGGCCGCGGCCGACGCCGCGGCGACGATGATCGCGAACGAGGTCGACGTCGAGAGCCCCGCGATCGAGCGGCGGCGGGCGTGCGACCTCGACGATGCGACCGATCTCGGCGCGCGCCTGGTGACCGTCGGCGTCGGCGCGCTGCCCGACGCGGCGGTCGGGACCGCGCTCGGACGCGGTGCGGCGCTCGCCGCGGACCTCGCCCGCGCCGGACTGATCTGGGGCGCGGTCCTGGCGCTCGCCGGGCGCTACCGGGTGGCCGGCGGGCCGGGCGCGCCGGTGTATATTTCGCCGATCACTCCAGGGGAGGCACCATGCTAGAGCGCAAGCACGTCGTCAATCTTCTCGGCGCCGCGCTGCTCGCCGTCGCGGCCGCGCCGCAGGCCGTGGCGCAAGGCGCGACGATCAAGCTCGGCGAGCTGAACAGCTACAAGACCTTTCCGGCGTTCCTCGAGCCGTACAAGAAGGGCTGGGAGCTCGCGGTCGAGGAGGTGAACGCCGCCGGCGGCGTCTTCGGCCGCAAGCTCGAGATCGTCTCGCGCGACGACAACGGCAACCCGGGCGACGCGGTGCGCGTGGCCGAGGAACTCGTCTCGCGCGAGAACGTGCACTTCATCATGGGCACCTTCGCCTCCAACATCGGCCTCGCGGTGGCCGACTTCGCCAAGCAGAAGAAGGTGCTCTTCATCGCCGCCGAGCCGCTCACCGACAAGATCGTGTGGGAGAACGGCAACCGCTACACCTTCCGCCTGCGGCCCTCGACCTACATGCAGACCGCGATGCTCGTGCCCGACGCGGCGAAGCTGAAGAAGAAGCGCTGGGCGATCGTGTACCCGAACTACGAGTACGGCCAGTCGGCGACGCGCGCGTTCAAGGAACTGCTGAAGAAGGCGCAGCCCGACGTCGAGTTCGTCGCCGAGCAGGCGGCGCCGCTCGGCAAGATCGACGCCGGCGCGGTGGTGCAGGCGCTCGCCGACGCGAAGCCCGACGCGATCTTCTCCTCGCTCTTCGGCGCCGACCTCACCCGGTTCGTCCGCGAGGGCAACACCCGCGGCCTCTTCAAGGGGCGCGAGGTGTTCAACCTGCTCGCCGGCGAGCCGGAGTACCTCGATCCGCTCAAGGATGAGACGCCGAACGGCTGGTACGTGACCGGCTATCCGTGGAGCGAGATCAAGAGCGCGGACCACGACCGGTTTCTCGCCGCCTACCGCAAGCGCTGGAACGACTACCCGCGGCTCGGCTCGGTGGTCGGCTACGCGACGGTCATGACCGCGGTCGCGGCGATGAAGAAGGCGGGGAGCCTCGACACCGAGAAGCTGATCGCGGCGATGAAGGGCCTGCAGGTCGACACCCCGTTCGGGAAGATCGTCTACCGGCCGCTCGACCACCAGTCGACGATGGGCGCTTACGTCGGCCGCATCGGGCTCAAGGACGGCAAGGGCGTCATGACGTCGTGGACCTACGTCGACGGGGCCAAGTCGCTGCCGTCGGACGACGAGATCAAGAAGCTGCGCCTGCCGGATTGACCGCTTCGCAGGGATTCACCGGGGGCGCTGACGCGCTCCCGTAGGGCCTTTTCGCCTTGGTTTCGTTCTTCATTCAGTTCCTCAACGGGCTCGCGAACGCCTCGACGCTCTTCCTGATCGCGGTCGGGCTGTCGCTCATCTTCGGCGTCACGCGGATCGTGAACTTCGCCCACGGTTCGCTCTACATGCTCGGGATCTACGTCGCCTACGGGCTGATCGAGCGGCTCGGCGGCGGCGCGGCCGGGTTCTGGGGCAGCGTGATCCTCGCCGCGCTCGCCGTCGGGGCGGTCGGCGCGCTGATCGAGATGGCGATCCTGCGGCGCATCTACCACGCGCCGGAGCTCTTCCAGCTCCTCGCGACGTTCGCGCTGACGCTCGTCATCAAGGACGTCGTGCTGTGGGGCTGGGGCGCCGAGGACCTCCTGGGGCCCCGCGCGCCGGGCCTGCGCGGCTCGGTCGACATCCTCGGCGCGGCGTTCCCCGAGTACGACCTCTTCCTGATCGCGGTCGGCCCGCTCGTGCTCGGCGCGCTGTGGCTCGTCCTCAACCGCACCCGCTGGGGCACGCTCATCCGCGCCGCGACCCAGGACCGCGAGATGGTCGGCGCGCTCGGGGTCAACCAGAAGTGGCTCTTCACCGGCGTGTTCGCGCTCGGCTCGCTCCTCGCCGGCCTCGGCGGGGCGCTGCAGATCCCGCGCGAGCCGGCGCAGCTCTTCCTCGACCTCGGCGCGATCTCGGACGCGTTCGTGGTGGTGGTCGTCGGCGGGATGGGCAGCATCCCCGGCGCGTTCCTCGCCGCGCTCCTGATCGGCTGCATCAAGGCGTTCTGCGTCGGCATCGGCACGGTCGAGTGGGCCGGCCACTCGTTCTCGTTCTCGAAGCTGACCCTGGTGGTCGAGTTCATCGTCATGGCGATCGTGCTCGTGCTGCGGCCGCAGGGGCTCCTCGGCAAGCCGTGGGCGGCGTCGCGCGCCACCGCGGCCCACGTCGAGCCGCCGCTCCGGCCCGGGCCGCGTGCGCTCAAGGGGGCGGCGATCGCCGGCGTCGTGCTGCTCGCCGCGCTGCCGCTCGCCACCACCGGCTACACGCTCGTGCTCGGCATCGACATCTTCGTCTTCGCGCTCTTCGCCGCGAGCCTGCACTTCATCATGGGGCCGGGCGGCATGGTGTCGTTCGGCCACGCCGCGTACTTCGGTCTGGGCGCCTACGGCGCGGCGCTGCTCCTGAAGAAGGCCGCCTGGCCGATGGAGCCCGCGCTCGCGGCGGCGCCGGTCGTGGCGGCGATCGGCGCGGCGGTCTTCGGCTGGTTCTGCGTGCGGCTCTCGGGCGTGTACCTCGCGATGTTGACCCTCGCATTCGCGCAGATCGCCTGGTCGATCGTGTTCCAGTGGGACGCCTTCACCGGCGGCTCGAACGGGATCGTCGGCGTCTGGCCGGCGCCCTGGCTCGCACCGAAGCCGGTTTTTTACCTTGCGACGCTCGCGCTGTGCGCAACCGCGATCTACCTCCTGCGGCGGATCCTCTTCGCGCCGTTCGGCTACGCGCTGCGCGCGGGCCGCGACTCGCCGCTGCGCTGCGACGCGATCGGGATCGACGTGCGGCGGCTGCAATGGCTCGCGTTCATCGTGGTCGGCGGCTTCGCCGGGCTCGCCGGCGGGCTCTTCGCCTTCTCCAAGGGCAGCATCTCGCCCGATTCGACGATGTCGGTGGCGCGCTCGGTCGACGGCCTGGTGATGGTGCTCCTCGGGGGTGTGCAGACCCTGAGCGGGCCGCTCGTCGGCGCGGCGTCGTTCACCTGGCTGCAGGACACGATCGCGCGCAACACCGACTACTGGCGCGCGCTCCTCGGGGTGACGATCCTCGCGATCGTGCTCGTCTTCCCGCAGGGGATCGTCGGGGCGCTCCGCGCCCTCTTCGAACGGGGCGACCGGGGGCAGCCCGAATGAGCGGGGTGCTCGCGGTCGCGAACCTCGCCAAGTCGTTCGGCGGCGTGCAGGCGGTGCGCGACGTCGGCTTCGAGGTCGCCGCGGGCGAGCTGCTCGCGATGATCGGGCCGAACGGCGCCGGCAAGACCACCTGCTTCAACATGCTGAACGGCCAGCTCGCCGCCGACGCCGGGAGCGTGCGGCTCGCCGGGCGCGAGATCCTCGGCCTCGCGCCGCGCCGGGTCTTCCGGCTCGGCGTCGGGCGCACGTTCCAGATCACCGCCACGTTCGCGTCGATGACGGTGCGCGAGAACGTCCAGGTCGCGCTGCTCTCGCACCGGCGGCGCCTGGGCGGCTGGTGGTCGCCGGCGGCGATGCTCCTGCGCGAAGACGCCGATCGCCTGCTCGCGCGCGTGGGCATGCTCGACCAGGCCGGGCGCGCCTGCTCGGTGCTCGCCTACGGCGACCTGAAGCGGGTCGAGCTCGCCGTCGCGCTCGCGAACGACCCGAAGCTCCTCCTCATGGACGAGCCGACCGCGGGCATGGCGCCGAAGGAGCGGATCGCGGTGATGGCGCTCACCGCGGAGATCGTGCGCGAGCGCGGCATCGCGGTGCTCTTCACCGAGCACGACATGGACGTCGTGTTCGCCCACGCCGACCGGATCATCGTCCTCGACCGCGGGCGGCTGATCGCCGCCGGCCGGCCGGCCGAGGTCCGGGCGAATCCCGAGGTGCAGCAGGTCTACCTCGGCTCGCGGAGCGTGCACTGATGCTCGCGGTCAGGGGACTCAACGCCTACTACGGCCGCGCGCACATCCTCGCCGACGTCTCACTCGAGGTCGCGACCGGCGAGGTGGTGGTGCTGCTCGGCCGCAACGGCGCGGGCAAGTCGACCACTCTGAAGAGCATCATCGGCCTGGTGCGGCCGGCGAGCGGCGAGATCGCGCTCGACGGCCGGCGCATCGACCGGCTGGAGGCGTACGAGATCGCGCAGGGCGGCCTCGGCTACGTGCCCGAGGACCGGCGTATCTTCACCGAGCTGACGGTGATGGAAAACCTCGAGGTCGGGCGGCAGCCGCCGCGGCCGAACGCGCCGGCCTGGACGCCGGAGCGCCTGTTCGCGCTCTTCCCCAACCTCGCGGCGATGCGCGACCGGCCGGGCGGGCGGATGTCCGGCGGCGAGCAGCAGATGCTGACGATCGCACGCACCCTGATGGGAAATCCGTCGTGCCTGCTGCTCGACGAACCCTCCGAGGGGCTCGCGCCGGTGATCGTCGACCAGATGGCAGCGGCGATCCGCGCGCTGAAAGCGGAGGGCTTGTCCGTGCTGCTCTCGGAGCAGAACCTGCACTTCGCCGCCGAGGTGTCCGACCGCGCCTACATCATCGAGAAAGGCCGGATCCGGTTCGCCGGCACGATGGCGGCGCTCGCAGCGAACGACGAAGTCCGCGCGCAGTACCTCGCGGTGTGATGGAATCGCCGGCATGAGCAGGATCGCGGGCATCGACGTCGGCGGCACCTTCACCGACCTCGTGCTGGTCGACGAGGCCTCCGGCGAGGTGCGCCTCGCGAAGGTGCCGACCACGATCGACAACCAGGCGTTCGGCGTGCTCGCCGCGCTCGGGGAGACCGGTGTCGAGCTCGCCGCGCTGGCGGCGATCGTCCACGGCACGACCACCACGACGAACGCGATGCTCGAGCGCAAGCACGCGCGCGTCGGCCTGATCACGACCCGCGGCTTCCGCGACGTGCTCGAGCTCGGCCGGCGCACGCGCCCGCAGCCCTACGGCCTCACCGGCTCGTTCCGGCCGCTCGTCGAGCGCGAGCTGCGCCTGGAAGTCGACGAGCGCATGGACGCCGACGGCGGCGTCGTCCGGCCGCTGAACGAGGCCGAGGTCGCGGCGGCGGCGCGCCGGCTCGCCGCGCTCGGCGCCGAGTCGGTCGTCGTCCACTTCCTCCACAGCTACGTCAATCCGGCGCACGAGAACCGCGCGGCGGAGATCGTGCGCGGCCTCTGGCCCAACCCCTACGTGACCGCCGGACACACGGTGCTGTCCGAGTACCGGGAGTACGAGCGCGGCGTCACCGCAGCGGTCAACGCCGCGATCCAGCCGGTGCTCCACCGCTACATCGAGCGGCTGCGGCGCGAGCTCGCCGAGCGTGGTTTCGGCGCCGAGCTCTTGGTCATGCAGGGCAACGGCGGCACGGTCGGCGCGGGCATCGTCGCCGAGCACGCGGTGAACACCGTGATGTCGGGCCCCGCTTCCGGCGTAATCGCGGCCGCCTACACCGCGACCCAGTCCGGGTTCCCCAACGTCGTCACCTACGACATGGGCGGCACCTCGACCGACGTCGCGCTGATCCAGGGCGGCCGGCCGGCGGTGTCGACCGAGCTCGAGCTCGAGTACGCAATGCCGATCCACGTGCCGATGGTCGACGTGCACACGGTCGGCGCCGGCGGCGGCTCGATCGCGTCGATCAACGAGGCGGGCATGCTCCAGGTCGGGCCGGAGAGCGCGGGCGCGGCCCCGGGGCCGATCTGCTACGGCCGCGGCGGCGAGCGGGTCACGATCACCGACGCGAACCTAGTGCTCGGGCGCTTGAGCCCGGCGAAGCTGCTCGCGGTCGACCGGCCGGTGGCGATGGAGCGGCTGCACGCCCTGGTGGAGGCGCAGATCGGAAAACCGCTCGGGCTCGCGGCGGACCGCGCCGCGGCCGCGGTGGTGCGGATCGCGAACGACCGCATGGCCGGGGCGATCCGGATGGTGAGCCTCGCGCGCGGCCACGACCCGCGCGACTTCGCGCTGTTCGCGTTCGGGGGCGCCGGGCCCTTGCACGCGGTCGCGCTCGCGCGCGAGCTCTCGATCCCGCGCGTCTTCATCCCGGCGCGGCCCGGGCTCACCAACGCGCTCGGCTGTGCGGTCGCCGACGTCCGCCACGACTTCGTCCGCACCGTGAACCGGCTGCTCCCGGAGGTCGAGGACGCCGCGATCCGGCGCATCCTCGACGAGCAGATCGCGGACGGGCGCTCGACCATCGAGCGCGAGCGCGTCGCGGTCGATGCGGTCGAGTTCGTGCACCGCGCCGACATGCAGTTCCAGGGGCAGAGCCACATTCTCACGGTGGCGCTGCCGGGGCTGGAGGTGACGCGCGCGGAGCTGCATCGCCTGTTCGAAGCGGCCTACTGGCAGCGCTTCCAGGTCGAGCTGAAGGAGATCCGGCCGGTGCTCGTGAACCTGCACACCGCGGCGATCGGCCGCCGCCGGCCGGTGTCGCTCGCGGCGATCGCGCGCGGCGAGCCGCGGGCCTCGCTCGACGGTGCGGTGAGCGAACGGCGGAACGTGTGGTTCGAGGAGGGCTGGATCGACACGCCGGTGTATCGCCGCGACTGGCTGCCGGCCAACGCCGCCTTCGCCGGGCCGGCGGTGATCGAGCAGCTCGACTCGACCGCACTCATCGAGCCCGGTTGCAAGGTCGAGCGCGACCGGCTCGGCAATCTCATCGTCACCCTTTGACGTCGTCCGCCCGCGAGCGAGCTATAGTCGGCGCCATGCCCCCCGACGATTCCCGGACGACGGCGATCGACCCGGTCACCCTGGCGGTGATCCAGAACGGCCTGCAGCAGGTCTGCAACGAGATGGACCTCGCGTTCGTGCGCGCGGCGTTCAGCCCGGTCATCGCCGAGGCGCTCGACCGCTCGGACGGCATCTACCACCGCGACACGGGCGCGCTGATCGCGCAGGGCGAGCTCGGCCTGCCGGTGTTCGTCGGCACGATGCAGTTCTCCACCCAGGCGGTGATCGATCGCGTGCGCGAGGGGAAGATCGCGCTCGAGGAGGGCGACGTCTTCATCGTGAACGACCCGTACCTCGGCGGCACGCACCTGATGGACGTCAAGTTCGTGCAGCCGTTCTTCTACCGCGGGCGGCTGTGGTGCTGGCTCGCCAACACCGGCCACTGGCCGGACGTCGGCGGCATCGTCCCCGGCGGCTTCTCGGCCAACGCGACCGAGGTCGAGCAGGAGGGCCTGCGGCTGCCGCCGGTGAAGCTCTTCAAGGCGGGGAAGCTCGACGCCGAGATCCTGGCGATCATCTTCTCCAACATCCGCATCGCCGACCAGCGCATCGGCGACATGAAGGCGCAAGCCGCGGCGCTCGCGATCGGCGAGCGGCGGCTCGCGGCCTTGCTCGACCGCTACGGCGCCGACACCGTGGATCGCGCCGTCGTCGAGCTGCGCGAGCGCGCGAGCCGGCAGATGCGCGCGAAGATCGCCGCGATTCCCGACGGCGAGTACGAGGGCGAGTCGTTCGTCGACTCCGACGGCGTGGTCGACGCGCCGCTGCGGATCGCGATGAAGATCGAAAAGCGCGGCGAGACGCTCCGGTTCGACATGAGCGGCTCGTCGCCGCCGTGCCGCGGACCGATGAACAGCGTGATCGCGACCACGAAGTCGTCGATCTACCTCGCGATGAAGCACGTCTTTCCCGACGTGCCGATCAACGCCGGGATGTTCGAGCCGCTCGCGATCGTCGAGCCCGAAGGAACGTTCCTCTACGCGAAATATCCGCGCCCGGTCTCCGGCTGCGCGGCCGAGGTGAGCCAGCGGATCGCCGAGGCGGTGTTCGGCGCGCTGGTGAAGGCGATTCCCGACGAAGTGTTCGCCGCGCCCGCCGGCACCTCCGGCAACCTGTCGGTGGGCGGCCACGACCCGGCGCGCAACCGCTCGTACGTGATGTACGTGATCTCCGGCGGCGGCTACGGCGGCTCGGTGCGCGGCGACGGGCTGTCGAACGGCTGCTCGACGATCGGCATCTCGAAAACGACCCCGATCGAGGTCATGGAGCAGTACTATCCGGTCCTGTTCGAGGAGTACTCGCTGCACGAGGGCTCGGGCGGGGCGGGCGAGCACCGCGGCGGGCTCGGGGTGAACTACCGGATCCGCCTGCGCCGTGGCGAGGCGCGCGCGTCGATGGTGATGGACCACGGGCGGTTCGGCCCGCAAGGAGCGGCCGGCGGCGAGGACGGCGGAGTGAACCGGGTCCGGATCGTCAGACGCGGCAAAGCCTACGTGCCGCCGCACCTCTCGAAGGATCAGGACATCCTGCTGGAGGCCGGCGACTCGATCGAGGTATCGACGCCGGGCGGCGGGGGCTTCGGCGACCCGCTCGAGCGCTCGCCCGAGCGGGTCGCACGCGACGTGGCCAAGGGTTACTACAATCGCGCCGAAGCGGCCGAGCGGTTCGGCGTGGCGCTGTCGGCCGCGGGCGAGGTCGACGCCGCGGCCACCGCGGGCTTGCGCGGGAACGCCGGTCGACCGGACTGATCCGCCGACCGGCGGGCGCCGGGAACTCCGGCGACAGGGGCGGGTCTACGCGGCCGGTCTGGCCGGCCCGGTCTGGCTGGCCCGGTCTGGCTGGCCTAGAGTGCCCGGCGGCGATCGGGCCCTTGAAACCGGTGGCGATCGCCCCAACCCAGCGTGTCGGCCGAAGGGGCTTCGCGCAGGAGCCGACCGCGGAACAAGAGCAAACGGAGGAACAATGATCCAGGTCGAGAACCTGACCAAGGCGTTCGGCCCCAAGACGGCCGTCGACCGGGTGTCGTTCACGGTGGAGCGCGGCGAGGTGCTCGGCTTTCTCGGGCCGAACGGCGCCGGCAAGTCGACCACGATGCGCATGATCACCGGCTACATCCCGCCGAGCGCGGGCCGGGCGGCGGTCTGCGGCTTCGACGTCGTCGAACAGCCGATCGAGGCGAAGCGCCGGATCGGCTACCTGCCGGAGTCGGCGCCGTCCTACCCGGAGATGACGGTCGAGTCGTTCCTCGGCTTCGCCGCCGAGATGCGCGGCCTGCACGGCGCCGACAGGAAGAAGGCGGTGCACCGCGTGGTCGAGACCTGCTTCCTCGACTCGGTGCTGCACCAGTCGATCGACACGCTCTCCAAGGGCTTCCGCCACCGCACCTGCCTCGCGCAGGCGCTGATCCACGATCCCGAGGTGCTGATCATGGACGAGCCGACCGACGGGCTCGACCCCAACCAGAAGCACGAGGTGCGCACCCTGATCAAGCGGATGGGCGAGACCAAGGCGATCGTCTTCTCCACCCACATCCTCGAGGAGGTCGAGGCGGCGTGCACGCGCGCGATCATCATCGACCGCGGCGCGATCGTCGCCAACGGCACGCCGGAGGAGCTGAAGTCGCGCTCCGAGCGCGCCGGCGCGGTGCTGATGACGGTGCGCAGCCCGAGCGCCACCGCGGTGGCCGACGCGCTCGGCAAGCTCGCCGGCGTGAAGCGCTGCGAGGTCCTGAGCGAGGAGCCGAGCCGCTGCGCAATCCGCGTCTACCCCGACCCGGCGCGCGCCGACGGGGCGTTCACCGCGCACGTCACCGACGAGGTGCTCGAGCGCTGGACGATCGAGCAGCTCCGGACCGAGGAGGGCCGGCTCGACGACGTGTTCCGCGCGCTGACCCGGCCCGACACGGCGCGAGCGGCCGACACGCGGGTGGTCAACACGCAGGGGACCGCAACGCAGGTGACGGCATGACCGGCGCCTGGGCCAACGTCCGCGCGATCGCCAAGCGCGAGCTCACCGGCTACTTCGACTCGCCGGTGGCGTACGTCTTCATCGTGATCTATCTCCTCCTCGCCGGGTTCTTCACCTTCACCTTCGGCGCGTTCTTCGACCGCGGCGAGGCCTCGCTCGGCGCGTTCTTCATGTGGATGCCGTGGCTCTTCCTCTTCCTCGTGCCGGCGGTCGGCATGCGGCTGTGGTCGGAGGAGCGCCGCAGCGGCACGATCGAGCTCCTGCTCACCTTCCCGGTCACGCCATGGCAGGCGATCCTCGGGAAGTTCCTCGCCTCGTGGCTCTTCATCGGCATCGCGCTCGCGCTCACCTTCCCGGTCTGGCTGACGGTGAACTGGCTCGGCGACCCCGACAACGGCGTGATCTTCGCCGGCTACGTCGGCAGCTTCCTCCTCGCCGGCACCTATCTCGCGGTGAGCTGCCTCACCTCGGCGATCACCCGCAACCAGGTCGTGAGCTTCATCCTGTCGGTGGTGCTGTGCCTCGGCCTCGTCCTGGTCGGGTTTCCGCCGGTGACCGACATCCTCGCGCGGTTCTCGGCGCCGCAGGTAGTGGAGGCGGTGGCCGCCTTCAGCGTGCTGACCCACTTCGACGGCTTCCAGAAGGGCGTGATCGACTCGCGCAACCTCGTCTTCTTCCTGTCGGTGATCGGCTTCGCGCTGTTCGTCACCGGCGTCATCCTGCGCGGCCACCGGGCGGGATAGGGGGCTCCGATGAACCAGGGCACCGAACGCTGGCTCTACTCGGTCGGGGGCGTGATCGCGGTCTTCGTCGCGCTCGTCGCCGCCAACTACATCCTCGGCCTCGCGCCGGTGCGGATCGACCTCACGCAAGGGCGGCTCTACACGCTGTCGGATGGCACCCGCAAGGTGCTCGGCAAGCTCGAGGCGCCGGTGAAGATCCGCTACTACTTCAACCAGGGCGACGCGAACGTCCCGGTGGCCCTGCGCGTCTTCGCCGGGCGGGTCGACGACCTGCTGAACGAGATGCGCGCGGCCGCCAACGGCAAGCTCGTGATCGAGAAGCTGAACCCCCAGCCCGACAGCGACGCCGAAGACTCGGCCGGCCTCGACGGGGTGGAAGCGCAGGAGCTGCCCTCGGGCGAGAAGTTCTACCACGGGCTCGCGGTCAGCTTCGCCGACCAGAAGATCGCGCTGCCGGTGCTCGCGCCGGAGCGCGAGCGGCTGATGGAGTACGACCTCGCGCGCGCGATCGCGCGCGTCACGAACACCAGGAAGCCGATCGTCGGGGTGATGTCGCCGCTGCCGCTCTTCGGCATGCCGGCCAACCCGATGATGGGAATGCAGGGCGGGTCCGAGCCGCAGATCTTCATCTCCGAGCTGCGGCGCGACTTCGAGCTGAAGCGCGTGTCGATGGACGTCGACCGGATCGAGGACGACATCAGGACGCTCGTCGTCGTCCACCCGCGCGGCATCAGCGAGCAGGCGCAGTTCGCGCTCGACCAGTTCGTGCTGCGCGGCGGGAAGCTGGTGGTGTTCCTCGACCCGTACGCCTACTTCGACCAGATGCCGAGCATGATGGGCGGGCAGCAGGGCGGTACCTCTTCGAACCTCGACAAGCTGGTGAAGGCCTGGGGCTACGAGTTCGATCCCGGGAAGGTCGTGCTCGACATGAAGTACATGGCGGGCTCCGGGCCGCGCGCGGTGCCCACCGTGATCCAGCTCGACGCCAACGCGCTCAGCAAGGAAGACGTGACGACGGCGAATCTCGGGACGGCGCTCCTCGCGTTCACCGGCGCGTTCAAGGGCAAGCCGGCCGAGGGCCTGAAGGAATCGGTGCTGATGCGCACCTCGCCGATCGTGAAGCTCGTCGACTCGGCGAACGCGATGGCGCGCGGCGAGGAAGCGGTCCGCGGTTTCCAGCCCGACAACGAGGAGCGCCCGATCGCGCTCCGCCTGACCGGCAAGTTCCGGACCGCGTTTCCCGACGGGCGGCCGCAGCCCAAGGAGCCGGCCGACAAGGAGCCGAAGGCAAAGCCCGCGCCGGCGGCCGATTTCGGTCCGGCGCTGAAGGAGGGCGAGGGCACGGTCGTGCTGGTCGCCGACAGCGATCTGCTGAACGACGGCGCGGCGGTGCAGATCCGCGAGATCTTCGGCCAGAAGGTCGCGATCCCGATCAACGGCAACCTCGCCTTCATCCAGGGGCTGGTCGAGCAGATGGCGGGCGACTCCGACCTCGTCAACGTGCGCAGCCGCGCGACCGCGTCGCGGCCGTTCACGGTGGTCAAGGAAATGGAAGCCCAGGCGGCGCAGGCCTACCTCGGCAAGATCAAGTCGCTCGAGGATAACCTGCAGGAGACGCGCAAGAAGCTCGAGTCGCTGCAGAAGACCAAGGCCCCCGCCGGCGGCGGCGCGATCCTCTCGCCCGAGCAGCAGGCCGAGGTCGAGAACTTCCGCAAGCGCGCGGCCGACACCCGCCGCGAGCTGAAGGACGTCCGGCGCGAGCTGCGCGCCGAGACCGAGGGGCTCGAGTTCTGGACCAAGGTGGTCAACATCGCGCTGATGCCGCTCCTCGTCGCGCTCGCCGGCATCGCGATCGCGATCGTCCGGCGCCGCCGGAGACCGGCGCGATGACCGGCAAGCAGTTTCTATTCGTCCTGCTCGCGCTCGGCCTGCTCGTCGCCGCCGGCTTCGGCCTGCAGTCGTGGAAGCGGTCGAGCTACGAAACCGCCGACCTCCGCGTGGGCCAGAAGCTGGTCGACTTCAGGATCGACGACGTGGCGGAGATCCGCATCGTCGAGCCGAAATCGGTCGTGACGCTCGTGCGCGGCGAGCGCGGCTGGACGGTGAAGGAGCGGGGCGACTTCCCCGCCGACGTCGAGCCGATCCGCGAGCTCCTGCTCCGTCTCGCCGAGATCAAGGTGGTGCAGGCGGAGGGCCTGAGCGACGCGGTGAAGCCGCGCCTCCAGCTCGCCGCGCCCGACGCCGGGGGCAAGCCCGAGGAGAGCGGGACGCTCCTCGAGCTGAAGGCGCGCGACGGCAAGACGCTCGCCTCGCTCCTCCTCGGCCGGAAGATCCACAAGGACGTCAAGATGCCCATGCTGCCCGACGGCATCCCGACCGGGCGCTACGTCCTGGTCGCGGCCGAGCCGCAGCGGGTGAACGTGGTGAACGAAGCGTTCGTGAGCGTGCTCGCGAAGCCCGAGCGGTGGCTCGTCAAGGAGCTCTTCCGCGTGGAGCGCCCCAGGTCCGTCGTCGCCCTCGGGCCCGACGGCAAGGAAGACTGGTCGCTTGCGAAGGACACCGAGGAGGGATTCTGGCGGCTCCTCGGCCCGGGGACGCTGGATCTCCAGAAGGGCACCGACGCGGGGAGCGCGCTCTACGCGCTGCCGATCGCCGATGCCGCGCCGGGCGTGAGCGACGCCGACGCCGGCCTCGACAAGCCGCGCACGATCCGCGCGCAGACCTACGACGGCTGGAACTACGAGCTGAAGATCGGCAAGGCCGCCCCGGAGAACCGCTACTACGTGCGCTCGGCGGTCAGCGGCGCGGTACCCGAGGCGCGGACGCCGCCGGCGGACGAGAAGCCGGAGGACAAACCGGAGGACAAACCGGAGGACAAACCGGAGGACAAAGAGAAGGCCGACAAGGCGTTCGCCGAGCGGAAGGAAGCGCTGCCGGCGAAGCTCGCGCGCGAGCAGTCGGTCGCCGGGCGCACGGTGCTGGCATCGAAGTCGTCGGTCGACGCGCTGCTCCGCGACCGCAAGGGCCTGCTGAAGGTCGAAGCGCCGAAGGACGCGAAAGCCGCGAAGGGCGCGAAGAAGAAGTGACCGCCCGAGCGGTCGCTGCAGAGCGAAAGGACGAGCCATGAATCTCAAGGGCAGCACGTTCCTCGTCACCGGCGGCGCGTCGGGCCTCGGCGAAGGCACCGTGCGCACGCTCCACGCGGGCGGCGCGAACGTCGTGATCGCGGACCTCCAGGCCGAGCGCGGCGAGACCCTGGCGAAGGAGCTCGGCCCGAAGGCCCGCTTCGCGAAGTGCGACGTCACGAGCGAGGCCGACGGGAAGGCCGCGGTCGAGCTCGCGGTGAAGACCTTCGGCGGCCTGCAGGGCCTGGTGAACTGCGCCGGCATCGCGGTCGGGGAAAAAACGATCGGGAAGGAAGGCCCGCATGCGCTCGGGTCGTTCGCCAAGGTCGTGACGGTGAACCTGATCGGCAGCTTCAACATGATCCGGCTCGCGGCCGACGCGATGGCGCGAGGTGCCCCGAACGCGGGCGGCGAGCGCGGGGTGATCGTGAGCACCGCCTCGGTCGCGGCGTTCGACGGCCAGATCGGCCAGGCGGCCTACTCGGCCTCGAAGGGCGGGGTGGTGGGGATGACGCTGCCGATCGCGCGCGACCTCGCGCGGAGCGGCATCCGCGTGTGCACGATCGCGCCGGGGATCTTCCTCACGCCGATGCTGCACTCGCTGCCGAAGGAGGTGCAGGACTCGCTCGGCGCGCAGGTGCCGTTCCCGTCGCGGCTCGGCCAGCCGGCGGAGTACGCCGCACTCGTGCAGCACATCGTCGAGAACGCGATGCTGAACGGCGAGGTGATCCGGCTCGACGGCGCGATCCGGATGGCGCCGAAGTAGCGCGGGCCGCGCTAGTCGAGGCCCGGCGGCGGCGCCTGAAGGGCGAGCGCCGACTTGAAGCGCCGCGCGCGCTCGACGTAGCCGTCGGCGATCCGGCGGATCCCCTCGATCTCCTCCGGCCGCAGCTCGCGTACGACCCTGCCGGGCGCGCCGAGGATGAGGACCCCGTCGGGGAAGGTCTTGCCCTCGGCGACGAGCGCGCCCGAGCCGACGATCGAGTCCCGGCCGATCACCGCGCGGTTCATGACCACGCTCCCCATCCCGATCAGGCTGCCCGCGCCGACCGTGCAGCCGTGCAGCATCGCCTTGTGGCCGACCGAGACGCCCGCGGCGAGTGAGAGCGGGATGCCGGGGTCGGCGTGCAGCACCGAAGCGTCCTGGATGTTGACCCGCTCGCCGACCGTGATCAGCTCGTTGTCGCCGCGGATCACGACGTTGAACCAGACGTTCGCGCGATCCTCGAGCACGACCGAGCCGATGACGCTCGCGGTGGGCGCGACGAACCACTCCCGGCCGCGGAAGGTCACGGTGCGCTCGCCGAGCGAGTAGATCGGCATCGCGGGATGGTAGCATCGCGCCCCGCCATGACGAGCAGCGAATCGGTCTTCGTCGAGGTCCGCGGCCTGCGCTATCACCTGCGGTGCTGGGGCGATCCGCGCTCGCCGAAGCTCTTCCTCCTCCACGGCTGGATGGACGTTTCGGCGTCGTTCCAGTTCTTCGTGGCGGCGCTGCGCTCGCCGTGGCGCGTGATCGCGCCCGACTGGCGCGGCTACGGGCTCACCGAGTGGAGCGGCGCCGACGGCTACTGGTTTCCCGACTACCTCGGCGATCTCGATGCGCTCCTGCGGCGGCTCGCGCCGGAGGCGCCGGTCAACCTGATCGGCCACAGCATGGGCGGCAACGTCGCCTGCCTCTATGCCGGAATCCGCCCGGCGCGGGTCGCGAAGCTCGTGAACCTCGAAGGCTTCGGCCTGCGCGGCAACGATGCTTCCCAGGCGCCGCGCCGCTACGCGGAATGGCTCGACGAGCTCGCTGGGCGGCCGCGCTTTCGCGAGTACGCGAGCTTCGACGAACTGGCCACGCGCCTGCAGCGGGGCAATCCACGCCTCACGCGCGAGCGTGCGCGGTTCCTGGCCGGGCACTGGGGTGCCGTCACGCCCGAAGGGCGCGTCGCGCTGCGGAGCGATCCGATGCACAAACGGGTGAACCCGGTGCTCTACCGGCTCGAGGAGGCGATGGCGTGCTGGCGCCAGGTGACCGCGCCGATGCTGTGGGTCGAGGGCGCGGAATCCGATTCGCTGAAATGGCTGCGCCTGGAGCCCGACGCGTATGCCGCGCGCAAGGCCTGCTTCGCGACGCTCACCGCGCGCACGCTTGCCGACGCAGGCCACATGCTCCATCACGACCAGCCGGAGCGCCTCGCTGCGGCGGTGGAGGAATTTTTGCTTTCGTAGCCGAGACTTGCGCCGGGACGCCGGAGGCCGGATGGTAGACTCGGACACGATGGGCGCACCCGCAGCCTGCCACTTCGATCTCCACTGCCACTCGACCGTTTCCGACGGCGTGCTCGCGCCGACCGAGGTGGTCCGCCGCGCGAGCGCCAACGGCGTGACGGTGCTCGCGCTGACCGACCACGACGAGCTCGCCGGCCTGGCGGAGGCGGCGGCGGCGGCGCGCGAGAGCGGCATCCGCTTCGTGCCCGGCGTCGAGATCTCGGTGACGTGGGGCGAGATCACGATCCACATCGTCGGCCTGGGCATCGACCCGGCGGATTCCGCGCTGCAGGAACGGCTGGCGGGCCTGCGCACGAGCCGCGGCCGCCGGGCGGAGCGCATCGCGGCGGAGTTCGACTCGCTCGGGATCGGCGGGACGCTCGCGGGCGCCTACGGCTACGCCGAGAATCCGCAGCTGATCGGCCGCGCGCACTTCGCGCGGTTCCTGGTGGAGCGCGGGGTCGCCCGCGACGTCGCGGCGGTGTTCCGGCAGTACCTCGTGCGCGGCAAGCCCGGCTACGTGCCGCAGCAGTGGGCCGATCTCGCCGACGCGGTGGCGTGGATCCGCGCGGCCGGCGGTCGCGCGGTCGTCGCGCATCCCGGCCGCTACAAGCTCTCGCGCGCGGAGCTCCGGCAGTTCCTCGCCGAGTTCAGGGCGGCCGGCGGCGAAGGCATCGAGGTCGTGACCGGCAGCCATTCGCCCGACCAGTACCTCGAGTTCGCGCGGCTCGCGCGCGAGTTCGATTTCCTCGCCTCGCGCGGCTCGGATTTCCACGGCCCCGACGAGAGCCCGATCGACCTGGGGCGTCTGCCCGCGCTGCCCGCGGACCTGAAGCCCGTCTGGCACGACTGGTGAGCGGCCGGCGGCCCGGTCCGTAGCGCCTTGCGGTGGCGCAGTACTTCGAGATCGACCCCGCCCACCCGGCCCCGCGCCTCGTCGCGCGCGCCGCGGCGATCGTCCGCGACGGCGGCGTCATCGCCTACCCGACCGACTCCTGCTACGCGCTCGGCGCGCACCTCGGCGACAAGGACGCGATGGTTCGCCTGCGCCGCATCCGCGGCGTCGACGAGCGCCACCACTTCACGCTGATGTGCCGGGACCTCTCGGAGCTCGGCGCCTACGCGCGGGTCGACAACGCGCGCTATCGCCTCCTCAAGGCGCTCACGCCCGGCAGCTACACCTTCATTCTCGAAGCGACCCGCGAGCTGCCGCGCCGGCTGCGCCACCCGCGGCGCAAGACGATCGGGCTGCGCGTGCCGGATCACCCGGTGGCGCAGGCGCTCCTGGCGGCGCTGGGCGAGCCGCTGCTCTCGACGACGCTCGCGCTCCCCGGCGACGGGCTGCCGCTCACCGACGCGCGCGAGATCCGGCGGCGGCTCGAGCACGACGTCGACCTCGTGCTCGACGGCGGATCGTGCGGGACGGAGCCGACGACGGTGGTGGATCTCACCGGCGCGGTCGCCGAGATCGTGCGTGCCGGCAAGGGATCGGTCGCCGCGCTCGGCGCCTGAGCGCGGCGCGGCGAGGGAGGGCGGGTAGCGAGTCTGCTAAACTCGCACGCACTCACACGCCCGATCCGCGATGGATCTCGCCCAACTCGTCCAGACCATCTCGATCTACGCGCTGCCGGTCATCTTCGGCATCACGCTCCACGAGGCGGCCCACGGCTACGTGGCGCGGCACTGCGGCGACACCACGGCCTACGTGCTCGGGCGCGTCAGCCTCAATCCGCTGCGCCACATCGACCCCGTAGGCACCATCATCGTGCCGCTCGTGATCCTGCTCGTCACGTCGTGGGGCGCCGGCCAGGGGATGCTGTTCGGCTGGGCGAAGCCGGTCCCGGTGAACTACCACGCGCTGCGCAAGCCGAAGCGCGACATGATGTGGGTCGCCGCCGCCGGGCCGGCGGCGAACCTCGCGATGGCGCTCGGCTGGGCGCTCGCCGCGAAGCTCGCGCTCGAGATGCCGGCGAACTACTTCAGCGAGCCGCTCTTCCTGATCAGCCAGGCCGGGGTGACGGTGAACCTCGTGCTGATGCTGCTCAACCTGATCCCGCTCCTGCCGCTCGACGGCGGCCGCATCGTCGCCGGGCTCCTGCCGGTCCGCGCGGCCGAGCAGTACGCGCGCCTCGAGCCGTGGGGGTTCCCGATCCTGCTCGCGCTGATGTTCACCAACGTGCTCGGCATCGTCCTCGGACCGATGGTGATCGGCTCGCGCCAGCTGATCGCCAACGCCTTCGGAATGCTCTGAGGGTGAACCCGATGCCCCTGGTTTCGGGGAGCACGAGGGGGCGCCGCGAAGCGGCTTTGCCCGCTCGTGTCGTGAGAGTCTGATGTTCCAGCCGCGGGTCGTTTCGGGCATGCGCCCGACCGGCGCGCTGCATCTCGGGCACTACCACGGCGCGCTCAAGAACTGGGTGCGGCTGCAGAGCGAGTACCCGTGCTACTTCTTCGTCGCCGACTGGCACGCGCTCACCACGCACTACGAGGAGCCGGAGGTCGTCGAGCAGAACGTGTGGGACATGGTAATCGACTGGCTCGCCGCGGGCGTCGACCCGGGGCAGTCGACGCTCTTCATCCAGTCGCGCGTCCCGGAGCACGCCGAGCTGCACACGCTGCTCTCGATGATCACGCCGCTCGGCTGGCTCGAGCGCGTGCCGACCTACAAGGACCAGCAGGAGAAGCTCGCCGACCGCGACCTCGCGACCTACGGCTTCCTCGGCTACCCGCTGCTCCAGTCGGCCGATGTCCTCATCTACCGCGCGAAGTTCGTGCCGGTGGGCGAGGACCAGGTGCCGCACATCGAATTCATGCGCGAGATCGCCCGGCGCTTCAACCACATCTACGGGCGCGAGCCGGGATTCGAGGAGAAGGCGCTCGCCGCGGCGAAGAAGCTCGGGAGCCGCAAGGCAAAGCTCTACCGTGAGCTGCGCACGAAGTTCCAGGAGCAGGGCGACGCGACTGCGCTCGAGTCGGCGAAGGCGCTGCTCGACGGCGCGCAGAACCTCGCGGTCAACGATCGCGAGCGCCTCTTCGGCTACCTCGAAGGCGGCGGGCGGATGATCCTGGTCGAGCCCGAGGTCCTGCTGACCGAGGCCGCGCGCCTGCCGGGCCTCGACGGCGCGAAGATGTCGAAGTCCTACGGCAACACGATCGGGCTGCGCGAGAGCGCCGACGAGGTCGCGAAGAAGATCCGCACCATGCCGACCGATCCGGCGCGGGTGAAGCGCTCCGACCCCGGCGATCCGGACAAGTGCTCGGTGTGGCAGTTCCACCTCGTCTATTCCGACGCCGCGACGAAGGAGTGGGTGCAGAAGGGCTGCCGCTCGGCCGGGATCGGGTGTCTCGAGTGCAAGCAGCCGGTGATCGACGCGGTGCTCGCGGAGCAGGCGCCGATGCGCGAGCGGGCGCAGCGCTACCTCGACGATCCGACGCTCGTGCGGAGCATCGTCGCCGACGGCTGCGACAAGGCGCGCGAGCTCGCGCGCGAGACCATGCGCGAGGTGCGCGAGGTGATGGGGCTCGATTACGATTAAGATGCAACATGACTGAGATGCGCAGCTGAGGCAACTGAGGCAACTGAGATGCCGCTCGAGCTCGTCCACAGCCAGTCCCAGCCGCTCGCCAGGGTGCGCGGGGAGCCGCTGCACGAGCTGCCGGCGGACCTCTACATCCCGCCCGACGCGCTCGAGGTGTTCCTCGAGACCTTCGAAGGGCCGCTCGATCTCCTGCTCTACCTGATCCGCAAGGCGAACCTGGACATCCTCGACATCCCGATGGCGCGGCTCACCGCGCAGTACCTCGTGTACGTCGAGGCGATGCGGCGCAAGAACCTCGAGCTCGCCGCCGAGTACCTGGTGATGGCGGCGATGCTGATGGAGATCAAGTCGCGGCTGCTCCTGCCGCGGCCCAAGGCGGCCGACGGCGACGAGGCCGATCCGCGCGCGGAGCTGATCCGCCGGTTGCTCGAGTACGAGCAGATGAAGGCGGCGGGGCAGAAGCTCGACCGGCTGCCGCAGCGCGACCGCGACTTCCGCTCGGTCGAGGTGTGGATCGAGCAGACGCTCGCCGAGCGGCTGCCCGACGTGCACGTCGCCGACATCGAGAACGCGTGGCGGAGCCTGCTCGCGCGCGCGCGGCTCGCACGGCACCACAAGGTGACGCGGGACGAGCTGTCGGTGCGCGAGCACATGACCGGCATCCTGCGACTCCTCGCCGGCGGCGCGTTCCGCGAGTTCGCCGAGCTGTTCGATCCGCTGCGCGGCATCGCCGTGCTGGTGGTGAGCTTCCTCGCCGTACTGGAGCTCGCGCGCGAAGGGCTGATCGAGGTCACGCAAAGCGAGCCCTACGCGCCGATCTATGTGCGCATCGCCGCCGCCGCGGACGGCGGGCCGGACGCAGCCGAGCCGCGGGATGCGGCCTGATCCCCGGAGACCCCGATGCTGAGCCTCGCCGAAGCGAAGACCGTCCTCGAAACGGCGCTGCTCGCGAGCCAGGAGCCGCTGCCGATGGCGGAGCTGCGCAAGCTCTTCGACCAGGCGCTCGGCGCCGACACGATCCGGCGCCTCCTCGACGAGCTGCGCGAGGACTGGTCGGAAAAGGGCGTGGAGCTCGCGAGCCTCGCGAGCGGGTGGCGGTTCCAGACGCGACCCGCGTTCCAGCCGTATCTCGACCGCATCAACGCCGAAAAGGCGCCGCGCTACTCCCGCGCAGTGCTCGAGACGCTGGCGATCGTCGCCTACCGCCAGCCGGTCACGCGGGGCGATATCGAGGACATCCGCGGCGTGACCGTGTCGCCCAACATCATCCGCGCGCTCGAGGCGCGCGGCTGGATCGACGTCGTCGGCCACCGCGAAGTCCCCGGGCGGCCGGCCTTGCACGCCACGACCAAGCGCTTCCTCGACGACCTGGGATTGCGCTCGCTGCAGGAGCTCCCGCCCCTTGAAGAGATCGCCAAGAGCCTCGACCTCCCCGCCCCGGCGGGAGACGCTCAAGCGCCGGGGGTCGAGTCCGCGCCCGGGCCCCACCCCGCGTCCGGGCTCGCGTCCGGCGACGCCGGGCAGACGCCAGCCGCCGTCGCCTCCGCAGCGTAACCGGCGCCGGGGCGCGGCGCCGCCGCCGGCGGAGCCCGCACGGACCGAGAAGCTGCAGAAGGTGCTCGCGCGCGCCGGACTCGGCTCGCGCCGCGACATGGAGGCGTGGATCGCCGGGGGCCGGGTCGCGGTCAACGGCGCACCGGCCCACCTCGGCCAGCGCGTGTCGGCGGAGGATCGCATCAAGGTCGACGACCGCCTCGTCGGCACGACGCGGGAGCACGCGCTCCCGCGCGTGCTCCTCTATCACAAGCCCGCCGGCGAGATCGTCTCGGCCGCTGACCCGGACGGACGGCCGACCGTCTTCGAGCACTTGCCCCGGCTGAAGGGCGGGCGCTGGGTCGCGGTCGGGCGGCTCGACTTCACCTCGAGCGGACTCCTCGTCTTCACCAACTCGGGCGAGCTCGCCGCGCAGCTCATGCACCCGCGCTACGGCTTCGAGCGCGAGTACGCCGTGCGGGTGGACGGCACGCTCGCGCCCGGAGAGCTCGAGCTGCTCGCGGCGGGCGTGCTGCTCGAGGACGGGCCGGCGCGGTTCGAATCGGTCGCGGACGCGGGCGGCCGCGGCCGCAACCACTGGTACCGGGTGGTGCTGAAGGAAGGCCGCAACCGCGAGGTGCGGCGGATGCTCGGCGCGCTCGGGCGGACGGTGAGCCGCCTGATGCGGGTGCGCTACGGACCGCTCGCGCTGCCGCCCGGACTGAAGCGCGGACAGACGCGCGAGCTCGGTCCGGAAGACGTGGCCGAGCTCCTCGCCTCGGTTGCGGCCGCGCCGGTGCAACCACGCCCGCCTGGCGCGGCGGAGGCGGGCTCCGGGCCGCGCTGAAGCGGGCTGACACGCGCTGAACCGCGTGGGCGGGCGGGCGCCGTTCGGCGCGCGTATCCCGTTGTCCCGCGAGGCTTTCTTTGCTACACTTCCGCCGCTTTTTCAGGGGATGGGCCGCGTGCCCATTTTTTGTTTGTGCCAAGGAACGTGGGCGTTCGCCAAGTGATTGAATCGACGGCCGTCGGGCTGGGCTACGAGCTCGTGGACGTCGAGGCGGCGAACCATGGCCGGCAGCTCCGCGTCTTCATCGACCGGCTGCCGGCGGCGGACGGGAGCCGGCCCGGTGTACAGGTGGCCGATTGCGAGCGGGTCACCCGGCAGCTGCAGCGCGTCCTGGAAGTCGAAGGCTTCGAGTACGGCCGGCTGGAAGTCTCGTCGCCGGGGCTCGACCGGGTGCTGAAGAAGCCGGCCGATTTCAGGCGCTTTGCCGGCAGCCGGGCGGAAGTGCGCTTGCGCGTGCCGCGCGAGGGGCGGCGGCGCTTTACCGGGGTCGTGCGCGACGCGAACGACGCCGGCGTGGAGCTCGAGGTCGACGGCGCGGTGGTCGCGTTCGCCTTCGCCGACGTGGACAAGGCCCGGCTGGTGCCGGATTCGGGAGTACGGAGATGAGCCGCGAGCTGCTGCTCCTGGTCGACGCGCTGGCGCGCGAGAAGAACGTCAACAAGGACACCGTCTTCGGCGCGCTCGAGCAGGCGATCGGGTCGGCGACCAAGAAGCGCTTCACCGAGGACGTCGACGTCCGGGTGGCGATCGACCGCGCGACCGGCGAGTACGAGTCGTTCCGCCGCTGGCAGGTGGTGGCCGACGACGCGGTCGAGCTGCCGGCGCAGCAGATCCCGCTCTCGGAGGCGAAGGCGCAGTACGGCGACGTCCAGGTCGAGGACTTCATCGAGGAGCCGCTCGAGGCGGTGGAGTTCGGCCGCATCGGCGCGCAGACCGCGAAGCAGGTCATCCTGCAGAAAATCCGCGACGCCGAGCGCGAGCAGATCCTGCAGGACTTCCTCGGCCGCGGCGAGAAGCTCGTCACCGGCACGATCAAGCGCATGGAGCGCGGCAACGCGGTGATCGAGTCGGGCCGGGTCGAAGCGGTGCTGCCGCGCGACCAGATGATCGCGAAGGAGAACCTGCGCGTGGGCGACCGCGCGCGCGCCTATCTCCTGCGGATCGACCGCAGCTTGCGCGGGCCGCAGCTCGTGCTCTCGCGCACCGCGCCGGAGTTCATCATCGAGCTCTTCCGGCTGGAAGTGCCCGAGATCGAGGAGGGCCTGCTCGAGATCAGGTCGGCGGCGCGCGACCCGGGGGTGCGGGCGAAGATCGCGGTGTTCACCAACGACCGCCGCATCGACCCGATCGGCACCTGCGTCGGCATGCGCGGCTCGCGCGTGCAGGCGGTCACCCAGGAGCTCGCCGGCGAGCGGGTCGACATCGTGCTCTGGTCCGACGACCCGGCCAAGTTCGTGATCGGCGCGCTCGCGCCGGCCGACGTCGCCTCGATCATCGTCGACGAGGAGAAGCGCTCGATGGACGTGGTGGTCGACGAGGAGAATCTCGCGATCGCGATCGGCCGCAGCGGCCAGAACGTGCGGCTCGCCTCCGAGCTCACCGGGTGGCAGATCAACCTGATGACCCAGGAGGAGTCGACGCGCAAGAGCGAGGAGGAGGCGGCCGGCACGCGCTCGCTCTTCATGGCGAAGCTCGACATCGACCAGGACCTCGCCGACCTTCTGGTGCAGGAGGGGTTCTCGACCCTGGAAGAGGTCGCCTACGTGCCGATCGGCGAGATGCTCGAGATCGAGGGCCTCGACGAGGCGACGGTCAACGAGCTGCGCACGCGCGCGAAGGACGCGCTCCTCCTCGAGCAGATCCGCAGCGAAGAGCAGGTCGAGGGCGTGGACAAGGCGCTGCTCGAGCTCGAGGGCATGGACAACGAGCTCGCGGCGAAGCTCGCCCGCGGCGGGGTGAAGACCCGCGACGAGCTCGCCGACCTCGCGGTCGACGAGCTGGTGGAGCTGGGCGCGATCGACGACGAGCGCGCGAAGGTGCTGATCATGAAGGCGCGCGAGCACTGGTTCGCGGCGGAAGAGTGAGGGCGGGCGCATGGCACACATGAGCGTTGCGCAGTTCGCCGGCGAGCTGAAGATGCCGCCGAAGCTCCTGATCGAGCAGCTCCGCGCCGCGGGCGTCAACAAGACGCTCGCCGAGGACACGCTCACCGAGCAGGACAAGACCCGGCTCCTCGACTACCTGCGCAAGTCGCACGGCGCGTCCGACGGCAAGAACAAGATCACGCTCACGCGCAAGCAGACGAGCGAGATCAAGAAGGCCGACTCGTCGGGCAAGGCGCGTACGATCCAGGTCGAGGTGCGCAAGAAGCGCGTGTTCGTGAAGCGCGAGGCGGGCGAGGCGGCGCCCGCACCGGCGGCCGAGGCGCCGCCCCCGGCGGCGGCGGCGCAGGCCGACGGCCGCGAAGTCGAGCTGCGCGAGCAGGAAAGCCGGCGCGACGCGGAGCTCGCGGCGCGCCAGGCGGCCGAGCTCGCCGAGAAGCACGAGCGCGAGCGGCGCGAGACCGAGAAGCGCGAGGCGGAGCAGCGCGCGGCGGAGGAAGCGGCCCGCGCAACCGCGCAGGCGGCGGCCCCGGGGCCCGCAGCCGACACGACCCTGCACAAGCCGAAGACCGCGGAGAGCGCCGAGAAGAAGGCGAAGAAGCCGGCGAAGCAGGTCACGGTCTGGCGCGACGAGTCGGCGAAGAAGCGCGGGATCAAGACGCGCGGCGATGCGAGCGGCGGCACCGGCTGGCACGGGGCGCGCGGCGGGCGCCACCGGCACGCCGACGAGGCGGTGGCGCGGCCTGCGGCCGGGCCGGTCGAGCCGGTGGTGCGCGAGGTGCACGTGCCGGAAACCATCACCGTCGCCGATCTCGCGCACAAGATGTCGGTCAAGGCGGCCGAGGTCATCAAGGCGCTGATGAAGCTCGGGCAGATGGTGACGATCAACCAGGTGCTCGACCAGGAAACGGCGATGATCGTGGTCGAGGAGATGGGGCACAAGGCGGCGGCCGCCCGGCTGAGCGATCCCGAGGCCTACCTCGACGTCACCGCGGCGTCGGCCGAGAGCGAGCTCGCCCCGCGGCCCCCGGTGGTCACCGTGATGGGCCACGTCGACCACGGCAAGACGTCGCTCCTCGACTACATCCGGCGGACCAAGGTAGCGGCCGGCGAGGCGGGCGGGATCACCCAGCACATCGGCGCCTATCACGTCACGACCGGGCGCGGCACCATCACCTTTCTCGACACGCCCGGCCACGAGGCGTTCACGTCGATGCGCGCGCGCGGCGCGAAGGTCACCGACCTCGTCATCCTGGTCGTCGCGGCCGACGACGGGGTGATGCCGCAGACGATCGAGGCGATCGCCCACGCCAAGGCGGCGAGCGTCCCGGTCGTGGTCGCGCTCAACAAGATCGACAAGCCGGAAGCGAATCCCGACCGGGTCAAGCAGGAACTGGTCACGCAAGGGGTAGTGCCGGAGGAGTACGGCGGCGAATCGCCGTTCGTCCCGGTGTCGGCCAAGACCGGCAAGGGCATCGACGAGCTGCTCGAGCAGGTGCTGCTCCAGGCCGAGGTGCTCGAGCTGAAGGCGCCGGCCGATGCGCTCGCCAAGGGCGCGGTGATCGAGGCGCGGCTCGACAAGGGCCGCGGGCCGGTGGCGACCGTGCTCGTGCAGAGCGGCACGCTCAAGCGCGGCGACGTGCTCCTCGCCGGCGCGGTGTTCGGCCGCGTGCGGGCGATGCTGGACGAGAGCGGCCAGCCGGTGGCGCAGGCCGGGCCGTCGATCCCGGTCGAGATCCAGGGACTCTCCGACGTGCCGAACGCCGGCGACGAAATGATGGCGCTCGGCGACGAGCGCAAGGCGCGCGAGATCGCGCTCTTCCGCCAGGGCAAGTTCCGCGACGTGAAGCTCGCGAAGAAGCAGGCGGCGAAGCTCGAGAACGTCTTCGAGCAGATGAAGGAGGACGAGATCAAGGTGCTCGCCCTGGTCATCAAGGCCGACGTGCAGGGCTCGCAGGAGGCGCTCGCGCAGGCGCTGCCGCGGCTGTCGACCGGCGAGGTCAAGGTCAACATCGTGCACGCCGGCGTCGGCGCGATCACCGAGTCGGACGTGAACCTCGCGCTTGCCTCGAAGGCGGTGATCATCGGCTTCAACACCCGCGCCGACGCGACCGCGCGCAAGCTCGCCGAGACGAGCGGGATCGACATCCGCTACTACAACATCATCTACGAGGCGGTCGACGAGGTGAAGGCGGCGCTCTCGGGCATGCTCGCGCCGGAGCGCAAGGAGAGCACGCTCGGTCTGGTCGAGGTGCGCCAGGTGTTCCGGATCTCGAAGGTCGGCACGGTCGCCGGGTGCTACGTCACCGAGGGGCTGGTCCGGCGCAACGCCAAGGTGCGCGTGCTCCGCGACAACGTCGTCATCCACGACGGCGAGCTCGAGTCGCTGAAGCGCTTCAAGGACGACGTGCGCGAGGTGAAGGCCGGCTTCGAGTGCGGGCTGTCGCTGCGCAGCTACAACGACGTCAACGTCGGCGACCAGCTCGAGGTCTACGAGATCCAGGAAGTCGCGCGGACGCTGTAGTGGCCAACGCGCAGCGGCTGCGGCGCGTCGCCGACCAGATCCAGCGCGAGCTCGCCGAGCTCGTCCGCGACGAGCTGCAGGACCCGCGGGTCGGCCTGGTGACCTTCACCGGGGTCGAGGTCTCGCCGGATTTCGCGCACGCCAAAGTGTTCTTCACGGCGCTCGGCGGCCCGGCGGCGCGGGCCGACGCGATCGCCGGGCTCGGCCGTGCCGCCGGGTTCCTCCGCCGGATGCTCGGCGCGAGGCTGCGGATCCACAACACTCCGGAGCTGCGCTTCGTCTATGACGAATCGGTGGAGTCGGGCATCCGGCTGACGCAGCTGATCGACGAGGCGGTGGCGAGCGACGCGGCGCTCGCGCGCCCGGCGCGGCGGGCGCGCCCGAAGAGTCCGGGGCGGCCGGATGGACCGAATCGCTCGGCGCGCCCGCAACGTGCCGCGAGCCCGGAACGTGCCCCGAGCCCGAAACGTGCGGCAAGCGCGAAACGTCCGGCGCGCCCGGTGCGCCGGACGGGCTGAAGCGCGCCGACCCATCCGCCGCCCGGAGCCGGCAGTGCCCAGCCGTCGCGAGCGTCCGGTCTGGCGCCGCGTCGACGGCGTGCTGCTCGTCGACAAGGCGGCCGGCGTCACGTCGAACGGGGCGCTCCAAGGCGCGCGGCGCCTGCTTCGCGCCGCGAAGGCAGGACATACGGGCACCCTGGATCCGCTGGCGACGGGCCTCCTGCCGGTGCTGTTCGGTGACGCGACGAAATTCGGTGGCGAGCTGCTCGCCGCGGACAAGACGTACGCCGCGGAGATCGCCTTGGGGACGACGACGACCACCGGCGACGCGGAGGGCGCGGTGCTGGAGCGCCGCCCGGTGTCGCTCGATCGGGCCGGCGTCGAGCGGACGCTCGCGCGTTTTCGCGGCGAGATCGATCAGGTCCCGCCGATGTACTCGGCGCTCAAGCGCGACGGCCGGGCCCTCTACGAGTACGCGCGGGCGGGGCAGACGGTGGAGCGGGCGCCGCGCGCGGTGCGGATCGACTCGCTCGAGCTCGACGCGTTCGCCGGCGAGCGGCTCGCGGTGACCGTTCGCTGCAGCAAGGGCACCTACGTGCGCGTTCTCGCCGAGGACATCGGCCGGGTGCTCGGCTGTGGTGCCCACCTCGCGGGCTTGCGCCGTCTCGCGAGCGGCCCATTCGCGCTCGCCGACGCGATCACGCTCGACTCGCTCGCCGGCCTTGCGGAGTCCGCGCGCGACGCGCGGCTGCTGCCGGTGGACGCGCTGGTCGCGCACCTTCCGGCGATGACCTTGGACGAGGCGGGGACCTTGCGCTTCTCGCAGGGCCAGGCCAACGCGGCCACCGGCCCGGAGGCGGGCCGCATCCGGGTCTACGGACCCGGCGGCGGCTTCCTCGGGGTGGGGGATGCCGGACCCGACGGGCGGCTCCGCCCGCGGCGCCTGGTGCGCGCCGACGAGCACGCCGCGGCGATCCCCGTGCCGGCGCGGAAAACCTTGTGAAGAGCGTTGATTCCGGGCTAGAATCCGCCGTTTTCCGAATGGGCGCCGCCGTCTCAGACGAGTAACACGGGGGCGCGCGCCGCTCCGATCGCGCCCCGTCTTCCGAAAGAGAGTTCGCATGGCCGTCACGACCGCCGAAAAGGCGAAGCTGGTGCAGACCCATCAACGCAAGTCCGGCGATACCGGATCCTCGGCAGTCCAGGTCGCGCTCCTCACCGCGCGGATCAACGGCCTCACCGACCACTTCAAGGCCAACGTCAAGGACCACCACTCGCGGCGCGGACTCCTCAGGATGGTGAGCAAGCGGCGCAAGATGCTCGACTACCTGAAGCGCACCGACCTCGACAATTACCGCAAGCTGATCGAACAGCTTGGCCTCCGCAAGTAACCACGCCCGACGCCCGCGGCCGTCCGCCCGTGGGCGTTCCCGCTTTCCGGCCCGTCCCGATCGCCCGCGCGGGCTCGCGACGGGCGCGCAATCGACGCTCGCCCGCTGAGGGCCCCCGGCCCGCAAGGAGACCGCTTTGAACCCAGTCAAGAAGACATTCACCTACGGCGCGCACCAGGTGACGCTCGAAACCGGCGAGATCGCGCGCCAGGCGACCGGCGCCGTGCTCGTCAGCATGGACGACTCGGTCGTCCTCTGCGCGGTGACCGCGGCCCGGCAGCCGGCGCCCGGCAAGGACTTTCTGCCGCTCACCGTCGACTACATCGAGAAGTACTACGCGGCGGGCAAGATCCCCGGCGGGTTTTTCAAGCGCGAGGGCAGGCCGACCGAGAAGGACACGCTCACCTCGCGGCTGATCGACCGTCCGATCCGGCCGCTCTTCCCCGACGGCTTCTACAACGAGGTCCAGGTCGTCGCCACCGTCGTGTCGGTGAACCCGGAAGTCGATCCGGACATCCCGGCGATGATCGGCGTCTCGGCCGCGCTTGCCCTGTCGGGCATCCCGTTCGCGGGCCCGATCGGGGGCGCGCGCGTCGGCTACCTGAACGGCGAGTACGTGCTCAACCCGACCGCGACCCAGCTCAAGGAGTCGAAGCTCAACCTCGTTGTCGCCGGCACCGAGCACGCCGTACTGATGGTGGAGTCCGAAGCGCAGGAGCTCTCCGAGGAGGTGATGCTCGGCGCCGTCGTGTTCGGCCACCGCGAGATGCAGGCCGCGATCGGCGCGATCAACGAGCTCGCCGACGCGGCCGGCAAACCCGCCTGGGACTGGCAGGCGCCGGCGAAGGACGAGCGGCTCGTCGCCAGGATTTCCGAGCTCGTGGGGGGCGATCTGCGCGACGCTTTCGGCCTCAAGCAGAAGCAGGCGCGGAGCGGCAAGCTCGACGAGATCCGCAAGCGCGTGCTCGAGACGGTCGTCACCGGCGACTCGCCGCCGGACTCGAACCTGGTCAAGGACATCCTGTTCAACCTCGAATCGAAGATCGTGCGCAGCCAGATCCTCGACGGCGAGCCGCGGATCGACGGCCGTGACACGCGCACCGTCCGCCCGATCTCGGCCCGGGTCGGCGTTCTCCCGCGCACCCACGGCTCTGCGCTCTTCACGCGCGGCGAGACGCAGGCGCTGGTGATCGCGACGCTCGGCACCGGCCGCGACGAACAGATCATCGACGCGCTCCAGGGCGAGTACAAGGAGCGCTTCATGCTCCACTACAACATGCCACCGTACGCCACCGGCGAGACCGGCCGCATCGGTGCGCCGAAGCGCCGCGAAGTCGGTCACGGGCGCCTCGCCAAGCGCGCGCTGGTGGCGATGCTTCCGCCGCCGGAGGAGTTCTCCTATTCGATCCGCGTGGTTTCCGAGGTCACCGAATCGAACGGTTCGTCGTCGATGGCGAGCGTATGCGGCGGGAGCCTCGCGCTGATGGACGCGGGATGTCCGATCAAGGCGCACGTCGCCGGAATCGCGATGGGACTGATCAAGGAGGGCAACCGGTTCGCGGTCCTGAGCGACATTCTCGGCGACGAGGACCACCTCGGCGACATGGACTTCAAGGTGGCCGGCACGGAGAACGGCATTACCGCCCTGCAGATGGACATCAAGATCGAGGGCATCACCAAGGAGATCATGCAGATCGCCCTGTCGCAGGCGCGCGAAGGACGGCTGGGCATCCTGGAGCACATGAAGCAGGCGCTCACCGGCTCGCGCACCGACATCTCGACCTACGCACCGCGGATCATCAAGGTCAAGATCAACCCCGAGAAGATCCGCGACGTGATCGGCAAGGGCGGGGTGGTGGTGCGCGCGCTGCAGGAGGAGACCGGCACGACGATCGAGATCGCCGACGACGGCACGATCAGCATCGCCTCGGTGTCGAGCGAAGGCGGCGAGGCCGCGCGGCGCAAGATCCAGGAGATCGTGGCCGAGGTCGAGGTGGGCAAGATCTACAACGGCACGGTGCTGCGCCTGCTCGACTTCGGCGCGATCGTGAGCCTCCTGCCCGGCAAGGACGGCCTGCTGCACATCTCGCAGATCAGCCACCAGCGCGTGAACACCGTCGCCGAGCACCTGAAGGAGGGCCAGCAGGTGAAGGTAAAGGTGCTCGAGTCGGACGAGAAGGGCAGGGTGCGGCTGTCGATGAAGGCGATCAGCGAGCAGCCCGCCGCCGCGCCGGAGGCGGCGTCCCAGTCCTGACCGGCCGGACGACCGGGCGGAATTCTGGCAGGAAGAGAAGGGGCGCTGCGGCGCCCCTTCTCTCGTCCGCGCCGCGAACGCGAACCCCGGACGGTCGCCCGTTTGACCCCTCTTCCCCCGCACGCGTAAACTACGGCGCTTTCTTGCGGGGTGTGGCGCAGCCTGGTAGCGCGCTTGCTTTGGGAGCAAGATGTCGGGAGTTCGAATCTCTCCACCCCGACCAGGTTACGCCCGCGAGCCTGCGAAGGTCGCGCGCGGGCCGCGGACCGCGGGCCGCGGGTGACTCGCAACCCGGCGCGGAGTATTCGGAGTATTCGGAGTATTCGGAGTGTTCGGAGTGTTCGGAGTGTTCGGAGTGTTCGGAGTGTTCGGAGTGTTCGGAGTGTTGAGTGCCCGTAGCTCAACCGGATAGAGCACCAGCCGTCTAAGCTGGGGGTTACAGGTTCGATTCCTGTCGGGCACGCCAGTTTCCCGTGCGCGCCCGGCGGACAGGGCACTACGGTGGCTATAGCTCAGGGGTAGAGCATTGGATTGTGATTCCAAGGGTCGTGGGTTCGATACCCACTAGCCACCCCACAGTCTCCTTCCTCCCTTCGACCGCCGACCTCCCGGCCCGCCCCGACCATGCAGCTTCGCGCGAGCTTCTTCGGTACCGCCGGTGAGTTCGCGTTCTCGGGCTTCGTGTACCAGATGGGCGGGAACCTCCTCCGCGCCCAGATTCGATTCCTCCCGAAGGGCGCGTCGATCGACGCGACGATGCCGATTCCCGGCGCCCGGCGCTCGCCGCGGCACGTCGTGGAAGGCACGGACCTCGACGAGGTGATCGCCCGGTCGCGCGCGCTGATCGAGCAGGAAGTCGGGTCGATCGCCGAGTTCAAGCAGGTCGCCGGAAAAGCCTGAGCCGGCGCGCTATCCGGTTCGCGCGCTGCCGGGCCGCGCGAGGAGCTCTTCGCGCGCTACCGCAAAGACCGGATCCGCGCCGCCCGCGGTTGTGAGCCAGATGACCGGCAGCCGCGGGAACGCGCGCTCGAACGCGGCCCTGCCGTCGCCGATCTCGACCGCGAGCAGCCCGCGCGGGGCGAGGTGGTGCGGGGCCTGCGCGATCAGCCTGCGGACGAGCTCGAGGCCGTCGCGTCCGCCCGCGAGCGCCATCCGGGGCTCGTGCAGGTACTCGGGCGGGAGCCGCCGCATCGCCGCGGCGGAAACGTAGGGCGGATTGCAGAGGACGAGGTCGTAGCGCGCCTCGCCGAGGCCGCCGAAGAGATCCGACTTCAGCACGCGAACGCGGCGCCGCAGGCGGTAGGCGGCGACGTTCTGGCGCGCGACGGCGAGCGCCGCCCCGGACAGATCGGACGCGTCGACCCGTGCGCCCGGCCAGGCGAGTGCGGCGAGGACGGCGAGGCAGCCCGAGCCGGTGCAGAGATCGAGGATGCGGCGCGGGCCCGCGCGCGGCAGCCAGGCGGCGAGGCCCTCCGGCATCAGCCCGGCGAGGTGCGAGCGCGGAACGATGACCCGCCGGTCGACGTGGAAGCGGTGCCCCTGCAGCCACGCCTCGCGCAGGACGTACGCGAGCGGCTCGCGCGACCGGACGCGGCGCCCGGCGAGCGCGTCGAGCCGTCCGGCCGCGGCCGGGGAGATCAGCCGGCTCGCCGACTCGTCGAGCTGCGCGAACGGAATCCGGAGCGCGCTGCCCACGAGCCACGCGGCCTCGGCGCGCGCGTCGCGAGTGCCGTGGCCGTAGTGGAGACGGGCGCTACGGAACCGGCGCTCGATCTCGCCCCGCCACGCGCCGACGGTTCGCGGTGCCGCGCCTGCGCCCTTCAAGCGAGCAGCTTCTCGAGCGTGCGCCGGTAGATCCGCGCGAGCGGCTCCACGGCGGCGAGCTCCACGTGCTCGTTCAGCTTGTGGATCGACATGTTGACCGGGCCGAACTCGGCGACCTGCGGACAGATCCGCCGGATGAACCGCCCGTCCGACGTGCCGCCCGTGGTGGAGACCTCGGCCGCGACACCGGCCACTTCGCCGATCGCCGCGATCAGCGCCTCGACCAGCTCCCCGCGCGGCGTGAGGAACGGCTCGCCGCCGAGCGTCCAGTCGAGCGTGTAGTCGAGCCGGTGCCGGTCGAGGATCGCGTGAGTCCGGGCGCGCAGGCCCGCGGCGGTGCTCGCGGTCGAGAAGCGGAAATTGAACGCGAGCTCGAGCTCGCCGGGGATCACGTTGGTCGCACCGGTCCCGGCGTGCACGTTGGACACCTGCCAGGTGGTGGGCGGAAAGTACTCGCTCCCTTCGTCCCACACGGTCGCAGCCAGCTCGGCGAGCGCCGGCGCGAGCTCGTGCACCGGGTTGCGCGCCTGATGCGGGTAGGCGATGTGCCCCTGCAGCCCCTTCACGACGAGCCGCCCGGAGAGCGAGCCGCGGCGGCCGTTCTTGATCGTGTCGCCGAGCCGGCCGACCGAGGTCGGCTCGCCCACGACGCAGTAGTCGATGCCCTCGCTCCGCGCCGCGAGCCGCTCGACGACCCTCACCGTGCCGTCGGTCGCGACGCCCTCCTCGTCGGAAGTCACCAGCATCGCGATCGACCCGCGGTGGTCCGGCCGCGCGGCGACGAAGCCCTCGATCGCCACGACCATCGCGGCGAGCGAGGTCTTCATGTCGGCCGCGCCGCGGCCGAAGAGCCGCCCGTCGCGCTCGGTCGGCACGAACGGGTCGGACAGCCATTGGTCGAGCGGGCCGGTCGGGACCACGTCGGTGTGGCCGGCGAAGCACACCACCGGCGCGGCGGTTCCCCTGCGCGCCCAGAGGTTGGTGACGCCGTTCCCTGCCACCGTCTCCAGCCGGAACCCGAACGGACGCAGCCGGGCGGCGATGACTTCCTGGCAGCCGCCGTCCTCGGGCGTGATCGAGCGCCGCGCGATCAGGTCGCGGGCGAGCGCGAGCGTTTCGGTCATCGGGCAGGGTGCCTTCGAGGCGCCGTGGGAACGGCGCGAGTGTAGCGTCGAACGCGCCCGCGCGCGCTCCAGGCGCAATGCTCTAGGCGGCCTTCTCGTCGTCGAGCGAGAGCTTGAACTCGCTGAACGAGGCGCCGCTCGGCGCGGTCTCGACCTTCTGCTCGATCGCGGGCTTCGGCGCCATGGCCTGCGGCTGCGTGAGGCTCGCATCGGCGTTGTTCATCAGCCACAGCAGGTTGTTCGCCGAGTCGGCGTTGGCGAGCGCCTCTTCCTGGGTGATCGTCCCGTCACGGTACAGCTTGAACAGCGACTGCTCGAACGTGAGCGATCCGGGCGCGAGGCTCTTGTCGATCGCCTCCTTGATCTCGTTGATCTCGCCCTTCTCGATCAGGTCGGCGACGTGCCGGGTGTTCAGCAGCACCTCGGAGGCCGGGCACCGGCTGCCCTTGACGTTCTTCACCAGCCGCTGCGACACGATCACGCGGAGCGACGCGGAGAGATCGGACAGGAGCGCCGGCCGGTTCTCGAGCGGGTAGAAGCTGATGATGCGGTTCAGCGCGTGGTAGCTGTTGTTCGCGTGCAGGGTCGCGAGGCAGAGATGGCCCGATTGTGCGTAGGCGATCGCCATTCCCATCGATTCGCGGTCGCGGATCTCGCCGATCAGGATCACGTCCGGCGCCTGCCGCAGCGCGTTCTTGAGCGCGACGTGGTAGGACTTCGCGTCGGTGCCGAGCTCGCGCTGGTTGACGATCGAGCGCTTGTGCTTGAACAGGAACTCGATCGGGTCCTCGATCGTGATGATGTGCCCCGGCTGGCTCGCGTTGCGGTGGTCGATCATCGCCGCGAGCGAGGTCGATTTCCCCGAGCCGGTCGCGCCGACCATGAGGATCAGGCCGCGCTTCTCGAGCACGACCTCCTTCAGGATCGGCGGCAGGCCGAGGGTGTCGAACTGGGGAATCTCGACGGGGATGAACCGCACCACCACGCCGGGGGTCGAGCGCTGCATGAAGCAGCTCACGCGGAAGCTCCCGAGCCCGGGCATCGGGTACGAGGTGTTCAGCTCGAACTCCTCGTTGAATTCCTTCAGCTGCCGCTCGTTCATGATCTCGGCCATCAGCGCGCGCACCGTGTCCGGGGTGACGATCTGCTGGTTGATCGGCATCGTGACGCCGTTGATCTTGATGCTGATCGGCGCACCGACCGAGATGAAGATGTCGGAGGCCTTTTTCTCGGCCATCAGCTCGAGCAGCCGCTTCATCGCCATGTTGTGGTCCCCTTCGGAAGCCCGGTCCGGAGTCAATCGCCCCGGAGCAGCTCGTTGATCCCGGTCTTCGCCCGCGTTCTGGCGTCGACCCGCTTGACGATCACGGCGCAATAGAGGCCGTATTTTCCGTCCGGCGCAGGGAGCGTTCCAGGAACTACTACCGATCCCGCCGGCACGCGGCCGTAGAGCGTCGCGCCGCTCGCGCGGTCGTAGATCCGCGTGCTCGCGCCGATGAAGACGCCCATCGAGAGCACCGAGTTTTCCTCGACGATCACGCCCTCGACCACCTCCGAGCGCGCGCCGATGAAGCAGTTGTCCTCGATGATCGTCGGGCTCGCCTGCACCGGCTCGAGCACCCCGCCGATGCCGACGCCGCCCGAAAGGTGGACGTTCTTGCCGATCTGCGCGCAGCTCCCGACCATCGCCCAGGTGTCCACCATCGTGCCCTCGTCGACATAGGCGCCGACGTTGACGTAGGAGGGCATGAGCACGACGTTCTTCGCGACGTAGGCGCCGCGCCGCGCGACTGCGGGCGGCACGACGCGAAAGCCGCCGGCGGCGAAATCGGCCGGACCGTAGCCGGCGAACTTGGTCGGAACCTTGTCGAAGTACTGCGTCGAGGCGCCGGGCATCACCCGGTTGTCGTGGAGGCGGAAGGAGAGCAGCACCGCCTTCTTGAGCCACTCGCAGGTGTGCCACGCCCCGTCGCGCTTCTCCGCGACCCGCAGCTCGCCGCGGTCGAGGCCGGCGAGCGCCGACTCGACCGCCTCCCGGAGGCGGGGCTCGGCCGAAGCCGGGGTGATGCCGGCGCGGCCGTCCCACGCCGATTCGATGATTTCGCGCGCGGCCTGCATGAGCCCTTCTTCAGTTCGACGGTACGGTCGACAGCTCGCGGGCGAACTCGCCGATCCGGCGCACGCCCTCCAGGCACTCGTCGGGCGGTGCCACCAGCGCCGCCCGCACGCGCTGCCGGCCGGGATTGACGCCGTGCGCCTCGCGGGCGAGAAAGCTGCCCGGAAGCACCGTCACATTGTACTTGCGGTACAGCTCGCGGGCGAAGGCGGCGTCGTCGCCCGGGGTCTCGATCCAGAGGTAGAACCCGCCGTCCGGCGGCGCGGTCCGGAGCGGGGCGCGGACGAGCGGCAGCGCCGCGGCGAACTTCTCGCGGTAGAGCCGCCGGTTCTCGACGACGTGCGCCTCGTCGCGCCAGGCCGCCTCGCTCGCCGCCTGCACCGCCGGGCTCATCGCGCTGCCGTGGTAGGTGCGGTAGAGGAGGAACGCCCGCACGAGCTCGGCGTCGCCGGCGACGAATCCCGATCGCATCCCCGGCACGTTCGAGCGCTTCGACAGGCTGGAGAACACGAGGAGCCGCGGGTAGCCCGCGCGCCCGAGGCGGTGCGCGGCCTCGAGCGCGCCGAGCGGCGCGCGCGCCTCGTCGGAGTAGATCTCCGAATAGCATTCGTCGGCGGCGATCACGAACCCGTGCCGGTCGGCGAGCGCGAAGAGCGTGCGCCACTCGTCGAGCGTCATCACATGCCCGGTCGGGTTTGCCGGCGAGCACGCGTACAGCAGCTGGACCCGCCGCCAGACCGATTCGGGCACCGCCGCGTAGTCGATGGCTTGGCCGCTCGCGGGCGCCGCGTTCGCGTAGACCGGCGACGCGCCGGCGAGCAGGGCCGCGCCCTCGTAGATCTGATAGAACGGATTGGGGCACAGCACGATCGCATCCCGCGTCCGGTCGACGACGACCTGGGCGATCGCGAACAGCGCCTCGCGCGAGCCGTTGACCGGCAGCACCTGCGCCGCCGGGTCGACCGCCGGCAGCCGGTAGCGCCGCGCGAGCCAGGCGGCGATCGCCTCGCGCAGGGTCGGCGTGCCGGCCGTGGCCGGATAGGCGGCGAGCCCGCCGAGGTGACGCGTCAGCGCCTCCTTGATGAACGCCGGCGTCGCGTGCTTCGGCTCGCCGATCGACAGGCTGACCGGCGTGCGCGCCGGATCAGGCGTGACGCCGGCGAAGAGTTGCCGCAGCTTTTCGAACGGGTACGGCTGGAGGCGGGCGAGATCGGGGTTCATCGGGTGCGGCGGCCGCGCCGGCAGCCGGAATCGCGGTGTATTATACGGCCCGAAATTCATCGACCCGTGCGCTTCGCTACGAACGCGGCACCGTAGCCGCCTCTCCCCCCCGCCCGCGAGCATTGCGCCTCACGCACCTCAAACTGGCCGGATTCAAGTCCTTCGTCGACCCGACGACGATCGACGTCCCGGGCCAGCTCGTCGGCGTGGTCGGCCCGAACGGCTGCGGCAAGTCCAACATCATCGACGCGGTCCGCTGGGTGCTCGGCGAGACGCGAGCGAGTGCGCTGCGCGGCGAGTCGATGCAGGACGTGATCTTCAACGGCTCGGCGCAGCGCGGCCCGGTCGCCCGGGCGAGCGTCGAGCTCGTGTTCGACAACGCGCTCGGGCGCGCGGCCGGCCAGTGGTCGCAGTACGCCGAGATCTCGGTGAAGCGGGTCCTGCAACGCGACGGCGAGTCGTCCTACCACATCAACAACACCCAGGTCCGCCGCCGCGACGTCCAGGACATCTTTCTCGGCACCGGCCTGGGACCGCGCGCCTACGCGATCATCGAGCAGGGGATGATCTCGCGCGTGATCGAGGCGAAACCGGAGGAGCTCCGCGTCTTCCTCGAGGAAGCGGCGGGCGTCTCGAAGTACAAGGAGCGCCGGCGCGAGACCGAGCACCGGCTCGCCGACACGCGCGAGAACCTGGCGCGCGTCGACGACATCCGGCGCGAGCTCGAAACGCAGCTCGAGAAGCTCACCCGTCAGGCCGAGATCGCACGCCAGTACAAAGCCCTCGCCGCTGAAGCGGCGCACAAGCAGCACCTGCTTTGGTGGCTGCGCCGGCGCGACGCGGAGAACGACGCGCAGCGGGTGGCGCGCGAGATCGGGCGGGTGGCGAACGAGCTCGAGGCCGAGACCGCGCGGCTGCGGGAGGTCGAACGGCGGCTGGAGCAGGCGCGGGTCGACCACTACGCCGCCGGCGACGCGGTCAGCGCAGCGCAGGGCGCGCTCTACGAAATCAACACCGAAGCGTCGCGGCTCGAGGCGGAGCTGCGCTTCGTGACCGAGACGCGCCAGCGCCTCGAGGCGGCTCGCGGCCAGCTCCTGGAGCATCTCGACCAGTGGCAGCGCAACCGCGGCGAGCTCGACGAAGCCGCGGCGATGTGGCGGCGCCGGCAGGCCGAGGCGGCCGAGCGGATCGCCGCCGCGCAGGCGCACCTCGCCGGGCTCGAGGGCCGGACACCGGCGCTCGAGGACGCCGACCGGGCGGCGCAGCAGCGCCTCGCGGCGGCGCGCGATGCGATTGCCGCGGCGGAGCAGGCGTTCCGGCTCGAGCAGGCCCAGGTCGCGCACATCGGACGCACCCTCGAAGGGCTCGCCGCCCGCGCCGAGCGGCTTGCGGCCGAGCGCGGCGAGCTCGCCGAGCCCGATGCGGCCGGGCTCGCCGAGATCGCCGAGCACATCGCCGCGGCGGAAGCCGACGCCGCGGCCTGCGCCGGCCGCATCCGCGAGCTGCAGCAGGACCTCCCGCTGCTCGAGGCGGCGCGCGCGGCCGCGCTCGCCCGGCTCCAGGAACTCGAGCGCGAGGCGAACACCCGCGCCGGCCGGCTGACGACGCTCAAGCGCATCCAGGCGCAGGTGGAGGAGGGGACCGAGATCAACGACTGGCTCGCGCGGCACGCGCTCCAGCGCCTGCCCCGGCTGTGGCAGAAGATCACGGTGGAGCCGGGCTGGGAGACGGCGATCGAATCGGTGCTGCGCGAGCGGCTGCACGCCCTGCAGCTCGGCGATCCCCAGGCGCTCGCCCGGCTCTTCGGCGATCCGCCGCCGGCCAAAGTCAGCGTGTTCGCGCCGAGCACGGCGCCCGCCGCGGCGGCCGGAGGAGGGGGATTGCGGCCCCTCGCGTCGCTGATCCGCTTCGGCGACGACACCGCGCGGCCGATGGTCGAGGAATGGCTCGCGGGCTGCTACGCGGCCGAGGGCACCCCGTCCCTCACCGTGCGGCTCGGGCTGCCGCCCGGCGCGATGCTCGTGAACCGCGCAGGGCACCAGTTCACCCGCTACGCGGTGAGCTTCCACGGGCCGGATTCGATCGACGCGGGCATCCTCGCCCGGCAGCGGGAGATCGAGCAGCTGAACGAGGAGCTGGGGGGGTACGAAGCGCGGACGCTCGACGCGCGAGCGGTGCACGCCGCCGCGGAGCGCCAGCTCGCGGCACGCCGGGAGCAGGTCGCGGCGCTGCAGGACCGCGAGTCGGCGCTCGGGCAGGGCCGCCACGAGCACGAGCTCGAGCACGTGCGCCTGACCGAGGCCATCGCGCGGGTGCGCGAGCGCGCCCGGCAGATCGCCGACGAGATCGCCGAGATCGTGCAGAGCCGGGAGCAGGAGCTGGCAGCACGCGCTCTGGCGGAGGGGCGCCTCGTCGAACACCGGTCCGGGATCGCGCGCCGCTCCGGGGACTTCGAGGCCGCCCAGCAGGCCTACGACGCTGCCCGGGCCACCCTTGAGACCCATCGGGGTGGCGTGCAGGCGGCGGGTCTCCAGGTCCAAGAGGCGGCATTTAATGAGCGGGAATGTATAGGTAAAATCAGTGAGATAGAACGCTCAGTTCAGGTAGTATCTCAACAAATCTCTGAAGCGGAAGCCGACCGTGCACAGACCGAGTCGGAGCTCGGGGGGCTCCAGGACGAGGATCTCCGGCACTCGCTGCAGTCCGCGCTCGGGGTCCGCGTCGACCGCGAGCAGCGCCTGGCAGCGGCGCGCGCTGCGCAGGACGAGGTCGGCGAACGCCTGCGCGCCGCCGACGAGGAGCGGCTCGCCGCCGAGCAGACGCTTCCGCCCTTGCGGGAGCGGACCGCCGACCTGCGGCTGAAGGAGCAGGCGGCGCGGCTCGCCGTCGAGCAGTTCGCGCAGCAGCTCGCCGACGCGGCGGCCGACGAGGCCGCGCTCGCCGCTGCCGCCGAGGCGAAGGTCCGCCCGGGTGCCCTCCAGGCGGAGATCGGCCGACTGCAGCAGGCGATGGCGGAGCTCGGCGCGATCAACATGGCCGCGCTCGAGGAGCTCGGCATCGCGACCGAGCGCAAGAGCTTCCTCGATGCGCAGGCGACCGACCTCTCGACCGCGCTCGAAACGCTCGAGAACGCGATCCGGCGCATCGACCGCGAGACGCGCGAGATGCTGCGCCAGACCTTCGAGGAGGCGAACCGCCACTTCGGGCAGCTCTTCCCGGCGCTCTTCGGCGGCGGCGAGGCCCGTCTGGAAATGACCGGCGAGGAGGTCCTCGACGCCGGCATCGAGGTCCGCGCCCAGCCGCCGGGCAAGCGCACCGCCACGATCCATCTCCTCTCCGGGGGCGAGAAGGCGCTGACCGCCATCGCGCTCGTGTTCGCCCTCTTCCAGCTCAACCCGGCGCCGTTCTGCCTGCTCGACGAGGTCGACGCGCCGCTCGACGACACCAACACCGAGCGGTTCTGCAGCCTCGTGCGCAGGATGGCGGGCGAGACCCAGTTCCTGTTCATCAGCCACAACAAGATCACGATGGAGATCGCCTCCCAGCTCATCGGCGTGACGATGCCCGAGCAGGGCGTCTCGCGCGTGGTGGCCGTGGACATCGAGGAGGCGCTGCGCATCCGGGAAGCGGCCTAGAGCGGGAGCCGCGCACACGATGAGCGATCTGCAGCTCGGCCTCCTCGCGATCGGCGCCGCGGTCGTGGTTGGCGTGATCGCGTACAACCGCTGGCAGGAAGCGCGCGTCCGGCGGCGGACCGAGGGCGCATTCGTCGGCCGGCACGAGGACATCCTGCTTGGTCGGGGCGAGGTCGGCGCGGCGCCGGCGGCCTCGCCGCCGCGGGGGCCGGCGGCCTCGTCGCCGCGGGCGGCGGCGCCCCAGCCCGAAGTCGACCGCACGATCGAGCACACGTTGGCGGTGCCGGCAGTCGATCCCGCGTCGGCCGCGCCGCCGGCCGTGCGGCTGGACGAGTCCGCGGCGCGACTCGCGGCGGGGGCGCTGGACCCCGCGGTCGACTACATCGTCGAGCTCGACTGCGCCCGCGCGGTGACCGGCGCCGACCTCGCCCGCCACGCGCAGGCGCTGCTCGGCGAGGGGCTGATCCGACCGGTGCACTGGGAGGGCTTCGACGACGCGCGGGCGCTCTGGCGATCGGTCGCGTCGGAGGGCCGGTATCGCCGGCTGCGGGTCGGGCTCCAGCTCACCGGCCGCAGCGGGCCGGCGGACGAGGAGGAGCTGACCGCGTTCTGCGGCGAAGTGCAGGAGGCGGCCCTCGCCCTCGCCGCGCAGCCCGACTTTCCCGACGCCGCGGCGGCGGCCGCGCGCGCGCAGGAACTCGACCGCTTCTGCGCGTCGGTCGACGTGCAGATCGGGCTCAGCGTGATCGGCAGCGAGTCGCACGCCTTCTCGGGCAGCAAGGTGCGCATGCTCGCCGAGAGCGCCGGGATGGCGATCGGCCGCGACGGCCGCTTCCACCGCCTCGCCGAGGACGGGACCGAGCTCTTCTCGCTCGCCAACCTCGAGCCGATGCCGTTCCACGCCGAGACGATCCGGACCCTCCAGACGCGCGGGGTGACGGCACTCTTCGACGTGCCGCGGGTGAGCGCGAGCCCGTCGGCGTTCCGGCGGTTCATCGACTTCGCCCACCAGCTCGAGCAGGCGCTCGGTGGGGTGCTGGTGGACGACAACCGCAAGCCGATCGGTCAGGCGGCGCTCGAGGCGATCGGCCAGCAGCTCGAGGGCATCCACCAGACGATGGCCGCGCGCGGCATCCCGGCCGGCGGGCCGCTCGCGGTCCGTCTCTTCTCCTAGATGGCGGGCGGCGGCGGGCTCGCGCGGCGCGCGCAGGCGCTCCGCGAGCGGATCGACGAGGCGAACCACCGCTACTACGTGCTCGACGCGCCGACGATGACCGACGCGGAGTACGACCGTCTCTTCCGCGAGCTCGCCGCGCTCGAGGCCGAGCACCCCGCGCTTGCCACGCCGGACTCGCCCACGCAGCGCGTGGGCGCCGCGCCCTCGCGCGAGTTCGCGACCGTCCGCCACCGCGTGCCGATGCTCTCGATCAACAACGCGTTCGGCGCGGAAGAGGTCGAGGCGTTCGACCGGCGCTGCCGCGAGGCGCTCGAGCTCGACGCGGTGGAGTACAGCTGCGAGCCGAAGTTCGACGGGCTCGCGATCAATCTCGCCTACGAGGACGGCGCGTTCGTCCGGGGCGCAACGCGCGGCGACGGCTTCGCCGGCGAGGACGTGACGGCGAACCTGCGCACGGTGCGCGGCATCCCGCTGCGGCTCCGCAGCGCGCGGCCGCCGCCCCTGCTCGAAGTCCGCGGCGAGGTGCTGATGTACCGGCGCGACTTCGAGGCGTTGAACGCGCGCCAGCGGGAGCGGGAGGAGAAGGCGTTCGCCAATCCGCGCAACGCCGCGGCGGGGAGCCTGCGCCAGCTCGACCCGAAGATCACCGCCTCCCGGCCGCTCCGGTTCTTCGCCTACGGCGTCGGCGAGACCCGCGGGTTCGAGGCGCCGGCGACGCAAGGCGCGCTGCTCGACGCGCTCGCGGGGCTCGGCGTGCCGGTCTCGCGCGAGCGCGCCCTCGCGACGGGCGTCGAGGGCCTGCTCGAGTACTACCGCCGGCTCGGCGAGCGGCGCGCGCGCCTGCCGTACGACATGGACGGCGTGGTCTACAAAGTGAACCGGCTCGATCAGCAGCGCGCGCTCGGCTTCGTCGCGCGCGCACCGCGGTTCGCGGTCGCCCACAAGTTCCCGGCCGAGGAGGCGACCACCGAGCTCGTGGGCATCGAGGTGCAGGTCGGCCGCACCGGCGCGCTCACGCCGGTCGCCCGCCTGCAGCCGGTGTTCGTCGGCGGGGCGACCGTCACCAACGCCACGCTCCACAACGAGGACGAGCTGCGGCGCAAGGACATCCGCGTCGGCGACACGGTGGTGGTGCGGCGGGCGGGCGACGTGATCCCGGAGGTCGTCCGCGCCGTGCCCGGCACGCGCCGGCCGGGCGCGCCGGAATTCCACCTGCCGGAGCGCTGCCCGGTCTGCGGCTCGGCCGTGGTGCGGCTCGAGGACGAGGCGGCGGCCCGCTGCTCGGGCGGGCTCTACTGCCCGGCGCAGCGCAAGCAGGCGCTGCTGCACTTCGCCTCGCGCCGCGCGCTCGACGTCGACGGCCTCGGCGAGAAGATCGTCGACCAGCTCGTCGACGGCGCCCTGGTCGAGACCCCGGCCGACCTGTACCGGCTCACCGCGGAGGTGCTCGCCGCGCTCGAACGGATGGGCGCGAAGTCGGCGCAGAATCTCGTCGCCGCGCTGGCACGCTCGAAGCACACCACGCTCGAGCGCTTCCTCTATGCGCTCGGCATCCGTAACGTCGGCGAAGCGACTGCGCGCGACCTCGCCGCGCATTTCGGCGCGCTCGACCCGCTGCTCGACGCCGACGAGGCGGCGCTGCAGGAAGTGCGCGACGTCGGACCGGTCGTTGCGGCGTCGATCCGGCAGTTCCTGGCGGAGCCGCACAACCGCGACGTGATCGGCGCGCTCCGCCGCGCCGGGGTGGCCTGGGAGGAGGGTGCGCCGCGCCGCGCCGCCGCCGGGCGCGTCGCCGGGAAATCCTTCGTCCTCACCGGCACGCTGCTCGGCATGGCGCGGGACGAGGCGACGCGTCTGATACTCTCCGAGGGTGGAAAGGTGAGCGGCGCGGTGTCGAAGAAGACCGACTATCTCGTGGCAGGTGCGGACGCTGGCACGAAGCTCGCCAGAGCCGAGTCGCTCGGCGTCGCGGTGCTCGACGAGGACGGACTGCGGCGGCTCCTGGAAGGGTAGGTCCTCCGGCAAAGGGTGAAGCGGCGATGCGCGCGATGACGAAAGCGGTGTTCCCGGTGGCGGGCTTCGGCAGCCGCTTCCTGCCGGCGACCAAGGCGAGCCCGAAGGAGATGATGCCGATCGTCGACAAGCCGCTCATCCAGTACGCGGTCGAGGAGGCGGTCGCGGCCGGCCTCACCGAGATGATCTTCGTCACCGGCCGGCACAAGCGCGCGATCGAGGACCACTTCGACAAGGCCTACGAGATCGAGAGCGAGCTCGCGAGCCGCGGCAAGGCGGACCTGCTCGAGCTCGTGCGGGGAATCCTGCCGCGCCACGTGAGCTGCATCTACATCCGCCAGTCCGAGCAGCTCGGGCTCGGGCACGCGGTGCTGTGCGCGAAGCCGGTGCTCAACGACGAGCCGTTCGCGGTGATCCTCGCCGACGACCTGATCGACGGCGACCCGCCCACCATGAAGCAGATGGTCGAGGTCTTCGCGCGCGAAGGCCGCTCGGTGCTCGGCGTCCAGGAGGTGCCGCGCGACCAGACCGCGAGCTACGGCATCGTGCGCAGCACGCGCCTCGACGAGCACCTCGAGTCGGTGGAGGCGATCGTGGAGAAGCCGCGGCCGGAGGCCGCGCCGTCGAACCTGGCGGTGATCGGGCGCTACGTATTGACGCCGCGCATCCTCGCGAGCCTCGAGCGCGTCGCCCCGGGGGCCGGCGGGGAGATCCAGCTGACCGACGCGATCGCCGCGCTGCTGAAGGAGGAGCGCGTGCTCGCGTACCGGTTCCGCGGCACGCGCTACGACTGCGGCTCCAAGCTCGGCTACCTCCAGGCGACGGTTGCGTTCGGGCGCAAGCACGCCGAAGTGGGCGAGGCGTTCGGCGAATGGCTCGGTCGCGGCGGGGCCTGATCTATACTCGACTCGATGCTCACCGCCGCCGATGCGTGGAAGATGCTCGACGAGGCGGAGCTCGTCTGCTCCGCGGAGGAGGTCGAGCGCGCGATCCGGCGGGTGGCGGCCGAGATCACCGCGGAGTTCCGTGACCAGTACCCGCTCGTTCTGAGCGTCATGAACGGTGCCATCTTCTTCGGCGGCCAGCTCCTGCCGCTGCTGCGCTTCCCGCTGCACCTCGACTACGTCCATGCGACGCGATACGGCGACGCGATCGACGGCCGGCAGGTGCGCTGGAAGGTGGAGCCGGGCGAGGGCGTGCGCGGCAGGGCGGTGCTCGTGCTCGACGACATCCTGGACGAAGGCGACACGCTCGCCGCGATCAAGGCGCGGGTGCTCGGGCGCGGCGCCGCCTCGTGCAAGGTCGCGGTGCTGACCGAGAAGACGAAGGCAGCGCCGAAGCCGATCGCGCCCGACTTCGTGGGCCTGCGCGTCCCCGACCGGTTCGTATTCGGCTGCGGCCTCGACGCCTACGGCTCGTGGCGCAACCTGCCGGCGATCTACGCCCTCAAGTCCGGCCAGTAAGATGCTGGCGATCATCGGCGGCAGCGGGCTCACGCAGCTCTCGAGCCTCGATATCACCGCGCGCAAGGCGATGCGTACTCCCTACGGCGAGCCCTCGGGCGCGCTCACGTTCGGCATTTTGCGCGGGCGCCAAACGGTGTTCCTCGCCCGTCACGGCTACGGCCACACGATCCCGCCGCACGAGGTCAACTACCGCGCCAATCTCTGGGCGCTGCGCGAGGAAGGCGCGACCGAAGTGGTCTCGGTCGCCTCGGTCGGCGGCATCCGCGCCGACCTCGGCCCGGGGACGCTGGTCGTGCCGCACCAGATCATCGACTACACGTGGGGCCGCCGGGCGACGTTCTTCGAAGGCGGCGACGTGCCGGTCACGCACGTTGACTTCACCGTGCCGTACGCGGAGCCGCTGCGGCAGAAGCTCCTCGCGGCCGCGCGCGCGTGCGGTGAGGCGGTCGTGGACGGTGCGGTCTACGCGGCGACGCAAGGGCCGCGGCTCGAGTCGGCCGCCGAGATCGACCGGCTGGAGCGCGACGGCGCCGACGTCGTCGGCATGACCGGCATGCCCGAGGCGGCGCTCGCGCGCGAGCTCGACGTGCCCTACGCGGCGATCGCGGTGGTCGTCAACCACGCCGCCGGGCGCGGCGAGAGCCGCGGCGGCATCCGGCTCGAAGGCATCGAGCGGACGCTGCAGACGACGATCGTCCGGGCGCGGCGGGTCATCGAAGAGGTGGTGACGATCGCATGATCCGCACCGTGCTCCGGATGGGCGACCCGCGCCTGCTCGAGAAGTCGCGGCCGGTCGAGGCGTTCGACACCGCCGAGCTGCATGCGCTGATCGAAGACATGCGCGACACCATGGCGCACCGGAACGGCGCAGGAATCGCCGCGCCGCAGATCGGCGTGGGCCTGCGCGCCGTGATCTTCGGCGTCCACCGCAACCCGCGGTATCCCGATGCGGAGGAAGTGCCCGACACGGTGCTCGTCAACCCGGTGCTCGAGCCGCTCGGCGACGAGCTGGTCGAGGGGTGGGAGGGGTGCCTGTCGGTGCCGGGGATGCGCGGACTCGTCCCGCGCTACCGCCAGCTTCGCTACCGGGGCTTCGACGAGCGCGGCCGCGAGATCGACCGGACGGTGAGCGGCTTCCATGCGGTGGTGGTGCAGCACGAAGTCGACCACCTCGACGGCATCCTCTACCCGATGCGGATCCGCGACCTCGCGAAGTTCGGTTTCATCGACGCGCTCTTCCCCGGCGAGGACATTGAAGAAGACTGACGGGAAGACTGAGAACGCCTACTGCAGCGCGGCGAGCAGGTCCTGCTCGAGCTGGAGTACCGTCTTCGGCTTCGCAAGCGCTTCCCCCGACACCACGAACACGTCCTCGGCGCGCTCGCCGAGCGTGACGATCTTGGCGGTGTGCAGGTCGACCTGGTACCGGCTGAACACGCGCGCGATGCCGTAGAGAAGGCCCGGGCGGTCGCCGGCGGTGATCGACACGAGGTTGTACTGACCCTTCTCGTCGGGGCGGATGTGGACCTCGGGCGTGATCGGGAAGTGCCGGAGCTGCCGCGACACGCGCCCGCGCACCGGCGCACCGAGCGGGGCGCGGCGTTCGAGCCGCTCGGCGAGGTCGTGCTCGATCAGCCCGATCATGTCGCGGTAGTGGTGCGACGTGCCGGTGCCGAGGACGAGGAAGGTGTCGAGCGCGTAGCCGTGGCGCGTGGTGTGGACCTTCGCATCGACGATCGAGTAGTTGATCGATTCGAAGTAGCCGCAGATGCGGGCGAAGAGGTCCGGCTCGTCGCGGGCGTAGATCATCACCTGCAGCCCCTCGCCGATCGGCGACAGGCGCGCCTTGACCACCGGCCGGTCGGTGCTGACGCGGTAGTGCAGGGTGCGCGTCTGCCAGGCGATCTCCTGCGGCTCGTGGCGCAGGAAGTAGGCGACGTCGAGCTCGCGCCACAGCGCCTCGCCCGCGGCGTCCGAGAGCGCATAGAGGCGCAACAGCCGCAGCGCCTCGCTCTGCTTCGCCTGCACGTCCTGGTCGTAGCCGACCGAGGCGCCGCGCAGGATCCGCCGGGTCAGCCGGAAGAGATCCTCGAGGAGCTTGCCCTTCCACGCGTTCCAGACCTTGGGGCTGGTGCCGCGGATGTCGGCGACGGTGAGGAGGTAGAGGGCGACGAGGCGGCGCTCGGTGCCGACCGCGCCGGCGAACTCGCGGATCACGTCGGGATCGGCGAGGTCCTGCTTCTGCGCCACCGCGGACATCGTCAGGTGGCGCTCGACCAGGAACTCGAGCAGGGCGACGTCCTCCGGCAGGAGACCATGCGCGCGCGCAAAGCGGCGCACGTCGATCCGCCCGAGCCGCGAATGGTCGCCGCCGCGGCCCTTGGCGATGTCGTGGAAGATCGCCGCGACGTAGAGCAGCCAGTAGCGCTCGAAGTTGGCGGCGAGCCGGCTGCAGAGCGGGTACTCGTGCGCCCACTGCACCATCGTGAAGCGGCGGAGGTTGCGCACCACCATCAGGATGTGCTGGTCGACGGTGTAGACGTGGAAGAGGTCGTGCTGCATCTGGCCGACGATGCGGCCGAACGGCGGCAGATAGCGGCCGAGGATGCCGTACTGGTTCATCCGCCGGAGCTCGTGCACGACCCCGCGCGGCTGCTGGAGGATCGCGAGGAAGCTCGCCCGGTTCGCCGGGTCGGCGCGGAAGCCCCGGTCGATCCGACGCCGCGCGCGCCACAGCGCGCGCAGCGTCGGCGCGGTCATGCCCTTGAGCCCGGCGTGCTGCTGCAGCAGGAGGAAGCTCTCGAGGATCGCGCGCGGGCTGCGCTCGAAGAGGTCCGGGTCGCGCGCGTCGAGCAGCTCGCGCACCGCCTGGAACCGCTCGTTGATCGGCTCGGGCGGGGCGTCGAAAGCGGGAAAGATCGCGGCGCCGAGGTTCTGCAGCACGGTGGTGTTGAGCTGGGTGACCGCCTTCGCGGTGCGGAAGTAGCGCTGCATGAACACTTCGCTCGCGCGCTTGGTCGGCGTGGCGGCGAACCCGAAGGCCTGCGCGAGCGAGTCCTGGTAATCGAACAGGATCCGGTCCTCGCGCCGTCCGGCGAGGAAGTGCAGCCGGATGCGCACCCGCGCGAGCCAGTCGGCATGGCGGCGAAGGTGCAGCGCCTCCTCGCGCGTGACCAGCCCGCGGGTGGCGAGCGCGCGGAAGTCGCGCCCGAGCCCGCTCGCGCGGCTGACCCAGAGCACGACCTGCAGATCGCGCAGGCCGCCGGGCGCCTCCTTGAGGTTCGGCTCGAGGCTGTACGGGCTGTCCTGGAACTTCGCGTGGCGCTGCTCCTGCTCGAGCCGCTTCGCCTTGAAGAACGCCGGCGAGTCGAAGCCCTGGTGCAGCCGGTCGTAGAGGCTGCCGAAGGCCGTCCGGCTGCCGGCGATCCAGCGCGCCTCGAGGAGCGAGGTCTGCACCGTCACGTCTTTGGCCGCCTCGTCGCGGCACTCGTTCACCGTGCGCACGCTGTGCCCGAGCTCGAGGCCGACGTCCCAGAGCCGGCCGACGAACTGCTCGACGCGCGCCGCGGCGGCGGGGTCGGGCGCCTGCGGCAGCAGGACGAGGACGTCCACGTCCGAGTGCGGGTACAGCTCGCCGCGGCCGTAGCCGCCGACGGCGACGAGCGCGAGCGAGCGCGGGAGCGCCGCATCGCGCCAGAGCTCGCGCAGGGCGGCGTCGACGATCTGGCGGTGGCGCCGGAGGAACTGCGCCGCGTCGCCGTCGGCTTCGTAGCGGGTGCGCAGGGCGGTGCGCTCGGCGGCGAGGCGCCGGCGCAGATCGACGGTCCGGTCGGGCGCCGCGGCGAACCGGGCGGGCACCGAGGCCACGCGCGCGCCTCTCGTCAGGCGGCCGCGAGCGACTGCGGCATCGGCGGCGCGCCCGCCGAAAGGGTCAGCACCTCGTAGCCGGCGCCGGTCACCAGCACCGTGTGCTCCCACTGCGCCGACAGGCTGTGGTCCTTGGTCACGATCGTCCAGCCGTCGGCGAGCTCGCGGATCGCCGGCTTCCCGGCGTTGATCATCGGCTCGACGGTGAAGATCATCCCGGGCTCGAGCTTGAGCCCGGTGCCGGGCCGCCCGTAGTGCAGCACCTGCGGCTCCTCGTGGAACCTCCGGCCGATGCCGTGGCCGCAGAACTCGCGCACCACGCTGTAGCCGCGGTGCTCGGCATGGCGCTGGATCGCCGCGCCGATGTCGCCGAGGAACGCCCCGGGGCGTACGGCGCGGATGCCGAGCCACATCGCCTCGAAGGTGACCTCGCACAGCCGCCGCGCCTGGATCGAGGGCTCGCCGACGAAGAACATGCGGCTCGTGTCGCCGTGGAAGCCGTCCTTGATGACGGTGACGTCGATGTTCAGGATGTCGCCGTTCTTGAGCACGCGCTCGCCGGGGACGCCGTGGCACACCTGGTGGTTGACCGAAGTGCAGATCGCCTTGGGAAACGGCGGGTAGCCGGGCGGCGCGTAGTTGAGCGGGGCCGGGACGGTGTGCTGCACGGTCCGCATGTACTCGTGGCACAGGCGGTCGAGGTCGGCGGTGGTCGCGCCGGCTTTCACGTGCGGGCCGATGAAGTCGAGCACCTCGGCGGCGAGCCGCCCCGCGACCCGCATCCGCTCGATGTCTTCGGCGCCTTTCAGGACGACGGCCATGGAAGGGTCAAAAAAGCCGAGAGGATATGCGAACCCACCCACCCGGGCAAACGCCGCCGGCGCTGCGGTCCGCCTCGCGCGCCCGGGTTAATCCGCTGTTTGGCAAGGAAAATATTGAGCCGCCTGGAGTCGTCGTGATACACTTGCCGGCTAGTTTGCCCGAAGCATCGCGAAGCCACCGGTTCTCAGGGGATCGCTGCGCACGCGCCGAGGGCGGACACGCGGTGCGGCCGCGAGACCTGCGGCCTGACCTGCGAAACTTCGCGCCTGCCCGGTCAGGGTGCCTCGGAACGCTGCGCGCGCCGGGGTCAATGCGGGCAGTGCGTCAGTGATCAACCCTTGACACGAGGCGAGCGAACGACATGTCGACGACGATGCGCCAGATGCTGGAGGCCGGCGTGCACTTCGGCCACCAGACGCGCTACTGGAACCCGAAGATGGCGCCGTACATCTTCGGCCACCGCAACAAGATCCACATCATCAACCTCGAGGAGACCCTCGCCCGCTACACCGAAGCGGCGAAGTTCGTGCGCAAGCTCGCGTCGAACAAGGGCGTGATCCTCTTCGTCGGGACCAAGCGCCAGGCGCGCGAGATCGTGCGGGAGGAGGCGCTGCGCTGCACGATGCCGTTCGTCGATCACCGGTGGCTCGGCGGCATGCTCACCAACTTCAAGACGGTGAAGCAGTCGATCAAGCGGCTGAAGGAGATGGAGGCGCAGGTCGAGGACGGGAGCGTCGAGCGGATGTCGAAGAAGGAGGGACTCACCTTCCAGCGCGAGCGGGTGAAGCTCGAGCGCAGCCTCGGCGGCATCAAGTCGCTCGACGGCCCGCCGGATGCGATGTTCGTGATCGACGTCGGCTACCACAAGGGCGCGGTGGCGGAAGCGAAGAAGCTCGGCATCCCGATCGTCGCGGTGGTCGACACCAACCACTCGCCCGACGGCATCGCCCACGTGATTCCCGGGAACGACGACTCGAGCCGCGCGATCCGGCTGTACGCCCGGGGCATCGCCGATGCGGTGCTCGAGGGCCGGTCGCAGTCGCTGCAGGAGGTCGTGTCGGCCTCGGCCGACGAGTTCGTAGAGGTCGAGGAGGCGGGCGGCGCGTGAGTGAGCGCGGTCGCCGGCGGCATCCACGAGGGGCGTCGGAGCCCCTTTTTTTCAGGTTCGCCCGCGCGTGGCGGAACGGCTCCGCACCGGGCGCGGCGTAAAGGAGTAGCGGCATGGCGGAGATCACCGCGGCCCTGGTGAAGGAGCTGCGCGAGCTCACCGGGCTCGGCATGATGGAGTGCAAGAAGGCCCTCGTGGAGGCGGGCGGCGACCTCAAGCAGGCGGAGGATCTGCTGCGCGTGCGCAGCGGCGCGAAGGCGAGCAAGGCGGCGGGCCGGGTCGCCGCCGAGGGCGTGATCGGTGCGTGGCTCGCACCGGACCGCAGGCTCGGCGCGCTCGTCGAGGTCAACTGCGAGACCGATTTCGTCGCGAAGAACGAGGATTTCCTCGCCTTCGCCCGCAGCCTCGCCGAAGCGGTGGCACGGCAGAACCCGGCCGACGTCGCGGCGCTCGCCGCACTCGAACTCGGCGGCGAGACGATCGAAGCGAGGCGACAGAAGCTCGTGCAGAAGATCGGCGAGAACATGTCGCTCCGGCGGTTCGCGCGGATCGAGACCCCGGCGAAGCTCGCGCAGTACGTTCACGGCGTGAAGATCGGCGTGATGGTCGACTACGACGGCGACGACGAGCTGGCGAAGGGCATCGCGATGCACATCGCCTTCGCCCGGCCGCGGTTCCTCGCCAGGTCCGACGTCGCGGCCGACGTGGTGGCGCGGGAGCGCGCGGTGCAGGAGGCGCGGGCGAAGGAGTCGGGCAAGCCGCCCGAGATCGCGGCGAAGATGGTCGACGGCGCGCTCAACAAGTTCCTCGCCGAGATCTCGCTCCTCGGCCAGCCGTTCGTCGTGAACGACAAGCTCACCGTCGAGAAGGCGCTCGCCGAGAAGAAGACGAAGCTTCGCGGCTACCGGTTCCTGGTGGTGGGCGAGGGGATAGAGAAGAAAAGCACCGACTTCGCCGCCGAAGTGATGGCCCAGGCGGGCGCGGCGCGCTAGACCCCCACGATGCCCGAGCCGAAGTACAAGCGCATCCTCCTCAAGCTCTCCGGCGAGGCGCTGATGGGGGAGGATCCCTTCGGCATCAACCGCCAGACGATCGAGATGATCGTCGACGAGGTGGCCACGGTCGCCTCGCTCGGCGTCGAGATCGGCGCGGTGATCGGCGGCGGCAACATCTTCCGCGGCGTCGCGCTCGGCGCCGCCGGGATGGACCGCGCGACCGCCGACTACATGGGCATGCTCGCCACGATCATGAACGCGCTCGCGCTCGCCGACGTGATGCGCCAGAAGGGCCTCAACGCGCGCGTGCAGTCGGCGATCAACATCGAGCAGATCGTCGAGCCCTACATCCGGCCCAAGGCGATCCGGTATCTGGAGGAGGGGAAGATCGTGGTGTTCGCCGCCGGCACCGGCAACCCGTTCTTCACCACCGACACTGCGGCCGCGCTGCGCGGCAGCGAGATCGGCGCCGAGGTGGTGCTCAAGGCGACCAAGGTGGACGGCGTCTACAGCGCCGACCCGAAGAGCGATCCCGAGGCGAGGCGCTACCAGCGCATCTCCTTCGACGAGGCAATCGCGCAGCACCTGCGCGTGATGGACACCACCGCGCTCGCGCTCTGCCGCGACCAGAAGCTGCCGATCATCGTGTTCAGCCTCTACAAGCGTGGCGCGCTCAAGCGCGTGGTCCTCGGCGAGGACGAGGGCACGCTGGTGCATCTGTAGGGCATCCCGAGAAGGAGACCCGCATGGACGTCGCACAGATCAGGAAGACGGCCGAGGACAAGATGAAGAAGTCGATCGAGGCGCTCAAGGCCGACCTCGCCAAGGTCCGCACCGGGCGGGCGCACACCGGCCTCCTCGACCACATCCGGGTCGACTACTACGGCCAGGCGATGCCGCTCGGCCAGGTCGCCAACGTGACCCTGATCGATGCCCGCACGATCGGCATCCAGCCGTGGGAGAAGAAGATGGCCGCGGTGATCGAGAAGGCGATCCGCGAATCCGACCTCGGCCTCAACCCCGCGTCCCAGGGCGAGCTGATCCGCGTGCCGATGCCGGCGCTGACCGAGGAGCGGCGGAAGGAGCTGACCAAGGTCGTCCGCCACGAGGGCGAGAACGCGCGCGTCGCGGTCCGCAACCTGCGCCGCGACGCGAACACCCACCTCAAGGACATGCTGAAGAAGCACGAGATCCCCGAAGACCAGGAGCGGCGCGCGCAGGACGACATCCAGAAGCTCACCGACCGCTACGTCGCCGAGGTCGACAAGCTGCTGCAGCAGAAGGAGGCGGACCTGATGCAGGTGTAGCGACCGGGTTGTCCGACCTGCCGCACCGAATCCGTTCCGCCGCCGCCGTTCCACCGAGCCAGCCGGACCATGCACGAGAGCACGACCCAGACCATCCCGCAGACCGGGCCCGTCCCGCGCCACGTCGCCATCATCATGGACGGCAACGGGCGCTGGGCGAAGAACCGCTTCCTGCCGCGCGTCGCCGGACATCGCCGCGGGGTCGAAGCGGTGCGCGCGACCGTGCGCGCCTGCGGCGAGCGCGGCATCGAGTTCCTCACGCTCTTCGCGTTCAGCTCCGAGAACTGGCGCCGGCCGGCCGACGAAGTCTCGGTGCTCAAGCAGCTCTTCCGGGCGGCGCTCGAGCAGGAGGTGAGCAAGCTGCACGAAGTGGAAATCCGCCTGCGGGTGATCGGCAACCTGACGCCGTTCGGCGAGACGATCGCCTCGCTCGTGCGCCGGGCCGAGGAGCTCACCGCCGGGAACCGGCGGCTCACGCTCACGGTCGCGGCGAACTACGGCGGGCGGTGGGACCTCCTGCAGGCGATCAACGCGCTCGCGCGCGCGCATCCGGAGCGGGCGGGGCGCTTTACCGAGGCGGACCTCGCGCCGCACTTCGCGCTCAGCTACGCGCCGGAGCCGGACCTTTTCATCCGCACCGGCGGCGAGCAGCGCATTTCGAACTTCCTCATCTGGCAGCTCGCCTACTCGGAGCTGTACTTCACCGAAACGCTGTGGCCGGATTTCGACGCCGCCGCGCTCGACGCCGCAATCGCCTCGTACCGCCGGCGCGAGCGGCGCTTCGGCCGGACAAGCGAACAGCTCGGGGAGGGCGCCGCCGCGGCCGTCGACCTGCCCGACGCTCGCCGCCGGCTCGCATAGGGGCGGCGGGCGAGGCGATGCTCCGGGACCGCGTCATCACGGCGCTCGCGCTCGTCGCCGGATTCGCCGCGGCGCTCTTCTGGCTACCCCCACCCGGCTGGACCCTCTTCGCCGCGGCGCTCGTCTCGCTCGCGGCCTGGGAGTGGGCCGGGTTCGCGCGCTGCGGGTCCGGGGCGCGCGTTCTCTATGCGGCTGCGACCGGGCTCGTCGGGGTCGCGACCGCCCATGCGACCGGGTTGGCCCAGGGCGGCGCAGGGCTGCTCCCGCTCGCCCTGGTCCACGGCGTGGCGGTCGCGTTCTGGATCGTCGGCGCACCGGTGTGGCTCGCCCGTCGCCCGGCGCATCCGGGCGCGGCGCTCGTGCTCGCGATCGGCTGGATCGTGCTCCTGCCGACCTACCTCGCGCTGGTGCAGCTCCGCAACCAGGGGCCGTGGGTCCTGCTCGCCTTCATGGCGATCGTGTGGATCGCCGACATCGCCGCCTACGCCTTCGGGCGCAGGCTCGGGCGGCGCAAGCTCGCCCCGAGCGTGAGCCCGGGCAAGACCTGGGAGGGCGTCTACGGTGCGCTCGGCGCGGGCGCGGTGTACGCTGCCGCCTGGATCGCGATCTTCCGCGGCGCAGCCCCGCCGGTGGTGCGGGACCTGCCGTGGAGCCCGGTCTGGATGATCGTGCTGGTCGAGGCGCTCGTGATCCTCTCCGTGATCGGTGACCTCTTCGAATCGGCGTTGAAGCGACAGGCCGGCCTCAAGGACAGCAGCAGCATCCTGCCGGGGCACGGTGGCATGCTCGACCGCATCGATGCGCTGACCCCCGTGCTGCCGGCCGCGGCGCTGGTGAACATGGCGCCATCCAGCATGGTATGAGCCGTATTCAGAACGTCGCCGTGCTCGGCGCGACCGGCTCGATCGGCCGCAGCACCCTCGACGTCATCGCGCGCCACCCCGGGCGTTTCCGCGCGTTCGCGCTCACCGCGAACGCGCAGCTTGACGAGCTGTTCGAGCTCGCCGTCCGGCACCGGCCCCGGTTCGCGGCGCTCGCAGGCGAGCGCGAGGCGCGGGCGCTCCGCGAGCGGCTGGCGGCGGCCGGCTGCCCGGTCGAGGTGCTGTCCGGACCCGCAGCCCTCGTCACGGTCGCCGCGCACCCCGAGGTCGACGCGGTCATGGCGGCGATCGTGGGCGCGGCGGGTCTCGCGCCCACCCTCGCCGCGGCGCGGGCGGCGAAGAAGATCCTGCTCGCGAACAAGGAGGCGCTGGTGATGGCCGCGCCGGTCTTCATGGCGGCGGTGCGCGAATCCGGCGCGGCCCTGCTGCCGATCGACAGCGAGCACAACGCGGTCTTCCAGTGCCTGTCCCAGGCGCGGTCCGGCGGCCTCGCCGCGAACGGCGTGCGGAAGATCGTGCTCACCGGGTCGGGCGGGCCGTTCCGCTCCCGGCCGCTCGCCGCGCTCGCAGCGGTCACGCCGGACGAGGCCTGTGCCCACCCGACCTGGCGCATGGGCCGCAAGATCTCGGTCGACTCGGCCACGATGATGAACAAGGCGCTCGAGATCATCGAGGCGGCGTGGCTGTTCGGGGCCGGCGCCGAGTCGATCGAGGTGCTCGTCCACCCGCAGAGCGTCGTGCACTCCATGGTGACCTATGCCGACGGGTCGGTGCTCGCCCAGCTCGGCAACCCCGACATGCGCACGCCGATCGCGCAGGCGCTCGCGCATCCGGACCGGATCGACGCCGGGGTCGCCGCCCTCGATCTCGCGCGGATCGGCGGGCTGACGTTCGAAGCGCCGGACTTCGCGCGGTTCCGGGCGCTCGCGCTCGGCTACGAGGTGCTCGCGGCCGGCGGCACGGCGCCGGCGGTCTTCAACGCCGCGAACGAGGTCGCCGTGGCCGCCTTCCTCGCCCGCGACCTGCCGTTCGACCGCATCACCGACGTCATCGAGTCGACACTCGCGCGCATCGCCGCCGGTCCCGCCGGGTCGCTCGCCGAGGTGCTGGAGGCCGACCGCCTGGCCCGCGAAGCTGCGCACCGGGCGCTTGGGCGTCCGCTCTCCGCCGCATCATGAGCCTGCCGGACCGTCGCAAGGGCGATTGCCGGGCCCCCTCGGCGAGGGTAGTCGAGTGAGCGTCCTGCAGGCCGTCCTCGCCTTCCTGGTCGCGCTCGGGCCGCTGATCGTGGTGCACGAGCTCGGGCACTACGTGGTCGCCCGCTGGTGCGGGGTCAAGGTGCTGCGCTTCTCCGTGGGTTTCGGGCGCGCCCTGTTCAGCCGCCGCTTCGGCCGCGACCGGACCGAATGGGTGGTCGCCGCGCTGCCGCTCGGCGGCTACGTGAAGATGGTCGACGAGCGCGAGGGCGAGGTGCCGCCCGAGGACCTGCCGCGGGCGTTCAACCGCCAGTCGGTGTGGAAGCGGCTCGCGATCGTCGTCGCCGGGCCGCTCGCCAATTTCCTGCTCGCGATCGCGCTCTACTGGTGGCTCTTCCTCTCGGGGGTGCAGGAGGCGAAGCCGATCCTCGCGGCGCCCGAGGCAGGAACGGTCGCCGCGCAGGCGGGACTGCGCGCCGGCGACCTCGTGCGCGCAATCAACGACGAGCCGGTCTCGGGCTGGCAGGACGTGCGCTGGCGGATTCTGCAGCTCGCGCTCGATCGCAAGAGCGCACGGCTGGAGGTCGCCGACGCGCGCGGGGCGATCGACTGGCGCATGCTCGACCTCTCCGGCGTCGCCGCCGACGCGGTCGAGGGGGATCTCCTCGCCAAGCTGGGGCTGCGCCTCTTCCGGCCGCCGCTGCCGCCCGTGATCGGCGAGGTCCTCCCGGGCAGCGTCGCCGCACGCGCGGGGCTCGCCTCCGGCGACCGGTTCGTGGCCGTCGACGGCGCGCCGCTCGCGACGTGGGAGGCGCTCGTCGCGAAGGTGCGCGCGAGCCCCGACCGGCGCCTCGCGTTCGAGGTCGAGCGCGCGGGTGCGATCCGCCGGGTCGAACTCGTGCCCGAGCCCGTCGCGGCGGGGGCCGAGTCGATCGGCCGGATCGGCGCCTCGCCGCGCGTCGACCGGGAGCTCCTCAAGCCGTACGAGATCGAGGTCCGCTACGGCCCGCTCGAGGCCGCGGGGAAGGCTGCGGCGCGCACCTGGGAGATGTCGATCTTCAGCCTGCGCATGCTCGGCAAGATGATCCTGGGCACGGTGTCGTGGCGCAACCTCTCCGGCCCGATCACGATCGCCGACTACGCCGGCAAGTCGGCGAGCCTCGGGCTTGCGACCTTCCTCGCCTTCCTCGCGCTGATCTCGATCAGCCTCGGCGTCCTCAACCTGCTGCCGATCCCCTTACTCGACGGCGGACACCTGATGTACTATACGATCGAGCTGCTCAAGGGCAGTCCCGTGTCGGAGCGCGCAATGGAGCTCGGTCAGCGCGCTGGCCTCGCGGTCTTGCTTTTTTTGATGGCGTTCGCTTTCTATAACGACATAAATCGCCTGATCACGGGCTGACGCCTGACTCGATGACCAAGCATTGGGTCGCGGCACTCCTCGTGGTCTGCCTCGCTCGGAACGCGTTCGCGTTCGAGCCCTTCGTCATCCGCGACATCCGCATCGAAGGCATCCAGCGCGTCGAGGCGGGTACGGTCTTCGGCTACCTGCCGGTCAAGGTCGGCGAGACGATGACCGAGGAGAAGGCGGCGCAGGCGATCCGCGCGCTCTTCGCCACCGGTCTCTTCACCGACGTGCGGGTCGAGACCGAGGGCGCGGTCCTCGTCGTGGTGGTCGCGGAGCGGCCGGCGATCGCGCAGATCGATTTCGTCGGCATGAAGGAATTTCCCGCCGACAAGGTCCGCAAGGCGCTGCGCGAGAACGGCATCGCCGAGGGGCGCACCTATGACAAGGCGCTGATCGATCAGGCCGAGCAGGAGATCAAGCGCCAGTACCTCGCGGTCGGCCGCTACGGGGTGAGCGTGACCACCACCATCACGCCGCTCGACCGCAACCGGGTCGCGGTCAACTTCACCGTCGACGAGGGCGAGGTGGCGAAGATCAAGGCGATCAACATCGTCGGCAATCACGCGTTCGGCGAATCGACGCTCCTCGACCAGATGCAGCTCTCGGCCCCCGGGTGGCTGAGCTGGTACACCAAGAACGACCAGTATTCGCGGCAGAAGCTGTCGGCCGACCTCGAGTCGATCCGCTCGTACTACCTCAACCGCGGCTACCTCGACTTCAACATCGACTCGACCCAGGTCTCGATCACGCCCGACAAGCGCGACATCTACATCGTCATCAACGTCACCGAGGGCGAGAAGTACACGGTCTCCGCGGTCAAGCTCGGCGGCGAGCTCCTGCTGCCGGAGGCCGAGCTCGCGCGGCTCATCACGATCAAGCCGGGCGAGCCCTTCTCGCGCGAGAAGCTCGCCGACTCGAGCAAGGCGATCACCGAGCGGCTCGGCAATGAAGGCTACGCGTTCGCGAACGCGAACGCCGTGCCCGACGTCGACAAGGAGAAGCGCACGGTTGCGTTCACGATGATGATCGACCCGGGGCGGCGGGTGTACGTGCGGCGGATCAGCGTCGTCGGCAACACCAAGACCCGCGACGAGGTCATCCGGCGCGAGCTGCGCCAGCTCGAAGGCGCCTTCTACGACGGCCAGAAGCTGCAGGATTCGCGCCGGCGCCTCGAGCGCCTCGGCTATTTCGACCCGGGCGTCGAGCTCGACACCGAGCCGGTCACCGGCACCACCGACCAGGTCGACGTCACGATCAAGGTGAAGGAGAAGCCCACCGGGGCGGTGCTCTTCGGCCTCGGCTTTTCCAGCGCCGACAAGCTGATCGTGCAGGGATCGGTCAGCCAGTCGAACATCTTCGGCAGCGGCAGGGCGGTCTCCCTCAACGCCAGCACGAGCAAGATCAACCGCAACATCGGCCTCTCCTTCACCAACCCGTACTTCACCGTCGACGGGGTCGCCGCCGGCTTCAGCATCTACGACCGGCGCTTCGACGCGCAGGCGCTCGGGGTGGGCGCCTACATCACCGAAACCCTGGGCGGCGGAGTGAACTTCGGCTTCCCGATCACCGACCTCGACCGGATCGGGGTCGGCCTCGCGATCGAGCAGACGAGCATCACGCTCTTCGACGGCAGCCCGCAGCGGTTCGTCACCTTCGTCCAGCAGAACGGCAGCGATCCGGTCGGCATGCCGCTCAGCCTGTCCTGGACCCGCGATCGCCGGAACAGCGCGCTGCTGCCGAGCGAAGGCACGCTCCAGCGCCTGATCGGGGAGGTCGCGCTGCCGGGCTTCGACCTCCAGTACTACAAGGTCACCTACGACGCCTCCTGGTACTTCCCGCTGACGCGCGACGTCCACACGCTGCTGCGCGGCGTGATCGGCTGGGGCGGGGGGTACAACGACAACCAGCTGCCGTTCTTCAAGAACTACTACGCCGGCGGCACCAACTCGGTCCGCGGCTACCAGCAGGGCACGCTCGGTCCGCAGGACGCGAACGGCGTCCTCGGCGGCAGCCGGTCGCTGCTCGGCACCGCCGAGATCCTGGCGCCGTTCCCGGGGATGGGACAGGACAAGGCGCTGCGGATAGGCTGGTTCTTCGACCTCGGCCAGGTGTGGAACAACATCCCGGGCCAGGAGCTCGGCGACAAGACCACGTTCGTCAACAGCAACAACGAGCTGCAGACCGTCGACCTGTCCTTGCGGTATTCTACGGGGCCGATCATCGCCTGGAACTCGCCGTTCGGGCCGCTGCGGGCGTTCTATTCGTTCCTGCTCAACAGCCAGCCCGGCGACCGCCTGCAGAGGTTCCAGTTCATTTTCGGGCAGCAGTTCTAGCGCGGGACGCGGGAAGCGGAAATTGCCGGAGACGACGAAGTTGAAGATCGTGCGCTGGATCCTCGCGCTGCCGCTCGCGGCGGCCGCGGGCGTTTGCCTCGCCCAGGTCGATAGCCGCATCGGCTTCGTGAATCTCGACCGCATCCTGCGCGACGCCGCGCCGGCGGTGCGCGCGCAGAAGAAGCTCGAGGCCGAGTTCCAGCGCCGCGAGCAGGAGCTCGCTCGCACCGCCGAGAGCCTGAAGCGCATGCAGGAGACGCTCGAGAAGAACGCGGTGACGATGTCCGAGTCGGAGCGGCAGAAGCGCGAGCGCGAGTTCCAGGACACCAACCGGGAGTTCCAGCGCAAGCAGCGCGAGCTGCGCGAGGACTTCAACCAGCGCCGCAACGAGGAGCTGTCGGGCATCCTCGAGCGCGCCAACCGCGTGGTGCGCCAGATCGCCGAGGCGGAGAAGTTCGACATCATCTTCCAGGAAGCGGTCTACGCGAGCGCCCGGATCGACATCACCGACAAGGTGATCCGCGCGCTCGACGACGGCGCGCCGGCGAAGAAGTAGCGGGCGCGGGGAAGCGCTTTGCGCGTGCCGCCCGGCTCGATGCGGCTCGCAGAGATCGCCGGGCGGCTGGGCGGCGAGATCCTCGGCGACGCGGCGACCGAAGTCGGGCGGGTGGCGAGCCTGCGCGGCGCTCAGCCGGGCGATCTCACGTTTCTCGCCGGGACGAGGCACCGCGCCGAGCTTGCGGGGACTCGCGCCGCAGCGGTCATCGTCGGGGACGCGGACCGGGACGCGACCGCGCTGCCGCGGATCGTCTGCCGCGACCCGTACGCCTACTTCGCGCGTGTCGCGCAGCTCTTCCATCCCACGCCGGAAGTGATGCCCGGCGTTCATCCCGCCGCGGTGGTATCGCCGGGCGCGGTGGTCGCGCCGAGCGCGAGCGTCGCAGCCGGGTGTGTGATCGAGAGCGGTGCCCGGATCGGCGATCGGGCCGCCCTGGGCGCCGGATGCTTCGTCGGCGAGAACGCTGCGATCGGCGCCGACAGCCGCCTGCATCCGCGCGCCGTCGTCCAGCACGACTGCGTCGTCGGCGCGCGGGCGATCGTGCACTCGGGCGCGGTCATCGGCGCCGACGGCTTCGGTTTCGCGCCGGAGGGCGGGAAATGGATCAAGATCCCGCAGACCGGACGGGTAGTGATCGGCGACGACGTCGAGATCGGCGCCAACACCTCGATCGACCGCGGTGCGGTCGACGACACGGTGATCGAAGACGGGGTGAAGCTCGACAACCAGATCCAGATCGGCCACAACTGCCGGATCGGTGCGCACACCGCGGTGGCCGGGTGCGCCGGCATCGCCGGCTCGACCGTGATCGGGCGCCATTGCATGATCGGCGGCGCGGCGATGATCGGCGGTCACCTCACGATCCCGGACCGCAGCGTCGTGGCGGGGGCGACGGTGGTCACCCGGTCGCTCGACCGCCCGGGCACCTGGTCGAGCGTGATCCCGGCGACCGAGGTGCGGGAGTGGCGCCGGACGGTTGCGCTGGTGCGCGGGCTCGAGCGGCTCGCCGAGCGGCTGCGCGCGCTCGAGCGGCGGTTCACGGGAACGGGTGAAGGACGATGAACGCGATGGACATCAAGGCGGTGATGGACCATCTGCCGCACCGGTACCCGTTCCTGCTCGTGGACCGGGTGCTCGAGTTCGAACCGGGGAAGCGCATCGTGGCGCTGAAGAACGTCACCATCAACGAGCCGTTCTTCCCCGGGCACTTTCCGCACCATCCGATCATGCCCGGCGTGATGGTGATCGAGGCGATGGCGCAGGCGGCCGCCATCCTCGCGTTCAAGTCGGGCGAGCGGCTGCCCGACGACAATTCGGTCGTGTACTTCGTCGGCATCGACGAGGCGCGGTTCAAGAGCCCGGTGGGGCCCGGCGACCAGCTGCTGCTCCACGCCCGGATCGACCGCCACCTGAAGGGGATCTGGAAGTTCTCGACCGAGGCGCGGGTCGGGGAGCGGCTCGCGGCGGAGGCGAAGATGATGTGCGCGCTGCGCGCGGCCTGATGGGAAACTCGATGCCGGAGGCAGCGGGTTTCGTGGGATTGGGGAGCGCGAGGGGCTGTGGCCCCTCGCATCGTCACCCCTGAGGGGAGCGTGGCGGAACTCCACCCGACCGCGATCATCGATCCGCGCGCCGAGCTCGGCGCCGGCGTCAGCGTCGGGGCGTACTCGATCATCGGCGGGGGGGTCGAGATCGGGGAGGGTACCGCCGTCGGCCCGCATACGACGATCGAGGGGCCGACGCGCATCGGGCGCGACAACCGCATCGGCAGCTTCGTCGCCCTCGGCGGCCCGCCGCAGGACAAGAGCTACCGCGGCGAGCCGACGCGGCTCGAGATCGGCGACCGCAACACGATCCGCGAGTATTGCAGCTTCAATCGTGGCACGACGAAGGACGCGCGGCTCACCAGCGTCGGCGACGACAACTGGATCATGGGCTACGTGCACCTCGCCCACGACTGCCGCATCGGCAGCAACACGGTGCTCGCGAACAACACCCAGCTCGCCGGCCACGTTCACATCGGCGACTGGGCGATCCTCGGCGGCTTCGCCGGCGTGCACCAGTTCGTGCGGATCGGGGCGCACGCGATGATCGGCGGCGGAACGATGCTGCGCCAGGACGTGCCGCCGTACGTCACCGTCGCCGGCATCCCGCCGAAGGCGTTCGGCGTCAACGTCGAGGGCCTGCGGCGGCGCGGCTTCACCGCCGAGGCGATCGAGGCGATCCAGGGCGCCTACCGGACGCTGTACCGGAGCGGGCTCCCGTTCGCCGATGCGAAGGCGGCGCTCGCGCAGGGTGCCGGTGGCCGTCCGGAGCTGGAGCTCTTCGCCGCGTTTCTCCAGAACGCGACCCGCGGCATCGTCCGGTAGCGGGCGGCGGCCGTGGCGGAGGCGCTTCGGATCGCGATCGTCGCGGGCGAGGCGTCCGGCGACGCGCTCGGCAGCGGCGTGATCGCGGCGATTCGCCGCCGCTTTCCGGCGGCGTCGTTCTGCGGCATCGGCGGCCCGCGCATGCTCGCCGCCGGTTTCGAGTCCTGGTTCCCGCAGGAGCGGCTCGCGGTGCGGGGCTTCGTCGAGGTGCTGCGCCACCTGCCGGCGATTTTCGCCCTGCGGCGCGAGCTCGCGCAGCGTCTGCTCGCGCTGCGGCCGGCGCTCGTTCTCGGCATCGACTCGCCGGAGTTCAACCTCGGGCTGGAGCGGCGGCTGAAGCGCGCCGGGCTGCGCACCGCCCACCTCGTGAGCCCGCAGGTCTGGGCCTGGCGGCGCGGGCGGATCCGCACGATCGGGGAGTCGGTGTCGCACCTCCTCGTGCTGTTCCCGTTCGAGGCGGATCTCTACCGCGATGCCGGCATCGAGGTGAGCTACGTCGGGCATCCGCTCGCCGACGAGATCCCGGACCACCTCGACCGCGAGGCGCTGCGCGCGGAGCTGCGCCTCCCGGCGCTCGCGCGCGTGGTCGCCGTGCTCCCCGGGAGCCGGCAGTCGGAGATCGAGCTGATGGCCGGGCCGTTCATCGAGACGGCGAAGCTCGTCGCGCGGCGGGTGCCCGACGCGCGCTTCCTCGTGCCGCTCGCGACGCGCGAGACGCGCGCGCTGTTCGAGGCGGCGGTGTACCGGCACGACGCCCGGGACCTGCCGATGACGCTCCTCTTCGGCCACACCCGCGACGCCCTCGGCGCCTGCGACGTCGCGCTGGCGGCAAGCGGCACGGTGACGCTGGAGGCGGCGCTCGCGCACCGCACGCTGGTCATCGCCTACCGCGTCGCGCCGCTCTCGGCGGCGATCGCACGGCGCCTGGTGCAGGTTCCCCACATCGGCCTGCCGAACCTGCTCTGCGGCGAGGCGGTCGCGCCGGAGTTCCTGCAGGACGACGCGACGCCGGAGAACCTCGCGCAGGCGGTGGCGAACCTGCTCGGCGACCAGCCGGTGCGAAGGCGGATCGAGGAGCGCTTTGCGCGGCTCCACCGCGAGTTGCGGCGCGACGCGGCCGAGCGTGCGGCGGATGCCCTCGCGCCGCTGCTTGCGCCGCAGCCTGCACCCCTGGTCGCCCCGGGCACGCCGTGAAGCGGGTCTGCGGCGTCGACGAGGCGGGGCGCGGTCCGCTCGCCGGACCGGTCTACGCGGCGGCGGTGATCCTCGACCCTGCGCGCCGCATCCGCGGGCTCGACGACTCGAAGCGGCTCGTCGCAGCGGTGCGGCGCGACCTCGCCGACCGGATCCGCGACCGCGCGGCGGCGTGGGCGGTCGCGAGCGCCACGGTGGCGGAGATCGACGCGCTCAACATCCTCCAGGCGACGCTGCTCGCGATGCGGCGCGCGATCGACGCACTCGCGCTCGCGCCCTCGCTCGTGCTGGTCGACGGCCTGCACTGCCCGGCGGTGGCGGTCGCCGCGCGCGCGGTCGTCGACGGCGACGCGAGAGTGAAGGCGATCTCCGCCGCCTCGATCCTGGCGAAGACCGAGCGCGACGCGGAGATGATCCGCCTCGCCGGCCGCTACCCGCAGTACGGGTTCGATCGCCACAAGGGCTACCCGACGCCCGAGCACCTCGCGCTCCTGGCGCGGTTCGGCCCGTGCGAGGTCTACCGCCGGAGCTTTGCGCCGGTGCGCGCCGCGCTGGAGCGCGAGGCGCAGCGCCCGCTCTTCAGCTTCGGGTCCTAGCGATCCGGACCGCTTCCCGCACCACGGCGAGCAGCCCGCGCCGCTCGGCGGCCGGGACGAAGAGCGCGCGCCGCGCCGCGATGCCCGCCTGCAGCGCCCGGTAGAAGGCCCGATCGGCCTGGGCCCGGGCGATGAGCCGGGCGAGCGCGCGGTCGTCGCCGAGCGGGAAGTAGCCCGGGTACCCGCGCCCCAGCATGCCGACGTTGCCGCGGATGCGCGAGGCGAGCACCGGCACGCCGGCGCGCGCCGCCTCGCACACGACGTTCGCGCCGCCCTCCATCCGCGAGCTGAGAACGAGAACACCGCTCGATGCGAGCAGGGCGAGCGCGCGCGAATGCGGGACTCCGTCGAGCCAGCGGTAGCGCGGGTCCGCGCGCTCGAGGCTGCGTGCTTCCACCGCCATCGCCGGCTCGAGCGCGTCGCCCGCCTGCACGACCTCGATCTCGGCCGCGCCGGGCAGATGGCGCAGGGCGAGCGCGGCCCGGAACGGGTCCTTCTCGTCGCGCAGATGCCCGAGAACGGCCACGCGAAAGCGGCCACGGCGCGGCGCGGTGCGGCGCGCGACGCGCGCCGACTGGTAGACGACCCGCACCTTCGGCCGCAGGCGCCGCGGGAGCTCGAGCGCACCCTGGTCCTGCAGCGTCACGAGCAGGGTCGCGAGGTCGAGCGAGCGCTGCGCGCTCGCATCGGTACGGATGTCGCGGTAGAGGTCGGTGCCGGTCAGCACGAGGACGAGCGGCCCCCGGGGGAAGCGGACGCGGAAGCGCGCGATCGAGTCGTGGCTCCGGCGCGCGTGGAGCGCGATCAGCAGGTCGCACGCGGCCCCGTCCCAGCGCGAGCCCACCGCGACGCGGTGCCCGGCACCGCGGAGGAACGCGGCATAGCGGCTCGCCGTGTGGCGGTTCCCGGTGCGCGTGCTCGCCGCCGCCGGCGTGACGATCGCGATTCTCATGACCCGCCTTTCGCTACACTTCGCACCCGTGCCGACCCGTCCGACCGCCGCTCTGATCCCGCCCGGTGCGCTCGCCGCCGGGGCGGTTCGCGGCCACCTCGAGGCCGCGCGCGCGCGGCTGCTCGCGCTCACCGCCGATTTCGACGGCGCGCGATTGTTGGGGCCGAAGCTCGCGATCGTCAACCCGCCGCTGTGGGAGATCGGCCACGTGGGCTGGTTCCAGGAGCACTGGTGCCTGCGGATGCGGCCCGACGGCGTGCTCGCCGCAAGCGGCTTTGAGGGGTCCGACGCGCTCTACGATTCAGCCGCCATTGCGCACGACGTGCGCTGGGACCTGCCGCTGCCCGCGCTCGCCGCGACCCGGTCGTACCTGGCGGCGGTGCTCGACCGCGTGCGCGAAGCGCTCGCCCGGCGGCCGGACGACGAGCGGCTGCTGTACTTCGCCGAGCTTGCGGCGTGCCACGAAGACATGCACGGCGAGGCGTTCCACTACACCCGCCAGACCCTCGGCTATCCGCCGCCCGGACTCCCCCCGCGTGCCGCCGAGGCCGCCGGCAGCCCCGTCGGGGGCGACGCGGCGTTCGACGGCGGCAGCTTCCTGCTCGGCGCGCCGCCCGGTGCCGGCTTCGTCTTCGACAACGAGAAATGGGCGCACCGCGTCGAGGTCGCGCCATTCCGGATCGCCCGCGCCGCGGTCACCAACGGCGAGTACGCCGCGTTCGTGGACGAAGGCGGCTACGGGCGGCGGGAGTGGTGGACGCACGACGGCTGGGCGTGGCGCGAATCGAACCGCGCCGCCGCGCCCCGCTACTGGGAGCGACGCGACGGCGCATGGCACGAGCGCTCGTTCGACCGCTGGCAGCCGCTTGCGCCGGACGAGCCGGTCCGCCACGTGAGCTGGCACGAGGCGCAGGCGTACAGCCGGTTCGCCGGCCGGCGACTGCCGAGCGAGGCCGAGTGGGAGTACGCGGCCTGCGACGGGCGCGACGCACCCAAGCCGGGGGCGCCCTGGGGCGCGGCGCACGCTGACGGGCCGCGCGCGAATCTGGAGGGCACGGCGCCGGCGGCAGTGGCGGAATTCCCATCGGGCGACTCACCGCGCGGCTGCCGGCAACTCTTCGGCAACGTGTGGGAGTGGACGGCGAGCGACTTCGAACCGTATCCCGGCTTCGTCGCCGATCCCTACCGGGAGTATTCGGCGCCGTGGTTCGGCACCCACAAGGTGCTGCGCGGCGGCAGTTTCGCGACGCCCGCGCGCCTCCTGCGCAACACCTGGCGCAACTTCTACACCCCCGACCGGTACGACGTCTTCGCGGGCTTCCGCACCTGCGCGACGTGACCCGGCGGATCGTCTCGCGCGAGAACGCGCTCTTCAAGCACCTCGCGCGGCTCGCTTCCTCGTCGCGGGCACGGCGGGAGCACCGCGCGGCGATCCTCGACGGCCCGCACCTCGTCGCCGCATTCCGCGCGAGCGGCGGGACGGCCGAGGCGCTGGTGGCGAGCGAGAGCGGCTACGCCCGCGCCGAGGTGCGCGCGCTCGTCGACGCGGCGCCGGCGCAAGACCGGGTGCTGCTCCCCGATCGCCTCTTCGACTCGCTTGCCCAGGTCGCCACCCCGACCGGCATCCTCGCGGTCGTGGCGACGCCCGCCCCGACGGCCCCGCCCGATCTGGCCGGCACCTGCCTGATGCTCGAAGGTCTCCAGGATCCGGGCAATCTCGGCTCGATCCTGCGGACGGCGCTCGCCGCGGGCGTGCGGCAGGTGCTGCTCGCGACCGGCTGCGTGTTCGCCTGGTCGCCGAAGGTGCTGCGCGCCGGGCAAGGGGCCCATTTCGGCCTCGCGATCCACGAGAACGCACCGCTCGCCGCGCTCGCGCCGCGGTTCGCCGGGCAGGTGATCGCGACCGACCCGCACGCGGCCGCCTCGGTATTCGAGCTCGACCTCGCCGGACCGGTCGCGTGGGTGTTCGGCGCCGAGGGCGGGGGCGTGTCGCCCGGACTCGCCGCGCACGCCACGGCCCGCGCGCGGATCCCGATGCCCGGCGGCGCGGAGTCGCTCAACGTCGCGGCGGCGGCGGCCGTGTGCCTGTTCGAGCAGGTACGGCAACGAACCCGCTGAATCGCCCCGGGGGTGCGGAGCGCGCCGGCGGTCCCGGCAGGTTGATGCAAAAGGAGCCACAGCTCCTTTTGAATCCTCAAATCCAGTGACGCAAAACGCGCGCTTCGCTCTGACGCGGCTTGTGCGCGTGTTTTTGCCCGGTGCCTGATTCGCGTTTTGCATCACGCTGCTAGAACACGCGCCGCTCGAGCTTCACGTCCTGCATGATCTTGGTCGCGATCTCCTCGATCGAGCGCGTGGTCGAGTTGAGCCAGGGCACGCCGTGCCGGCGCATGAGCTTCTCCGCCGCGTCGACCTCGTAGCGGCAGTTCTCCAGCCGCGCGTAGCGGCTGTCGGGCCGGCGCTCGTTGCGGATCTCGGCGAGCCGCTCCGGCGCGATCGTGAGTCCGAAGAGCTTCTTCAGGTGCGGCTCGATCGCGCCCGGCAGCGCGCCGCGGTCGAAGTCGTCCGGGGTGAGCGGGTAGTTGGCCGCCTTGATGCCGAGCTGGAGCGCGAGGTAGAGGCAGGTCGGCGTCTTGCCGCTGCGCGAGACGCCGACCAGGATCACGTCGGCCTTGCCGAGCTCCTGGTTGCCGAGGCCGTCGTCGTGCGCGAGGGCGAAGTTGATCGCCTCCATCCGGTCGAGGTACTCCTTGTTGTTGGCGACCCCGTGCGAGCGCCCGACGGTGTGCGTCGACCGGGTGCCGAGCTCGGACTCGAGCGGGTTCAGGAAGCCTTCGAAGAAGTCGAGCACCAGCGCGTCGGCCGCGCGGATCACCGCGCGGATGTCGTCGTTGACCAGGGTGCAGAACACGATCGGGCGCGCGCCCGAGCGCGCTCGCGCCTGCGCGACCCGCTCGACGCACTCCGCCGCCTTGGCGACCGAGTCGACGAACGGCTCGACGATCTGCTGGAAGTCGATGCCGTCGAACTGGGTGAGCAGGCTGTGCCCGAGGGCCTCGGCGGTGATGCCGGTGCCGTCCGAGACGAAGAATACGGGGCGGCGCGGGTGCATGCTTTTTTCCGATCCGGATGCTGCGGCGCGGTACCGCCGCCGGTAAGATACCGGCTTCCCGATCGGGCGACAAACCGGAGCGTACGCGACATGGCGGCGAGCGACTACGTGGTGCGGTTCGAGGATTTGCGCATCGCCGACGTGCCGCGCGTGGGCGGCAAGAACGCTTCCCTCGGCGAGATGATCGGCAACCTCGCCGCGCGCGGCATCCGCGTGCCGGGCGGGTTCGCCACCACCGCCGACGCCTACCGCGAGTTCCTCGCCGGGGCCGGCCTGACCGCTCGCATCGGCGCGCGGCTCGCGGCCCTCGACCCCGAGGACGTCGATGCGCTGGCGCGCTGCGGTGCCGAGATCCGGGGCTGGATCGTGGACGCGCCGCTGCCGGCGCACCTGGCAGCGGAGATCGCCTCGGCCTATACGGCGTTGATGGCGGGAAGCGAGTATCCGGTAGCCGTGCGCTCCAGCGCGACCGCGGAGGACCTTCCGGACGCGTCCTTCGCCGGCCAGCAGGAGACCGTCCTGAACGTGTCCGGCCTCGCGGACGTGCTCGCCGCCATCCGGCACGTCTTCGCCTCCCTGTACAACGACCGCGCGATCTCCTATCGCGTGCACAAGGGGTTCGCGGACGCCGGGATCGCGCTCTCGGCCGGCGTCCAGCGGATGGTGCGGAGCGACCTCGCGGCGAGCGGGGTGATGTTCACGCTCGACACCGAGTCGGGCTTCAGCGACGTCGTGTTCATCACCTCGTCGCTCGGCCTGGGCGAGACGGTGGTGCAGGGCGCGGTGAACCCGGACGAGTTCTACGTGCACAAGCCGATGCTCGCCGCCGGCCGGCGGCCGATCATCCGCCGCAGCCTCGGCTCCAAGCTCGTGAAGATGGTGTTCGCCACCACCCGCGGGGGCGCCACGACCGCGACGGTGGACGTCCCGGCCGCGGACCGCAACCGGTTCTCGATCACGGACGACGACGCGATCGAGCTGGCGCGGTTCGCCGTCGAGATCGAGCGCCATTACGGCCGGCCGATGGACATCGAATGGGGCAAGGACGGCCTCGACGGCAAGCTCTACATCCTGCAGGCGCGCCCCGAGACGGTGAAGTCGCAGGCCGGCCACGACGCGCAGGAGCACCACAAGCTGCGCGAGCGCTCGCGCGTGCTGGTCACCGGCCGGGCGATCGGCCAGAAGATCGGCATCGGGCCGGTCCGCGTCGTCGCCGGCGCCGCGCAGATGTCGCGGGTGCAGGCGGGCGACGTGCTGGTCACCGACATGACCGATCCGAACTGGGAGCCGGTGATGAAGCGCGCCGCCGCGATCGTCACCAACCGCGGCGGCCGGACCTGCCACGCGGCGATCATCGCCCGCGAGCTCGGGATCCCGGCGGTGGTCGGCTGCGGCGACGCGACCCGCCGCCTGGCCGAGGGCGACACCGTCACCGTATCGTGCGCCGAGGGCGACACCGGGAACGTGTACGAGGGACGGCTCGCGGTCGAGACCACCACCCGGCGGGTGGGCGAGATGCCGCGGATCCCGGTGAAGATCAGCATGAACGTCGGCAACCCGCAGCTCGCGTTCGACCTGCAGCGGCTGCCGAACGCCGGAGTCGGGCTCGCGCGGCTCGAGTTCGTCATCAACAACATGATCGGCGTGCACCCGAAAGCGGTGCTCGAGTATCCGGAGCTCGACGACGAGCTGCGGCGCGCGGTCGAGTCCGCGGCGCGCGGCTACGCGAGCCCGCGCGCGTTCTACGTCGAGAAGCTGGCCGAGGGGGTCGCCACCATCGCCGCCGCGTTCTGGCCGAAGCCGGTGATCGTGCGGCTGTCGGACTTCAAGTCGAACGAGTACCGCAAGCTCGTCGGCGGCGCGCGCTACGAGCCGGAGGAGGAGAACCCGATGCTCGGGTTCCGCGGCGCCGCGCGCTACCTCGCGCCGTCCTTCCGCGACTGCTTCGCGCTCGAATGCGAGGCGCTGCGGCGCGTGCGCGGCGAGATGGGCCTCACCAACGTCGAGCTGATGGTGCCGTTCGTGCGCACCGTCGGCGAAGCGCGGGCGGTCATGGCGCTGCTCGCGGCGCACGGGCTCGAGCGCGGGGAGAACGGGCTGCGCATCGTGATGATGTGCGAGCTGCCCTCGAACGCGCTCCTCGCCGAGCAGTTCCTCGAGCACTTCGACGGGTTCTCGATCGGCTCGAACGACCTCACCCAGCTCACGCTCGGGCTCGACCGCGACTCGGGCCTCGTCGCGGCATCGTTCGACGAGCGCGACCCGGCCGTGCAGGTCCTGCTCCGCATGGCGATCCAGGCGTGCCGCAAGCACGGCAAGTACGTCGGAATCTGCGGCCAGGGACCCTCCGACCACCCCGACCTCGCGCGCTGGCTCGCCGCGGAGGGGATCGACAGCCTGTCGCTCAACCCCGATACGGTGGTGGACACCTGGCTCGAGCTGGCGCGGGCCGCGTAGCCGGCGGCAGCAGCGGCCGGTTCAGACCTTCACGCGCAGCAGCCGCTGCTTCTCGCGCTCCCATTCGCGCGCCTTCTCGGTGGCGCGCTTGTCGTACTGCTTCTTGCCGCGGGCGAGGCCGACCTCGAGCTTGATCCTGCCCTTCGCGTAGTGCAGGTTGATCGGCACGAGCGCGAAGCCGGCACGCTCGACCTTGCCGATCAGCTTGCGGATCTCCTCGGCCCGGAGCAGGAGCTTGCGGGTGCGGACGGGATCGGGCGTGACGTGGGTCGAGGCGGTCGGGAGCGGGCTCACGTGCGCGCCGATCAGGAAGACCTCGCCGCCCTTGAGCACGACGTAGGCCTCCTTCAGCTGCGCCCGACCGGCGCGGATCGCCTTCACTTCCCAGCCCTCGAGCGCGAGCCCGGCCTCGTACCGCTCCTCGATGAAGTAGTCGTGGAAGGCCTTGCGGTTCTCGACGATGCTCACTTACATTCCGTTCGGCCGGAGCCCGTTTGGCCAGCCGCCGCCGATTCTAGCCCGGTACGCCCGCCCGCCCGTGGTCACCGTTGAACGACAGGCGCTCGTCGCCTTCGCGCCCGAGCGCATGTACGCGCTGGTGGAGGACATCGAGTCCTATCCGCTGTTCCTGCCGTGGTGCAGCCGCACCGAGGTCGCCGCGCGGAGCGCGGAGCGCACCGTCGCCACCATCCACGTCGACTTCCGCGGCGTGCAGCAGGCATTCACGACCGAGAACCGGATGCGGCCGGGCGAGTCGATCCGGATGGCGCTCGTGCGCGGGCCGTTCCGCAGCCTCGCCGGTGAATGGCGGTTTCACCGGCTCGCGGCGGCGGGCTGCCGGATCGAGCTCGCGCTCGCCTACGAGCTCGCGAGCCCGCTCCTCGGCCGGCTCGCGGGCCCGGTGTTCGACCATATCGCGAACACCTTCGTCGATGCGTTCGTGCGCCGGGCGGAAGCGCTCGACGCGAAGCGCTGATGCGGGTGGAGGTCCTCTATGCCACGGCGGCGCGCCAGGCGGTCTACGCGCTGGTGCTCGAGCGGGGCGCCACGGTACGGGAGGCGATCGAGCGGAGCGGTGTGCTCGCGGCGTTCCCGGAGATCGACCTCGCCCGCAACCGCGTCGGCATCCACGGCCGGCTGGTCGCGCTGACGGCAGTGCTGCGCGAGGACGACCGGGTGGAGATTCTCAGGCCGTTGCAGGCCGATCCGAAGGAGTCGCGCCGCCGGCGGGCGGCGCGACGACGGACCTCGAGCGGTCAAAGCTGATTCGGGGATCTACAAGGGGCCGTGCCCCTTGTTCCACCGAGTCGCGCCGCCGGCGGGCGGCGCGACGACGGACCTCGAGCGGTCAAAGCTGATTCGGGGATCTACAAGGGGCCGTGCCCCTTGTTCCACCGAGTCGCGCCGCCGGCGGGCGGCGCGGCGACGGACCTCGAGCGGTCAAAGCTGATTCGGACCTCGAGCGGTCAAAGCTGATTCGGGGATCTACAAGGGGC
>Ga0187893_10000484_pt1 | contig 103517 bp, 106 predicted proteins | sample MA1701074metaG_FD_139574 | JGI IMG/M metagenome (GOLD analysis project Ga0187893, IMG submission 139574) | White microbial mat communities from a basaltic lava cave in the Kipuka Kanohina Cave System on the Island of Hawaii, USA - MA170107-4 metaG ...
TGCCGTCAAGCGCATTACAGCATGGCCGCCATCTCGGCCCCTCCTCGGCGGGTGGTGCCGCGGGCAACGCGGCACTCGCGTCCGATTGCGGTTCTGGGACGGGACCGGTACTCTCCCCAGCCGCCGGATCGACGTTTCGAGGAACGTGCCACCCGGGGTCCGCGCCTGGCGGTTCGCGCTGCCGGTGCCTCCCCAACCGAGAGGCTCGCACACGTGCCATCCGCAGTGGAAACCAACGAGAACGCGGCTTTCGCCGAGCTGATCGATGCCTGCGTCGCTGCGATCGTGCGCGACGAAGACTGGCAGCGCTTCAGCTGCTTCCTCGAGGAAACGCTGCGCGCCGGAAGGCTTCCGCAGTTCCCCGCCGAGCCCGCGGCGGCGCGGATGCTCGCGTGCGCGCTCGGTCGCGCGGTCTGGAACGCGACGCCGCTGCCGGGCAGCGGCTTTCGCCCCCGCCCCATTCCCGCGCCGGGCCGCAACGATCCCTGCCTGGTCGGCCCGGGGTGCAAGCACAAGCACTGCTGCTGCGGCGCGCCCGCCTTCCCTCGCGTATCGAGCGACGAGATCTGGGTCTCGCTCTGCAAGGCGCTGCCCGCAGCCGCGCTGCGCGCCGCGGCTTCTGCCGGCAAGGTCCCTGCCGTCGCGCTCGGCGCGGCTGCGCGCCGGATGGTGGCCGGCGGCGACCCGGAGGCTGCGAAGCGCCTGCTCGAACCGCTATTCGGCGGTGATCTGGAGTCTTTGGACGAGCGCCACGAGGAAGCGCTCGATGCGCTCTGCGATGCTTGGTGTACGAAGGCGGCTCGCAGCCGCGGCCGCTGTGCCGATCGAGACGACGCATATGGATGCACGGCTGAACGACAAGCGCGCGGTCGCCGCGGTGGTCAACGATTGGGCGATCCGGCACGGGCGGACGCGGCTCGACGGCGCGCCAATAGCGCTTCCGTCCGGTTAGGCCTGCGGGAATGGACCTGAAGCAGCTCGCGTACTTCGTGCACGTCGCGGAGCTGGGCAGCTTCAGCCGCGCGGCGATCGTCCTCTCGATTGCGCAGCCGGCGCTTAGCCGCCAGGTCCGGCTGCTCGAGGTCGAACTGCGGCAGAACCTGCTGCGCCGGACCGGTCGCGGGGTGAGTCCGACCGAGGCGGGGAAGCGGCTCATGCTGCGCGGGCGCGGCATCCTGCAGCAGGTCGATCACGCCCGCAACGACCTCGAGGCGGCGCGCGGCGCCCCGGTTGGTCACGTCGTCGTCGGCCTGCCGTCGCCGGTCGGACGCCGAATCACGCCGGCGCTCGTCAAAGCGTTCCGGCACCGGTTTCCGCGCGCCACGCTCGGCGTCGTGGAAGGCCTCACCGCCCACATCCTCGACTGTATCGCCGTCGGCCGCGTCGACGCCGGCCTCGTCTTCGACTCGGTACCCGCGTCGGCGGTCGTCGAGACGTCGCCGCTCGTCGAGGAGCAGCTCCACTTCGTCGCTGCGGCGGGCGCGAACGCCCGGCGGTCGCCGATCGCGATGGCCGAGCTCGCCGGCGTGCCGGTGCTGCTGCCGAGCCGCCCGAATGCGCTGCGGATGCTGATCGAGACGCGGCTCGCTGCGGTCGGCGTGAAGCTCGACGTCGCGTGCGAGATCGACAGCGTGACCTCGATCCTCGAGCTCGTGGCCGCGGGCGAGGGCGCCACCGTGCTGGTCCTGAACGCGCTCCCGAGCGGCGCCGGCGCGCACCGCTTCGCCGCGCGGCCGATCGTCCGCCCGCGGCTCGACTGCATCCTTTCGCTCGCGCGGCCGGCGCAGCGTCCGCTCACCCCGCTCGCGCGGGCGGCGCTCGATCTCCTGCGCGAGCTCGTGCCGAGCGACCTCTACCCACGCCACAAGCCGCGCGGCTGAAAGCGCGCATCATCCCGCGAGGATGCGCCTCACCTCCGGCCAGGTCTCGCCGCCGAAGGTCGCGAGGTCGCGGGTCAGATCGGGTGGACACCATTCGAGAAACGCCGGCGCGAACGTCCTGCGTTCGCGCACCCGCTCGAACCAGCCGGCGAGGCGCGGGCGGCGCTCCCACATCCCGGACATGCCGAGCGTGTCGAGCCGGTTCACGTACGGGGCCATGCCGACGTCGGCGAGTGAGAACGCTTCGCCGGCGAGCCACGGCGCGACCGCGAGCGCGTCGTCCATCTTCTGCAGGTAGCGGTCGTAGAGCCGGAACTTGTCCGCCACCCCCGGCGTCTGCATGCCGTCGCGCACCAGCGCTTTCTTCCGCTCGTGCCACGTCGGGGTCACCGACTGCGGCGGGGTGCTGTCGAGGAACCGGGCGCGCTCCGCGGGCGGCAGCCGATTCACGATGTGGCGGTGGCAGGAGACGAACGTGATCTCGCCGCAGGCGGGGTGCACGTCCTCGTCCACCGCCTTGGTCCACTGGCGCATCCGCGCGCGGCCGAGCGCGGTCGCGGGCTTGAGCGCCGCCCCTTCGAACACCTCGTCGACGTACTCGCAGATGACAGTCGACTCGACCACTACCGCGCCGTCGTGGACGAGGGTCGGCACCACCGCCTTCGGGTTGAGCTGGAGGTACGCGGGATCGAACTGGTCGCCCTTGAGGATGTCGAGGTAGTGCCCCTGCCAGGCGACGCCTTTCTCGTCGAGCGCGAAGCGCACCTTCGCCGCGCACACCGACGAACCGTGGTGATAGAGCTCGAGCATCGGGCTTCTCCTCGATCTGCCGCGCGTTATTCGAGTTTGATGCCCGAGGCGCGGATCACCTCGCCCCACCGAGCGTAGTCGCGCTCGAGCCGCTCGGCGAGCGCCGCCGGCGTGGACGGCGCGGGGGTCTGGCCGGTCGACACGAGGTACTCCGCGACCTCCTTCGACGCCACCGCCTCGTGCAGTGCGCGGTTCAGGCGGCCGACAACGTCCGGCGTCGCCCCTGCCGGCAGGAACACCGCGTACCAGGAAGTCGCCTCGATGTCGAAGCCGAGTTCGCGGAAAGTCGGCACCTCCGGCGTCGGCGGCGGCCGCGCGGTGCCGGTGGTCGCGAGTATGCGCATCTTTCCGGACTGATGGAGCTTGATGAAGTCGGAGTACGCGGCGACAATCGCCGGCACCTGTCCGCCGAGCACCGCCTGGATCGCGGGGGCCGGGCCGGCGAACGGCACGTGTGTCATCTCGACGCCGGCGGCGCGCCCGAAGGCGAGGCCGAAGAAGTGCGGCAGCGTGTTCGGCCCGGGCGAGCCGAAGAAACCCTTCTCCCGGTCCGTCTTCACGAGCCGCACGTACTCCGGCAGCGACTTCGCCGGCGCGGCGGGACCGGCCACGAGCGACATCTCGAAGGTCGCGATGAGCGACACCGGGGCGAAGTCCCGGAACGGGTCGTAGCGGACGTTGCGCCGGTTCACCTGCGGCTCGGTCACCATCGACGCGAGCGGGGTGAGGAGGAAGGTCCGGCCGTCCGGCGCGGCGCGCGCCACGCCCTCCGCGGCGAGCGTCCCGGCCACGCCGGGCCGGTTCTCGACGATGACCGCCTGCCCCAGCGGGGCGCGCATCCGGTCGGCGAGCAGCCGTCCGAGCGCGTCGAAGCTCGCCCCCGCGGGGAAGCCGATCACCAGGCGGGTGACGTTCTGCTGCGCGTGCGCGGCGGCGACCGCCGCCGCGAGGAACGCGCCGAAGAGGAATTGCCCCGCGCTTGCCCACGCCCGGACGCGGCGCCGTCCCGCGTTCATCCGGAGTGCTCCCCGGGCGGCGACACGTCGTCGTAGATTCGCACCGCCGGCAGGGGGCCATCGTCGTCCATCTTGTACGTCCCGATACCCGCCTGCTGCGGGAGCTTCGCGCGGCCCCAGTCGCAGACGTACTCGACCGCGAAACGCCGCCCGTCGAACGTCGCGGTGCAGTGTCTGAGCGGAACGCCGCCGCCGGACGCGAGCACCATCTCGTGGAAGGCCGCGAACGGGCCGGCGCCCGGTTCGGCCGCGAGCGCGACCGGGAGATCGATCGTCCCGCCCGCGCCCCGCAGGAAGAGCACCAGCTCGGCGACGGTGCGGTCCGCGGTCGCGATCACTGGGACGGTCCCGCTCCGCGCTCGGCGCTCGCGCAGCCACGACTGCTGGGCGGCGACCGAGCGGCGCAGCGCCTGCTCGCCCGCGATCGCGCCGTCGAGCGACGTGTCGAGCGCCGGCCGGTCGCCGAACCAGGCGAGCAGCTCGTCCGCCCGCCCGGCGGCGAGATGCGCGTAGAGCTGCTCGATCGCGATAGGGCCCATCCGCGCTCACTCCGGCTTGGCGCCGGTCTCCTTCACCACGCGCGCCCACTTCGCGACTTCGCGCTGCACGTGCGCGACGAGCTGTTCGGGCGTGCTGCCGACGGGCGTCACGCCCTGCTGGACGAGCGGGCCGCGCAAGTCGGGCGCGTCGAGGCTGCGCACCAGCTCGGCGTTAAGCCGCCGCACGATCGCCGGCGGCGTGCCGGCGGGGGCGAACGCGCCGACCCAGACCACGATCTCGAACCCGGGCACGCCGGCTTCAGCGACCGTCGGGATCTCCGGCGCGACCGGCGAACGCTCGGCCGACGTGACGGCGAGCCCCTTCAGCCGCCCCGCCTTCACGTGCGGGTAGGTGGACGCGATCGGGTCGAAGAGCAGGTCGACTTCGCCCGCGAGTACCGCGGCCTGCGCCGGCCCCGGGCCCTTGTACGGCACGTGCACCACGTCGATGCCGGCGAGGAACTTCAGCAGCTCGCCGGTCATGTGCGTCGAGCTGCCGGAGCCCGGCGAGGCGTAGTTCATTTTGCCGGGTCGCGCCCGCGCGAGCGCGATCAGCTCGCGCATCGAGCCGGCGGGCACCGAGGGGTGGGCGAGCACGAGGTTCGGGACCGACACGAGCAGGCTGATCGGGGCGAAGTCCTTCACCGGGTCGTAGGGCAGCGCCGGGTAAAGGCTCGCGTTCACCGCGTGCGTGCCGATGTGACCCAACATCAGCGTGTAGCCGTCGGGGGCCGCCTTCGCCACTGCCTCGGCGGCGATCGTGCCACCCGCGCCGGGCCGGTTGTCGACGACGACCGGCTGGGCCCAGGCCTCGTGCAGCTTCTGGCTCATCGTTCGCGCGAGGCGGTCGGTCACGCCGCCGGGCGGGAACGGCACCACCAGCCGGATCGGTTTCGTCGGGTACGTGGGCGCCGGCGCTTGCGCCCCCGCGGTCGCTGCGGCCAACACCGCGGCGCAGGCTGCCATCCGACAAGCGTTGCGGATCATGCGGCCGAACGCGCCTCAATAGGTCGTCCGGCCGCCGTCGACGTTCAGCAGCTGGCCGGTCATGAAGTCGCTCGCGGGCGAGCAGAGGTAGACGAGCGCCCCCACGAGATCTTCGGGCACCATTTCGCGCTTGAGCGCGCGCGCGGCGATTGTGGGCTGGCGCGCGGCGCCCATCTGCGCGTGCGACTTGACGCCCTCGCTCTCGGTGAGCCCCGGCGCGATCGCGTTGACCGTGATGCCGAGGTCGCCGAGCTCGCGCGCGAGCGAGCGCGTGAGGCCCACGACCGCGCCTTTGGACGCGACGTAGTGGAGCATCATCGGCGGGCCGTAGAAGAACGTGCCGGAGGAGACGTTGACGATCTTGCCGCGCCCGAGTTTGCGCATGACCGGCACGACCGCCTTCACGCACTGGAACATCCCGCGCACGTTGACCGCCATCACCCGGTCCCACTCCTCCTCGTCGATCTCGGTAAAGGGCTTCAGCCGGAGCGCGGCGAACAGACCGGCGTTGTTCACCAGGATCTCGATCGGGCCGAGCGCACGCTCGGCGGCCTCGACCGCCGCCTGGATCGAGGCGTTCTGCGTGACGTCCATGCAGTGGCCGATGGCGGTGCCGCCCGTGCCCCGGATCGCTTCCACCGCGGCTGCCGGATCGGCGACGTCGGTCACCACCACGGCGGCGCCGCGCGCGGCAAGCGCCCCGGCGAACGTCGCCCCGATGCCCTGCGCAGCGCCCGTCACCAGCGCCACCTTGCCCTTCAGCTCAAGCATGGCCCGCTCCCGCAAGTTGGATCGTCGCCCACTTCCACTCGGTCATCGCCTCGATATCGGCCTCGCTCCCCTCGCGGCCCGCGCCGCTTTCGCCGACGCCGCCGAACGGGACGTGCGGTTCATCGTGCAGGGACGAGGCATTGACGTGCACCATGCCCGAGCGCACGCCGTGCACGAACCGCAGCGCGGCGTCGATGTCGGCGGTGAAGATCGCCGCGCTCAGGCCGTACGCGCTCTCGTTCGCGCGTCGCAGGCCTTCCTCGGCGGAGTCGATCGGGTACACGGCAGTGACCGGGCCGAACGTCTCCTCGGCGCACACGGTCATCTCGGGCGTGACGCCGGTCAGGATCGTCGGCTCGCAGCGGTTGCCGCGCCAGCTTCCGCCGGCGACGACGCGCGCGCCCTTGCCCAGCGCGTCGTCGAGGTGGCGGCGGACCCGCTCGCGCTGGCGGGTCGAGATGATCGGGCCGATCGCGGTGCCGGGGTCGCGCAGGTCGCCGAGCGCGAGGCCGCGCGCCGCGGCCGCGAACCGCTCGACGAAGCGGCCGAACACCGGCCGCTCGACGTAGATTCGGCTCGACGCCATGCACGCCTGGCCCTGGAAGGTGAACGAGCCGTGGACCGCCGCGGCGACCGCGCGTTCGAGGTCGGCGTCGGCGAGCACGACGAGCGGGCTCTTGCCGCCGAGTTCGAGCGTTACCCGCTTGCCGTGCTCGGCGCAGAGTCGGCGGATGTGCTTGCCCACGCGGGTCGATCCGGTGAAGGTCACCATGTCGACGAGCGGGTGCGTGGTGAGGCTGTCGCCGATCGCGTGGCCGAAGCCGGTGAGGACGTTGAACACGCCCGCCGGGAGTCCCGCGTCGCGGTACAGCTCGGCGAGCAGCGTCGCGGTGAGCGGCGCTTCCTCCGAGGGCAGCATCACGACGCAGTTGCCGACCGCAAGCGCGTTCGCCGACAGGCGCACACCCTTGATGAGCGGCACGTTGAACGGGATGATCGCCGCTATCACGCCGAGCGGCGCGCGCAGGCTGAGGCTCATCCGCCCCGGCACGTCCGCCGGCAGGGTCTTCCCCTGCACCCAGCGGGGCATGCCGGAGGCGGCGCGCATCATCTCGACCGAGAGCCGGTGCATGAAGCGGCAGACGCGGATCGGCACGCCGGTCTCGTCGATCAGCACTTCGAGGAAGCGATCGCGCCGCTCCTCGAGCATGCTCGCGGCGCGGGCGAGCCAGGCCTCGCGCTCGCTGGCGGTCGACCGGCCGTAGGTCGCGAACGCAGAGTGGGCCGCGCGCACGGCGCGGTCGACGTCCTGGGTGCCAGCTTCCGCGACGAGCGCGTAGACCGAATCGTCCTCGGGCCGCCGGTCCTCGAAGTAGCGTCCTTCGGCCGGCTCCTGCTCGGCGCCGCCGATCCAGAGTCGGGCGGTGCGGACGGCGCTGCGCTCGTTCATCGCCGGGGCGGGCCGTGCATGCTCTAGTCGAGCTGGATCTTCAGCGCCTTGACGAGCTTGCCGTAGCGCTCGTCCTCGGCGCGGATGAAGGCGGCGAAGTCCTCCGGCGTGCCGCCGGCGGGCACGAGGCCGGCGATCGCGAGCCGCTCCTGGATCGCCTTGTCCTCCAGCGCCTTGCGCACGCCGGCGTTGATCTTCGCCACCGCCTCCTTCGGCAGGCCGCGCGGGCCCGCGAGGCCCACCCAGACGATCGCCTCGGTGTCCGGTCCACCCGACTCGGCGATGGTCGGCACGTTCGGGTGGCTCGGCAGGCGCGTGCGCGAAGCGACCGCGAGCAGCCGCAGGCGGCCGGTCTCGAGGCCTGGCCGCGCGGTCGCGGCGCTGTTCATGATCAGCTGCACGTCGCCGTTCGACGCCGCGGCGATGAGCTGCCCGGCGTCGCGGAAGGGCACGTGCGTGAGCTCGATGCCCGCGGCGTCGAGGAACGACTCCATCGTGAGCCGGGTGGTGTGCGCCACCCCGAACGAGCCGTACGAGAGCTTGCCCGGGTTCGCCTTCGCGTAGGCGATCAGCTCCCCGACCGACTGGAACGGCGAGTTGGCGGGCACGATCAGGAAGAAGGTCGCGCGAAACACGAGCACGACAGGCTCGAAGTCCTTGGTCGGGTCGTACGGCAGCTTGCGGAACGCGTGCCGGTTGATGGCGAGGTCGCCGCCGTCGGCGAGGATCAGCTCGTAGCCGTCGGCGGGCGCGCGCTTGACCGCCTCCATCGCGATGACGCCGCTGCCGCCGGGGCGGTTCTCCACGATGACCGCCCGGTCCCAGTCCTTGCTAAGACGGTCGGCGATCAGGCGCGCGATCGCGTCCGGGCCGGATCCCGCCGGCAGCCCAAGCGTGATTTTGACCGGCTTCGAGGGAAACGACTGCGCGAGCGCGAGCGCCGGCAGCGCGAACGCGAGCGCGGCGAGCAGACGGCGGGTGCGGGGCGGCATCGCGGATCCTCGGTGGGCGGCGGCAGCATGGATTCTCGCCACGCGGCGAGCGTTTCCGCCAGAGCGCTTTTCGCACTAGCAGCTATAGCGGGACGCAATGACGCGCGGCGGCTGCGGGCGTTGCCTTCCCGCTGCGGCCGACTCAAACTCGCAGCGCCATGGACCTGAGGCAGCTCGATTACTTCGTGCATGTCGCCGAGCTCGGCAGCTTCACTCGCGCCGCGTCGCTGCTCGGGGTCGCGCAGCCGACGCTGAGCCAGCAGGTGCGCCTGCTCGAGGTGGAGCTGCGGCAGAGCCTGCTCTATCGCACCGGCCGCGGCGTCACGCCGACCGACCCGGGCAAACGCCTGCTCGCGCACGCGCGCGGCATCCTCGACCAGGTGAGCCGTGCGCGCGAGGAGCTAGAGGAGGTGAAGGGCGCTCCCGTAGGCCACGTCGTGATCGGGCTGCCGCCGACCGTCGGCCGGGTGCTCACGACCGCGCTCGTCCAGGCGTTCGCGGCGCGCTTTCCGCGCGCGACCCTGGGCGTGGTCGAGGGGCTCACGGTGTACCTGCTGGAGTGGTTGGCGATCGGGCGGGTGGACGTGAGCGTCCTCTACAGCCCGGTGCCCTCGCCGCTCGTCGAGACCGTGCCGGTGATGGAGGCTCCGCTCTACCTCATCGGTCCGGCGCCGGCGCGCGGAAGGCGGCGCACGGCGCGCCCCCTTCCGCTGTCGGAGCTGCCGCAATACCCGCTCGTCGTGCCCGCCCGCCCGCACGCGATCCGCATGCACGTCGAGACGCGGCTCGCGAACCTGGGGTTGAAACTGAATGTCGCGTGGGAGGTCGACGGCATCGCTGCGATCCTCGACCTCGTGCGCGCGGGCCACGGCCGCGCCGTGCTGCCGATCCACGCGCTCGCCGGCCGCGAGGGCCTCGAGGCGCGGCCGATCGTCAGGCCGCGGCTCGCCGCCGCGCTCGCGCTCGGTATCTCGGCGCAGCGCCCGCTCACGCCGCTCGCGCGCGCGACGATGGCGCTCGTGCGCGAGCTCGCGCCGCCGGCGCTCGGCCCGCGCTATAGCAAAACTCGATAGCGGCTAGTCGCGCCGCGCGCTGGCCGGGGCGGCCCATCCGGCGCACACTCGCCGCCATGGCGTCGACCCGCCAGCTCGACCGCTCGCGCCCGATTCCCGGCACCGACATCTTCGACGGCCGGCAGTCGCGGCTCGGCTACCGGATCAACAAGTTCTGCTTCGGGCTCGCTCGCGCCGAGAACCGCGCGGCATTCAAGTCGGACGAGGCCGCCTATCTCGCGCGCTCGGCGCTGACCGAAGAGGAAAAGGCGATGGTGCGCGCGCGCGACTTCCGCGCGCTCGGCGCGGCCGGCGGCAATACCTACTACCTGATCAAGCTCGGCGCTTGCACCGGGCACGGGCTCTACCACATCGGCGCGCAGATGCGCGGTGAGACCTACGCGGCGTTCCTCGCGACCCGCAGGGTCCGGGGCGCGACCTGACGGATGGCGCGGATCGTCGCCGGCATCGGCACCTCGCACGTGCCCTCGATCGGGCGCGCGTACGACCAGGGCCGGCAGTCCGACCCGGCGTGGCAGCCGCTCTTCGACGGCTACGTCCCGGTGCGGGAATGGCTCGAGCGGGTGAAGCCCGACGTCGCGATCGTCGTCTACAACGACCACGGCTCGGATTTCTTCCTCGACAAGTGCCCGACGATCGCGGTCGGGGCGGCGGATTCGTACGAGATCGGCGACGAGGGCTTCGGCGCGCGCAAGCTCCCGCCAGTGCGCGGCGACGCCGACTTTTCCTGGCACCTGTGCGAGTCGCTCGTGTATGACGAGTTCGATCTCACCGTCTGCCAGGAGCTGAGAGTCGAGCACGGATTCCTTGTGCCGATGAATCTCTGCCTGCCGGAAGCGGGCGGCCGCTGGCCGGTGGCGGTGGTCCCGATCCAGATGAACGTCATCCAGCACCCGCTGCCCACCGCGCGGCGCTGCTATCGCCTGGGTCAGGCGATCCGCCGGGCGGTCGAGGCCTACGAGCCGGATCTCCGCGTGGCGATCCTGGGCACCGGCGGCATGTCGCACCAACTCCACGGCACGCGCTTCGGCCATCTCGACGAAGCGTTCGACCACGGTTGGCTCGAGCGCATCGAGCACGATCCGGAGGGCCTTGCCCGCCTCACCCACCAGGAGATCATGGAGCGGGCGGGCGCCGAGGCGGTCGAGCTAATCATGTGGCTCGTAATGCGCGGGGCCATGTCGGCGCGGGTGCGCCGAATCCACCGCAGCTACTACGCGCCGATGACGACCGGGATGGGGCTCGTCGCATTCGAGGATCCGGAGTAAGCGGCACGCCTGCACTTGCACATGCTGTTCCTCGACGGGGTGTACGTCGAGGACCCCGACGGTGCGCTCGCGTTCCGCTGGGTCAAGGCGCCCACGGGCGACGAGCTCAGCGTGCTCGCAGGCCGCATCGCCAGCCGCGTGGGCCGGTTTCTCGAACGCCAAGGGCTGCTCGAACGCGATGCCGAGCGCGCGAGCCTCGAGGACGTCGAACGCGCCCACATCGAGCGCGTGCTCGATCGGACGCGCTGGGTGATTGAGGGGAAGCAGGGTGCCGCCGCGCTGCTCGGGCTCAACCCGAGCACGCTCCGCGGCCGCATGCGCAAGCTGGGTATAGGAATTTCAAACGCTATCGAGCAGGTCTTGTGCGACCAATCAGGTCGATCTTATGGTCGTGCCTGCGCCACCGGGTCGGCATTGATGCCAGCCAGCCCGACGCTCCGGCGGGCCTACCAGCTAGTCCGGCAGCGCCCGGGCGGCCGTGGCTTGCGTAGATCTGCTGTGCAGCGTCGGCGGTCAGGTGGTCGATGAGCGCCGTGCCCCATGCGCCGCGGCCGACGAGCGCGGCGTGCACCCGGCTCGTCAGGTTGTCGGAGTCGCCGCCCGGCGCCAGCGCGACGACGTCGAACCGGCCGGGGAAGATCCGTATGGAGCGGAGCGCGAGATGGTGAAACACTATCGCGCAGTCGGCGCGCGCGTCGGCAAAGGTTGGAACCGGGCTGCGAGAACCGCGCCCGTGGCGCCGCGGTTGCACCCTCATACGGCCACTCCAGCGCAGTCATCGGTTGTCCTATCCCCTCGTTCGCGGCCCGCGGCGGGCGCGCGCCGCCGGCATCGGCTGCGCCGCCGCCAGCACGTCGGCGAACGCCTGCTTCAGAAGCTCGCGGATCCACCGGATCGCAGCGTCGCCGCTCGACCTTCGGCTCCAGATCAGGCGGTGCGGCATCCGCTCGATCGGTACCGGTACCGGCAGCGCGCGCAGATCGAAACGCCTCAGCGAATCCTGCATCGCGAGCGTCGGTAGCGTCGCGATCAGATCGGTCCGGGCGAGTAGGGGCGCGACCGTGGCGAAGCTCGGCACCCAGATCGCAACCCGCCGCTCGCGCTCGAGCGCGCCAAGCGCGGCGGCCACCGGGCTGAGCGCCCGACTGCCGGTCCGTACCGCGACGTGCGGCCACCGCACCCACGCTTTCGCGCTCCACTGCGCGAGCGCTGGATGATCGCGGCGCAGGTAGGTCGCCCACCCGAGGGTGCCCGCCTCGTCGCGGTCGAGCCCCTCGGGCAGCGGCGCCGCCGACGGACCGAGCGCCACGTCGATCTGGCCCTCCGCCACTTCGAGCGGCGTGTGGGGCCCCGGAACGACCCACTCGAGTCCCGCCTGCGGCGCCTCGCGTCGGAACCGCTCGGCCAGCCGCGGGAACAGCCCCGTCGCGAAGTCGGGAACGGCGAGCCGGAACACGCGCGTGCTGGCGCCCGGATCGAACGCGCGCGGCGGAACCAGCACCCGCTCGATCGTGCGCAGGATCGGCCGCACTTCCTCGGCCAACCGTTCGGCGAAGGGACTCGCCTCGAGGCGGCCGCCGACCTTCACGAGCAGGGGGTCGCCGAGCTGCTCGCGGAGGCGCGCCAGCGCATGGCTGACCGCAGATTGCGTGCGCCCGAGCCGCTCTGCCGCCCGCGTCACGCTGCGTTCGGCCATCAGGACCTGGAACATGACCAGGAGATTCAAATCGACCCGGCGCAGATCGATCTCGTTCATGATCAATGAAGGTAATTCGCTTGACGGAAAATGAATCTATCGCATTAATGGCGCCGCTGCACCTTTTGTCCTCGAACAGGAGATTCGCATGCGCCAGATCCTTCGTGCCGTCCTATGCACTGCCGTTCTTGTCGCCGGCACCGTCGCGGCCCCGACGATCGCTGCCCAGACCCTCACCCCCGAGCAGGCGCGCGCCGTGATCGCGCTTTTCTACGACGCGCTCAACGCCGCGCCCGGGAAGGACGCCGGCGCGCTGGTTGCGGGCGCGACCGCGCCCGATTTCGTCTCCTGCGGCGGCAACGAGGTGTGCTCGCCCCGCGAGAAGGTCATGGGCGCGATCGCCGGCTTGACCAAGGCGATTCCCGACCTGAAGTGGGAGATCAAGGAAGTGCTCGTATCGGGCAACCGCGTGGTGGTACGCGGCGAGGCGACCGGCACGCCCGTCGGTGCGTTCATGGGCGTGCCCCATGGCGGGAGAAGCTTCCGCATCATGTCGATCGACATCCACACGGTGCGCGACGGCAAGATCGTGCGCGCCTACCACCTGGAGGACTGGATGGGCGCCTCGCGGCAGCTCTCTGGCGGCTGAATCGGGAAGGTCCGGGCACTGCCACCGCGACGCGAAGCGCACCACCCCGTATCACGCGCGGCCGCCCGGGGCCGGTGTGCAGAAACGTCCACTTCATCGCGATCAGTTGCCGATGCCAGCGCAGCAGCGTGTCGGGCGAGACGATCGGATCGAACTCTAAGAGCTTCTTGCGGCCAACCGCCTTCGCATGCCGAGCAAGGAGCCGGCGTTTAGCGTCGGTGTAGATAAGTCGCCGACAACCGAGGCGCACCTTGAGCAGCCGGTTCTCGGCTTTGAGGTATTCGATGAACGCTTCCTGCTGTCGAGAAAGCCACGCAGCGAGCACAACACTCAAAAACTGCATCAGCGATGGTGCTTGACCCACGCTGGCAGCCCAAATCAGGTCGCCGCATGATGCTTACTTGACCTCGACCGAGTATTTGGACCACACGCGCCCGACGACCAAGGCGCACAACTACCTGATCTGGCGGAGAGGGAGGGATTCGAACCCCCGGTACGGATAACCGTACAACAGATTTCGAGTTCGGGCGGATGGTGAATGGATTGAGACAGTTAGAGGAGCGCGCTTCTCCAATACGTCGTCGGTTTTCGCCCGGCGACGCCTGGCGTGGCGTCGAATTAGAGAAGGGGTCCATCGGTCAGCGATTCGCGGGCCGCCGACGCCCGCACAGGAATCGTAGATCCGGGTTTCTAGCGATCGGTCGGGACAACTGTCTTGGGCGCCTGACTACACTCGCGCGTCGTGCCGCTCCAGCGCGTGACTCCAGCCGAGCAGCCTTTCATCGGCGGTCATCAGCGCCGCGCCCTGCGCGAGCGCGGTCGCGATGATGAGCCGATCCACCGGGTCGTCCGGCAGACCGCCGAGCTCGACCGACCGGACGGCTGTGGAGCCGTCGACCGGCAGTTCCAGCAGCCCAGCCGCGAGGAGCCGCTCGCGCCATTCGCTCGCGCCGACCGGGAGGCGGATCCGGCCCCGCGATTGGAGCAGCGCAATCTCCCAGAACGTCATCGCGCACACTGCGACTCTACCGGCGACCCATAGCCGGTTGATGAGCGCCTTCGCCTTGCGGCCAAGCTTGCGCTCGTCGTTGTCGGCCCACGCGAGGACGTGCGTGTCGAGGACGATCACTTCAAGGCCTTCCAGAGCCCGATGCCGATCGGCGAGACGATATCGCCGAGGATCTTCGTCTGGCCCTTGTGCAGGCCGATGAGCGACTTGGCGCGCGGCGGGCGGTGCGGCCGCAGCTCCGCCACCGGTCTGCCGTTCTTGGTGACCACGATCGTTCGACCCGTGCGCGCGACCTCGTCCATCAGGGCAAGGCACTTCGCCTTGAACTCGGATGCCTGTATGGTTTCCACGAGAACCTTCCGTATGACCGGAATTATGCCCATGGTCATAATAATGGTCAATAGGCCATCCGGAAGCTGCGGCACGAGCGTGCTCTGCTGCCCCCCGAACCCCCGGCTCTAAGGCCGTGTTCCGGTCGTCCACTCGAGCTGGCTGACCCGCTTGGCGATTACCGACGGGACGACATTCCGCTCGCGCGCCGCCTGCGAAAAGCTTCCGGTTCGCGGCTAGTCAGCCGATCGACGCGTCGGGTGACGTTGACCGAGCCAGGACAGAGGTTCCTCGCGAGCGCGCGCGCGCTCGTCGCGGATTTCGACGCGATCGTGGGCGGCATGAAACGGTCGCAGGAATCGATCGACGGGCACTTGCGGATCAAGGCCCCGACGTCGCTGACCGTCTTCCACCTGGGCAGGATTCTGAGCGAGTTCCAGACTGCGCACGACCGCGTGACGATGGACGTCGTCCTGATCGATCGATCGGTGAATCCGCTCGAGGAAGGCTTCGACGTCGCGCTCGGAGCGATGCCGGCAAGCTACGACGCCGTCCTGGACGAGCCGCTCTGCCCGCTCAACCAGCAGGTGTGCGCGTCGCCGACCTATCGCGAGCGACGCGGCGTACCCAAACATCCCAGCGACCTGGCCGAACACGATTGCCTCGTGTTTCGACCGACCGGAACGACCTGGATGTTTCGGTCGCCGAAGGGCTGGATCACCGTCGACGTGCCGATGAAGCTCGTCGCCAATGACATGTCGATGCTGCTGGCCGCGGCATCCGCAGGAAACGGCGTCGCGATCCTCTCGAATTACGTCACGAGGGACGCACTTCGCTCGGGGGAACTGGTGCCGCTGCTCTCGGACTTCCCGCTGCCGGAGGTGTGGCTCAAGGCGCTGGTGCCCAAGCGCAAAGTCGGAACGAAGCGAATCGACGCGCTGCTCGAGTGCTTAAGGGCGCGCCTGAGCCCGGTGCCGCCCTGGGAGATCGAGTGAGGCGACGAAGCCCGCAGTAACGGGCTTCTCTTGTTTCTGGCGGAGAGGGAGGGATTCGAACCCCCGGTACGGTAAACCGTACAACAGATTTCGAGTCTGCCGCATTCGACCACTCTGCCACCTCTCCGGGGCGGCGGATTCTATCAGGCGGCGCGGATCGCCTCCAGGCCGCCCATGTACTCCCGCAGCGCCGCCGGCACCGCGATGCTCCCGTCGGCGTTCTGGTAGTTCTCCATCACCGCGATGAGGGTGCGCCCGACGGCCAGTCCCGAGCCGTTCAGCGTGTGCACCGGCTCGGGTTTGCCTTTCTCGTTGCGGAAGCGCGCCTGCATGCGGCGCGCCTGGAACGCCTCGAAGTTCGAGCACGAGGAAATCTCGCGATACGCATGCTGCCCGGGCAGCCACACCTCGATGTCGTAGGTCTTGGCCGAGGCGAATCCCATGTCCCCGGTGCACAGCGTCACCACGCGGTACGGCAGGTCGAGCCGCTTCAGGATCTTCTCGGCGTGCCCGGTCAGCGCCTCGAGCGCCTCGTAGGATTGCGACGGATGGACGATCTGCACCAGCTCGACCTTGTCGAACTGGTGCTGGCGGATCATGCCGCGCGTGTCCTTGCCCGAGGCGCCGGCCTCGCTGCGGAAGCACGGCGTGTGGCACACGTACTTCAGCGGCAGGCGCTCGAGCTCGACGATCTCGTCGCGCACGATGTTGGTGACCGGCACTTCCGCCGTGGGGATCAGGTAGAACGTCTCGTCGCCGCGCGGCACCGCGAAGAGGTCGTCCTCGAACTTCGGCAGCTGCCCGGTGCCGAACAGGCTGTCCTTGTTGACCAGGTACGGCGCGTAGACCTCGACGTAGCCGTGCTCGCGCGTGTGCACGTCGAGCATGAACTGGGTCAGCGCGCGATGGAGCCGGGCGATCCCGCCGGTCAGCAGCGCGAACCGCGCGCCGGCGATCTTCGTCGCGCGCTCGAAGTCGATCCCCTTGAGCGTGGTGCCGAGGTCCGCGTGGTCCCGCGGCGCGAAGCCGAACGTCCGCGGGGCGCCGACGCGGCGAGCCTCGACGTTGTCCTCGGGCGACCGCCCGACGGGCACGGAGGCATGCGGGAGGTTCGGCACCACCGCGAGCAGCGCGTGGAGCTTCGCCTGGACCGCGTCCAGCTCCGCCGGCAGCCCCGCCAGCTCGGCGTTCGCCGCCGCCGCCTCGGCCATGAGCGCGGCGGTGTCCTCGCCCTTCCCCTTCGCCTGCCCGATCTGCTTCGCCAGCGCATTGCGCTTGGCCTGCAGCTCCTGGGTCCGGTTCTGGACCCGCTTGCGCTCGTCCTCGAGCGCGCGGAACGCCGCCGCGTCGAGCGCGAACGGCCGGTCGGCGAGGCGCTTCGCCACACCGTCGAGATCGGTTCTAAGCAAATGCAGATCGAGCATAAGCGTCGGGCGTTCGCGACAGCGTCATGCGGCGGCGCCACACGATGACATCAGCATCGGTTTTTTCTTGCCTAATGCGCGGGCCGGGTCTATAAAACGACGGTTCCCCGCGCACGTCCGGCTGAAAGACACCCCGCCATGCTTTCTCTGGTCGACTGCTTCGCCTTCAGCGAGCTCACCGACGAGGAGGTCCAGGTCATCGCCGAGCACGAGCACATCCCCGCAATCGTCGCCGCCGAGCTGGGCAGCGAGCTCGTCCACTCCGACGACGGCGTCGCGATGATCAAGGCCTATATGCTCGACTGCGTCGAGCACGCGCGCCGCGGCGGTCACTTCGAGCGCGCCGACGCGCTCTACGCCGTCTATCGCCGCTTCGACGCGACGCACCCGACGCCCGCGGCGCATTAGTCCTTCCCGCGCCGCGGGCGCCCGTCGGGCCGCTCGAGGTCGTCCAGCCGGCGGAGCTCCGCCAGCCGCTCGGCGATGCGCGCCTCGAGCCCGCGATCGGTCGGGCGGTACCAGCTCACCTCGGGCATTCCTTCCGGAAAGTAGTTCTCGCCGGCCGCGTAGCCTTGCGCTTCGTCGTGCGCGTACCGGTAGTCGCGACCGTAGGCGAGCCCCTTCATGAGCCGCGTCGGCGCATTGCGCAGGTGGAGCGGCACCGGCCGCGACCCGTCCCCGGCGACGAACGAGCGCGCCGAATTATAGGCGACGTACACCGCGTTCGACTTCGCCGCGCAGGCGAGGTAGATCGCGGCCTGCGCGAGCGCGAGCTCGCCTTCCGGCGTGCCGAGGCGCTCGTAGGTCGCGGCCGCCTCGAGCGCGAGCGTCAGCGCGCGCGGATCGGCGAGTCCGACATCTTCGGTGGCCATCCGGATGAGCCGCCGCGCGAGGTAGAGCGGGTCGGCGCCGCCGTCGAGCATCCGCACGAGCCAGTAAAGCGCGGCGTCGGGGTCGGACCCGCGGACCGCTTTGTGGAGCGCCGAGATCTGGTCGTAGAACGCCTCGCCGCCCTTGTCGAATCGGCGGAGGCTCCGGGCGACGGCGTTCTCGACGAACGCACCGTCGACCGCGGCTGCGCCGGCGCTCGCCGCCGCGGTCTGGAGGATCTCGAGCAGGTTGAGCAGCCGCCGCGCGTCGCCGTCGGCGAAGCCGATGATCCGCTCGCGCGCCGCGGCATCGAAGCCGAGCCCGGGGAGCGCGCGTGCGCGCGCCCGGTCGAACAGCGTGCCGAGCTCCTCCGCGCTCAACGGCTGCAGCACGTACACCGCCGCGCGCGAAAGCAGCGCCGAGTTCACCTCGAACGACGGGTTCTCGGTCGTCGCGCCGACGAAGGTGAGCAGGCCCTGCTCCACGAACGGCAGGAACGCGTCCTGCTGCGCCTTGTTGAAGCGGTGCACCTCGTCCACGAACAGGATCGTCGCGCGAGCGCCGCGCGCGAGCGCGTCGCGCGCCTGCTGGACCGCCTCGCGGATCTCCTTCACGCCGGAGAACACCGCCGAGAGCGCGAGGAATTCGGCGTCGAACGCCGCCGCCATCAGCCGGGCGAGGGTGGTCTTGCCGGAGCCGGGCGGGCCCCAGAGGATCATCGAGTGCGGCTTGCCGGAATCGAAGGCGAGCCGCAGCGGCTTGCCGGGGCCGAGCAGGTGCGCCTGCCCGGCGACCTCGTCGAGGGCGCGCGGGCGGAGCGCCTCGGCGAGCGGCGCGGCCGGCTGCGGCCCGGCGAAGAGGTCGCTCATCGCGCTGAATCGACGCTCATCGGGCGAGCCTCCGGCTCGCCCTTCACCGGTCGCCGAGGACGTCGGCGCCCGCGGGCGGCGTGAAGCGGAAGAGCGCGGGATCGACGCGCGGGTTGCGCTGGAGGCCCGCGAACCGGAGCTCGGTCGTCTGGCCGAAGGCGTCGAGGAGCTCCATCCGTTCGATGCCCGAGAAGCCGAAGCCCATGCGGATCCGCTCGAAGCCCGAGTCCTTCTCGCGCGGGACCGCCTCGATCCACTCGAGCCCGCCGCGCGTGCCCTCGTCCCTGAGCTCGAACGCCCTGAGCGCGTCGTTCGCGCCGGCGAGGAGCGCCGCCGGCGTCGAGCCGAGCGCCTGGCCGATCTTGCGCACCGTGACCTGGTTCAGGTCCTCGTCGTAGACCCACACCCGCGCGCCGTCGCCGACGATGATCTGCGGGTAGGGCTTGGCATAGGTCCAGCGGAACCGGCCCGGCCGGGCGAACGCGAGCGTGCCGCGCGACTCCTGGACGAGCTTGCGGTCGCGGCTGAAGACGCGCTGCTCGAACTCGCCGGTCGCGGTCACCGTCGAGCTCATGAACTGGTTGAGCCGGTCGATGCCCGAGGCCTGCACCGGCGCGACGCCGAGGACCAGGCAGCAATGAAACGCGAAGCTCGCGCAGCGCGCGAAAACCCTCATGCCGACTTCTCCGCGCTCTCCGCGCTCTCCACGCCTCGGCGTCGAGGCTCTTCGCCTACTGCGCCCGGCCCGGCACCAGCACCTCGCGGTTGCCGTTCGTCTGCATCGTCGACACGAGCCCGGCCTGCTCCATCTGCTCGAGCAGGCGCGCCGCGCGGTTGTAGCCGATGCGCAGGTGCCGCTGCACGAGCGAGATCGACGGCCGGCGCGTGCGCATCACGATCTCCACCGCCTGATCGTAGAGGGCATCCGACTCGCCGCCGCCGCCCTCGCCGCCGGGGGTGTCGCCGGTACCGCCGTCCTCGGCGGTATCGAGCAGGCCCTCGACGTAATCCGGCTCGCCCTGCGACTTGAGGTACTCGACCACCTTGTGCACCTCGTGGTCGGCGACGAACGCCCCGTGCACGCGCTGCGGAAACCCGGTTCCCGGCGGCAGGTAGAGCATGTCGCCCTGCCCGAGCAGCGCCTCGGCACCCATCTGGTCGAGGATCGTCCGCGAATCGACCTTCGACGACACCTGGAACGCGATCCGGGTCGGGATGTTCGCCTTGATCAGGCCGGTGATGACGTCCACCGACGGTCGCTGCGTGGCCACGAGCAGGTGGATCCCCGCGGCGCGCGCCTTCTGCGCGAGCCGCGCGATCAGCTCCTCGACCTTCTTGCCCACCACCATCATCAGGTCGGCGAGCTCGTCGATGATCACGACGATGTGCGGCAGCCGCTGCAACGGCACCGACTCGCCGGTCGCGACGGTGTCGGGATCCTGGAGCTGCTCGCCCCGCTTCTCGGCCTCGGCGAGCTTGCCGTTGTAGCCGGAGAGGTTGCGCACCCCGAGCCACGACATCAGCTTGTAGCGCCGCTCCATCTCGCCGATGCACCACATCAGCGCGGCCCCGGCCTGCTTCATGTCGGTGACCACCGGCGCGAGGAGGTGCGGGATGTCCTGATAGACCGACAGCTCCAGCATCTTCGGATCGATCATCACCACCCGCACGTCGCGCGGCTCGGCCTTGTAGAGGAGCGACAGGATCATCGCGTTCAGCGCGACCGATTTCCCGGACCCGGTCGTGCCGGCGACCAGCAGGTGCGGCATCCGCGCGAGGTCGGCGACCACCGGGTGCCCGCCGATGTCCTTGCCGAGCGCGAGCGTGAGCGGCGAATGCAGGTCGTGATAGGCCTTCGAGCCGAGGATCTCGGTGAGGCGCACCGTCTGGCGCCGCGGGTTCGGGATCTCGAGCCCCATGTACGACTTGCCGGGGATCGTCTCGACCACGCGGATCGACACGACCGAGAGCGCGCGCGCGAGGTCTTTCACCAGGTTCACCACCTGGCTGCCCTTCACTCCCACCGCGGGCTCGATCTCGTAGCGGGTGATCACCGGGCCGGGATACGCGGCGAGCACCTTCACCTCGACGCCGAAGTCCTTGAGCTTCTTCTCGATCAGGCGCGAGGTGAACTCGAGCGTCTCCCCGCTCACCAGCTCCTGGCCGCGCGGCGGTTCGTCGAGCAGCGCGAGCGGCGGGAGCGGCGTGTCGGGCAGGTCCTGGAAGAGCGGCGCCTGCTTCTCCTTGATGACGCGCTCCGATCTCGGAATTCCCGTTACCTGCGGCTCGATCCGGATCGGCGCGTGGTCCTCCGTCCGCTTCTTCTCCGCCTCGACGACGATCTCGCGTTCGACCGCGGCGATCTCGCCGAGCTTGCGGTCGGCGCGACGCTGCCACAGCTCGAGCGTCCGGAGCCACGCGGTCTCGAGCCCGCGGCCGATCGCTTCCATCGATTCGACCCACGAGACGCCGGTGAAGAGCGAGAGCCCGATCGCGCCCATGGCGAGCAGCAGCAAGGTCGCGCCGGTGAACCCGAACGTCGCGTGGAACACCTCGCCGATGACCGCGCCGAACAGCCCTCCCGGCGCGAGCGGCAGCGCGGCCTGGATCGAGTGGAAGCGGAGCGTCTCGAGCCCGCAGGCGGCCACGAGCAGCATCGAGAACCCGGCGAGCGCGATGATGAACGGCCGCTTGTCCGAGATCGACGAGCCGTCGAGGCGCCGGTAGCCCCAGATCACCGCATAGACGAGCAGCACGACCCACAACCACGCCGACACGCCGAAGAGGTACAGCAGGAGGTCGGCCAGCCAGGCACCCGCCTGACCGCCGGCATTGTGGATGCGCTCGACGGCTGCGCTGTGCGACCAGCCCGGATCGGCGCGGCGGTAGGTCCCGAGGATGAGGGCGAGGTAAGCGGCGACGGCGACGAGCGCGAGCCACTTCGCCTCGCGCAGGCGCGCCGCGATCTTGCCCGGCAGGGGTTGGGCGGCGGTGCCCGCTTTCATGCCCGGGAAACGGCGGCGGCTCGGGCGGCGACGGCCGCCCGGGAAACGGCCGCGCCCGGCGGTACCGGGCGCAGGAGTGACGGGGACCGGGACGGCGCCGGCGCGAGCCCCGGCGCCGCGGCGCGCGCGCGCCGCGATTCGCGCCGCACTAAGCGCGGGCCTCCGACATCAGCATCGCCTCGCGCAGGAAGATCGAGCCGGCCTTGACCTCGATGTAGCCGCTCGTCTGCAGGTCCTTCATCACGCGGCTCACCATCTCGCGCGAGGCGCCGATCATCTTGGCGATGTCCTGCTTCGGCAGCTTCTTGGTGACCACGCGCTGGCCGTCGACCAGCTCGGCCATCTCCATCAGCAGGCGGGCGACCCGGCCGTACACGTCCATCAGGGCGAGGCTCCCGATCTTCTTGTCGGCCTCGCGGAGCCGCTTGACGAGCCCCTTCAGGACCGCGGTGCAGATGTCGAAGTTTTCCTGCAGGCATTTCTTGAAGTCGAGCTTGTTGATCGTCAGCAGCTCGCACGGCTCGATCGCGATCACCGTCGCCGAGCGCGGCGATTCGTCGATCAGGCCCATCTCGCCGAAGAACTCGCCCTGGTTGAGGATGGCGAGGATCACCTCGCGGCCCTCGTCGTCGCTCATCATCACCTTGAGCCGGCCGGAGATGACGATGTAGAGGGCATCGGTCGGGTCGCCGGCGGCGATGATCGTCGAGTTGCGGGGGTGGGACTTGCGGCCGACCACCCGGGTCAAGAGCTGCAGTTGACTTTCCGGCAAGGCCGCGAAAAGCGGCACATTGCGCAGGAGCAGGGTTGAAACACTCGCTGGGCCCGCCATACGTTTTTCTCCCCTCACTGGGTCACTCCTACCCGGCTCAATGTTAACAGATTGAGCCACTTATGCCGCCCTCGGCGCCGCCATCGGGCGCCCGGGCCGCAATTCGATCGAGCGCGTCCGACGCGCTTGTTCCCGCGCGCGAGAAGTCGCAAGCGAGATGCGGGCCAGTCGCGCTTCGCCGTCCGTCACCGGGACTCATCGGAACGCCCCAACGCGGAACGCCCCCAACGAGTCCGAGCGCGGCCCGCCCGCCCCGGTTCAAGCGCGCGCTCTGCACGACGATGACGCCGTAGTCGAAACGCAGACTCGCCTTCCCTCTCGATCGGCCGCCGATTCGTGCGCAGGCCCGATCGGTGCGATCCCTAAGACGCTTTGCGCCAGACACTGCGGCCCATCGGCGCGCGAGATCGGCCTCTCGGTCGGCCCGCTTGGGTGCGCGAGCGCAACGTCGATCGATCCCAGCGCGATGGCGCGTCGAACTCCGGCTTTTCGCGCGCCTGGCAAGTCCAGATCCTAGTCGCGTCAAGGGCAGCAGTATAGCGGCCGATACAAGGAGAAACAATAGGTTATCGCTAACTTTTCAGGTAGTTTTGCAGGCAAAGCGGCCGTAATCGAGGATCGCGCAGCTATAATCGGTGCGCACCCCCGTCCCCTGCTTCGAGATGCCCGCGAAACCGACCAAGCACTGCCGCCTGCTCATCCTCGGCTCGGGTCCGGCGGGCTACACCGCGGCCGTGTACGCCGCCCGCGCCAACCTGAAGCCGGTGCTCGTCACCGGCCTCGCGCCGGGCGGCCAGCTCATGACGACGACCGACGTCGACAACTGGCCGGCGGACGCGGACGGCGTGCAGGGGCCGGCGCTGATGGAGCGCTTCCAGAAGCACGCCGAGCGCTTCGAGACCGAGCTCGTCTTCGACCAGATCGAGTCGGTCGACCTGAGATCGCGTCCGCTCCGGCTGAACGGCGACAGCGCGGTCTACACCTGCGATGCGCTCGTCATCGCCACCGGCGCCTCGGCCCGCTACCTCGGGCTCGCCTCGGAGAAGGCGTACATGGGCCGCGGCGTGTCGGCCTGCGCGACCTGCGACGGCTTCTTCTATCGCGGCCAGGACGTCGCGGTGATCGGCGGCGGCAACACCGCGGTCGAGGAGGCGCTCTACCTCTCGAACATCGCGCGGCGCGTGACCGTCGTTCACCGCCGCGACCGGTTCCGCGCCGAGAAGATCCTGCAGGCGAAGCTCTTCGCGAAGCCGAACGTGACGATCCGCTGGGACAGCGTCCTCGACGAGGTGCTCGGCGACGAGAAGGGCGTGACCGGGATCCGGATCGCGCCCGCGCGCGGCGGCGGCGCGAGCGAGAAGCTGGACGTGCACGGCCTCTTCATCGCCATCGGCCACACGCCGAACACCGCGATCTTCGAAGGCCAGCTCGAGATGGCGGGCGGGTACATCGTCACGCACGGCGGCCGCGAGGGCGACGCCACGGCGACGAGCGTGCCGGGCGTGTTCGCGGCGGGTGACGTCCAGGATCACGTCTACCGGCAGGCGGTGACGAGCGCGGGCTCCGGCTGCATGGCGGCGCTCGACGCCGAGAAGTATCTCGACGACCACGGGTGATGCCGTGAGGCGCCCGCGCGACCCGGCGATCGACGAGGAGGACACCGCGCTCTTCCGCGCGGCGGTGGGCGACGCGGTGCCGCTGCGCGCCCCGTCCCGCCACCCGCGCGCGGCGCCCGCAGGACGCCCGGTGCCGGTGCAGTCGCTGCTCGACGAGCATGCGGCGCTCGCCGAGAGCCGCGCGAGCGCGCTCGATCCCGACTCGGCGCTCGAGACCGGCGAGGAGGCGGCGTACGTGCGCGACGGCCTGTCGCGCCAGGTGCTGCGCAAGCTCCGGCGCGGCCACTGGGTGGTGCAGGGCGAGCTCGATCTCCACGGCCTCACCCGCGCCGAGGCGCGCGCGGCGCTGGCCGATTTCCTCCGCGAAGCGGTGCGCCGCGCGCGGCGCTGCGTGCGCGTCGTGCACGGCAAGGGGCTCGGCTCGAAGAACCGCGAGCCGGTGCTCAAGGGGAAGGTGCGGGGGTGGTTAGCGCAGCGCGAGGAGGTGCTCGCGTTCTGCCAGGCGCCGGCGGCGCAGGGCGGCGGCGGGGCGCTGCTGGTGCTGCTGCGCGCGTGAGCGCCCGCCGGGTTCCGGCGCGGGCCGGCGCGCTAGACGGCAGCTTCGTTCGTCTCGCCGGTGCGGATCCGGACGACGTGCTCGACCGGAGTGACGAAAATCTTGCCGTCGCCGATCTTGCCGGTGCGCGCCGCCTTGACGATCGCCTCGATCGCGGGCTCGACGAGCTTCTCGACCACCACCACCTCGATCTTCACCTTCGGCAGGAAGTCGACGACGTACTCGGCGCCGCGGTAGAGCTCGGTGTGGCCCTTCTGGCGCCCGAAGCCCTTCACCTCGGTCACCGTGAGGCCCGTGACCCCGACCTCGGCGAGCGCCTCGCGCACCTCGTCGAGCTTGAACGGCTTGATCACGGCTTCGATCTTTTTCATGGCGGGCCCCCGGCGCACGAAACGCGGCCGAGTATAGCAGCGTGGGCAGCGCGCGCTCGCGGCGGTCGCGGCGGACGGGACGGGTGCGCGCGGTGCCGGGAACGCGCGCGGGGCCCGGCGTGAGCGGCGGCGAGCGCCTCGCGCTGCGCGTGGTCGACGACCTCGCGCAGGTCGGCGCCGCCGAGTGGAACGCGCTCGCCGGCGGCAATCCGTTCCTGCGCCACGAGTTCTTCAGCGCCCTCCACGAGACCGGCTGCGCCGCGCCGCGCGCGGGCTGGCTGCCGCAGTTCGTGACGCTCTGGGACGGCAGGCGACTGCGGGGCGCGGTGCCGCTCTACCTCAAGTCGCACTCCTACGGCGAGTACGTCTTCGACTGGGCGTGGGCCGACGCCTACGCGCGCCACGGCCTCGAGTACTACCCGAAGCTCCTCGCGGCAGTGCCCTTCTCCCCGGTCACCGGCGCCCGCATCCTCGCGCGGGAACCGGACGTTCGCGCGCAGCTCGTCGCCGCGGTGCTCGAGGTCGCCCGCGGCGTCTCGTCGCTGCACGTGCTCTTCCCGCCCGAGCCCGAGGCGCGCGAGCTCGAGGCGGCGGGCATGATGCTGCGCCGGGGCGTGCAGTTCCACTGGCTCAACGCCGGCTACCGCACGTTCGAGGAGTTCCTCGCGGCGCTCGCCCGCGACAAGCGGAAGAAGATCCGCCAGGAGCGCCGCCGCGTCGGCGAGGCGGGCATCACCTTCCGGCGCAAGGTCGGCGCCGAGATCACGCGCGAGGACTGGCGCTTCTTCACCCGCTGCTACACCCTCACGTACCGGGCGCACCTCGCCTCGCCGTACCTCAACCTCGCGTTCTTCGCGCGTCTCGGCGAGACCCTGCCCGAGCATCTGCTGCTCGTCCTCGCCGAGCGCGAGGGCCGCCCGGTCGCCGCCGCGCTGAACGTGTTCACGCGCGATGCGCTGTACGGCCGGTACTGGGGCGCGGTCGAGCAGGTGCCGTGCCTCCACTTCGAGACCTGCTACTACCAGGCGCTCGAGTTCTGCATCGAGCGCGGGATCGCCGCGTTCGAAGGCGGCGCGCAGGGCGAGCACAAGCTCGCGCGCGGGTTCCTGCCGGAGGCGACCTGGTCAGCGCATCGGCTCGCGCACCCGCAGTTCGCCGACGCGGTAGCGCGGTTTCTCGAGCGCGAGGCGCAGGGCGTCGAGCGCTACGCCGACGAGCTCGCCGAGCACACGCCGTTCCGGCGCGCGCCGTCTACCGATCCTGGGTAGAGGGGAGCTTGCGCGCGGGGCTCGCCGCGGCGGCCTCGCGCTCGCGGCGGTTCTGCTCCGTGCGCTGCTCGAGCGACTGCTGCGTTTCCTTGCGCATCCGCTCGCGCTCGTCGACCCGCACCGCGGACGAGGGCCGCGGCGCGCGCTCGTCGGCGATCGCCGGATGGACGACGCTCCCGTCGGGGCGCTTCACCGCGATGGGCTCCGTGCGGCCGGTCCCTGCCGCACCCGGAAACACGTTCGTCCCGTCGGGCCGCATCACCGTTCCTTCGGCCGCCCCGCTTCCCGCGGCGTTCGGGTACACGATGGTCCCGTCGGTACGCTTCACCGGCACCTGCTCGGGCAGGTTCTGCGCGAGCGCCGCGGACGCCGCGAGCAGCGGCAGCAATGCAATCGGTCCCAGCCTCGGTTTCACGTGCGCTCTCCTTTCGGTTCGATTGCGCGCGGCTCTAGAACGCCGGCTTCTTCTTCGCCTTCCGGTAGGCCGCCGCCCCGGCGACGATCTCCCGCTTCGCATCCTCGGGCCCCGCCCAGCCGAGCACCTTCACCCACTTCCCGCGCTCGAGATCCTTGTAGTGCTCGAAGAAGTGCGCGATCTGCGCGAGCGTGATCTCGGGCAGCTCGCGCGCCGACTGTACGCTCCGGTACAGCGGCGTCAACCGGTCGATCGGTACCGCGAGCACCTTGGTATCGTCCCCCGCCTCGTCCTCCATCTTCAGCATGCCGATCGGCCGGCAGCGCACGACCGCGCCGGGCACGATCGGCAGCGGGCTCACCACCAGCACGTCGACCGGGTCGCCGTCGCCCGACAGGGTGCGCGGGACGTAGCCGTAGTTGCACGGGTAGTGCATCGAGGTGGCGAGGAACCGGTCCACGAACATCGCGCCGGTCTGCTTGTCGATCTCGTACTTGATCGGCTCGGCGTTCATCGGGATCTCGATGATCACGTTGCAGTCGTCGGGGACGTCGACGCCGGCGCTCACGCGGTCGAGGTTCATGGGCGGTCGGGATTATGCGCCGCGTTTGACCGCCGCGGGAGGCGGACCGGATAATCGGACGCACACCCAGGGAGGAAACCATGCGGCTCCAGAACAAGGTCGTGATCGTGACCGGCGGCGGCTCCGGCTTCGGCGAGGGGATCGCCGCGAGGCTCGCGGAGGAAGGCGCGAAGCTGATGGTGAACGACATCCACGTGACCGGCGCCGAGCGCGTCGCCGCGGCGATCCGCAAGCGCGGCGGCACCGCGGAGTTCATCCGGGCCGACGTGGCGGTCTCGTCCGACTGGGCGGCGATGACCAAGGCCACGCTCGACGCATTCGGACGCATCGACGTGGTCGTCAACAACGCCGGCTGGACCCACCGCAACAAGCCGCTGCTGGAAGTGACCGAGGAGGAGTTCGAGCGCGTCTACGCGATCAACGTGCGCTCGATCTTCCTCGCCGCGAAGCACGTGATCCCGGTGTTCCGCAAGCAAGGCGGCGGCGCGTTCGTCAACATCGCCTCCACCGCGGGCGTGCGCCCGCGCCCCGGGCTGACCGTCTACAATTCGAGCAAGGGCGCGGTGATCACGATGAGCCGCTCGATGGCGGCGGAGCTGGGACCCGACCGGATCCGGGTGAACACGGTGAACCCGGTCTTCAGCCCGTTCACCGGGCTCTCGGCCGATTTCGCCGGCGGCAAGCTCACGCCGGAGCTGGAGGCGAAGTTCGTCTCGACGATCCCGCTCGGGCGGCCGTCGACGCCGCTCGACATCGCGAACGCGGTGCTCTACCTCGCCTCGGACGAGGCGGCGTTCATCAGCGGGGTCTGCCTCGAGGTGGACGGCGCGCGCTGCGTCTGACGCGCGCGCCTGCGCCGGATGCGCGCGCCTACGAGGGCTTGCGCACGAACCCGCCGAGGAGCGCCGCGACCTGGCGGTCGCGCTTCGGCGGCCCGGCGGACGGCTTCGCCGCCGGCGACTGGGGCGTCGCGCCGCCGGGCTCGTAGGGCCGGGTGAAGATCGGGTCGGCCGCGCGCGCCGGCTTCGGCGGTGGCGCGAAGCCGGGCGCGGGCTCGCGGCGGCCCGACTGTGCCGACCGATCGCGCTCCGGCTCGCGCCGGCCCGACTGCGCCGACCGGTCGCGCTCCGGCTCGCGCCGGCGCGACTGCGTGAGCGGATCGCGCTCCGGCTCGCGCCGGCGCTCGCGGCGCGGCGGCTCCATCAGCGGCGCTTCGGACCGGTGGCCGAACCCGGTGACCACCTCGCGCGGGATGCGGATGCGGATCGTCTTCTCGATCTCCGCCAGCCGCTCCTGCTCCTCGGGGCAGACGAGCGAGATCGCCGTGCCCGCGGTGCCCGCCCGGCCGGTGCGGCCGATGCGGTGCACGTAGTCCTCGGGCGAGTTCGGCAGCTCGAAGTTCACGACGAACGGCAGCTCCTCGATGTCGAGCCCGCGCGCCGCCACGTCGGTCGCGACCAGGATGCCGATCTTGCCGGTCTTGAAGTCCTCGAGCGCCTGCATGCGCTCGGCCTGCGAGCGGTCGCCGTGAATCGCGGTCGCGTGCACGCCCTCCCGGTTCAGCTGGTAGGCGAGCCGGTTCGCGCCGATCCGCGTGCCGACGAAGACCAGCACCTGCTTCATGCCGCGCGACTTGACGAGGTGCACGAAGAGCTCGCGCTTGCGCTCGCGCGTGACCGGGTGGACGAGGTGCGCGACGAGCTCCGCGGTAGCGTGCTTCGGTGCGACCTGCACCGCGACCGGGTCGCGCAGGAACGACTTCGCGAGGATGCGGATCTCCTCGGACAGCGTCGCCGAGAAGAGCAGATTCTGCTTGCGCGAGGTGAGCAGCGCGACGATGCGCTTCACGTCGGGGATGAACCCCATGTCGAGCATCCGGTCGGCCTCGTCGAGGACGAAGATCTCGACCTGGGAGAGGCTCAGGGTGCGCTGCTGCACGTGGTCGAGCAGGCGGCCCGGCGTCGCGACCAGGATCTCGACCCCGCGCCGCAGCGCCTCGGTCTGCGGATCCATCGGCACGCCGCCGAAGATCTGCACGCTGCGCAACGGGATGTACTTGCCGTAGACGCGGACGCTCTCCTCCACCTGGGCGGCGAGCTCGCGCGTCGGCGCGAGGATCAGCGCACGCACCGGGTGGCGCGCGGGCGAGACGCTGGTGTTGGCGTGGTGGGCGAGCCGCTGCAGGAGCGGCAGCGTGAAGCCGGCGGTCTTGCCGGTGCCGGTCTGGGCGCCGCCCATCACGTCGCGGCCCGCGAGGACGAGCGGGATCGCCTGGACCTGGATCGGGGTCGGCGTCTCGTAGCCCTGATCGGCGACGGCCTTGAGCAGCTCCGGGAGCAGGCCCAGGTCAGCGAACGTGGTCAAACAGCGGGGCTCCGGGACAACGATGGCCGGCGGCGGGACGGCCGCGGCGGGGATCCAGGGAATCGCGGGAATCGCGGGAATCGAAGGGGCGGGAAGGGAAACAGCGGCACTGCCTTCACGTGATTGCGGCGCGCCATTGTAGCAGGCGATCCCCGGGCCGATGGCGGGAATTGCCCCGGTTGGCTACATTGCGCCCCCGTGATCACGCTCCGCAAGCTCACCGTCCGCCGCGGCGCCAAGCTCCTGCTCGAGGCCGCCGACCTCGCCCTCCACCCGGGCGAGCGCGTCGGCGTGATCGGCCCGAACGGCTGCGGCAAGTCGACGCTGTTCGCGTTGCTTCGCGGCGAGCTGCACCCCGACGCGGGCGACCTCGAGCTGCCGCCGCGCTGGACAATCGCGCACGTCGCCCAGGAGACGACCGCGCTCGACCGCCCGGCGATCGAGTTCGCGATCGACGGCGACGAGGCGCTGCGCCACGCCGAACGCGAGCTCGCCGCGGCCGAGCGCGCGGGCGACGGCGAGCGGCTCGCGCACGCGCACGAGGACTACGCGCACCGCGACGGTTACTCCGCGCGCGCCCGGGCCGCGGCGATGCTGGACGGACTCGGCTTCGCGCCGTCCGACCTCGCGCGCAGCGTTGCCGAGTTCTCCGGCGGCTGGCGCATGCGTCTCAACCTCGCGCGCGCGCTCATGTGCCCCTCCGACCTGCTGCTCCTCGACGAGCCGACCAACCACCTCGACCTCGACGCGATCGTCTGGCTCGAGGGGTGGCTGCGCGGCTACCCGGGCACGCTCGCGCTCATCTCGCACGACCGCGAGTTCCTCGACGCGGTGGTGTCGACGATCGTCAGCTTCGAGCACCGGGCCTTGCGCCGCTACACCGGCGACTACTCGGCGTTCGAGGCCGCCCGCGCCGAGCGGCTCGCGACCGAGCAGGCGCTCTACGCCCGGCAGCAGCGCGAGGTCGCGCGGCTCGAGTCTTTCATCGACCGCTTCCGCGCCAAGGCGACCAAGGCACGGCAGGCGCAGAGCCGGCTGAAGGCGCTCGCCCGGATGGAGCTGATCGCACCGGCGCACGTCGATTCGCCGTTCGACTTCCACTTCCGCGAGTTTCCCGGCAGCCCGGACCCGGTGCTCACGCTCGACGAGGCGGCGGCCGGGTACGACGGCGAGCCGGTGCTCGCGAACGTCAAGCTCGCGATCCCGGCCGGCGCGCGGATCGGACTCCTCGGGCGCAACGGCGCCGGCAAGACCACGCTCGTCAAGCTCGCGGCCGGCCTGCTCGCGCCGCTCGCCGGCGCGCGGCGCGAGGGCAAGGGCCTGCGCGTCGGCTACTTCGCGCAGCACACGCTCGAAGTGCTGCGCCCGGACGAGTCGCCGCTCCAGCACCTGCGCCGGCTCGACGGGGCCACGCGCGAGCAGGCGCTGCGCGACTTCCTCGGCAGCTTCGACTTCTCCGGCGACATGGCGCTCGCGCCGGTCGCCGACTTCTCCGGCGGCGAGCGCGCGCGCCTCGCGCTCGCGCTGGTGGTCTGGCAGCAGCCCAACCTGCTGCTCCTCGACGAGCCGACCAACCATCTCGACCTCGACATGCGCGAGGCGGTCGCGCTCGCGCTGCAGGAGTACGAGGGCGCGATGGTGCTGGTGTCGCACGACCGCCACCTGCTGCGCACCGCCACCGATACGCTGATGATCGTCGCCGACGGCGCGCTCGCGCCGTTCGACGGCGACCTCGACGACTACCGCGACTGGCTCGCCGCGCGGCGCGCAGCCGGCAGGCCGCGGGCCGAAGGCGGCGCGTCGCGCCGCGACCAGAAGCGCGCGCAAGCCGAGGCGCGCCAGGCGCGCGCCCGCGTGCGCAAGCCGCTCGAGAACCGTCTGCGCAAGCTCGAGGCCGAGATCGACCGGCTCGGGACGGCGAAATCCGCGGTGGAGGCGAAGCTCGCCTCGGCGGCGTTATATGCCGAAGGCGATCCCGACGAAGTGGCCGCGGCGCTGCGCGAGCAGGCGCGCTGCATGGAGGCGCTCGACGAAGCGGAGAGCGAGTGGCTGCGCGTGCAGGCGGAGCTCGAGGCGATCGAGTAGCGCTGCGTCACGCCGGCGAAAGCCGGCGTCCGGGGGTTCGGGGCGGGCGGCGCTCGATCCCGGCCTGCGCCGGGAGGACGATGCGTCGTCAGTTGATCGTCGGCCGGCCGCCTTCTTCCGGCGCCGGCGACGCCATGCCGGTCGGCACCTGCAGCGGAAGGTCCCAGTCGGCGCGCGCGACCGCGTTCTGGATCAGCTTGACCACGCCGTGCAGGAGGTTGTCGTCGAGCGTGATGTGCACGCCCTGCCCCACCGTCGGCAGGAGGCCGAGCACGTGGCGTCCCTGCTGGTCGCGGCGCGGCTGGATGCGGGTCACGAGGAGCGGCGCCTGGCCGAGCGGGCGCTCGCGCTGCGCCTCCTCGTAGGGCTTGGAGAAGTCGGCCTGCCGCACCGCCTTCTCGTGCTGGAAGCCGAGCAGCGCGCGCTTCGCCTCGACGTTCGACTGCAGCGCGATCTCGGGTGAGGTCTGCGCCATGTTGAGGAGGAGCGGCCACAGCCGCTTGACGCAGCGGCGCGTGAGCCACACGAGCACCTCGCTGCCGCTGTCGGTCGCAAGCCGCATCAGCAGTCGGTCGTGCTCGGCGACGAACTCGATCTTGAGCTGATGGAGACGCATGCACGCGTATCCAGTTGACCGAATGAGCGAAGTTTAACCCCGAACGCGCGGCCGGCACGTTCTTCCGGGGGTGGACGCGTGCGCTTTACCACGGTCCGGGGGCTACACTCCCGGCCGATGGAGCCCGGCCGCACCGACGAGGAGCTGATGCTCGCCTACGGCGCGGGCGATGCGGCGGCGTTCGACGCGCTCTATGCGCGCCACCGCGGGCCGGTGTTCCGCTATCTGCGCCGCCAGACCGGCAACGCGGCGCTCGCCGAGGAGCTGTTCCAGGACGTGTGGCTGAAGCTGATCGATGCGCGCGCAGGGTACGAGCCGCGCGCCAAGTTCACCACCTGGCTCTTCACGATCGCGCACAACCGTCTCATGGACCACTTCCGCTCGGCGAGCCGCGCCGCGATCGTCAGCTACGAAGACGATCCGGCCGACGATGTGCCGGCCGGCACGCCGGGCCCCGCGGAGAGCGCCGAGCGGCGCGAATCGGCGGTGCAGCTCCTCGCCGCGATCGAGGCACTGCCCGCCGCGCAGCGCGAGGCGTTCGTGCTGCAGCAGGAGGGCGAGCTGTCGGTCGAGGAGATCGCGCGCGCGACCGGCGTGAACCGGGAGACGGCGAAGAGCAGGCTGCGCTACGCGATGACGAAGCTCCGCGCGAGCCTGCGCGAACCGGAACGGACATGACCGATCCCGATCCCCGCGACCCGGGCCTCGACCGCGCGTACCGGGACGCAGCGCGCGAGGAGCCGCCGGGCGCGCTCGACGAGCGCATCCGGGCGGCCGCGCGGCGGGCGGTGTCCGCGGGCCCGCAGTCGCCGCGGTCACTGGAGGCCGCGCGCGCGCGCGACGAGCGGCGGCGGTCGTGGGCCTCGCGCTGGCGTGTCCCGCTCTCGATCGCCGCGACGGTCGTGATCGCGGTGGCGCTCACCCTGCGGATGCAGCACGAGGAGCAGGCCCCGGCGTACCGCGAGGTGCCCGAGGCGCCGCGCGCGCCCGCGGCCGTGTCGACGCCCGCGCCCGCGCCGCCGCCGGTGGCCGCACAGCCGTCCGCACCGGCGACGCCGCCGCCTGCGGCGGACTCCGCCGCGACCGCCGCCCCGCAGCGGAATTCGGCGGTGCAGGTCGAATCGCAGCGCCCCGAGCCGGCTTCCCCGCCGGCGCGCAACGAGCGCGCGGCCGAAGCCATGCAGCCCGCGCCCGCCGAATCGGCCCGGTCCGTGCCCGAACCGGCCGAATCGCGGCAGCAGACTGCAGTCCCGGCGGCGGTTCCTCCTCCACCGCCCGCCGCGGCCCCTGCGTTGCGGGCTGCGCCGAAGCCCGGGGTGCAGGCGCCGCCCGCCGCCCCGGCCGCCGAAGGGCTGAGCCGGGACCGCGCACTCGGCGATCGGCCGTCGCGCGCGATGCGCGAGGCGGGCGCCGCGGCGATCCGCACCCCGGAGGCCTGGATCGAGCACATCCGGAGCCTGCGGACGCAGGGTCGCGAAGCCGAGGCGGCGGCCGAGCTCGCCGAGCTCCGGCGCGCGTATCCGGACTTTCCGGTTCCCGCGGACCTCGCGCGCTAACCCCGACCGCCTGCGGGCGGCGTTTCACCCGGCGTGTCCAGCCCGAACGAGAGGAGCACGTCGTGCAGCGCATCGCCATCGCCCTCACCGCCGCACTCGTAGCCGGCGCCGCCCCGTCCGCCGTGGCCGGGCAGCTCCTCGACGTCGCGGTGATCGACCGCGCCACCGGCCGGAGCGCACCGGTCTACGCGCACCAGGGGCGGCTGTACGTCGCCGGCGCGCCCGGCGAGCGCTACGCCGTGCGGATCGCCAACCGCACGGGCGCGCGGATCCTCGCGGCGGTCTCGGTCGACGGCGTCAACGCGGTCACCGGCGAGACCGCCGCGCCGGACCAGACGGGCTACGTGCTCGCCGCGCAGCAGTCCTTCGACGTGGCCGGCTGGCGCAAGAGCACGACGGAGGTCGCCGCGTTCACCTTCACCCGGCTCGCCGACAGCTACGCCGCGCGCACCGGCCGCCCCGACCACGTCGGCGTGATCGGCGTTGCGGTCTTCCGCGAATGGTCACCGCCGCGGCCGGCGGTGATGCCGCACCCGCGGCCGCTCGCCCGCGCGGACGGCGCCGCGCGCGAGTCGCAGTCGGCCGGCGCCGATCCTGCGGACGCGCCCGCCGCGTCGGCCCCGGCCGAGACCGCGGGCGGGGAACGTCCGCCGCGGCGGCGGGAGCAGATCGGCACCGGCCACGGCGAGCGCGAGCGCTCGGACGTCGCGTACACGCAGTTCCGGCGCGCGACGAGCGCTCCGGCCGAGACGATCGCGATCTACTACGACACGCGCGCGAACCTCGTCGCCCGCGGGATCATCCCGGGCACGGCGCCGGTATCCGCGCCCGATCCGTTCCCCGCACGGCGGTTCGTGCCCGATCCCCGTTCGTAGACGCCGGTCGATCCGCTCACGCGCGATGCTGCGCGAGCGCCCACGCGACGTGCTCGCGCACGAGCGCCGAAGGGTCGTCCGCCCGCGCGCGCAGCGCCGCAACGACCGCCGCGGTCGTCGGCGCGTTGCCGAGCCCGACGGCGAGGTTGCGCGACCAGCGCTCGTAGCCGATGCGGTGGATCGCGCTGCCGGCGAGGCGCTCGCGGAACTCTGCCTCCGGCCAGGCGAAGAGCTCGGCGAGCGACGCCGCGTCGAGGCCGTTCCGCACCGCGAAGTCGGGCTCGGCGCTCGCCTGCGCGTAGCGGTTCCAGGGGCACGCGAGCTGGCAGTCGTCGCAGCCGTAGACGCGATTGCCCACGAGCGGGCGCAACGCCTCCGGGATGCTGCCCTTCAGCTCGATGGTGAGATACGAGATGCAGCGGCGCGCATCGAGGAGGTAAGGCGCGACGATCGCGCCGGTCGGACAGGCCTCGATGCAGCGCGTGCAGGTGCCGCAGTGGTCGGCGATCGGCGCGTCGACCGGCAGCGGCAGGTCGGTGTAGATCTCGCCGAGAAAGAAGTACGAGCCGGCCTCGCGCGCGAGCGCGAGCGTGTGCTTGCCGCGCCAGCCGAGCCCGGCGCGCACCGCCAGCTCGACCTCCATCACCGGCGCGGAGTCGGTGAAGACGCGGTAGCCGAACCGGCCGACCTCGCCCTCGATCCGGTCGGCGAGCCGCTGCAGGCGCCCGCGCAGCACCTTGTGGTAGTCGCGGCCGAGCGCGTAGCGCGACACGTAGGCCTGCGCAGGGTCGGCGAGCGTCGCCTGCGCGTCGGCACCACCGGGCGAGTAGTCCATCCGCGCGCTGATGACGCGCAGGGTGCCGGGCACGAGCGCCGCGGGCCGCGCGCGTTTCGCGCCATGGCGCGCCATATAATCGAGCTCGCCATGGAATCCGCGCGCGAGCCACTCGGCGAGCCGCGCTTCGGCCGGGCCGAGATCGGCGTCCGCGATCCCCACCGCCTGGAAGCCGAGCTCCCCGCCCCACGCCTTGATCGCCGCGGCGAGCGGCGCGAGGTCGTCCGGCGCGCGCGCCGCGGTCGTCCCGCTGCTCGTCTCGCTGCTCATCCCGTTGCTCATCGCGCGCCATGTTAGCGCCGCTGCACGTCCACCTTCCCGACGAGGCCGCGACGCGCCGCCTCGGCGGGCAGCTCGGCGCACTGCTCGCGCCGGGGATGTCGGTCCACCTGTCGGGCGACCTCGGCAGCGGCAAGACGACCCTCGCGCGCGGAGTACTCCGGGGGCGCGGATTCGAGGGCAAAGTGAAGAGTCCGACCTACACCTTGGTTGAACCTTACATGGATTCTAGGTTAACCTTGTACCATTTTGATTTATTTAGATTCCGTGACTCCGGAGAGTGGCGGGAGGCGGGACTGGCCGAGTGCTTCAGCGAACGCTCCATCTGCCTGGTCGAGTGGCCGGAAAAGGCCGCCGGCCTGCTGCCGGCGCCCGATCTGCGGATCCTGCTGGCGACGCCGCCGGCGGGCGGCCGCGCCGCGACGCTCGAAGCGGACACCGAGAGCGGCCGGACGTGCCTGACGGAGCTCGCGCGCGCGTACTCCGGGCGCTGAGCGCCCTCGCCCTGCTGCCCGGGCTGCTCCTCCCGGCGCTCGCCGGCGCCGACGAGCGCATCCGGAGCCTGCGCGTCTGGCCGTCGCAGGACTACACGCGCATCACGATCGAGACGGCGGCGGAGGTGCGCTACGAGCTCACGTCGCTCAAGGGCCCCGAGCGCCTGGTCCTCGATCTCGAGCGCGTCGATTTCCTCAGCATCGTCGACCAGTCCGCGAACAAGGTCCTCGGCGACGATCCCTACGTCGCCGCCCTCCGCGCGGGCCGCTTCAAGCCGGGCGCGGTGCGGCTCGTCGTCGACCTGAAGGGCGAGGCGAAGCCGCAGGTCTTCACCCTGAAGCCGATCGGCGAGTACGGCCACCGGCTGGTGATCGACGTCTACCCGGTGGTGCCGCCCGACCCGCTGATGGCGCTCCTGCAGAAGAAGGAGACCGCCGAGCCGCCGTCCGCGGCCGAGCCGCGCAAGCCCGCCGCCGGCGCGAAGGCGCCGCCTGCGCGCGTCCTGACCGTCGTGGTGGACGCCGGCCACGGCGGCGAGGACCCGGGCGCACGCGGCCACAGGGGGACCTACGAGAAGAACGTGACGCTCGCGATCGCGCGCCGGCTGAAGGGCCTCGTCGACGCCGAGCCCGGCATGCGCGCGGTGCTCACCCGCGACGGCGACTACTTCATCCCGCTCGCCGCGCGGGTCGACAAGGCGCGGCGGGTGAAGGCCGACCTCTTCGTCTCGATCCACGCCGACGCCTACCTGATGCCGCACGCGCGCGGCTCCTCGGTGTTCGCGCTGTCCGAGCGCGGCGCCACGAGCACCGCCGCACGCTGGCTCGCCAAGCGCGAGAACGAGGCCGACCTCGTCGGCGGGGTGAACCTCGACGTCAAGGACCGCTACCTCGCCGAGACGCTGCTCGATCTCTCGCAGACCGCGACCATCAACGACAGCCTCAAGGTCGGCCGCGCGGTGCTCGCCGAGCTGGGCGAGGTCGGGGCGCTCCACAAGGCCCACGTCGAGCAGGCCGGGTTCGCGGTGCTGAAATCGCCCGACATCCCCTCGATCCTGGTGGAGACCGCGTTCATCAGCAACCCCGAGGAGGAGAAGCGGCTCGGCGACGCGGCCTACCAGGAGCGCCTCGCGCGGGCGGTGCTCGCCGGAATCAAGAACTACTTCGCCCGGAGCGGGCCTGCCCGGACGATCGCGGCCGACGACTCGGGCGACGACGCCGCAGCGAAGGCCCGCGCGACCCGGCGCAACTGACGCGGGTAACGCGCCCTGCGCGACTCGCGCCGACGCGGCGCAGCGCTCAGGCCCGGCGCGCCCGCGCCCGCAGGTACTCGATCGCGATCGGCGCGAGCGACAGCGCGATGATCCCGAAGATCACGACCGTCAGGTTGTTGCGCACCACCGGCACATTGCCGAAGAGGTAGCCGGCACCGACGAGCGACACCACCCAGAGGATCGCGCCGCCGACGCTGAACGCGAGGAAGATCGCGTAGCGCATGCGCCCGATGCCGGCGACGAACGGCGCGAACGTGCGCACGAGCGGGACGAAGCGCGCGATCACGAGGGTCTTGCCGCCGTGGCGCTCGTAGAACGCGTGCGTGCGGTCGAGCGCGGCGCGGTTGAAGAAGCGCGAGCCCTCCCAGCGGAACACCTTCGGCCCGAGGTAGCGGCCGATCCAGTAGTTCACGTTGTCGCCGCAGAGCGCGGCGGCGATCAGGGTCGCCGCGAGGAGGCGCGGATCCATCCCCGCCGCCGCCCACAGCGTGCCGGCGACGAAGAGCAGCGAATCGCCCGGCAGGAACGGCGTCACCACGAGCCCGGTCTCGCAGAACACGATCACGAAGAGCAGGAGATAGATCCACGGTCCGTACTGCTGCAGCAGCGCGGCGAGGTGCCGGTCGAGGTGGACGAGGAAATCCCAGAAGAAGGCGACGAGCTCCATGAAGTTCCTATTGTATCGGCGGTATCGGCGGGTCCTATAATCGCCGCACGCCGCGGCGCCATCGCCATCGTGACCGAAGGAACCCTCGCCCATCACCCTGCCGTCGACCGCGTCCGCGCGGCCCTCGCCGCCGCCGGCGTGGCGACGCGCATCGTCGAGCTCGCCGCCGCCGCACGCACCGCACGCGCCGCCGCCGACCAGATCGGCTGCACGGTGGCGCAGATCGCGAACTCGCTCGTCTTCCGCTGCGTGCCGAGCGGCGCGCCGCTGCTCGTGATGGCGAGCGGCGCGAGGCGGGTCGACCTCGGGCGCGTCGGCGCGCTGATCGGCGAGACGGTCGGCAAGGCCGACGCCGGATTCGTGCGCGCGGCGACCGGGTTCGCGATCGGCGGCGTCGCGCCGGTGGCCCACGTCGCCCCCGTTCGCACGCTCGTCGACCGCACGCTCCTCGAGTACGCGGAGATCTGGGCGGCGGCCGGCCATCCGCACACGGTGTTCCGCCTCACGCCGGACGAGCTGGTGCGCATCACCGGCGGCGCGGTCGCGGACGTGGCGGAGTAGCCATGGCCGGCATCCGCCTCCTGCCCGACACGCTCGTCAGCCAGATCGCCGCCGGCGAGGTGGTCGACCGGCCGGCCTCCGTGGTGAAGGAGCTGCTCGAGAACAGCCTCGACGCCGGCGCGCGGGCGCTCGCCGTGGCGCTCGAGCAGGGCGGCGCGAAGCGGATCCGGGTGACCGACGACGGCGCCGGCGTCGCGCCGGAGGAGCTGCCGCTCGCGCTCGCGCGGCACGCCACGAGCAAGATCGCGACGCTCGCCGACCTCGAGCGCGTCGCGACGCTCGGCTTCCGCGGCGAGGCGCTCGCGAGCATCGCTGCGGTCGCGCGCGTCGCGGTCACCTCGCGCACCGGCGCCGCCGCGCACGCGTGGCGCATCGCCGCCGAGGGCGGCCCGCCGGGTGCGCCCGAACCTGCCTCGCACCCGCTCGGAACCTCGGTCGAGGTGAGCGACCTCTACTTCAACACGCCCGCGCGCCGCAAGTTCCTCAAGTCCGAGGCGACCGAGCTCGCGCATTGTGCCGACGCCTTCGACCGGGTCGCGCTCGCCCGGCCCGACGTCGCCCTCACCCTGCGCCACGGCGACCGCACGACCCGCCACTACCCGGCGGCGGCGCCGGCGGCGAGGGTCGGGGCGGTGCTCGGCGAAGAGTTCCGCCGCGCGGCGCGGGAGCTCGCGGCCGAAGTGCCGGGGCTGCGCGTGACCGGCTACCTCGGCGCGCCGGACCAGGCGCGCGGCGGCCGCGACGCGCAGTACGTCTACGTCAACGGCCGCTTCGTGCGCGACCGCCTGCTCGCGCACGCCCTGCGCGAGGCCTACGCCGACGTGCTGCACGGCGACCGTCACGCCGCGTACGCCGTGTTCGTCGACGTCGATCCCGGCGCGGTCGACGTCAACGTCCACCCGGCGAAGACCGAGGTCCGCTTCCGCGATTCGCGCGCGGTCCACCAGTTCGTGTTGCACGCCGCCGCGCGCGCGCTGGCGGGAACGGCCGGCGAGACGCCGGTGCCCGCCGCCGCCCCCGCGTTCGCGGGCGATCGGCTCGTCGCCCGGCCGCAGGCGTTCCAGCACTCGTTCGGCGTGGCGCAGCCGGTGGCCGAGTACGCCGCGATGTTCGAACGCCCGCGCGCTGCGGGCGCGACCACGCTCGCTGCAGCTCCCGTCGCCCTCGAGCAGCCGCTCGGCTTCGCCCTCGCCCAGCTGCACGGCGTATACATCCTCGCGCAGAACCGCGCCGGCCTCGTCCTCGTCGACATGCACGCGGCGCACGAGCGCATCCTGTACGAGGCGCTGAAGTCCTCGCTCGACGCCGCCGGCACCGGCACGCAGCAGCTCCTCATCCCGGTGACCTTCCACGCCGATGCCGCCGACGTCGCGGCGGCGGAGGAGCACGCCGAGGCGCTCGCCGCGCTCGGGTTCGAGCTCGCCGCGCTCTCGCCGACGGCGATCGTCGTGCGCGCGGTGCCCGGCGCGCTCGCGGACGGCGACATCCCGGCGCTCGCGCGGGCGGTGCTCGCCGACCTGCGCGAGTACGGCGCGAGCCGCGTGCTGACCGAGCGCCGCGACGCGCTCCTCGCCACGATGGCGTGCCACGGCGCGGTCCGGGCGCACCGCGCGCTCAGCGCGCCGGAGATGAACGCGCTCCTCCGCCGGATGGAGGAGACCGAGCGGTCCGGCCAGTGCAACCACGGCCGCCCGACCTGGTACCAGCTCTCGCTCGCCGACCTCGACCGGCTGTTCCTCCGCGGCCGGTGACCCCGTCCCTGCCGACGGCGGTACTGCTCCTCGGCCCGACGGCGAGCGGCAAGTCCGCCCTCGCTGCGAGGCTCGCCGAGCGCTTCCCGGTCGAAATCGTCTCGGCCGACTCGGCGCAGGTCTACCGCGGGATGGACGTCGGCACGGCGAAGCCCTCCGCCGCGGAGCGGCGCGCGCTGCCGCACCACCTGATCGACCTCATCGAGCCGACCGGGACGTACTCGGCGGCGCGCTTCCGCGCCGACGCGCTCGAGGCGATGGCCGCGATCGCCGCGCGCGGCCGCCTGCCGCTCGTCGTGGGCGGCACGATGCTCTACTTCAAGGCGTTGCGCGAGGGCCTGTCCGACCTGCCGCCGGCCGACGCCGGCGTGCGCGCCGCGATCGAGGACGAAGCGCGCCGCCGCGGCTGGCCCGCGCTGCACGCGGAGCTCGCCCGCGCGGACCCCGCGACCGCCGCACGGCTCCAGCCCGCCGATTCGCAGCGGATCCAGCGCGCGCTGGAAGTCTGGCGCACGACCGGAACGCCGATGTCGCGGCTCCTGGGCGCGCGCACCGACGCCCCGCCCTTCCGCCTGGTCGAGCTCGCGCTCGTGCCGGACGACCGGGCCGCGCTCCACCGGCGCCTCGCGGCGCGCTTCGAGCAGATGCTCGCCGGCGGCCTCGTCGAGGAGCTCGCGACGTTGCGGCAGCGCCATGCGCTGCATGCCGGCCTGCCGTCGATGCGCTGCGTCGGCTACCGGCAGGCGTGGGCGCACCTCGAAGGCGAGTACGATCGCGCGACCCTGCGCGAGCGCGGGATCTTCGCCACCCGTCAGCTCGCGAAGCGCCAGCTCACGTGGCTCCGCGCGACGAGCGGTCGCGCGACGCTCGACTGCTTCGCGCCCGATCTCGCCGCGCGCGCGGCCGGGCTCGTCGCGCGGGCGCTCGACGAGACCGCCTGAGCACGGGGCTGAACATCCGGCGCGGAGCCGCGCCGCCTACTCCCCGCGCGCGAGCCCGTCCCGGCGCGGATCGGCGGCCCCGATCCACTGCCCGCCGCCGCGGCCGATGGCGTGCACGCCGCTCGTCATCTCGTGCACGCGCACGTCGTGCCCGCGCGCCGCGAGGCCGGCGCGGAGCCGCTCCGCCGGCGTGCCGCTCTCGAGCTCGGTCGGGCCGTTGCGGCTGCCGAAGTGCGGCGCGTCGAGCGAGTCCTGCAGGCTCATCTCCCAGTCGAGCACCGCCACCAGCACCCGCGCGACGTAGTTGATGATCGCGTGGCCGCCGGGCGACCCGGCGACGAGCACGAGCCGGCCGTCCGCGTCGAACACCATCGTCGGCGACATCGAGCTGCGCGGCCGCTTGCCGCCCTCGACCCGGTTCGCGACCGGCGCGCCGTCCTCCTCCGGCCGGAACGCGAAGTCGGTGAGCTGGTTGTTGAGGAGGAACCCGCGGACGAAGCGGCGGTTGCCGAACGCGGACTCGATGCTGGAGGTGAGCGCCACGGCGTTGCCGTCCGCGTCGACGACCGAGAGGTGGGTGGTGGCGGCGAGCTCGAGCGCGCCGCCGTCGTGGAGCGCCTGTGCGCCGCGCGGGTTGCCGGCCTGCGCCCGCCGCATCGAGCGCTCCGGCGCGACCAGCGCGGCGCGTGCGGCGAGGTAGTCGGCGGCGAGCAGCCCGGCGACCGGCACGTCGACGAAGTCCGGGTCGGCGACGTAGCGGTCGCGGTCGGCGTAGGCGAGCCGGCCGGCCTCGGCGAAGAGGTGGACCGCCGCGAGCGGGTCGGCCGCGTAGTCGGTCCGCGGGAGACGCTCGAGGATGCCGAGGATCTGCAGTACCGCGATGCCGCCCGAACTCGGCGGCGGCATGCCGCAGACGCGGAAGGCGCGGAAGGCGCCGCAGACCGGCTCGCGCTCCTTCGCCCCGTAGCGCTCGAGATCGGCCACGGCGAGGTTGCCCGGCTCGACCGGATGGTTCTGCACCGCCGCCACGAGGTCGCGCGCGACCGCGCCGCGATAAAACGCCGCCGCGCCGCCCGCGGCGAGCTCGCGCAGCACCGCCGCGTACTCGGGATTGCGCAGCGTGCTGCCGATCGCCCTCGCGCTCCCGTCGGGCTGGTAGAGATAGCGCGCGGCGAACGCATCGCGGCGCAGGAACCGGTCGCCCTCGGCGAGCGCGTGCAGGCGCGGCGAGACCGGGAAGCCGCGCTCGGCGAGCTCGATCGCGGGCGCCGCGAGCTCCGCCCACGCGAGCCGCCCGTGGTTGCGGTGCGCGAGCTCGAGGACCGCGACCGTGCCCGGTGCGCCGACCGAGCGGCCCGAGAGCACCGCCTCCACGAAGCCGACCGGCCGCCCGAAGAGGCCCATGAAGCGCGCCGGCCCCGCCGCCGCCGGCGCCGTTTCCCGCCCGTCGTAGGCGCGGACCCGGCCGTCGGCAGCCGAGTAGTGCAGGACGAACCCGCCGCCGCCGAGACCGGAGGACTGCGGCTCGACGAGGCCGAGCACGAGCTGCATCGCCACCGCGGCGTCCGCGGCGCTGCCGCCGCGCTTCAGGATCTCGAAGCCGGCCGCCGCCGCGAGCGGGTGCGCGGCGACCGCCATGAACCGGCTGCCGGCCGCCGCCGGCTTCGGCGTGCGGCCCGAGCCGGGCTCCGGCGCAGGCTGCCCGAACGCGACCGCCGCGAGACCAAACAAGAGCAGCCCGAAGGCTGCCCCCGTCGCGTGCCCGCCGGTGCGCCGCGGGGTCACTTCGCCACGGTGATCTCGACGCGCCGCGCCTCGGCGTCCCTCCCGGCGCCGACGATCACGGTCTCGGGCTTCCGGAGATGGAGGCGGTCCTCGGCCACGCCGGCGGATTTCAGCGCGTCCCGGACCGTCATTGCGCGCTGCTTCGCGAGCTCGAGGTTCTGCTCGGCGTTGCCGGTCGGGTCGGCGTAGCCCGAGATGCCGACCTTGATCGCGGCGTTGCCCTTGAGGGCGGCCGCGACCGCGGCGAGCACCGTGGCGTCCTCGGCCGTGAGCGCCGTCTTGCCGGTCTCGAAGTGGAGGCGCGCCGGCAGTGCCGGCGTGGCCGCCGGGGCGGCCGGTGCCGCGGCCGGCGCCGCGGCGGTCACCGCCGGCGCCGCGGCGGTCACCGCCGGTGCCGCGGCGGCCGGTGCCGCGGGCGCGCTCGCCGCCGCGGGCGCGGCCGGCGCCGCCGCCTTCGGCGCCTCGCCGCCGCCCATGAGCGGCACGATCAGCAGCGCGACGATGTTGATGATCTTGATCAGCGGGTTCACCGCCGGCCCGGCGGTGTCCTTGTACGGATCGCCGACGGTGTCGCCGGTGACCGCCGCCTTGTGCGCGTCCGAGCCCTTGCCGCCGTGGTGGCCGTCCTCGATGTACTTCTTCGCGTTGTCCCAGGCGCCGCCGCCGGTGGTCATCGAGATCGCGACGAAGAGGCCAGTCACGATCGTGCCCATCAGCACGCCGCCGAGCGCCTGCGGCCCGAGCGCGAGGCCGACGACGATCGGGATCAGCACCGGCAGCAGGCTCGGCACGATCATCTCCTTGATCGCCGCCCTGGTCAGCATGTCGACCGCTGTTCCGTACTCGGGCTTCGCCGTCCCGGCCATGATCCCGGGGATCTCCTTGAACTGCCGCCGGACCTCGAGCACGACCGAGCCGGCCGCGCGGCCGACCGCCTCCATCGCCATCGCGCCGAAGAGGTACGGCACCATGCCGCCGATGAAGAGGCCGATGATGACCATGTGGTTCGAGAGGTCGAAGCTCAGCACCTGCCCCTTCGCCTCGAGCGCGTGGGTGTAGTCGGCAAAGAGCACCAGCGCCGCGAGGCCGGCCGAGCCGATCGCATACCCCTTCGTCACCGCCTTGGTGGTGTTGCCGACCGCGTCGAGCGGGTCGGTGATGGCGCGCACCGATCCCGGGAGATCGGCCATCTCGGCGATGCCGCCGGCGTTGTCGGTGATCGGGCCGTAGGCGTCGAGCGCGACGATGATGCCGGTCATCGACAGCATCGCGGTCGCGGCGATCGCGATGCCGTAGAGGCCCGCGAACCAGTAGGACGCGAGGATCGCGACGCACACCGCCAGCACCGGCCACGCGGTGGCCTTCATCGACACGCCGAGCCCGGCGATGATGTTGGTCGCGTGCCCGGTGGTCGAGGCCTCCGCGACGTGCTTCACCGGCTTGAACTGCGTGCCGGTGTAGTACTCGGTGATCCAGACCATGAAGCCGGTCAGCGCGAGGCCGACCGCACCTGCCGCCCACAGCTTCCACACCGGCACGAACTGCCGGCCGCCGGCGACGTCGAGCGGGACGGCGGCGAGCACGTCGCCCATGATCCAGACGGTGAGCGGGTAGAACGCGATGAGCGAGAGGATGCCCGCGACCCACAGGCCGCGGTAGAGCGCCGGCATCACGTTCTTGTCGCCGGGCTTCGCCTTGACGAACCAGGTGCCGACGATCGACGCGAGGATCGAGAACGCGCCGAGCACCAGCGGATAGACGACCGGCGCGATCGACTGCGTCTTCACCATCAGCGCCCCGAGCAGCATGGTGGCGATCAGCGTGACCGCGTAGGTCTCGAAGAGGTCGGCCGCCATGCCCGCGCAGTCGCCGACGTTGTCGCCGACGTTGTCGGCGATCACCGCCGGGTTGCGCGGGTCGTCCTCGGGGATGCCCGCCTCGACCTTGCCGACGAGGTCGGCGCCGACGTCGGCGCCCTTGGTGAAGATCCCGCCGCCGAGACGGGCGAAAATCGAGATCAGCGACCCGCCGAAGCCGAGGCCGATGAGCGGCTTCAGCACGTCGATCAACGGCTCGCCGCCCTTCGAGTTGACGAACAACACCCAGAAGTAGCCGGCGACGCCGAGGAGGCCGAGCCCCACGACCAGCATGCCGGTGATCGCCCCCCCGCGGAACGCGATGGCGAGCGCCTCGTTCAGCCCCTTGCGCGCCGCCTCGGCGGTGCGCACGTTGGCGCGCACCGAAACGTTCATGCCGATGTAGCCGGCCGCACCCGACAGCACCGCGCCGAGCAGGAAGCCGAACGCGGTGGCCCACCCGAGCGCGGGGAGGAAGCCGATCACGAGGAACAGCACCGCGCCGACCAGGCCGATGGTGGTGTACTGCCGGTTGAGGTAGGCGGCCGCGCCCTGCTGGACGGCGGTCGCGATCTCGCGCATCCGCTCGTTCCCGGCCGGTTGCGCGACGATCCACGAGATCGACGAGAGGCCGTAGAGGAGCGCGAGCGCCGCGCACGCGAGCGCGAAGATCAGTGCGGTGGTCATGGAGTCCCCCTAGTGGGGCGGTCGTGGGCGGGTGCAACGCACGGCAGCAGCAGCAGGCAGGCCCGCCCCGGGCCCCGGGTTTATGGTCGAAAAAGCGCGCGGATTATAGCCTGCGCCCCGCCGCGCCCAGAAGCCCGCGCGGGCGGCGCGGCTACGCGAGCGCGGCGAACACCCGGTCGCTGATCTCGTCCACCCCGCCCACGCCGGAGATCCGGCGGTACTTCGGCGCGCCGGGGTCACCGCCCGCCGCCTGCCGCGAGTAGTAGTCGACCAGCGCCCGGGTCTGCGCGTGGTAGACGTCGAGGCGCCTGCGGACGGTTTCCGCGCGGTCGTCCTCGCGCTGCGCGAGCGGCTCGCCGGTCGCGTCGTCGCGGTCGGCCGTGCGCGGCGGGTTGAACTGCACGTGGTAGCTCCGCCCGGACGCGAGGTGCACGCGCCGGCCGCTCATGCGCGCGATGATCGCATCGTCGGGCACGTCGATCTCGAGCACGAAGTCGACCGGCACGCCGGCGGCGCGCATGCTTTCCGCCTGCGGCACCGTGCGCGGGAAGCCGTCGAAGAGATAGCCGCGCGCGCAGTCGGGCGCCCGGAGCCGCTCCTTCACCAGCCCGACGACGATGTCGTCGGAGACGAGCGCGCCCGCGTCCATCACCTTCTTCGCCGCGACGCCGAGCGGCGTTCCCGCCTTCACCGCTGCGCGCAGCATGTCGCCGGTCGAGATCTGCGGGATGCGGAAGCGGTCGACGATGTGGCGGGCCTGCGTCCCTTTGCCGGCCCCCGGCGGACCGAGCAGGATGAGTCGCATGATCGTTCCTCTTGTCGTGGTCGCGGGCCGCGGGGACGGGGCGCGAGGCGACGATAGCCCCTCCCGGCTACCCCGGTCAAACGCCCCGGCTCGCGACGAGGCGCCGCGTGTGCTCGAGATCCTCGGGCGTGTCGACGCCCGGCGGCGGCGCGGGCTCGACGACGAGCACCGCGATGCGGCTCCCGTGCCAGAGCGCGCGCAGCTGCTCGAGCGCCTCGAAGCGTTCGATCGGGACCGGCGCGAGGCGCGCGTACGCGCGCAGAAACCCGGCGCGGTAGGCGTAGATCCCGAGGTGGCGGAACACCGGCAGCCCCGCCGGCAGCGGCGCCCCGGGCGCGAGCCCTGCCGCGAACGCGTCGCGCGCATAGGGAATCGGCGCGCGGCTGAAGTAGAGCGCGTAGCCCGAGTGGTCGCAGACGACCTTCACTGCGTTCGGGTTCAGGAGCTCCGCCGTGTCGGCGATCGGCACGGCGGCGGTGGCGATCGACGCGCCCGGCGCGCGCGCGATCGCGTGCGCGAGCCGGCCGACGAGGTCGGGCGGGATGAGCGGCTCGTCGCCCTGGACGTTGACCACGATCTCGTCGTCGGCGAGCGCGAGCGCCGCCGCCGCTTCGGCGAGCCGGTCGGTGCCGGAGGCGTGATCGGCCCGGGTCATGATCGCGTCGCAGCCGTGGGCGCGCGCCGCGGCGGCGATCCGGTCGTCGTCGGTCGCGATCCACACCGCGCCCGCGCCGCTCGCCCGCGCGCGCTCGGCGACGTGCACGACCATCGGCTTGCCGGCGATGTCGGCGAGCGCCTTGCCGGGGAGCCGGCTCGACGCGTAGCGGGCCGGGATCAGGACGACGAAGCGGAGCAGCCCCGGCATGCGGCGGATCGCCCGGGCGGCGCTGGGGGCGGCGCTAGCGCCGCCGCCACGCCTCGAGCTCGTCCTCGGAGAGCTTGCGCGCCTCGTCCTCGAGCATCACCGGGATGCCGTCGCGGACCGGGTAGGCGAGCGCGCTCTCGATCGAGACGAGCTCCTGGCGCTCCCGGTCGTAGTGGAGCGGGCCCTTGCAGACCGGGCAGACGAGGATGTCAAGGAGCTTCGAGTCCATGGCGCAGGCGCTGGGCGACGAGGTCGGCGAGGCGCTCGTCCACGCGCGCCTCGACGCGGAGCGCGTAGAGGTCGTCGCGCGGGAATGCGCGGCATTTTACTGCATCCTTCTCGGTCATCAGCACCGCGTCGCAGCCGGCGAAGTCGAGGTCGCCCGGCGCGTACGCGTGGTGGTCGGGAAACCGGTGCGGGGTGAACTCGAGTCCCAGCGCGGCGAGCGTCGCGAAGAACCGCGCCGGGTGGCCGATGCCCGCGACCGCGTGCAGGCGCCGCCCGCGCAGCCCATCGGCGGTCTCCGCACGCAGCGGGCCGCGGACCGCGCGGAAGCCCGCCGGCTCGAGCCGCATGCCGAAGGCGCCCGATCGCGCTGCCGGCCCGTTGACGACGGTGGCGTCCACCTGCCGCGACGGCGGCTCGCGCAAGGGGCCCGCGGGCAGCAGCAGGCCGTTGCCATAGCCGCGCTCGTCCTCGACCGCGATCTCGAAATCGCGGGCGAGCGCGTAGTGCTGGAGGCCGTCGTCGGCGACGACGACGTCGCGATCCGGGTGCGCGGCGAGAAGCGCGCGGGCGGCGGCCGCGCGGTCGCGTCCGATCCAGACCGGCACGCCGCTCCGCTCGGCGAGCAGCACCGGCTCGTCGCCGAAGCGGGCCGCCGCAGTGGTTCCCGCGGTGGCCTCCGCGGGCACCGCCGCCGGCCGCGCGTTCTCGCCGCGGTAGCCGCGCGAGACGACTCCCGGACGGAATCCGCGCGCGCGGAGCGCCGCGACGAGCCACAGCACGAGCGGCGTCTTGCCGGTGCCGCCCGCGACCAGGTTGCCGACCACGACGACCGGCACCGGCAGCCGATCGACGCGGCACCAGCCGGCGCGATAGGCGAACCGCCGCGCCGCGGTCGCCGCGCCGTAGCCGAACGCGAGCGGCGCGAGCGCGACCGACAGCCAGCTCAGGCTGTACCAGTGCCGCTCGGGGAAGCTCGCGCCCACGGGGCCCGGGCCGCCCGCCCTACTTCGACTGCGTCTGGGTGGCGAAGGAGACGTGCGAGAGGCCGGCGAGCCGGGCGGCCTCCATCACATGGATCACCGACTGGTGGTTGGCGGCCGCGTCGGCGTTGATGACGACGATCGGGTCCTTGAGGCCGCCCGCCGCGGCCCGCATCGCCTCGCCGAAGGCGGCGACGGTGGTGAACGACACGGGCTTGCGGTCGATCGTGTACTGGCCCGCCGCGCTCACCGTGATGTTGACCTCGTTCGGGCGGTCGGTCTGCTTCTCCGCGTCGGCCGAGGGCAGGTTGATCTGCAGCTCGGCGTACTTGGAGTAGGTGGTCGTGACCATCAGGAAGATGAGGATCACGAGCAGCACGTCGATCATCGGGATCAGGTTGATCTCCGGATCCTCCTTGTGCAGGCCGCGGAACTTCATCGCGTCGCGAGCGCCCGCGCTAGCGGTCGCCGTGCACCATGTCGACCAGGCGCGAGGCCTGCTGCTCCATGTCGAGCACGAACCCCTCGACCTTGGCGCGGAAGTAGCGGAAGAAGATCAGCGCCGGGATCGCGACCAGCAGGCCGAAGCCGGTGTTGTAGAGCGCCACCGAGATGCCGTGCGCGAGCTGCGCCGGGTTCGAGCCCGACGGCGACTGCGAGCCGAAGATCTCGATCATGCCGACGACGGTGCCGAAGAGGCCCCACAGCGGGCTCGCCGTCGCGATCGTGCCGAGCGTGGTGAGGAAGCGCTCGAGCTCGTGGGTGACCGCGCGGCCTTCCTCCTCGATCGCCTCCTTCATCACCGGCCGCGGCGCCTTGTGCGTGCGCAACCCGGCCGCGAGCACCCGGCCGAGCGGCGAGTCGCGGTAGAGGTTCTCGACCAGCTGGCCCGACACGCCCTGCTTGCGGTAGGCGTCGACGACCTTGTCGAGCAGGCCCGCGGGCACGATCCGCGCGCGCCGCAGGACGATGAAGCGCTCGATGATGAGCGCCACGGCGATCACCGACGCGGCGAGGAGGAACCAGATCGGCCAGCCTGCGGCCTGGATGATGCTGAGCACGCGCGCGAAATCTCCGCGAAAACAAAGGTCGAGACTGTAGCGGCGCGGGTTGCTTTGAGCAAGGCGCGCGTCGGTCGGCGCCGCGCGCCGCGCGCGGACGGCGCGAGCGCGGCGAGCCGCGCCATGCAACCGGCATACGCGCGTTATCCACAGTTGCTGTGGATAAGGTTGTGAATAGTGTGTCAGCACCTGCGCTAAGTGGACCGCAGATAAAGAGATTTCCGTTGCTGCTGAAAATGTGGTCGCTGCAAATTTCGTCGTGCACTCAATGCGTTGCGCGTTCTTCCCTAGGGGAACTTTGCATGCGGATTGCAGTCCGGCGCGGGCGGGCCGCCCCTGTGGATAGGTTACGATGCGGAAATGGCGGGAGATCCAGCGCTGGTGCGGGGATTCGAGGCACCGCCAAGCGCGATTCTCAGCGTCTCCGCCCTCAACCGCAGCGTCCGCGACCTCCTCGAGCACCGGCTGCCCGTGTGCTGGGTCGCCGGCGAGCTCTCGAACTTCCTGCAGGCTCGCTCCGGCCACCTCTACTTCTCGCTCAAGGACGCCGCGGCGCAGGTGCGCTGCGTGATGTTCCGCAGCCGCAGCGCGCTCGTCGACTGGCAGCCGCGCGACGGCATGCAGGTCGAGGTGCGCGCCCTGGTGACGCTCTACGAGCCGCGGGGGGACTTCCAGCTCAACGTCGAGTTCATGCGGCCCGCGGGCCTGGGGGCGCGGCACGAGGCGTTCCTGCGGCTGCGGGACCGGCTCGAACGCGAAGGGCTCTTCGATCCGGCGACGAAGCGCCCGCTGCCGGCCTTCCCGCGTGCGATCGGCGTCGTCACCTCGCGCGCCGCCGCCGCGTTGCGCGACGTGCTGACGACGCTGCGGCGGCGCAATCCGGCGATCCCGGTGGTCGTCTACCCGACCGCGGTGCAGGGCGAAGGCGCGCCGGCGGAGATCGCCGCCGCCCTCGCCGCCGCCGGGCGGCGGGCGGAATGCGACGTCCTCGTCCTCTGCCGCGGCGGCGGCAGCATCGAGGACCTGTGGGCGTTCAACGACGAGCGGGTGGCGCGGGCGATCCGCGCCGTGCCCATCCCGGTCGTGGTGGGCGTCGGCCACGAGACCGACTTCACCATCGCCGACTTCGCCGCCGACGTGCGCGCGCCGACGCCGACCGCCGCCGCCGAGCTGGTGAGCCCGCCGCGGGCCGAGCTCCTGGCGCAAGTCGGCGCGCTCGTGCACCGGCTCCGGCGCGCGCTCGGGCGCGACCTGCGCACCCGGATGCAGACGGTCGACCACCTCTCGCGCCGGCTCGTCCATCCGGGCCGGCGCCTCGAGGCGCAGAGCGCGCTCGTCGCGCAGCTCTCCTTGCGGCTCGCGCGGGCGCTCGCCCACGGCTTCGACCGCGAGCGCTGGCGGCTGCGCGACCTCGTCGAGCGCGCGCGGCGCCGCCTGCCCCCGCTCGAGACGCTCGCGCGGCACGTCGCTCAGCTCGACGGCCGCGTCGCCGCCGCCTCGCAGCGGCGGCTCGCCGAGCGTGGCGCGCGCATCGACGCGCTCGCGCGCAGCCTCGCCCACCTCGACCCGCGCGCGGTGCTCGAGCGCGGCTACAGCATCGTGCGCGACGAGTCGGGCCGCGTCGTGCGGCGCGGCGCCGAGGTGGCGAGCGGCGATCGCGTCGACATCACCTTCGCCGAGGGCGGCGCGACCGCGCGCGTGGAGCGCGCGCAGTAGGGTCTTGGGGTTTTCGCCTGCCCGGAAGGCGGCCGGCGAAATTCGCTGTGCTAGACTCGCCGCGCTTCACCCGTTGCAGAACGAGTCGATCACAAACAGAAAAGAAAGGGGGCAAGTCATGGGTGCAATCTTTCAATCGCTGGGACGCACCATCACCGCCGGCGTCGTCCTTCTGGCGGTAATCATCATCGTGGTGAGCACGGTAGCGGGCGGTGCGATGAAGTTCGACCACGCCTGGTGGACGTTCTTCATGCGCTGGCTGCACGTGCTCTCCGGCGTGATGTGGATCGGGCTGCTGTGGTACTTCAACTTCGTCCAGACGCCGTCGATGCCGCAGATCCCGGACGAGCAGAAACCGGCGGTCAGCAAGGTGATCGCGCCGCGCGCGCTCTTCTGGTTCCGCTGGGCCGCGCTCGCCACGATCGTCACCGGCCTGCTGGTCGCGTGGATGAGCGGCTACCTCGGCAAGGCGCTCGCGTTCCAGCCGCCGGTCACCGCGATCGGCATCGGCATGTGGCTCGGGTTGATCATGGCGTTCAACGTCTGGTTCATCATCTGGCCGAACCAGAAGAAGGCGCTCGGCATCGTGCAGGTGAGCCCCGAGGAGAAGGCGAAGGCCGCCAAGATGGCGGGCCAGACCTCGCGCTTCAACACGATGTTGTCGATCCCGATGCTCTACTGCATGGTGGCGCAGCAGAACGGCGGGCTGTAGGCCGCGCTCCGGCGCACGAAGCGAGCAGGGGCCCGCGAGGGCCCCTGCTCTTTCCCGACTGCCGCGCGCGGCGTGCGCATCAGCGCGGTGGCGGCGCCTGCTCGATCCCGGAGATCCTCGCTCCCGCCTTGATGCCCTTCGCGGCGAACCAGCCCTGGTTCACCTCGAGCGCGAAGCGCGCGGGCCCGGCGGCGCAGTGCGACTCCTCGTTCAGCGGCTGCATGTCGGCGATGTTGAGGATCACGCCGCGCTCGTCGATGAACGCGACCGAGAGCGGCACCAGCGTGTTCCTCATCCACATGCAGTGGCGGGCGAGGTCGGGGAAGACGAACAGCATGCCGTCGTTCGCGCCGAGCTTCTTGCGGTGCATCAGGCCGATCGTCCGGGTCTCGGACGTGTTGGCGATCTCCGCCTGGACGAGGTGGATGCCGGCGTTCAGCGGCATCGTCGGCAGCGGCTTCTGCGGCATCTGCTGGGCGGCCGCGATGTGCGGAGCGGCCGCGGCGGCGAAAACCGCGAGCCGCATCAGGAAGTGCTTCATCCGGACGGCGCTGCAAATGAAAGAGGCAGGGCGGACACCCTGCCTCGATCGCTCCGGGCGGTGACTACTTCTTCATCGCCTCGCAGCCCTTCATTTTCGGGTCCTTCTTGCAGTCTTCCGCGGTGGGCTTCTTGTCCTGCGCGACGACCTGGAACGACACGGCCGCGAACGTGGCCGCAAGGATCAAAGCAGCGAGCTTCCTCATCATCTCCTCCTGAGTTTGGACTCGAGCCCGCGGGAGCGGGCCATGTTGCCCCCCCGATACCGGGAGGGCGGCCGGCAGTCTAGCACGCGTCCCGGCCGGGAACGGAAAAAGGCAGGGACTCGCCCTGCCTTGATCTCGGGTCGGCGATTACTTCTTCATCGGCTCGCAGCCCTTCATCTTCGGATCCTTCTTGCACTGCTCCGCGGTGGGCTTCTTGTCCTGCGCGACGGCCTGGAACGACACGGCGGCGAACAGGGCGGCGAAGATAACGGCGATCAGCTTGTTCATCAGTCTCTTCCTCTCTCTCAGTGACTCAGTGACGGTGACGGATCGGTTTTGAAAGCGACCGGTGCGACCCGGTCAAGGTCCAATAACGCGTGCCCGGACCGCTGGTTGACACACCCCGTTACGGGCAATAAATGTGCTATCGATCAATAGCTTGCAGATTAAGCGGCACGGCGAACCGAAGCTCCCCGCGAGGCCGGTCTGCTACACTCGCGGCCGTTCCGGCGGCGCTCCGTTCGCCGCCCCCTGCACCGACCGATTGCCAATCTCCCACGCGAAGGAGCCGCCGTGAGCAAGATCAAGGTCAAGAGTCCGCTCGTCGAGATGGACGGCGACGAGATGACGCGGATCATCTGGCACCGCATCCGCAGCCAGCTCGTCCTGCCCTACCTCGACGTCGACCTGAAGTACTTCGACCTCGGCGTGGAGCATCGCGATGCGACCGACGACAAGGTGACCATCGACGCGGCGAACGCGACGCGGCAGTACGGCGTGGCGGTCAAGTGCGCGACCATCACGCCGGACGAGGGCCGGGTCAAGGAGTTCAGCCTGAAGCAGATGTGGCGGAGCCCGAACGGGACCATCCGCAACATCCTCGACGGCACCATCTTCCGCGAGCCGATCATCTGCCGCAACGTGCCGCGCATCGTCCCGCACTGGGACAAGCCGGTGGTGGTCGCGCGCCACGGGTTCGGCGACCAGTACCGCGCGACCGAGATCAAGTTCGACGGGCCGGGCACGATCCGGCTCTCGTTCACGCCCGAGGGCGGCGGCGCGCCGATCGAGCGCGAGGTCTTCAAGGCCCCGGGCGCCGGCGTGACGATGGCGATGTTCAACCTCGACGCCTCGATCAGCGGCTTCGCGCGCGCCTGCTTCAACTATGCGCTCGACCGGAAGTACCCGGTCTACCTCTCGACGAAGAACACGATCCTCAAGGTCTACGACGGGCGCTTCAAGAACCTCTTCCAGGAGATCTTCGAGCGCGAGTTCAAGCCGAAGTTCGACGCCGCCGGCCTCACCTACGAGCACCGGCTGATCGACGACATGGTCGCCGCCGGCCTGAAGTGGTCGGGCGGCTACCTCTGGGCGTGCAAGAACTACGACGGCGACGTGCAGTCGGACACCGTCGCGCAAGGGTACGGCTCGCTCGGCCTGATGACCTCGGTGCTCATGTCACCGGACGGAAAAGCCGTCGAAGCCGAAGCGGCGCACGGCACCGTGACCCGGCACTTCCGCCTGCACCAGCAGGGCAAGCCGACCTCGACCAACCCGATCGCGTCGATCTACGCCTGGACGCGCGGGCTCCAGTACCGCGGCAAGATGGACGGCACGCCCGAGGTGGTGAAGTTCGCCGATACGCTGGAGAAGGTCTGCGTGGACGTGGTCGAATCCGGCCGCATGACCAAGGACCTCGCGCTCCTCATCCGCGCCGACCATCCCTTCCTGACCACCGAGGCCTTCCTCGATGCGATCGACGAGGAACTGCAGCGCCGGATGCGCTGAGCGGGCGGCCTGAGGCAGGAAAACGGGCCCCGGCGGGGCCCGTCTTCCGTGGCGCGTGCCAGCGGCCGGTGCGCGCTGCCGGGCGAATCGAGACCGGTGCACCCATCCGGGCGCACCGAAAACAAAAGCCCCGCGCTCGGGCGGGGCTTCGCAAATCGGTCGCTCGTTGCCGGTATTCAGCCGGCCTTCTGGATGTTCGAGGCCTGCTTTCCTTTCGGGCCCTGGGTGATCTCGAACTGGACCTTCTCCCCCTCCTTGAGCGTCTTGAATCCCCCCATCTGAATCGCCGAGAAATGCGCGAACAGATCCTCGCCGCCGTCGTCGGGCGTGATGAAACCGTAGCCCTTCGCGTCGTTGAACCACTCTACCGTTCCCGTTGGCATAGCCCCTCTTCCCTACCAGTTGAACCCGGGGGTTCCCCCCTCCTATGCCTGTTCTCCAAGACAGCTTCGAACGCCGCACGCGAATGCGGTACTGCTTGAAAAGCAAACACGCGCCTTTTTTACGCGCTTCGCACGGCAGCGTCAAGTGCCGCCGGACGCACCGCAACCCGAGCAAAATCCGCGCGTTGGACGCGCAGGCGGACATTGCGCGGGGACGGGCTTCTGGCTAGGATGGCGGCAGTGCATCGATTGGGGATGAGCGGCTCCGAACCTCGCGGCGCCGGCGCGGTCAACGCAGTGGATCGGCGGGTGGTGCCGGTAACGGGAAAGAGCAGGAAACCTTGCAGGTATGGCGACCCGGTCGCGCGATGGCACCGTACTCGAGACCAAGAAGAGCAGGGTCAAGACGCCGCCGCTCTTCAAGGTCATCCTCCTCAACGACGATTACACGCCGATGGAGTTCGTGGTGCTCGTGCTGCAGACGTTTTTCGGGATGACGCGGGAGAAGGCGACCCAGGTGATGCTGAAGGTGCACCGCGAAGGGATGGGCGTGTGCGGGGTCTACCCGCGGGACATCGCGACGACGAAAGTGGAACAGGTGGTCGCGCATGCGCGCAAGTACCAGCATCCGCTGCAGTGCGTGATGGAGGAAACGTAGATGATCGCCCAGGAGCTCGAAGTCAGCCTGCACATGGCGTTCGTGGAGGCGCGCCAGAAGCGGCACGAGTTCATCACCGTCGAGCACCTGCTGCTCGCGCTGCTCGACAACCCGACCGCGGCCGAGGTGCTGCGCGCCTGCGCCGCCAACATCGACGAGCTGCGCAAGCACCTCGCCGAGTTCATCAACGCCCACACCCCGACGGTGGCCGGCACCGAGGAGATCGACACCCAGCCGACGCTCGGCTTCCAGCGCGTGATCCAGCGGGCGATCCTGCACGTGCAGTCCTCCGGCAAGAAGGAGGTGACCGGCGCGAACGTGCTGGTCGCGATCTTCGGTGAGAAGGATTCGCACGCCGTCTACTTCCTGCACCAGCAGGGCGTGACCCGCCTCGACGTCGTCAACTACATCTCGCACGGCATCACCAAGAGCCCGCAGCCGGCGCAGCCGAAGGCGACCGAGAACGAGGACGCGGGCGAGGACGGCCAGCAGTCGGGCGGCGCGCTCGAGGCCTACACCGTCAATCTCAACGCCCAGGCGCTGGTCGGCAAGATCGACCCGCTGATCGGCCGCGACCGCGAGCTCGAGCGCGTGATCCAGACGCTCTGCCGCCGGCGCAAGAACAATCCGCTCCTCGTCGGCGAGGCCGGCGTGGGCAAGACTGCGATCGCCGAAGGGCTCGCGCGGCGGATCGTCGAGAGCCAGGTACCCGAGATCCTCGCCAAGTGCCAGGTCTACGCGCTCGACATGGGCGCGCTCCTCGCCGGCACCAAGTATCGCGGCGACTTCGAGCAACGGCTGAAGGCGGTGCTGAAGCAGCTCGTCGACAACCCGAACGCAATCCTTTTCATCGACGAGATCCACACCCTGATCGGTGCCGGCGCGGCCTCCGGCGGCACCCTCGACGCGTCCAACCTGCTCAAGCCCGCGCTCTCCACCGGCGCGCTGAAGTGCATCGGCGCGACGACCTACAACGAGTACCGCGGAGTGTTCGAGAAGGACCACGCGCTGTCGCGGCGTTTCCAGAAGATCGACGTCGTCGAGCCGTCGGTCGACGAGACGGTCGAGATCCTGAAGGGACTCAAGAGCCGGTTCGAGGCACACCACGGCGTCAAGTACAGCTCCACCGCCCTCTCCTCGGCGGTCGAGCTCTCGGCCCGCTACATCAACGACCGGCACCTGCCCGACAAGGCGATCGACGTGATCGACGAGGCCGGCGCCGCGCAGCGCATCCTGCCGAAGTCGAAGCAGAAGCGCGTGATCGGCAAGCTCGAGATCGAGGAGATCATCGCCAAGATCGCCCGCATCCCGCCGGCGACCGTGTCGACGGACGACCGCGCCGCGCTCAAGAACCTCGACCGCGACCTGAAGGCGGTGGTCTTCGGCCAGGACAAGGCGATCGACGCGCTCGTGTCGGCGATCCGCACCACCCGGTCGGGGCTCGGCAACCCGCAGAAGCCGATCGGCTGCTTTCTCTTCAGCGGACCGACGGGCGTCGGCAAGACCGAGGTCGCGCGCCAGCTCGCCTACTGCATGGGCATCGAGCTGATCCGGTTCGACATGTCGGAGTACATGGAGCGCCATGCCGTGTCGCGGCTGATCGGCGCGCCGCCCGGCTACGTCGGGTTCGACCAGGGCGGCCTGCTCACCGAAGCCGTGAGCAAGAAGCCCTACTCGGTGCTGCTGCTCGACGAGATCGAGAAGGCGCATCCGGACATCTTCAACATCCTGCTGCAGGTGATGGACCACGGCACGCTGACCGACAACAACGGCCGCAAAGCGGATTTCCGCAACGTCACCATCGTCATGACGACGAACGCGGGCGCCGAGAACCTCAACAAGAACATCATGGGGTTCACCGCGAAGAAGGAGTCGGGCGACGAGATGGGCGAGATCAGGCGCATCTTCACGCCCGAGTTCCGCAACCGGCTCGATGCCACCATCTCGTTCAAGTCGCTCGACCACGAGATCATCCTGCGCGTGGTCGACAAGTTCCTGATGCAGCTCGAGGGCCAGCTGCACGAGAAGAAGGTCGAGGCGGCGTTCACCGACAAGCTGAAGGCGTGGCTCGCCAAGCGCGGCTTCGACCCGCTGATGGGCGCGCGGCCGATGTCGCGGCTCATCCAGGACACGATCCGGCGCGCGCTCGCCGACGAGCTGCTCTTCGGGCGGCTCGCGAACGGCGGCAAGGTCACGATCGACGTCGACGACGACGACAAGATCGCGCTGCGGATCCACGAGGCGGAGGCGCCGCCGGTCGCGCCGGCGACCGAGGCCTGATTCTGCCGGCAGCACCGACTGCGCGGGGGCCGCTGCGTGCGGCCCCGTTCGTTTCCCCGCCCGGCTGATCGGTTCGCCGCCACCTGCCACTTGACGCCCGCAGGGGTGGGGCGGAAACTCCCGGCGCTGTTCCGGGTCCCAGGAAACGTTCCCAGGAGGAGGAGAACAATGAGAGCGAAGCTGATCCTGGCGGCGGCCCTTGCGGGCGCGCCGCTCGCGGGCGCACCGCTCGCGGCCGCAGCGCAGGGGGCCGCCTATCCCAATGCCGGCCGCGACCTCGCCGCATCCTGTGCGATCTGCCACGGCACCAACGGCATCAACGCCGGCGGAATGCCGAACCTCGCCGGCCAGCCGGCGAACTACCTCGCGATGCAGCTCCGCGACTTCCGCGACGGCAAGCGCCCGGCGACGATCATGCACCAGATCTCCAAGGGGCTGACCGAGGAGCAGATCGCCGCGGTGTCGGCGTACTGGTCGGCGCAGAAGCCGAAGTGAGGAGAGCCAGAATGACCACCGAATTCGACCGCCGCAGCTTCCTGAAGGCAATCGGCGCGGGCACCGCGGCCGGCGCCGTCCCTGCCCTGCTCACCGCCTGCGCCACCGCGCCGTCCGAGCCGGCGAAGCCGATCGGCCGGGTGATCGTGATCGGCGGGGGCTACGCCGGGGCGACCTGCGCGAAGTACGTCCGGATGTGGAGCGAGCGCCGGGTCGAGGTGTTCCTGATCGAGCGCTCCAGCCAGTTCGTGTCCTGCCCGCTCTCCAACCTCGTGCTCGGCGGTTCGCGCCAGATCGGCGACCTGACGCTCGGCTACGAGAAGCTGCGCGAGTACGGCGTGCAGGTGATCCGCGACGAGGTCACCGAGATCCTGGTCGAGCGCAAGCGCGTGCGGCTGAAGCGCATCGAGGACCTGCCCTACGATCGGCTGGTGGTCGCGCCGGGCATCGACTTCGAGTACAACCAGATCCCCGGCCTCAACAACCCCGAGGCGCAGAAAACCGTTCTGCACGCGTGGAAGGCGGGCGAGGAGACGGTCGCGCTGCGCAAGCAGCTCGAGGGCATGCGCGACGGCGGCGTCTACATCCTGTCGATGCCGAAGGCGCCCTACCGCTGCCCGCCAGGGCCCTACGAGCGGCTGTGCCAGGTCGCGCACTACTTCAAGACCGCGAAGCCGCGCTCGAAGGTGATCATGCTCGACGGCAACGAGGACGTGGTGTCGAAGAAGGGCCTCTTCATGGCCGCCTGGAACGACCTCTACAAGGGGATCATCGAGTACCGGCCGAACCAGGAGGCGAAGGACGTCGACGTCCGGTCGATGACGATCAAGACCGAGTTCGACTCGTTCAAGGGCGACGTGCTCAACGTGGTGCCGCCGCACGGCGCCGGACTGATTGCGCGGCAGGCGAAGCTGATCACCGCGAACAACCGCTGGTGCGGCGTCAACTGGCAGACCAGCGAGTCGGTCGCGGTCGCCGGCGTCTACGTCCTCGGCGACGCGACGCTCTCGGCGGCGGCGATGCCGAAGTCGGCGAGCATGGCGAACAACCACGCCAAGATCGCCGCGTCGGCGATCGTCGCGACGATGACCGGCCAGCCCCTCAACCCGACCCCGACGATCAACAACACCTGCTACAGCTACGTGTCCGACCGCGAGGCGATGCACGTCGACTCGGTGCACCGCTGGAACCCGGAGAAGAAGGCGCTCGAGCCGGTGGCGGGGTCGGGCGGCGTCTCGGCGCAGCGGAGCGAGCTCGAGAAGCAGTACGCCGACGCCTGGGCGCGCAACATCTGGGCCGACACGCTGAGCTGAACCTCAGGGCGAAGGCCTGAGCGGGGCGCCTGCGGGCGCCCTTCTCTTTCAGCCCCGGCCGGTGCTGCCGAAGCCGCCCGCGCCGCGCTCGCTCAGCGCGAACGCCTCGACGACGTTCAGCGCCACCTGCACCACCGGGATCACCACGAGCTGCGCGATCCGCTCGAGCGGCTGGAGGGTGTAGGGCGCGCGCGAGCGGTTCCAGGCCGAGACCTTGATCTCGCCCTGGTAGTCCGAGTCGATCAGCCCGACGAGGTTGCCGAGCACGATGCCGTGCCGGTGCCCGAGCCCCGAGCGCGGCAGCACGAGCGCGGCGAGGCCGGGATCGGCGAGGTGGATCGCGATGCCGCTCGGCACGAGCGCGGTGTCGCCCGGCCCGAGAACGAGCGGGGCGGGGATGCAGGCCTTGAGGTCGAGCCCGGCCGCGCCCGCGGTCGCGTACTGCGGCGGCGAGTCGTGCAGGCGCGGATCGAGGATGCGGACGTCGATCCGCGGCATGCTCACCCGTGGAGCATGCCGGCGATGTGCGCGACGAGCTGCCGCGCCAGCACGATCTTCGGCGCCCGCGCGAGGACGTGCTCGCCGGCGTCGTCGAAGAGGGTCAGCTCGTTGTCGTCGCGCCCGAAGGCGTCCTGCGCCAGGTTCGCCGCGATGAGCGGAATGCGCTTCTTCCTCCGCTTCGCCTGCGCGTACTCGCGCAGATTCTCGGTCTCGGCGGCGAAGCCGACGCAGAACGGCGGGTTCTTCAGCGCCGCGACCGCGGCGAGGATGTCGGGATTCTCGGCGAGCTCGATCGTCGGTGCCGCCGCGCCGGTCGCTTTCTTGAGCTTCTGGTGCCTGCGGTTCGCCACGTGGTAGTCGGCCACCGCGGCCACGCCGACGAAGACGTCGGCTTCGCGCGCGCGGGCGAGCACCGCGTCGTGCATCTCGCGCGCGGTGACCACGCTCTCGCGCCGGACGCCGGCCGGCGTCGGCAGGGTCGTCGGACCCGCGACCAGCGTGACCGCCGCTCCCGCTTCCGCCGCGGCCTGCGCGACCGCGAATCCCATCTTGCCCGAGCTGAGGTTGGTGATGCCGCGCACGGTGTCGATCGGCTCGAACGTCGGGCCCGCGGTCACCAGCACCCGCTTGCCGGCGAGCATCCTCGGCCCGAGCAGCGCGGCGGCCTCGGCAAAGATCTCGGCCGCCTCCAGCATGCGGCCCATCCCGACTTCGCCGCACGCCTGGTCGCCGGCCGCCGGTCCGAGGATCGCGACGCCGTCGGCGCGCAGGCGCTCGACGTTGCGCTGCGTCGCGGGGTGGTCCCACATCTGCCGGTTCATCGCCGGCGCGACCGCGAGCGGGCAGTCGCGCGCGAGGCACAGGGTCGAAAGCAGGTCGTCGGCGAGGCCGTTGGCGGCCTTCGCGAGGAAGTCGGCGGTCGCCGGCGCGACGACGACGAGCTCGCGGTCGCGCGAGAGCTCGATGTGCGCCATGTTGTCGGGAATCCGGCCGTCCCACATGTCGGTGTGGACCGGCTGCCCGGACAGGCCCTGCATGGTCACCGGCGTCACGAACCGGCACGCCGCTTCGGTCATCACGACGCGAACGTCGGCACCCGCCCGAACGAAGAGGCGGCAGAGCTCGGCCGCCTTGTAGGCCGCGATGCCGCCGGTGAGGCCGAGAAGAAGGCGCCTGCCCTTCAGCTCCATGGTCAACGCGATGGGGGGTGCCCGACGTTAAGGTGCGGAGGATTCTACGCGCAAAGCCGTATCCCGCTCCGGGAGGGGAGATGAGAACCGCAACAAAATGAGAACCGCAACAAAATGAGAACCGCAACAACCGGCATCGCCAGCTGGCCGCCGGGCGAACGCCCGCGCGAGAAGCTGCTCGAGCGCGGCGCCGGCAGCCTGTCGGACGCCGAGCTGCTCGCGATCTTCCTGCGCGTCGGCTCGAAGGGGCGGACCGCCGTCGACCTCGGGCGCGACCTGATCGAGCGCTTCGGCTCGCTGAACGACCTCTTCGCCGCCGACCCGGCGGCGGTGGCGAAGACGGTCGGCGTCGGGCCCGCAAAGACCGCCCAGCTCAAGGCCGCGTTCGAGCTGGCGAACCGCGCGCTGCACGAGAAGGTCACCGTGCGCGAGGCGCTCGCCTCGCCCACCGCGGTCCGCGACCATCTCCAGAGTTACCTCCGCCTGACGCTCGCGCACCGCGACCGCGAGGTGTTCGTCGTGGTGCTGCTCGACGCGCAGCACCGCGTGATCGCGACCGAGGAGCTGTTCCAGGGCACCCTGACGCAGACGAGCGTCTTCCCGCGCGAGATCGTCCGCTGCGCCCTGCGCCACAACGCCGCGGCGGTCATCTTCGCCCACAACCATCCGTCGGGAGTGGCCGAGCCGAGCCAGGCGGATCGGGTGCTCACCGAGTCGCTGCAACGCGCGCTCGGCCTCGTCGACGTCAAGGTGCTCGACCATTTCGTCATCGGCCGCGGCGCGGCGATGTCCTTCGCCGAGCGCGGGCTGCTCTAACGAACGGGTTGAAGCGAAACCGCTTTTCCCCCTATAATCCGCGGCTTTCGCGAACCACCGGAGAACGCCGTCATGGCGCGAGTCTGCCAGGTCACCGGCAAGAAGCCGCAGGTCGGGAACAACGTGTCGCACGCCAACAACCGGACCAAGCGGCGCTTCCTTCCCAACCTCCAGTACCGCCGCTTCTGGCTCGAGTCGGAGAAGCGCTGGGTGAGCCTGCGGCTCTCCAACGCCGGCCTGCGCCTGATCGACAAGAAGGGCCTCGAGGCGGTGCTCAAGGACCTGCGCGACAAGCGCTGACGCTGAAGAGGACGACGCCATGCGCGAGAAGATCAAGCTCGAATCCACCGCCGGGACCGGCCACTTCTACACCACCACGAAGAACAAGCGCACCACGCCGGAGAAGATCGAGATCCGGAAGTACGACCCCAAGGCGCGCAAGCACGTGATGTACAAGGAAGTGAAGCTCAAGTAGGCCCGCGGACCCGCCGGATCGAGCGGACCCCCGGCGCAGCGACGACCGGGCCGCAGCAACAAAAAACCCGCCTTCCGGCGGGTTTTTTGTTGCGGGCGGGCCGCCTATGCGTACGAGCGCAGCCGAATCGAGAAGTCGCGCAGCGGCGCGATCCCGCTCTCCTCCGCCCGCCGGCACCAGTCCTGGAGCTGGCTCACGAGCTGCTCGCGGGTCGACGACGAGCGCTCCCAGAGGGCGGCGAGCTCACCCCGCATCGAGTGTGCGGTGGCGAGCGCCTTCGACCGCGCCAGCCCCTCGGCGAGCGTTGCACGGTCCCGCTCGGGGAGCTTGCGCTCGTCGCGGTGCAGCCAACGGCGGATTCCGCGCAGCAGCTCGGCATCACCCGGCGAGAACCGCTTGAGCTTGCCGATCTCCTCGGCGTAGGTCTGCTTGAGCGACTTCGCGTAGCGCGCGAGCACGTCGTAGCGGTTGGCGATCACCGCCTGGACGGTGTCGAGATCCACCACCGGCTTGGCGGTCGCCATGCGCGGCCGCGGCGCGAGCTTCTTCACCGTGGCCAGCCCCAGCGTCTCGAGCAGCCGGATGTACCACCAGCCGATGTCGACCTCGTACCACTTGCTCGAGAGCCGCGCCGAGGTCGCGTAGGCGTGGTGGTTGTTGTGCAGCTCCTCGCCGCCGATCAGGATGCCGAACGGCACGATGTTGCGGCTCGCATCCGGCGTGTCCCAGCTGCGATAGCCCCAGAAGTGGCCGATCCCGTTGATGACCCCGGCGGCCCAGAACGGGATCCACGCCACCTGGACGGCGAGGATCGCCAGGCCCGGCAGGAGCCCGAACAGCGCGACGTTCACCAGTCCCATGATCGTCAGCCCGGAAAGCGTGAAGCGCGAGTAGACGTTGCGCTCAATCCAGTCGTCGGGCGTGCCGTGCCCGTAGCGCTCGAGCGTCTCGCGGTTGTACGCCTCGGCGACGTACAGGAACACGCCGCCCCAGAGCACGCGGTTGATGCCGTACACCTGCGGGCTGTGCGGATCCTCGGGCGTCTCGCACTTCGCGTGGTGCTTGCGGTGGATCGCGGCCCATTCCTTGGTGACCATCCCGGTCGTCAGCCACAGCCAGGCGCGGAAGAAATGCGCGGGCAGCGGGTGCAGGTCGAGCGCGCGGTGCGCCTGGCAGCGGTGGAGATAGATCGTGACCGCGGCGATCGTCACGTGCGTCAGCGCCAGAACGACGAGCACGAGCCCCCACCACGGCAGGTCGAATACGCCGGCAAACAGGAAGTCGGCGGCAGTCATGAGCGCTTGTTCTCCTCGGGAGAGCGGTTGTTATTGCCTCGCGCTCGCGGGCGGGCCCACGGCGCGGGGCGGAGTGTACGCGATTTCGACCCGATCCGAGCCCGCGCGTTCCCGCTTCCCCGCCGGCACTCACCCGGCCGCCGCCGCCGGCGGCAGTTTGTCCGCTCCGCCAGCGGCAAGAATGCGCACCTCGCGCTGCGGGAACGGGATCGCGATGCCCTCGGCGCGGAACGCCCGCAGGATCGCGAGGCCGATCTCGGACCTGACGGCGAGCGTCCCCTGGTCCGGATCGGGGATCCAGAACCCGAGCTCGAGCGCGACGCCCGATTCGGCGAACCCGGTCAGGAAGGCGCGCGGCGCCGGCTCCTTCAGTACCCGCGGCTGGCGCGCCGCGAGCGCTTCCATCAGGCGGAGCGCGCGCTCGACGTCGGCGTCGTACGCGACCTGGAGCTCGAGCGCGTGGCGCACCTTGTTGTCGGTGAAGGAGTGGTTGAGCACCCTGTTGGTGATCAGCAGCTCGTTGGGGATGATCGCCTCGCGGCCGTCGAGCGCTCGCACCACCACGTAGCGCGAGGTGATGTCCTTCACCTCGCCGTAGAACTGGTCGGCGGTGATCATGTCGCCGATCCGGATCGAGCGCTCGAGGAGCAGGATGAATCCGCTCACGTAGTTCGACGCGATGCGCTGCAGGCCGAGGCCGATGCCGACGCCGAGCGCGCCGCCGAACACGCTCAGCACCGTCAGGTCGATGCCGACGATCGGCAGCGCGACTACCACCGCGAGCACGACGAGCAGCGCCTTGACGACCCGCGCAAAGACCACCTTCAGGTTCGGATGCAGCGTGGCGGCGCGCATGAGCCGCGTCTCGATCGCGCTGCCCGCCCAGAGCGCGGCGAGCACGGTGAGCGTCGCCCAGAAGAGCGCCTGCAGGACGAGCCACACCGATATCCGCTGCCGCCCGACCTGGAACTCGACCGCGTCGAGCCCGTCGACGATCGCCGGCAGCAAGCCGACGAGGTACAGCGCGAACGCGCCCCACACGACGAGCGCGATCGCGCGCTCAAACGCCGCGATCACGCCGCTCGGCGCGAACACGTAGCGCAGCGTGTAGGCGAGGCTGCGGATCAGCGCCGCCGCGCCGGCGAGCGGCACCGCGAGGTCGAGCAGGCTCACGTGCATGTGGCCGCGCAGCCCCGCGCGCGCGACGACGACGAAGACGAGGACGAACAGCGGAAAGAGGATGCGCTTGAGCCCTTCGGCGCCGAACTGCCACTTCGCCTCGGCCGCCGCGGGCGTGCGGCGGTGAACCAGCCGGCTCAATGCCCACGCCGCCGCGATGCACGCCGCGAGCACGCCGATCTGCCAGCCGACGCCGGGCCGCTGCAGGTCGGCCCAGACTGCGCGGGCGAGGCTCTCGACCTGCGCCTCGAGCTGGTCGTTCATCGGGGCGCGGCGGCGGCGTACGGCGACGCGGCGGCGCGGTGGCGCCGCCAGTTCGCCTCGTACGCTTGCGCGAGGTCGCGGTGGCGCCGCAGGACGAGCACGTTCTCGGCGTTGCGCCGCTGTGCGCCGGCGGTCCAGTTGAACGACCCGGTGACCACGGTCGCGTCGCGCGTGCCGGCGTCGATGATCATCACCTTGTTGTGCGCGGCCGCGTAGCGCGTCTCGAGCCACACCGGGATCCCGGCCGCGGCGAGCTCGCGGATGCGGTTGCCTTCGCCGGTCGCCGTCTGCTCGCGGTCGGCGGTCACCAGCACCTCGACCCCGCGCCGGCGCGCCGCGATCAGGGCCGCGGCGATGCGCCGGCTGGTGAACGAGAACGCCTGCACCAGCACCTGCCGCTCGGCCCCGGCGATCGCCTCGACCACCAGCCCCTCCGCGTCGTCCCACGGCGCAAACGCGACCTGGACGGTGCCGGAAGCGGTGAACGCCGGTGCGGGCGGCGCGGCGCGCTGGGCGAGCGCCGGCGCCGCGGCGAGGGACAGCGCGAGCATCGCCGGCGCGAGCTTCACCCGCTGCGCTCCATCAGCGCGCCGAAGAAGCCGTCGGTGCCGTGCACGTCGGGCCGCAGGCGCAGGAAATCGTCGTCCGGCTCCCCGGCCGGAAGCTCGATCCGGGCCGCGGCGAGCGCTTCGCGCGCAGGCACGAGCCGGAACTCCGGCGCGCCTCCGAGGAAGCCGCGCACCACCTGTTCGTTCTCTTCGGCGAGCAGGCTGCAGGTGGCGTACAGGAGGCGGCCGCCGGGACGCACGAGCGGGGCGGCGCCGGCGAGGATCGCCGCCTGCTTCGCGGCGAGCTCGGCGATCGCGGCCGCGGTCTGCCGCCACTTGAGATCGGGGTTGCGGCGGAGCGTCCCGAGCCCGGTGCACGGCGCGTCGACGATCACGCGATCGATTTTACCGGACAGCCGCCCGACTCTCGGGTCGCGCTCGGAGGCGATTGCCTGCGGATGGACGTTCGACAGCCCCGAGCGCGCGAGGCGCGGCCGCAGCTCGCCGAGCCGCCGCGTCGACACGTCGAAGGCGTACACGCGCCCGGACGAGCGCATCAGCGCGCCGAGCGCGAGCGCTTTGCCGCCGGCACCGGCGCAGAAGTCGACGACCATCTCGCCCCGCCGCGGCGCAAGGAGGCTGCAGAGGAGCTGGCTGCCCTCGTCCTGGACCTCGATCGCGCCACCGGCGAAGAGCGGGTGGCGGTTGAGCGCCGGCTTCTCCGCGAGCCGGATGCCCACCGGCGAGTACGGCGTGGGCGCCGCGCCGATCGCGTCGGCGGCGAGCTGCGCGAGAACCGCGTCCCGCTCCGCCCGCACCGTGTTGACGCGGAGGTCGAGCGGCGCCGGCCGGTTGAGCGCGCGCGCGAGCCGCAGGAGGCCTTCCCTCCCGAGCGCCGGCTCGAGCCGCTCGATCACCCAGTCCGGCAGGTCGCAATCGACCGCGAACGCAAGCTCGCCGCGCGCCGCGCCCTTCACCCGCTCGAGCCATGCCGCCTCGCCGGCGCCGAGCGCATCGGCGAGCTCGCGGACGTTCAGGCCCCGCACGCGCACCGCGGCGGCAAGCACGAGCGCGCGTGCATCGGCGCGCTCGAGCCCGGTCTCGGCCACGGCCGCCTCGACCAGCCGCTTGCGCCGCAGGAGGGCGTAGATCGTCTCGGCGACGAATGCCCGGTCGTGCTGTCCGAGCTGCGGGTGCGCGCGGAAGTACCCGCCGAGCACGCCGTCGGCCGGGCGCTCGAACCGGAGCACCTCGCCCGCCGCCTGCGCCGTCGCGTCGACGAGCGCGGCGGCCCTCACGCGGGCCGGTCGCCGAAGCGCCACTGCCGCGCGCCGGGCTCGCGCACCCGCACGCGGCCGTCCGCCAGCGCGAGCCGGCCGTCGAGGAACCAGCGCACCGCCTGCGGATAGACGCGGTGCTCCTCGGCGAGGACGCGCGCCGCGAGGCGCGGCTCGTCGTCGTCGGCGAGTACCGGCACCGCCGCCTGCACGACGATCGGCCCGTGGTCGAGGTCGGCGGTGACGAAGTGCACGGTGCAGCCGTGGACCTTCACCCCAGCCGCGAGCGCGCGCGCGTGCGTGTCGAGGCCGGGGAACGCCGGCAGGAGCGACGGATGGACGTTGAGCAGCCGGCTCTCGAAGCGCCGGACGAAACCCGGCGTGAGCACGCGCAGGAACCCGGCGAGCGCCACGAGCCGCGGCGCGTGCCGGTCGATCTCCTCCGCGAGCGCCTCGTCGAAGCGCTCGCGCGTCGGATAGGCGCCGTGCGCGACGACCGCCACCGGGAGGCGGCGCTCCCGGGCGAACCCGACGCCGGCGGCGTCCGCGCGGTTGCTGATCACCGCCGCGACCGGGGTCCCGGCCTCGACGAGCGCCCGCAGGTTGCTGCCGCGGCCGGAGATGAGGACGACGACGCTCACGCCGGTCAGTGGACCCGCGTGACGCGGTAGCCGTCGCGCGCGATCAGCGCGAGCAGCCCCTTCTCGCCGTGCAGGTGCAGCGCGCCGACCGCGACGAACACCCTGCCGGCGCGGAGCGGCATCGTCAGGCGGTGGTGCATCAGGAGGTTGCGGTCGTGGATCAGGTGCTTGGTGAGCACCGCGTAATGGCGGCCGAGGTCGGAGAACCGGTCGTGCGACCCGGCATTGAGACGCGCGAGCTGCGCGAGATCGCCGCGCAGCCAGGCCTCAAGCGTCCGCTCGATGCCGGCCTCGAGCGCCGGCCGGTCGGCGAGCGCGTGCTTGAGGATCGCCACCTGGGTCTCGAGCGGCACGGTGTCGAAGGCGGCGATCTGCTCATCCACGAGCTCGAGCGGCTCGATCTTCAGCCCGCGCGCGCGGGCCGCGGCGAAGAGCTGCTCGTCGAGGCTCGTCCCGCCGCCACGCGGTGCCGCGCGCGCGACCTTGATCATCGCTGCCCAGGGCTTCATCCGCTCGATCACGCGCTCGGGCACGTCCTGCGCCGCGAGCTCCGTCCGTACCTGCACGTATGCCGCCTGGCCGAGGAGCGGCGCGAGCCGGCGCCCGTCGGGCAGCTGCTCGAGCTCGAACACCCGCTCGTCGGCCACGCCGACGACGAGCTCGAGCGCGAGCGTGCGCGACCGCGCGAGTGCGTCGGCGACCGGCGGCGCGATGCCGACGCGCGGATCGGCGACGTGCAGGGTGCCGAAGGCGTAGCTGTCCGGAACGCCGCGCTTCGCGATCCGCCAGAGCAGCCCTTCGGTGAACGGCGGCGGCGTGTGCGCGGCCAGCGGCGCGGCGACGAGCGCGAGCGCCACTACGCCGGCGCTAGCCCAGCAGCGACTCCTCGTAGTCCAGCCCGCGCTCGATCTCATGCAGCACCTCGTCGCCGATTCTACCCTCGCGCCAGAGCGCGACCAGCCGCCGCCGTTGCGCCTGCACCACCGCGCGCCGCGCCGTCCGCCAGGGATCGTCGCCGTGCGCGAGCGCGAGCGCGGTCGGCGCCGCGCGCGCGAGGCGCGCGGCGAAGTCGAAGCGGACGAGGATCTCGACCAGCAGCACCCGCCGGTCAGGCGAGCCGGGCGGTGACGTCGACGAGGCGCCGCGCGATGCCCGCGACCGTCGCCTGCTGGCGCGGGTCTTTCAGCGCGCCGTCGTCGGCGAAAGCCTCGTGCGCGCGCGGCAATCCGAACTGCTCCGAGAGCACCAGCACGTTCAGGGCCAGCAGGATCTGGCGCAGGTGGACGAGGCCGCGCAGGGTGCCGAGCGCGCCGGGCGAGGCGCCCATGATCGCGGCGACCTTGCCGCGATACGGCACGAGCCCGCTCTCGCCGCCGTGCTCGCGGGAGATCCAGTCGAGCGTGTTCTTGAGCAGCGCCGGGACCGAGGCGTTGTTCTCGGGCGAGGCGATCAGCAGCCCCTGGTGCGCGCGGAAGAGCGCCTTCAGCTCGAGCGCCTTCGCCGGCACGCCCTCGCGCGCCTCGAGGTCGCCGTGGTAGAGCGGCAGCGGGTAGTCGTCGAGGTCGATCAGGGTTACCTCGCCGCCGGCGTCGCGCGCGGCCTGCGCCGCGACGCGCACGAGTTTCTTGTTGAGCGAATCGGCGCGCGCGCTGCCGGCGAACGCGAGGATCTTCGGCGCCACGGTCATGCGCCGATTATGCCGGAAGGGTTCGCGCGCGCGCGCCGGCGAGCGCGAGCCCCGCGGCGGCGAGCGCGAGCCCCGCCGCCGCGACGAGGAACGCCCGGCCGAGCGAGGTCGCCGCGACGACCGGCTGGACGAGGAGCGGCGAGCAGAACTGCGCGAGGAAGATCGCCGAAGTAAGGCCGCCGGCGAGGCGCCCGCGCAAGCCCGGCGGCGCGAGCACGAGCACCCACAGGTTGCTGTTCGGGAAAAAGAGCCCAACGCCGACGCCGGCGACCGCCGCCCCCGCGAGCACGCCGGCGAACGTGCCCGCGAGACCGGCGAGCGCGTAGCCCGCGGCCATCAGCGCGAACGCCCAGGCGTAGATCGGGAGCACGCCGTGGGTGTTCCGCAGGCGCGCGAACCACGCCGAGCCGAACGCGGCGGTGAGCGACGCGCCGGCGACGACGGCGCCGGCCGCGGCGGCCGAGGCCACGCCGATCGCGCGCAGCAGGAACGGGACCTGTACCGGGATCATGTAGAACGCCGCCACCGCGAAGAACGTGATCGCGTACAGCGCGGTGATGCGCCCGAGCGGCAGGCGAGCACCCTTGACGGCTTGCGCGTGCGCTGCGGTCGGGCGCCGCGGCTCGTCGAGAAAAAGCATCGCCGGCACGAGCACCACCCACCCGGTCAGATACAGCAGGAACGGCAGCCGCCAGCCGAAATCCGCGAGCACGCCGGCGGCACCGACGCACGCGACCGCCCCGAGCGACATCGCCAGCGACTGGGTGCCGGCGAACCGGACGCGCACCTCGCCGGCGTAGTAGTCGCCGACCAGCGCCGTCATGCCGGTCATCGTGCCGGCGACCGCCACGCCGAGCGCCACGCGGCTCGCGAGGATCGCGTGGAGGTCGTCGAGCACGAACCCGGCGGTCCCGGCGAGCCCGTACAGCACGAGGCACGCGCGCAGGATTCCCACGCGGCCGAAACGGTCCACGAGGACGCCGGCGAGCGGCGCGCAGAGCGCGATCGCCGCCGCCGGCGCGGTGAGGACGAGCTTGCTCAGGAGCTCGGCGTTCGGCGCGTCGCCGAACGCGGTCGCCATGTGCGGCAGGGCCGGCGCGACGGTCGCCGCCGACATCACCGTGAGGCAGGCGACGAGGAGCAGCGCGCCCTTGCGGCCGAGGTCGGCGTTCACGAGGAGATGCCGCCCACGGCGTCGCGGAGCGGATCCTGCGGCGCCGGCGGCGCGCGCGTCAGCCGGCCGCGGCCTCGCGCGCCGCGATCTCGCGGTGCACCTCGGCCATGTCGACCGCCTTGACCTTGACGAGCACCTCCTCGAGCATCGCCGGCGGTAGCGCGCCGGCTTCGGCGTACAGCACGACCTGCTCGCGGAAGCACATCAGCGTGGGGATCGAGCGAACGTCGAACGCCGCGGCGAGCTCGGGCTCGGCCTCGGTGTTCACCTTGCCGAACACGACGTCGGCATGGCGCTCCGCGGCGGACTCGAACGTCGGGGCGAAGGCGCGGCACGGCGCGCACCACGGTGCCCAGAAGTCGACGATCACCAGCGGGCTGCCGGCGACGACTCCCTCGAAATTCTCTTTCGTCAGCTCGATCGTCGGCACCGTGTGTTTTCCCCCGTGTTGTTTCCCCCGTGTTGTTTCCCCGTATTGTTTCCCCGCGCCCCCTCTGGCGATCACGTTCGAGTATAGCCGACCGATGCTTCACGGCCCCGCGGCGGCGCGCGCGCCGCGACCGGATTTGCCGGTGATTTGCTAGTGTACGGAGTGTACGGAGTGTACGGCGACACCCATGACCGGATCGCCCTCGCCCACCTACCGCGGCCGGTTCGCGCCCTCGCCCACCGGCCCGCTCCACTTCGGCTCGCTCGTCGCCGCCGTCGCGAGCTGGGCCGATGCGCGCGCGGCCGGCGGCGAGTGGCTGGTGCGCATCGAGGACCTCGACCCGCCGCGCGAGGTGCCGGGTGCCGCCGACGACATCCTCCGCACGCTGGAAGCGCTCGGGCTCGCCTGGGACGGCACGGTCGTGCGCCAGAGCGAGCGCGGCGACGCGTACCGCGCCACGCTCGACCGGCTGCGCGGCGCGGGCACGCTCTTCGCCTGCGCGTGCACGCGCCGGGAGATCGCCGACTCGGCGCTAGCCGGCGCCGACGGCGCGCTCGTCTATCCGGGCACCTGCCGCAACGGGGCGCCGCCCGGCCGCACGGCGCGCGCCGAACGCGTACGGGTCGGCGAGCGCGTGGTCGAATTCGCCGACGCGCTGCAGGGGCGCGTCCGGCAGGACCTCGCGCGCGAAGTCGGCGATTTCGTGCTGGTCCGCGCCGACGGGCTCTTCGCCTACCAGCTCGCCGTCGTCGTGGACGACGCCGCGCAGGGCGTCACCGACGTGGTACGCGGCGCCGACCTGCTCGAGTCGACGCCGCGGCAGGTCTTCCTGCAGGGGCTCCTCGGGCTCGCCCTGCCGCGGTACCTCCATCTCCCCGTCGCGACCGATGCGCACGGGGAGAAGCTCTCGAAGCAGACCAACGCGGCGGCGCTCGACCGGTCGCTGCCCGCCGGCGCCCTCGTCGCGGCGCTGCGCTTCCTCGGCCAGGCGGCGCCCGAGCCGCTCGCGCGGGCGCCCGCGGCGCGCGTGCTCGAATGGGCGGCGGCGAACTGGGATCGCGCGCGGATTCCGCGCGCGCGGTCGCTTCCGGCGCCTATTTAGCCTCGGCGACCTCGCGCAGGAAAGCGTCGATCGCCGGCCAGTACCGCGGCGCGCCGGAGAGGTCGTTGTGGTCGGCCTCGTCGAGCTCCACGAACCGCTTCGGGCCGCCCCACGCCGCGACCAGCCTGCGGGAGTGGTCGGCGGGGATGATCCGGTCGCGGCCGCCGGCGATCGCGAGGAGCGGTACGCGGACCTCGGGCGCGCGCGCGGCCGAGTCGAACGGGTGCTTGAGGAGGAGCCCGACCGGCAGCCACGGATAGTGACGCCGCGCGACCGCGGTCATGCTGTCGTAGGGCGAGACGAGCACGACCGCGGCGACCGGGCGCTCGGCGGCGACGTAGGTCGCCACCCCGCTGCCGAGGCTGCGGCCGACGAGCACGATGCGACCCGCATCGACGTCGGGGCGCCGTGCGAGCGCGTCGAACACCACGAGCGCGTCGGCGCAGAGCGCCGCCTCCGACGGTCTCCCGCCGCTTTCGCCGTAGCCGCGGTAGTTGACCAGCGCGAGCGACCACCCGGCGGGCCACGGCTCGCTCATCTGCCAGGACAGCTCCTCGGCGTTGCCGCCGTAGAACACGACGAGCGGCGCGCGCCCGGCCCCGGCCTTGACGAGCCAGCCGCGCAGCGTCACGCCGTCCTCGCGCTCGTACGCGAGCGGCTCGAGCGGCCGCGCGGAGCGCGGTTCCGCGGCGAGCGGCTGCGGCAGGAAGAGCAGGCTGTCCTGCGCGAGGTACATCACGGCCGGAAGCCCGAGAACGAGCACTGCGCCGACGACGAGCCAGCCCACGAGGTCCACCTTCAATGCAGCTTGACCTGCGGGTCGACGCCGCGGCGCAGGGTCCGGGCGAGCGAGTCCACCGCCACCCGCCAGCCGCCGTGGAGGGCGAGGAGGTGCTGCTTGTAGAGCGACAGGTACATCAGCCGCGCAAACCAGCCCTCGACGCGGATGCTGGGACCCGAGAGGAAGCCCATGAGCGAGCCGACGGTGCTGTAGTCGCCCAGCGAGACGAGCGAGCCGAAGTCGCGGTAGCGCCAGGACCGCGGCGGCACGCCCGCGAGACGGCGCTCGACCGTGCGCGCGAAGTGCGAAGCCTGCTGGTGAGCCGCCTGGGCGCGCGGCGGGACGCCGCCGGGATGACCTTCCCAGGGACAGGCCGCGCAGTCGCCGAGCGCGAACACGTCCGGATCGCGCGTCGTCTGCAGGGTCGGCAGGACCACGAGCTGGTTCAGCCGGTTGGTCTCCAGGCCGTCGAGCTCGCGCAGCACGTCGGACGCCTTGATCCCGGCGGCCCAGACGGTGAGGTCGGCGGGAAAGGTGCGGCCGCCTTTCGTCCGCACCGCGTCTGCCGTCACCTCCACCACCTGCTCGCCGCAATGCACTTCGACCCCGAGCGAGGCGAGCACATCGGCGGTAGCGAGCGCAATCCGCTCGGGCAGGCCCGGCAGGATGCGCGGGTCGGCGTTGAGGAGCGCGATCTTCAGCTGCCGCTCCGGATCGATGTGCTCGAGACCGTAGGCGGCGAGCACCCGGGTCGTGTTGTGGAGCTCGGCGGCGAGCTCCACGCCGGTGGCGCCGCCGCCGACGATCACGACGCGGAGATCGCGATGCTCGGCGCGGTAGTTCGCCCGCAGGACGGCATTCACCAGCCGGGTGTGGAAGCGGTCCGCGTCTGCGGCCGAATCGAGCGCGAACGCGTGCTCGACGACGCCCGGGACGCCGAACGCATTGGCGACGCTGCCGATCGCGATCACCAGCGTATCGTACCGGAGCGTGCGCGGCGGGATGACCTCCGCGCCCCGCTCGTCGCGGATCGGACCGATCCGGAGCTCGCGTCGCGCGCGGTCGAGGCCCTCGAGCGCGCCGAGCGCGAAGGTGAAGTGGTGCCAGCGCGCCTGCGCGAGGTAGTCGAGCTGGTGGAGGTGGACGTCGATGCTGCCCGCGGCGACCTCGTGGAGCAGCGGCTTCCAGACGTGCGTGCGGCTGCGGTCGACGAGCGTGACGGCGGCCCGCCGCCGCCGGCCGAGCCGGTCGCCGAGCCGGGTCGCAGCCTCGAGCCCGCCCGCGCCGCCGCCGACGATGACGACGTGATGCGGCGCATCCCGCTGCGGCGTGCGGGTGGAAATCATGGCCGCCGCTGCGGGATCAGCACCGTCGCGAGCGAGCCCACGACGAGCACGAGCGCGGCGTAGTCGGAGAGCCGCGGCGTCTCGCCGAGCACGAGCGCCCCGCTGAACACGCCGACCACCGGGACCATGAGCGAGGCGAGGCTCGCGACGCCGGCGGGCGCGCCCTGCACGATCTTCATCCACGCCCAGTGGCAGAAGATGAACGCGACGATCAGGTTGTACAGGACGCCGGTCATCGGCCCCGGTGCGAGCGCGAACGGGTTGAAGCTGCCCTCCTCGACGAAGAGCGCGATCGCGACGATGGGGATCACGCCGATCACCATCTGCCAGGCGGTGTAGCTCGTCGCCGGCCGGGACGCCGCCCACTTGCGGGTCAGCACGACGCCGATCGCCCACGAGATCGCCGCCCCCAGCATCAGGAGCGCGCCGAGCGGCGCGCGCTGCAGCGCCTCGAACTCGGCGCCGAGGAGCAGCCCCATCCCGCCCATGCCGAGCGCGACGCCGAGCGCCCGGCGGGCGGTGAACCGCTCGCCGAGGATCCAGATCGAGAGCAGCACGCTCCACACCGGCATCGTGTAGCCGAGGATCGAGGCGCGGCCGGAGTCCATCAGGCCGACGCCGTAGACCGCGAGCGTGTTCCAGCCGGTGATGTTGGCGAGCGAGATCAGCGCGAGGCGGCCCCAGTCGGCCCGCGGCACGCGCCACTCGATCCGGCCGGCCGCGGCCAGCGCGAAGAGCCCCGCCGCGCCGACGGCGAGGCAGAGCGTGCGGAAGTGCATCGGCGCCATGCCGGCGAGCGCGAGCTTGATCATCGGCCAGTTGAAGCCCCAGGCTAGCGTGAGCACGACGAGGAGCCCGATGAGGCGCGGGGGAAAGGTCTGGTGCGCGTCCTGGCTCATCGGCCGGCGGGTTCGGAATCGCCGGAGAACGGCGAGGTGCGGTGGGCGGCGATTGTAATCGTTCGACCGCGCGGTCAGTTGCGGACGACGATCGCCACGCCGATCACCGCGAGCGCGAATCCGGCGAGCGCAAGCGGCCCGAGCGTCTCGCCGAAGAGCACGAACGCGATCGTCGCGGTCACCGGCGGCACGAGGTAGAAGAGGCTCGCGACCCGGGTCGCCGCGCCGCGGCGGAGGAGGAGCGCGAGGAGCGAGATCGCGCCGATCGAGAGCACCAGCACGAGCCACGCGAGCGCGAGTGCGAGCTCCGCGGACCAGCGGATCGGCTCGTGCTCGAACACCGCCGCGAACGGCGCGAGCACGAGCCCGGCGGCGACGAACTGGATCACCGCGCCGCTGCGCAGATCGAAGGCGCCGCAGAAGCGCTTCTGGTAGACGGTGCCGATCGTGATCGAGACGAGCGCGAGCGCCGCCATCGCGAGGCTGAAGCCCGTCAGCCCGCCGAAGCCGGCGCGCTGCGCCACGACCAGCGCAACGCCGCCGAAGCCGAGCGCGAGGCCGAGCCACTGCCGCGCGGTCACCCGCTCGCCGAGCAGCGGTCCCGCGGCGAGCGCAGTGAGGACCGGCTGCAGGCCGACGATCAGCGCCGCGAGCCCGGCCGACATGCCGGTGTAGATCGCGGTGAAGACGCCGCCCAGGTAGCCGCCGTGCAGCAGGACGCCGGCGACCGCGATGTGGAACACCTTCGCCGGGCTCGCCGGCCAGGGCGCGCGCAGCGCGAGCGCGAGCGGCAGCATCAGGGCGATCACCAGCGCGAACCGCAGCAGGAGGAGGGTTGCCGGCTGGGCGTAGGGCAGGCCGTATTTCGCGCCGATGAATCCGGTCGCCCAGAGGAAGACGAAGGTGGCCGGCATCCAGCCGACCCACCCGCCGGGCGGCGGGGCCGGCCAGCTCACGCCCCTGCCCCGCGCTCAATTTGTTGTTTATGCACGCTTTTCGTGCGCTGTGCCGGACGAGCCATCACCGGATGATGCGGCGCACAAGTTTTCCTTGACAGCCTTTGATTCCTAGGTAAAATCCGTCTTGTGCAGTGCAATATCGACTAAGAGGCCGGTGCTGCACCCAGTCCGGGCGCCAGCCACGAGCGTGTTTCCAACCGATTCCCACAGGAGCCTACAGACAATGTACGTGACCCCCGAGCAAGTGACCGCCAACAGCAAGGCGAGCGTCGAAGCGCTGATCGCCCTTGCCCATTCCAACTTCGCCGCCGTCGAGAAGCTGGCGGCGCTCAACTTCAACGCGACCAAGTCGGCGTTCGAAGACAGCATCAGCCACGCCAAGGCGCTGCTGAACGTGAAGGACGCGCAGGAGTTCATGAACCTGAACGTCGCCGCGGCCCAGCCGAGCCTCGAGAAGTTCATCGCCTACTCGCGCAGCGTGTTCGAGCTCTCGAGCCAGCAGCAGGGCGAGCTCACCCGGCTGATGGAAAGCCAGGCCGGCGAGTTCAACCGCAGCTTCGCCGGGCTGCTCGACAAGTACGCGAAGAACGCGCCCGCCGGCTCCGACGTCGCGGTCGCCGCGGTGAAGTCGGCGCTCGCCGCCGCCAACTCCGCCTACGACAGCTTCGCGAAGGTCGCGAAGCAGGCCTCCGAGATCGCCGAGGCGAACATGAACGCCGCCACCGCCGCGGTCGTGAAGGACGGGAAGAAGAAGGCCGCCTGAGCGCGCCGCGAGCAGGTTCTCCTCCTTCTCCGAGCCCCCGGGCATCCCCCGGGGGTTTTTGTTTGCGGATCGCGGCGCTCAGCGCGCGGCGGTCTCGAAGGTCGCGCCGGTGTTGCGCACGCCCTCCTTCAGCGCTTCGATCGCCGCGGCGACCTCCTCGGGGTCGCCGCGCGCGCCGAGCTCGATGTGGCGTCGCGTCCCGTCCTCGCCCATGTGCGGCAGGCTGAACACCTTCAGCCGGCGAAAGCGCGTTTCCACCTCCAGCATCAGCGGCGTGAGGACGCTTTCGGCCGAGCCGTAGACGATGATCGAGGCGTCGGCCTCGGGCAGCTGGTGGTGCAGGTGCCGGTAGCGCTGGTCGAGCACCCACTCGGCCATCGGCCACGCCATGACCGGGAAGCCCGGCACGAAGTGGTGGTCGCGGAGCGAGAAGCCCGGGATCTGGTTGTAGGCGTTGGGGATGATCGCGGCGCCGCGCGGAAACTCGCCCATCTTGAGCCGGAACGGGGTGGTCTCGCCGCCGAAACGGGCGCGGATCATCGCCTCGGCTTCCGGGTGCAGCACGAGGTCGACGCCGAGCGCGCTCGCCGCGCACCGCCGCGTGTGGTCGTCCGGCGTGGCGCCGATGCCGCCGAAGGAGAACGCGACGTCCGGGCCGGCGAGCGTGCGGCGGAGCGTCGCGGTGATGCGCTCCGGATCGTCGCCGAGGTACTCCGTCCAGTCGAGCTTCAGGCCGCGGGCGGCCAGGATGTCGATGAGCTTGGTGAAATGCTTGTCCTGGCGCTTGCCGCGCAGGATCTCGTCGCCGATGATGATTGCGCCAAATCCCATCCGCTTCACCGGAGCAGAGTCTGCCACAGCTTCGCGAGCCGCTTGGCCGACACCGGCACCGGCGTGCGCAGCTCCTGCGCGAACGCCTGCACCCGCAGCTCCTCGAGCAGCCAGCGGAACTGCGCGAGCTCGCGATCGACGCCGCCGCCCTTGCGCTGCCGCGCCTCCTCGCGCAACGCCTGCGCTTCGAGCGGCGCGATCTCCGCCGCCGCGCGCGCGTCGCGCGCCGGGTCCGCGCGGAGCTTGTCGAGCCGCAGGCCCGCCGCCTTGAGATAGCGCGGGAAGTGCTGGAGCCGTTCCCACGGCGTCGCGAGCACGAAGTCCCCGGGCATGAGTCGCGCGAGCTGTGCTTCGATGTCGCGCGCCGCGTCGGCGAACGCCTTCGCGCCCTGCAGCTTCTTCGCGACCGCCTGGCGCTCGGCGAGGATCGCCCCGACGAGGCGCGCGAGCTCCTGCGCGACCAGCGCGATGCGGCTCCGCGCCTCGTCGCGGCGGCGGGCGAACTCGGCGGCGGTGCGCGGCAGCGGGTCGGCCATGCAGGTCCGCTCGAACGCCGCGGCGACGAGCTGGGCCCCGAGGTCGGCCGCGTCGCCGAGCCCGGCGAACTGGAGCGCCATCCGATTCAGCTCGGGCAGGCCCTTCTCGACGTACTTCGCCTGCTCGCGGAGCTGGAGCATGAAGAGGCGCCGCAGGCCCGCGCGGTGCGTCAGCGCCGCCTTCTCCGGCGAATCGAACACCTCGAGGTCGACCGTGCCGCCCCGGTCGACGAGCCCCGGGTAGCCGACCAGCGTCTGCGCGCCGCGCTCGACTTCCATCAGCTCGGGCAGCTCGCCGAACGACCAGTCGGTGAGCCCGCTCAGCGCCGCGTCCGCGCCGGCGACCGCGGCGAACTGCTCGCCGGCGCGGTCGCCGAGCTCGGTGCGGAGCTGCGCGAGGTTGCGCCCCATCGCGAGCTGGCGGCCGTGCTCGTCGACGACGCGGAAGTTCAGCGCGAGGTGCGCGGGCAGCGTCTCGGGGCGGAAGCCGTCGGGCGGCAGCACGAGGTTGCGGCTCTCGCGAGCGTAGCGCGCGATCGCCTGCGCGAGCGGCGCCTCGCCCGGCGCAACGGCCGCGACGAACTCGGCCGCGAAGTCGCTGAGCGGCCCGAGCTGGTGCCGCAGCTTCTGCGGCAGCGACTTGGCGAGCCGCTGGACCTTGTCCGCGAGCAGGCCGGGAACGAGCCACTCGCACCGCGCGGCGCTCACCTGGTTGAGCGCGATCAGCGGCACGGTCAGCGTCGCCCCGTCGCGCGCGCCGCCGGGGTCGTGCAGATACTCGAGCGCGAACGCTCGCCCGGCGAGCGCGAGCTGGTGGGGGAACTGGTCGGTGGTGATCCCCGCAGCCTCGTGCCGCATCAGCTCGTCGCGCTGGAGGAAAAGGAGCTTCGGTTCCTTGCGCTCGGCCTCGGCCCGCCACGCGTCGAAGCCGGCGCCGGTGCACACGTCTGCCGGAACGCGGCTGTCGTAGAACGCATAGATCAGCTCGTCGTCGACCAGCACGTCGGGGCGGCGCGACTTGTGCTCGAGCGCCTCGATCTCGCGCACCAGCCGGCGGTTGTGGGCGAAGAACGGCGCGCGCGATTCCCAGTCCCCGTCCACCAGCGCCTGCCGCAGGAAGACCCGGCGCGATGCGGCCGGGTCGATCGGACCGTACTGCACGCGCCGGTTTGCGTAGACCGGAAGACCGTAGAGCGTTGCGCGCTCCTGCGCGACGACCGAGGCCTGCTTCTTCTCCCAGTGCGGTTCGCTCTGCGAGCGCTTGAGGAGGTGCACGCCCACCCGCTCGAGCCACTCGGGCTCGATGCCGGCGACGGTCCGCGCGAAGAGCCGGGTCGTCTCGGTCAGCTCGGCGGCGACGATCCAGCGGGGTGACTTCTTCACGAGCGCGGAACCGGGGTGGACCCAGAACCTGATGCCGCGCGCCCCGAGATAGTTGCCCTCCTCCGTGCGCGTGCCGACGTTCCCGAGCAGCCCGGCGAGCAGCGCGCGATGGACCCGGGCGTGCTGGCCGTCGTCCGGTGCGAACTCGCCGGCCTTCCAGCCGACCTCCGCGACCAGCTCCTTGAGCTGGGAGTGGATGTCCCGCCACTCCCGCATGCGATGGAACGAGAGGAAGTGGTCGCGGCAGGCGTTGTGCAATTTGCGCCTGGTGGGGGCGGAGGGGCCCCCAACCCCTCCGCGCGATTCGTGGTGCAGGCCGTCCTCGAAGAACCGCCAGAGCTTGAGGAACCCCAGAAAGTCGGACTTCTCGTCGGCGAACTTCTTGTGCGCCTCGTCGGCGGCTTGCGCGCGCTCGAGCGGCCGCTCGCGCGGGTCCGGCACCGCGAGCGCGGCGGCGATCACCAGCACTTCGGCGAGGCACCCCTCGTCCCTCGCCGCGAGCACCATCCGGCCGATCCGCGGGTCGACGGGTAACCGGGCGAGCCTGCGTCCGACCTCGGTGAGCTCGTTGCGCTCGTCGACCGCCCCCAGCTCGGCGAGCAGCGCATACCCGTCGGCGATCGCCCTCGGCGCCGGTGGATCGACGAACGGAAACTCCTCGACCGCGACGAGCCCGAGCGACTTCATCCGCAGGATGACCGACGCGAGCGACGAGCGGAGGATCTCCGGCTCGGTGAACGCCGGCCGCTTGCCGAAGTCCGCCTCGTCGTAGAGCCGGATGCACACGCCCGCCTCGACCCGGCCGCAGCGCCCGGCGCGCTGCTTCGCCGCCGCCTGGCTGATCCGCTCCACCTGGAGCTGCTCGACCTTGCTGCGATAGCTGTACCGCTTGATGCGCGCGAGGCCCGGGTCGACGACGAACCGGATTCCCGGCACCGTGAGCGAAGTCTCGGCGACGTTGGTCGCGAGCACGATGCGGCGCCCGGTGTGCGGCTTGAAGACCCGCTCCTGCTCCGCCGCCGACAGCCGGCCGTAGAGCGGGAGGATCTCGGTATGCGGAGGGTGATGCCTGCGCAGCGCCTCGGCGGCCTCGCGGATTTCGCGCTCGCCGGGGAGGAACACGAGCACGTCGCCCGCGCCCGCCCGCGCGCATTCGCCGACCGCGTCGGCGAGCGCCTCGTCGAGGTCGATCTCGCCCGCCGGGTTGCGCTGCGGCGGCCGGTAGCGCACCTCGACCGGGTAGAGGCGCCCCGAGACCTCGACCACCGGCGCGCCGTCGAAGTGCCGCGCGAACCGTCCGGCGTCGAGGGTGGCGGAGGTCACGACCACCCTGAGATCGGGCCGGCGCGGCAGGAGCTGCTTCAGGTAGCCGAGCAGGAAATCGACGTTGAGGCTCCGCTCGTGCGCCTCGTCGATGATGATCGTGTCGTACTGCGCGAGCATCGGGTCACCCTGCGTCTCGGCGAGCAGGATGCCGTCGGTCATCAGCTTCACGTAGCTCGACGGGCTCGTGCGGTCGGTGAAGCGGATCTTGAAGCCGACCGCATGCCCGAGCTCCGTCCTCAGCTCGTACGCGATGCGTGCGGCGGTCGCGCGCGCCGCGATCCGCCGCGGCTGGGTGTGTCCGATCAGCCCCTCGACGCCGCGGCCGAGCTCGAGGCAGATCTTCGGCAGCTGCGTGGTCTTCCCCGAGCCGGTCTCGCCGCACACGATGACGACCGGGTGCGCCCGGATCGCGCGCGCGATCTCCGCGCGCTTCGCGCTGACCGGCAGCCCGGGCGGGAATTCCGGGCGCGGGAGACTCGCGCGGCGGCGGGCGGTCTCCTCCGCGGTGTAGCGCGGGCGGGCGGTGGATCCGGTGGCTGGGCTCGAGCGCGCGGCGCGGGGCGTCTGCGTCACGCGCCGGAGTTTACGCGAGCAATCACACCACGCCGTCCGCGCGCAGCCGCTCGATCTCGGCCGCGCCGAGCCCGAGCAGCGTGCCGAGCACCTCGCCGGTGTGCTCGCCGAGCAGCGGCTCGCGGGTGACGGTTCCGGCCGGCTCGCGCTGGAACTTCGCCGGCTGCGGCAGGACACCGAGCGACCCGAACGCCGGGTGCGGCACCTCGCGCACCAGTTCGCGCGCGGCGGCCTGGTCCGAGCCGACCGCCTGCGCGAGGTCCCACACCGGGCCGGCGGGGATGTCGCGCGCGCGGAGCGCGGCGACCGCCTCGTCGGTCGACCGGCCGCGGGTCCACGCCTCGATCGCGTCGCGCAGCTCGGCGACGTGCTCGCGCCGCCCGGCGTTCGCGCGGAAGCGCTCGTCGCGCGCGAGCGCCGGCCGGCCGATCACCTCGGCGAGCGCGGCGAAGTGCGCGTCGCTCGGCGCGACGAGGGCGACGTGCCCGTCGCTCGTCGCGTACGCATCCACCGGCGTGGTCACCGGGTGCCGGTTGCCGACCCGCGGCGGCGCCCGGCCGCTCGCGAAGAGCTGGGCGAGCCCGGTCATCTGCAGCGCGAGGAGCGAATCGAACATCGCGAGGTCGACGTGCTCGCCGCGCCCGGTCTGCGCGCGCCCGAGGAGCGCCGCGAGCACCGCCCAGGAGCCGAGGAGCCCGGTCCAGAGGTCGGCGAGCGATTCGCCGGCGGCGGTCGGCGGCCCGTCGGGGAAGCCGGTGGTCGACATCAGCCCCGACATCGCCTGGATGATGAGGTCGTAGGCCGGCGCGTCGGCGCGCGGCCCGCTCTGGCCGAACCCCGAGATGCTGAGATACACGAGCCCGGAGTTCGCTTCCTTGAGCGTCCGGTAGTCGAGCCCGAGGCGCGCGGCGACGCCGGGGCGGAAGTTCTCCACCACGACGTCGGCCCGGCGGGCGAGCTCGAAGAGGAGCTCGCGCGCGCGCTCGTGCTTCAGGTTGAGCGTCACCGACTTCTTGTTGCGGTTGATCAGCGCGAAGTAGACGCTCGCGCCGTTCACGAACGGGCCGAACCGCCGCGAGTCGTCGCCCGTTCCCGGCGCTTCGATCTTGATCACCTCGGCGCCGAGGTCGGCGAGGAGCGCGGTGCAGTACGGCCCCGACAGGACGCGGGACAGATCGAGGACGCGAACGCCCGAGAGCTTGCCCATCAGCGCAGGAACGGGAGATCGAGCCGGTTCGCCCGCGCGGTCTCGATCGCCGTCTCGTAGCCGGCATCGGCGTGCCGCATCACCCCCGAGGCCGGATCGTTCCAGAGGAGGAGCTCGAGCCGTCGCGCGGCGTCGGCCGACCCGTCGGCGACGATCGCCATGCCGGCGTGGGTCGAGTAGCCGATGCCGACGCCGCCGCCGTTGTGGACGCTGACCCAGGCGGCGCCGCACGAAGCGGTCAGCAGCGCGTTGAGGATCGGCCAGTCGGCGACCGCGTCGGAGCCGTCGCGCATGCGCTCGGTCTCGCGGTTGGGGCTCGCGACCGAGCCCGAGTCCATGTGGTCGCGCCCGATCGCGATCGGCGCGGCGAGCTCGCCGCGCGCGACCATCTCGTTGAAGGCGAGGCCGGCGAGGTGCCGCTCGCCCAGGCCCAGCCAGCAGATCCGCGCCGGCAGCCCCTGGAACTTGACGTGGTGCTCCGCGAGGTCGAGCCAGCGCGCGAGGAGGCGGTCCTCCGGGAAGAGCTCCTTCAGCTTGCGGTCGGTGCGGTAGATGTCCCCGGGATCGCCCGAGAGCGCGACCCAGCGGAACGGCCCCTTGCCGCGGCAGAAGAGCGGGCGCACGTACGCGACCACGAACGACGGAAAATCGAACGCGCGCTCGACCCCGCCCTCGTGCGCCTGCTGGCGCAGGTTGTTGCCGTAGTCGAACACCGGGACGCCCATCGCCTGGAACGCGAGCATCGCCTTGACGTGCTCGACGATCGACGCGCGCGCGGCAGCCGTCACGCGCTCCGGCGCCGCGCTCTGCGCGGCGCGCCATTCCTCGACCGTCCAGCCGGCCGGGAGGTAGCCGTAGACGAGGTCGTGCGCGGCGGTCTGGTCGGTGACCGCGTCGGGCCGCAGGCCGCGCCGCACGAGCTCGGGCAGGATCTCCGCCGCATTGCCGAGGACGGCGACCGAGATCGCCGCCTGCTTCGTTTTCGCCGCCGCGATCCGCGCGAGGCCGTCGTCGAGGTTGCGCGCCTGCTCGTCGAGGTAGCCGGTGCGAAGCCGCATGTCGATCCGGCTCTGCTGGCACTCGATCGCCATGATCGCCGCGCCGGCCATCTTGCCCGCGAGCGGCTGCGCGCCGCCCATCCCGCCGAGGCCGGAGGTGAGGATCCAGCGCCCGGCGAGGTCGCCGCCGTAGTGCCGGCGCGCGACCTCGCAGTAGGTCTCGTACGTGCCCTGCACCGTCCCCTGGCTGCCGATGTAGAACCACGAGCCGGCGGTCATCTGCCCGAACATCGCGAGCCCCAGCCGGTCGAGCTCGTTGAAGTGCTCGGCCGTCGACCACTTCGGCACGAGGTTCGCATTGGCGATGAGGACGCGCGGCGCGAGCGCGTGCGTGCGGAACACGCCGACCGGCTTGCCGGACTGCACGAGGAGCGTCTCCTCCGGCGCGAGCCGCTTCAGGCTCGCGACGATCCGGTCGTAGCACTCCCAGTTGCGGGCCGCCTTGCCGATGCCGCCGTAGACGACGAGCTCGTCCGGCCGTTCGGCAACCTCGGGATCGAGGTTGTTCATCAGCATCCGCAGCGGCGCCTCGATCTGCCAGTTCGCGGTGTTGAGCGCGGCGCCGCGCGGCGCGCGGACGGTGCGCAGAGTGTTCGGTCCGATGCGATCGTTCATGCCCTCTCCTCGGTGGATCACGGACCCAGGATCACGCTCTTCCCCGACGCCTGCCTGCCCGCGAACTCGGCCAGCGCGCGCGGCAGCTCGGCGAACGGGTACACCCGCTGCGCGGCGACGCGGACCCGCGCCGCGGCATGGAGCCGCAATACCTCGGCGACGGCGCGCTCGACCGGCCGCGCGTCGCGCTCGTGCGACCAGTAGACGCCGATCGCCGCCGCGTTCCGCAGGAGCAGGCGATTCGCCCTGATCGCAGGAATGGTACCGCTCGCGAAGCCCACGATGAGGAGGCGTCCGCCCCAGGCGAGCAGCCTGATGCTCGCGTCGGTGACCTCGCCCCCGACCGGGTCGAGCACGACGTCGAAGCCATCCGGTGCGAATGCGCGCGCCGCTTCGGCCCAACCCGCGTCGCGATAATCGAACACCGCGTCCGCGCCGGTCGCGCGCGCGAGCGCGAGCTTCGCGGCGGACCCGGCGGTCCCGGCGATGCGCGCGCCGGCGTTCTTGCCGAGCTGTACCGCCGCGAGCCCGACTCCGCTCGCCGCCGCGTGCACGAGCAGCGACTCGCCGGGCGCGAGGCGCGCCCGGTCGTGGAGCGCGATCCACGCCGTCGGCCAGACCACCGGCAAGGTCGCGCCCGCTTCGAACGACAGGTCGTCCGGGAGTCCGATCAGCATCGCCTCGCGCGCGGCGGCGAATCCGGCAAAGCCGCCCCAGAGGACCTTGGCTGCGACCCGCCGGCCGACCCAGGGCGACCCGCCCGGGCCGGCGACGACGCCGGCGATCTCCTGTCCGGGCACGAACGGCAGCGGCGGGCGCACCTGGTACGTACCGCGGATCATCAGGAGATCGGCGAAGTTGAGGCCGGCCGCGTGCACGCGCACGAGCACTTCGCCCGGTCCCGGGGCCGGAGCCGGCAGCTCGGCGGGCGCGAGCGCGTCGAGACCACCGTTCGACGCGACTTGCCACGCGTTCATTCGCGCCCTCCTCGCCCCATGAATGCAGTTACCATGAACGCGACCTTTCCTGCCGTGTCCGCCGATGCTCTCACCCAAGAGCCCGTCGAAACCGGGCCCGCCCGAGGCCGCACGCGCGAGCGACGACGCGCGCAGCGCGGAAGTGCTCGCGCCGGATTTCACGCTGCGGCAGCTCAGCTACTTCGTCGCCGTGGCCCACCACCAGTCGGTGCAGCGCGCGGCCGAGGCGCTGCACGTCTCGGCGCCGGCGCTGTCGGCTGCGATCGCGCACCTCGAAGCGACGCTCGGCGTCCGGCTGTTCGTGCGCCGGCACGCGCGCGGCCTCGTGCTCACCGAGCCCGGCAACGCGCTCGCGATCGAGTGCCGCAACCTCCTCGGCCAGGCGTGGGAGCTCGGCGCGGGGCGCCTCGGCGGCGACCGCGCGGTGCGCGGCTGGGTGCACGTCGGCTGCCTCTTCACCTTCGCGCCGTTCCTGATCCCGCCGCTCCTGCGCGACTTCAAGGCGCGCCACCCGGACGCCCGCCTCTACTGGCACGAGGGCAACCACGAGTACCTCATGGAGGGGATCCAGAACGGCGCATTCGAGCTCGCGATCCTGTACGACTTCGAGGTGCCGAGCGGCGTCGAGTGCCGGCCGCTGCGGCCGGCGCCGCTGCAGGCGGTACTGCCCGGCGCCCACCCGCTCGCGCGCCGGCGCCGGATCGAGGTCGCCGACCTCGCCGCCGAGCCGCTCGTCCTGCTCGACGTGCCGCGCACGCGCGAGTACATCCTGTCGGCGTTCAGCGCCGCCGGGCTCGCCCCGAAGATCGCCTACCGCGTGCAGTCGATCGCGATGCTGCGCGGGCTGGTGGCCGGCGGCATGGGCTACTCGCTGCTCAACTTCTGCCCGCCGTACACCAACCCGGCGATCGGCACGCTCGTCACCCGGCCGCTCGCCTGCGGCCTGCGCACGCCGAGCATCGTGATCGCGCATTCGCACCGCTACCAGTTCACGCCCGCGGCCGGGGCGCTCGCCGACTGCACCGAGGCGCTCGTCCGCGGGCTGACGCTGAGCGCAGGCCGCACCCGGCGCTGACCCGCGCTATTTGCCGGCGAGGGCGAACTTGCCGTCCCGCACGGTCAGCATGACCACGCTTTCCGGCTTCGTGCCGTAGTGGTCGGCCGGCGAGTACGCGTAGACCGCGGTGACGCCCACGTAATCCTTGGTCCCCTCGATCGCATCGCGCAGCTTCGCCGGGTCGGTGCCGGCGCGGCGGATCGCTTCCATGATCATCATCGCCGCGTCGAAGCCGTTGCCGGCGAAGGTCGCCGGCGGCTTGCCGTACTTCTTCTCGTAGTCGCGCACGAACCGCTCGACCACCGCCTTCTGCGGGTCGGCGGCCGGCAGCGAGTCGGTGACGTAGATCTTCGACGACGGCAGCAGCACGCCGTTCGCGGCGTCGCCGGCGAGCCGCACGAAGTTGAAGTCGTTCGCCGAGTGCGCGAGGTAGAGCGGCGTCTTCAGACCGAGCGCGCGGTGGTTCTTGGTCGCGATCGCGAGCCCGGGGCCGGTCGCCCACAGCACCGTCGCCTCGGCGTCGGTCGCGCGGATCTTGGTGAGCTGCGGCGTCATGTCGGTGTCGGCGTTGCCGAAGGTCTCCTTCGCCACGATCGCGATGCCGTACTGGCCGGCCGCCTTCTCGAGCGAGTCGCGGCCGCTGGTGCCGAACGCGACGTCGGAGTTGAGGATCGCGATGCGCTTCACCCCCTTCGCCTGCATGTCCTTCAGCATCGCGCTCTGCACGACGACGTCGGTGAGCGGGGCGAGGAACATGAACCGGCGGTTCTCCGGCGGCTGGACGATGCCGCGCGAGGCGCCGTTCGCGATCATCGGCACCTTCGCGCGCTCCATCGTGTCGGCGACCGCGAACACCGAGCCGGAGCTCATCGGCCCGATGATCGCGACCACGTTGTCCTGCTCGAGCAGCCGCTTCGCCCCCGAGACGGTCTTGGTGTTGTCGCTCTCGGAGTTGACGTTGACGAACGCCACCTTGCGGCCGTTGATCCCGCCGGCGGCGTTGACCTGGTCGACCGCGAGCTGGGCGCCGTCGAGTCCGGGCTGGCCGAGCGAGGCGATGAAGCCCGAGGTCTCGAGGAGGCCGCCGATCTTGATGTCCTGCGCGAGGCCGAGCGCGGGCGCCGCGGCGGCGAGCGCGGCGAGGATGCGAAGCAACGTTGTCATGGCTACTCTCCTGGTGGAAGACGCTTCAGCTTGCCACTGCGATCGGCTCGGCCGGGCGCGCGACGCCGGATGCGGCGCCCTCCCAGCCGAGATAGGTCTGCGCGATCTCCGGATCGGCGGCGAGCGCCGCGCTCGGTCCCTCGGCCGCGACGCGGCCGCCGACGAGCACGTACGCGCGGTCGGAGATCTGCAGCGCGGCCTGCGCGTTCTGCTCGACGAGCAGCACCGCGATGCCCTGCCCGGTGAGGCGCGGCAGCGCCTCGAGGATCTCCTTTGCGACCTGCGGCGCGAGCCCGAACGACGGCTCGTCGAGCATCAGCAGGCGCGGCCGGTTCACGAGCGCGCGGCCGATGGCGAGCATCTGGCCCTCGCCGCCGCTCAGCGTGCCGGCGAGTTGCGCCGCCCGCTCGCGCAGCTGCGGGAACAGTCGGAACACGTCCTCGATCGCCGCGTCCAGCGCTGCCGCCGCCGCGCCGGAGGGCCACAGCACCTGCCGCAGGCCGGCGGCGCGCAGCCGCCCGAAGCGGCCGACCGCGAGGTTGTCGCGCACCGAGAGCGAGCCGAAGAGCGCGCGGCCCTCGGGCGCGAGGCTCAAGCCCCGGCCGACGCGCGCCGACGCGGGCACGCGGTCGAGCGCCTCGCCGGCGAGAACGATCGCTCCCGATCGGGGCTCGACGGCGCCCGCGATCGCCTTGAGCAGGGTCGACTTGCCGGCGCCGTTCGCGCCGACGAGCGCGACGATCTCGCCTTCCGCGACCCGGACGGAGAGCCGGTCGAGCGCGATCGAGCCGCCGTAGCTCACCGACACGTCGCGCACTTCCAGCAGCGGCGCGCCGGACCGCGCCGCAACCCCGGTCCCGGTCCGCGCGACCGCGATCCTGGCGTTGCCGAGATAGGCTTCGATCACCCGCGGGTCGCTCCGCACCTCGTCGGGCCGGCCGGCGGCGATCCGCACCCCGTGATCGAGCACGACGATGCGCTCGGCGAGCCGGCCGACCAGGCCGAGGTCGTGCTCGACGAAGACGACCGTCTTCCCGCCGGCGCGCACGCGCTCGATCACGTCGGCGAGGAACGCCTTCTCGGTCGCGTTGAGGCCAGCGCCCGGCTCGTCGAGGACGACGAGCTCGGCGCCGGTCGCGAGCGCGCGCGCCACCGCGAGCAGCCGCTGCTGGCCAGCGGTGAGCGAGGATGCGGGCGCCGCGGCGAGCCCCTCGAGTCCGACGGTCGCGAGCTGCGCCGCGGACTCGGCCGCGAGCCGCGCGAGCGCGCGCCGCGCCGGGCCGTGCCACGCGAGCCCCTGGACCACGCTCGCGCCGGCACGCGCGGCACCGGCGGCCATGACGTTCTCGCGCACGGTCAGCGTGCGCAGCACCTCGGCGCCCTGGAAGGTGCGCGCGAGCCCCCGCGCGTTCACCTCGTCGGCGGCGAGGCCGTCGATCCGCTCGCCCTTGAAGCGCACCTCGCCCGCGTTCGCGCGGAGCGCGCCCGACACGACGTTGAGGAGCGTCGACTTGCCAGCGCCGTTCGGGCCGATGAGGGCGAGGATCTCGCCGCGCGCGACCTCGAGCGACACCGCATCGAGCGCCCGGAGGCCGCCGAAGCGCACCGAAACGTCCCGGACCTCGAGCAGCGGCGCGCTCACCCCGACTGGCCTCCGGCCGCGCCGGCGAGCCGCCGGCCGATCGCCCCCGCGGCGAGCCGCAGCCCGTCGAGCAGGCCGCGCGGGCACCAGATCATCACGACGACGAGCAGGACGCCGTACACCACCACGTCGAAGCGGCCGAGCGGCTTCAGGAGTTCGCTCGAGACCACCACGAAGACCACGCCGAAGAGCACGCTCCAGATCCCGGCGAAACCGCCGAGCGCGACCATCAGGAGGAGGCGGATCGAGAAGCCGACGTCGAACGGCCCGGGGCTGATGTAGCCGAGGTAGTGGGCGTAGATCGCGCCGCCGAGCGCGGCGTAGCCGCCGCTGAGCGCCATGATCCGGCGCTTGAGCGCGTCGGGCGCGATGCCGAAGGACGCGGCCACCGCCTCGTTCTCGGCGACCGCGCGCATCGCGAGGCCGGCGGGCGAGCGCACCAGGTTTTCGGCGAGCAGGATCGCTGCGACGCACGCGAGCCACGCGAGCGGGAAGACGGCGCGATCGGAGCCGAGCTCGAGCCCGAAGACGCTCAGGGCCGGGATGCCGGAGAGCCCGTCCTGCCCGCCGGTGAGCCCCTTCATCTCGACCGTCGCGACGTGGACGATGATGCCGAACGCGAGCGTCGCCATGGCGAGGTGGTGGCCGCGCAGGCGGAACACGAGCCAGCCGATCCCCCAGGCGATCGCGGTAGTGGCGACGACCGCGACCGCGACCGCGAGCCAGGGGTCGAGTCCGAGCGACTTGGCGAGGATCGCGCTCGCGTACGCGCCCAGGCCGACGAAGGCTGCGTGCCCGAGCGAGATCTGGCCGGTGTAGCCCATCAGGAGCGACAGGCCGAGCGCGGGGAGCGCGAAGAGCGCGGCCACCACCGCGAGGTTGACGAGGTAGCCGCTGCCGGAGAAGTACACCGCGGCGAGCGCCGCCACGAGGAGCGCGACGCGCTTCATCGCCGCACCTCCTCGAGCTCGCCGAGGATGCCGCCGGGCCGGGCGAAGAGGAACGCGAGCAGCGCGATGAAGGCGATCGCGTTCTTGTAGCCCGAGCTGAGGTAGCCGGTCGCGAGCGCTTCCAGCAGGCCGAGGAGCAGGCCGCCGAGCGCGGCGCCGACCGGGTTGCCGAAGCCGCCGATGATGCAGGCGACGAAGCCCTTGATGCCGAGGAAGATCCCGCTGTCGTACTGCATCAGCGCGATCGGCGCGATGATGATGCCGGCGATCGCGCCGACCAGCCCCGACACGAAGAAGCTCATCGCGCGCATCGCCGCGGTGGGGATCCCCATCAGGCTGGCGGCGAACGCATTGATCGCGCAGGCGCGGAACGCCTTGCCGAGGTAGGTGCGGGCGAAGAAGAGGTAGAGCGCAGCCATCATCACCGCCGCGGTACCGACCACCCATAGCGCCTGCGGCGGGACGGTCACGCCGCCGAGCGCGATCGGCTTCTCCCCGGAAAAGGCCGGCAGCGGCTGCGCGTCGGTGCCCCAGATCAGCACGGCGACGCCCTGCAGCGACACGCCAACGCCGATGGTGATGAGGATGCCGCGCAGGACGTCCGGGCCGGCCGGCCGGATCGCGATCCGCTCGATCGCCACACCGAGCAGGCCGATCGCGAGCGCCGCGAGCAGGACGGCGGGCGCGAGCGGTACCCCCGCCGCGACCAGCCCGATCGCGCCGAGCGCACCGAGCATCGCGAAGTCGCCCTGGGCGAAGTTGACGATGCCGGTGACGTTGTAGACCGCGGTGAATCCGATCGCGATCAGGCCATAGATCGCGCCGACCACCAGGCCCGAGGCGACGTACTGGGCGAGCTCGGTCACGGCGGTTCCCGGCAGCGCGTCAGGTCGTGCGCACCCAGGATTCGGAGAACGCGAGGAACGCGGTGCTCTTGCGCGTACCCGCGAAGTCGCGCTCGACGACGCGGCCGCGCAAGGGGCGGCCGTTGATCGTGACCGAGGCCTCGGCCGCATCGACGAAGAGGCTGTACATCTCGTGCTTCTTCGTCGGCCCCTTGTCCGGCGGCATGTCGACCGCGTACGGGGCGCCGAGCCCGTCCCAGGTCATCACGACCTCGAAGTCCTTCGCCTGCACGATCTCGCGGTAGCGGGTGCGCGGATCGCCGTCGCGCCGCACGTCGGTGAGCGGAAGGTAGGAGATCGCCTTGATGCCCGGCGATACGCGGAACGACATGAAGTTCGAGAAAAACTCGGCGACGAGGAAGCGCGCGAGCGGTTCGTTGTCGGTGAGGCAGAAGTTCTGCGCCTCGGGCAGCCCCTTCTCCACCCCCGGTTGATCGAGCACGACGACGCCGTGCCCCATGCCGTGCGGCGACCAGACGATGCGGAAGAACGTCATGAGCCCGGTCCACGGGCCGTCCTGCGTGTCCTTGAGGTAGATGCCGGGGTTCTCGCCGGTCCAGTCGACCGGGCCGGGGTGGATCGGGCTCGCGCTCATCGTTCGCCTCCGGTTTCCGCCTTACACCAGCGCGCCGCGCTCGGCCTGCTCGTACGCGCGGATCATCGCGCGGATCCGTTCGGGGCGGTCGGGCGCGCCGTGGTGCTCGCCGCGGACCACGATCTCGGTGATCCGCCGCCCGACGTCGCGCACGAGCGTCTTGTCGTCTTCCGCCGCGGCGCCGCTGCGCGGCGGGACGCGGACCACCGTGTCGTGGGTGTAGGTCGGCACCAGCCCGTTCGACCGGACGCCCGAGAGCTTCGGGTCCTCGCCCTTCGCCACCCGGCGCAGCTCCGCGCGCAGGAGCTTGCGCAGCATCGCCACGCCGCTGTCGCACACCGTGAGGTTCTCGAGCGCGTGGATCGCGATCGGCCGCTGCGAGGTCTGCGCGTCGTAGTCGCCGGGAATGCGCTGCCGCTCGTCGTAGGTGCGCGCGCCGTTCTGGCCGTAGAAGTCGACCGACTCGGCGCCGCACTTCGACTCGTCGGCGATCCCGCGCGGGTCGGCGTCGGGGTGAAAATGGCGCCAGCCGATGATCCGGCAGGTGCGGTCGTCGACCGGCGTCGTCCAGCGCGTGATCGCCACCCGCGAGAACGCCTTCGGCTCGGTGCCGTCCTCCCAGATGTGCCCGACCTGGGCGAGGTTCGGCAGCAGAATGTCGTTCGAGCGCACCCACACGTTGTCGCCCCAGCGGCGCGAGGTGACGTAGATCATGCCGGCGGGCGTCGGGACGAACTCCATCACCGGCAGCTCGCCCCAGGCATCGGCGAACTGGGTGAAGCTGATGCGGGTGTGCAGGAACACGCCGTGCGCCGGGTCCATCACGTTCTCGTGCACCTGGAGCCAGTTGCACGGATAGGTGATGTAGTACGGCGCGAGCCGGTCGCCGGCGAGCTCGTAGCTGTCGTAGACCGGGAACTCGGGTTTCTTCTCCGGCGGGCCGAAGTAGCCGAACACGATGCCCTTGTACTCGAGCGCCGGGTAGGCGCCGTGGCAGACCTCGAAGCGGAGCGGCGACTCGGGCGGGTCACCGGGAGTCTCGAGCACGCGGCCATCGACGCCGTAGAGCCAGCCGTGATAGCAGCAGCGCAAGCCGTTCGCCTCGCAGATCCCGAACTCGAGCGAGGTGCCGCGGTGGCTGCAATGCGGCTCGAGGAGGCCGACCGCGCCCGCCTTCGCGCGGAACGCGACGAGGTCTTCGCCGAACATCCGGACCTTTCGCGGCAGGTCGCCGAGCTCCGCGGCGAGGCACACCGGCTGCCAGAAGCGCCGCAGGTACTCGCCGCACGGCGACCCGCGCTCGACGCGGGTGATCTCGGCGTCCTCGGCGGGCAGCTCGCCCCGGGAATAGGCGGAATACGGCTGGGTGAGGTGGCGCTTCTGCGACGCGCTCATGGAGCGGCTCCTGGCGGATCGGCGACCGCGACAGGCTAGTGCGGACGGCGGCCCGGAGGCAAATAACCTCGGCGCCGGATCGGCTTCGGTTTTTCGGAAGCTCGGCGGCGGTGCGCGGACACCGGTGGCAGCCGTCCGCGCCGTTGGGTATCGTCGGCCCATGTGCGGCCGCTACGTCCACCCCGACTCCGCCGCGATCGAGCGTGCCTGGCACGTCGGCCGGCACAACAGCGATCCGTTCGGGGCGAGCTACAACGTCTTCCCGACCTCGGCCGTACCGATCCTCAGGCTCGACCGGGACGCGGGTGGGCTCGAGCTCACCCGCGCCCGCTGGGGCTTCATCCCGCACTGGTGGAAGAACGCGAAATCTCCGCAATCGACGATCAACGCCCGGTCCGAGGAGGCCGCAGCGAAGCCGATGTGGCGCGACGCCTGGCGCCGTGCGAGGTGCCTCATCCCGGCCTCGGGCTGGTACGAGTGGCGCGAGGCCGATCGCGTCGACCCGCAGACCGGCGGGATCAAGCGCTATAAGCAGCCGTACTTCATGCGCCGCGCCGACGGCGCGCCGCTCTGCTTCGCCGGCCTGACGGCGTGGTGGCAGCCGCCCGAGGCGGACACGGGCGTGCTGTCCTGCGCGATCCTGACCCGCGCCGCGGCCGGGCGGGTGGCGGAAGTCCACGACCGGATGCCGGTGGTCCTGCCGGACGACGCGCACGCCGAATGGCTCGACCCGGAGCTGGCGGACGCGGCTCGCGTCGCCGATTTTCTCGCGCGGCGCGCGCAGGCCGATTTCGTCTACGCGCCGGTCAGCACGGCGGTCAACGGCCGGACCGAGGACAGCGCGCGGCTCCTCGAGCCGGTGGCGCTCCCGGCGTAGTCCGGGGACGCGGCGCCGCCCGGGACAGGAATCTTGGCGCACGCGGTCATTCCGCGCGAGCGGGCGCGCCCCGATACTCCGGGCGCTCGCAGCGACCGGAGATCGTCCATGGACCAGTCCGCCCTCGTCCGCCTGCTCGGCGCCGGTTCGATCACCGCGGAAGACCTGCTCGGACAGGCGCAGTTCGACGAGCTAGGCGACGTCCTTGCGCTGCTGAAGCGCTGCCGGCCGGCCGAGGAGGTGCGCGCCGCGTTCCTCCAGCGCATCGCCACCGCGCCGCTCGCGGAATTCAATGCGCTGAAGGTCATGTACTTCCGCTATTTCGATGAGCGGGAGCACTGAGCTCCGCGCCGGCCGCGCGCTACCGCGCCGCCCCGAGCATCCGCTCGACGTAGCGCGCGATCAGATCCACCTCGAGGTTCACCCGCGCGCCCGGCGCCAGCGACTTCAGCGTCGTAACCTCGAGCGTGTGCGGGATGAGGTTGATCTCGAACTCGCGCCCGTCCACGCGATTCACCGTCAGACTGACGCCTTGCACCGCGATCGAGCCCTTGCGCGCGATGTACTTCGCGAGCTCGGCCGGGGCCCGCACGACGAGCCGGCGGCTCTCGCCGACCGGCTCGAACGCGACCACCTCCCCGACGCCGTCCACGTGACCGCTCACGAGGTGCCCGTCGAGCCGGTCCGCGAGCCGCAGCGATTTCTCGAGGTTCACCTCGCCGGGCACGCCCAGCCCCGCGGTGCAGGCGATCGTCTCCTGCGACACGTCCGCCTCGAAGCGACGGCCGGCGAGGCCCACCGCGGTCAGACAGCACCCGTTCACCGCGATGGAATCGCCGATCGCGACGTCGCTCAGATCGAGCGCGCCCGCGTCGATCGTGAGGCGCAGGCCGCCGGCGCGCGGCTCGACGCCCTCGATGCGGCCGATTGCCGCGACGATCCCGGTGAACATGCGCTGAAGGTTACCTCAGCGCGCGGGGACCCTGCCGTCAGCGCCGCTCGAACACGAGCGCGCCGGGCACCTTCTCGACCGCCCGGCGCAGCCGCCGCGACTCGGTCGCGTCGCGGATCATGACGAACCCGTCCTCGTCCACCGCGAACCGGTCGAGCACGGCGCTCACCGCCTGGGAGCGCCCGCCGCTCAGGTGCGAGGTCCAGCCGAACTCGAGGAGCAGCAGGTAGCCCGGCACCTTCGGCAGGTGCCTGCCGTGCTTGCGCACGAGCCACGCCCGCTTCACCTTGCGCTGCTCGGCGATCGCGCCGGCGAGCTTCGCGAGCGTCGCCGCCGAGACGCCGTGCGGCTGCAGCGGGTCCTTCGGCTCGAACCGCGTCAGCTCGATCCGCGCCTTGTTGCGCGCTTCGGCGAGCCGGTCGAGCCGGGCCTGCCACCGGTCCATGCCGGCGAGGTCCTTGCGGCCACGGCAGTACTCGAACAGCAGCTCCGCGCCCGACTGCTCGGCCTCGGCGTCGAGCGCCATCGCCTTCTCGACCAGCACGACGCCCTGCGCGTCGCCGCCCTGCACGAGCATCCGGCCGTAGGCGTACACCGCCGGCGCATGGCCCGGATGGCGCTCCACGAGCTGGCGGTAGAGTGGCAGCGCCGCGAAGCGCCCGTCGAGCGACTCGGCGAGCCGCGCCCGCTCCCACGCCGCCTCGAGCGGCAGCTCGCCGGCGGCCGCCTGCGCCTCGATCGCCGTGAAGCGCTTGCGCTCCTCGGCCACCGCCGCGTGCCGCTCGCGCCACGCCGGCGCGACCTGCTCGTGCCAGCGGCGATCCTGCTCCGCCGCGAGCGCCGCGAGCGCCGGCCCCAGCAGCTCGTCGGCGGCCGAGCGCTCGAGCGCGTAGCTCGTGCGCGCGGGCACGCCGAGCGCCTGCAGCCGCTCGGCGAGCGAGGGATGGGTGTCGGTGATGTCGGGCTTCGCGTCGAGGGCGACCTTCGCATAGGCCTTGCCGACGTCGGCCGGCAGCTCGCGGCAGCGCGCGAGCAGCTCGGAGAACGGCGCGGCCGGCGGCTCGGCGCGATCGCGCACGCCCGCCCAGAGCTTTTCCCAGTACTGGCTGTCGAGGTACGCCGCCTTCGCGTGCACCGCGACGAGCGCGCTCCCCGCGGCGCCGGCGCCGGCCACCCGCGCCGAGGCGCGGTCGGCCTCGTACTCGTTCGCGCGCGCGAGCACGAAGCTGTAGGCGTTGAAGTACGGCGCGTACCAGTCGAAGAACTTCGCGAACATCCGGGTCGAGAAGCTGCCCTCCTGCTCGAGGATCGCGAGCAGGCGGTACCAGGTCTGGCGGATGCGGTAGATCCAGTTGCCGAAGCGCGCGTGATGGCGCGACAGGTGGCCGAACTCGTGTGCGAGCACCGCGCGGAACTCCTCGCGCGCGAGGCTCGCCATCAGCGGCAGGCCGACGACGAGATAGTTCTGCGGCCAGCCGAGGAGGCCGAGCCGCGGCACCTGCGCGACCGCGGCGTTGAAGTCGGGCGTGACCACGACGCGGTGAATCCTTTGCGCTTTTACCGCCTGCCGCACCGCCTCGATCTCGTCGAAGAGCTGCGGCGCCTCGCGCCGGACGAGGAGCCGGCCTTCCGGCGGCGGGATCCGCACCCACATCGCCTTCAGGATCATCCAGGCGAAGACGAGCGGGATCCAGGCGACCTTGATCAGCACGAACTTCTTCGAGACGAGGATCAGCGCGGCGGCGCCGATCACCAGCCCCAGCGCGGCGACGAACGCCGCGGCCACGAACCCGATCCCGAGCACTGCGAGCAGCCCCACCCGCCACAGGTAGCGGGTGGGCGCCTCGGCGGCGAGCCGCTCGAGGCGGACGATCAGGTCGTGGTACTCGGCGATCGAGCGCATGGGGTCGTCGGGGCCGGGACGGAAAAGCCAGGGAGTCGACGAAGGCAGGCTCGTCAAGGCTAGCGCAGAGGCGCGGGGCCCGAAAAGCGCCGCCGGGCGCCGGCCGTGCGGGATTGCTGCTCGCGCGCGCGGCGCCATGCCCCCGCGGTCGATGCGGGCAATCGTGTGCCGCAAGCGTTTCGATTCGGCCGCCGGGACTAATTCCTCAGGAAGCTCGAACGCAGGTACGCGACTTGCACTCTAAGGGGAGCCATGAACCCGAACGACCTCTTCCGCGGGACGACGCCACAGGCCCGCAATGCGCACGACGGCGCGCGTGCCGCCGGCGCGCGCCCGGTACGCATCCTCGGCGCGGCGATCGGCCTCGGCGCCGCCGAGCCGGGATGCGCCGACGGCCCGGCGCGCCTGCGCCTCGCCGGCCTCGACGCGCATCTCGTCGCGCGCGGGGTCGAGGCGGTCTGGGGCGACACGCTCTTTCCCGACCAGGCGCCCGGCGAGCCGGCGGCGCAGGTCGTCCAGCGCCTGAACGAGCGGCTCGCCCGCGCGGTCGCCCGGACGGTCGGCGGCGGCGCGGTGCCGCTCGTGCTCGGCGGCGATCACAGCATCGCGATGGGGACCTGGCGCGGGGTGGCCGGCGCGGTCGAGGGCAAGCTCGGCCTGCTCTGGATCGACGCGCACCTCGACGCCCACACGCCCGAAACGAGCCACAGCGGCAGGCTCCACGGCATGCCGCTCGCGGCGCTGCTCGGCCAGACCGGCGACGCGCTCGGCGCGCCCGGCCCGACGCTCGCGCCGGCGCACGTCTGCGTCGTCGGCGTGCGCAGCTTCGAGCCCGAGGAGGCCGCGCTCGCCTCCGCGCTCGGCGTGCGGATCTACACCATGGCGGAGATCGAGCGCCGCGGCCTCGGCGAAGTGCTGCGCGAGGCGCATGCCCGGGTACGCGACGGCACGGCCGCCTACGGCATCACCCTCGACCTCGACGCGATCGATCCGGCCGATGCGCCCGGCGTGACGACCCCGGTCGCCGGGGGCCTGCGCGCGGTGGCGCTCCTGCCCGAGCTCGCGGCGCTCGCGCAGGCCGCGCCGCCGGTGGCGGTGGAGATCGCCGAGTACGAGCCGCATCGCGACCGCGCAAGCGCGACCGCGCGGCTCATCGAGGAGCTCGCCGCGGCGCTGCTCGGCGGCAGCGCGACGCGCTCGCTCGCCGACCTCGAGCGCCGCTACAGCGCGGCGAACTACGACCCGCTGCCGGTGGTGCTGGTGCGCGGCGAAGGCGTGCACGTCTGGGACCAGGACGGCCGCCGCTACCTCGACATGATGTCCGCCTACTCGGCGGTCAGCCTCGGCCACGCCCACCCGCGGATCGTGCGCGCCCTCGCCGGGCAGGCGCAGCGTCTCGCGGTGACCTCGCGCGCCTACCACAACGACCGCCTGCCGCCGTTTCTCGAGCGGCTGTGCCGCCTCACCGGGATGGACCGCGCGCTGCCGGTGAACACCGGCCTCGAGGCGGTCGAGACCGCGCTCAAGGCGGCGCGCAAGTGGGCGCACAACGTGAAGCGCGTGCCCGAGGGCCGCGCCGAGATCATCGCCTGCGAGGGCAATTTCCACGGCCGCTCGATCGCGATCACCGGCATGTCGTCCGAGGCGCAGTACCGCGACGGCTTCGGGCCGTTTCCGCCGGGGTTCCGGCTGGTGCCGTTCGGCGACGCGCAGGCGCTCGCGCGCGCGATCGGGCCCGACACCGCGGCGTTCCTGGTCGAGCCGATCCAGGGCGAGCGCGGCATCGTCGTGCCCCCGGCCGGCTACCTCGCCGAGTGCGCGCGGATCTGCCGCGAGCGGAACGTCCTCTTCATCGCCGACGAGGTCCAGACCGGCCTCGGCCGGACCGGCAGGCTCCTCGCCTGCGAGCACGACGGCGTGGAGCCGGACGGGCTCGTCCTCGGCAAGGCGCTCGGCGGCGGGATGCTCCCGGTGTCGGCGTTCCTCGCGCGCGACGAAGTGATGCGGGTATTCGGCCCGGGCGACCACGGCAGCACGTTCGGCGGCAACCCGCTGGCGGCGGCGGTCGCGCTCGAAACGCTCGACGTGCTCGTCGAGGAGCGGCTGCCCGAGCGCGCGGCCGCGCTCGGCACGCGGCTCGCTGCCGGGCTCGGCGCGATCCGGAGCCCGCTCGTGCGCGAGGTGCGCGGCAAGGGCCTGCTCGTCGGCGTCGACCTCGATCCGCGTCACGTGACCGCGCGCACGGTCGCCGGCCGCCTGCTCGCCCGCGGCATCCTCTCCAAGGACACGCACGGCACCGTCGTGCGATTCGCCCCGCCGCTCGTGATCGACGCCGAGGCGATCGACTGGGCGGTCGCCGAGACGCGGAAAGTGCTCGAGGAGATGGAGCGCGAGCTGAAGCGCGCCGCCTAGAACCTGAGGCGCAGGCGCACGTCGTCGCCGGGCTGCGCGACGTCCACCAGGCTCAGCCGCCGGGCGTCGGCCAGCCGCTCGATCGCCGGCAGGTGGAACATTCCCCGCCCCGTTTCGCCGAGCACCTTCGGCGCGAGGTAGACGAGGAGCTCGTCGACCACCCCGGCCGCCACGAGCGAGCCGTTGAGCCTGAACCCCGCCTCGACGTGCACCTCGTTCAGCGCGCGCCGGCCGAGCTCGCGCACGAGCTCCGCGAGCTCGACCTTGCCCGATGCGTTCGGCAGCACCACGACCTCGGCGCCTCGCTCGCGGAGCCGCTCGATCCTCGCCCGATCGTCGACCGCCGCCGCCACCAGCACGTTCCCGCCCTCGAGGATGCGCGCCGTCAGCGGCACCTCGAGCCGCGAGTCGACCAGCACCCGCAGCGGCTGCCGCGGCGTCTCGACCTCGCGCACCGTGAGCTGCGGGTCGTCGTCCCGCACCGTGCCGATGCCGGTGAGGATCGCGCAGGCGCGCGCGCGCCAGCGGTGGCCGTCGCGGCGGGCCTCGGCGCCGGTGATCCACCGGCTCTCGCCGCTCGCGAGCGCGGTCTTCGCATCGAGGCTCGCGGCGACCTTCAGCCGGACCCACGGCCGCCCGCGCGTCATGCGCGAGGTGAACCCGACGTTCAGCTCGCGCGCCTCGTCCTCGAGCAGCCCCGCGTCGACCGCGATGCCGGCCGCGCGCAGCGCGGCGAATCCTCGCCCCGAGACCTTGGGGTTCGGGTCGCCCATCGCGACCACGACCCGCTCGACCTCCGCGGCGAGGAGCGTATCGACGCACGGCGGCGTGCGGCCGTGGTGGTTGCACGGCTCGAGGTTGACGTAGACGGTCGCCCCGGCGGCGCGATCGCCCGCCGCGCGGAGCGCGCTCACCTCGGCGTGCGCCTCGCCCGCGCGCTCGTGGAAGCCCTCGCCGACGATCGTACCGTCGCGCACGACCACGCAGCCGACGCGCGGGTTGGGGGTGGTGGTGAAGAGGCCGCGCCCGGCGAGGGCGAGCGCCCGGCGCATGAAGTCGCGGTCGGCGGAGGTGAACGTCATCGCGCGAGCGGCAGCGCGCGGTCTGCGTCGCGCCCGCGCTATACGAACAGCGCGGCGAGATCCACGGCGAAGACCGTCTTCTGGCGGCGCCCCTCGGGACCGTAGACCTCGACCTGCCGCGATTGTGGGAAGAGGAGCCAGCTTTCGGTCGCGCCCGCCTTCACGTACGCCGCCGCCTTCTCGCGCAGCTTCGGCAGGGCATTGCTCGCGGAGACGATCTCGACGCAGAGCTCAGGTGCGCTCGCGAGCGGGGCATCTTCCGGGTGGGCCTGAAGGAACGCATCCGAGCACCACGCCACGTCGGGCGCCCGCACGCCGATCGCGGTCGCGATGCCCACCTCGGCCATCGCGTGGCCGCCGAGAGCTTGCTGGAGGGTGCCCGCCACCCGAACGGCGGTGAGGCCGTGGATCTTGCCGACGGGACTCATGAGAATCTCTCCCCACTCGGTCAGCTCGATCTTCGCGGCGAGGTCCTCGAAGCTCGCGTCCGCGCACAGCGCCTGCCAGCGGCGCGCCAGCGCCGCGCGGTCGAGCGGGACTTCGATCGGTCGTTCGATGACGGTCATCGCGCGCCAGTCTACCATCCGGGTCGCGCCCCGGACCACCCCGGGCCCGCGGCTATTTCTGCGCCGCCGCCCGCCGCGCCTTCCGTCCCGGGCGCTTCAGCTCGAGCACCTTCTCGCGGAATTCGTCGACGCGCTGGAAGTCCTCGTACACCGACGCGAAGCGGATGTAGGCGACGTGGTCCATCTTCTTCAGCTCGGCCATCACCATCTCGCCGACGGTGCGCGAGCCGATCTCGCGCTCGCCGCGCGCGAGGATCTTCTGCTCGATGCGCTCGATCGCGGAGTCGACGTACTGGGTCGGGACCGGGCGCTTGTGCAGCGCGCGCAGGAAGCCGGTGCGGATCTTCTCGCGGTCGTAGGCGGTGCGGTAGCCGTTCGCCTTGACCACCGCGGGCATCGCGAGCTCGACCCGCTCGTAAGTGGTGAAGCGCTTGCCGCAGCTCTCGCACTCGCGCCGCCGGCGGAGACTGTCGCCGTCCTCCGACGTGCGCGTGTCGATGACGGCGGTGTCCTCGTGCCTGCAGTAGGGACACCGCACCGGCCGCGCTCCTCCTAGGCCGCCTTCCCGACCGGCGCGTCCGCGTGCATCGCCTGCGGATAGACCGGGAACCGCCGGCACAGCGCGCGCGCCTGCTCGCGCACGCGCGCGAGGTTCGCCTCGTCGGCGGGCGCGTCGATGACGTCGGCGACGAGGTTCGCCACCTGCTCGGCCTGGAACTCCTCGAAGCCGCGGGTCGTGATCGCCGGCGTCCCCACCCGGATGCCGCTCGTGATCGTCGGCTTCTGCGGGTCGCCCGGGATGGCGTTCTTGTTGACGGTGATGTGCGCGCGCTCGAGCACGTCCTCGGCCTGCTTGCCGGTGATGCCCTTCGCCCGCAGGTCGACGAGGGCGAGGTGGCAGTCGGTGCGGCCGGAGACGATCCGCATCCCGCGCTCGGCCAGCACCTTCGCCATCACCCGCGCGTTCGCAATCACCGACTCCTGGTAGCGCACGAACTCCTTCGTCGAGGCTTCCCTGAACGCCACCGCCTTGGCCGCGATGACGTGCATCAGCGGGCCGCCCTGGAGCTGCGGGAAGATCGCCGCGTTGAGGATCTTCGCGTGCACCTTCGGCGCGAGGACAAGCCCGCCGCGCGGACCGCGCAGCGTCTTGTGCGTCGTGCTGGTCACGAAGTCCGCGATCCCGACCGGGCTCGGGTAGAGGCCGGCCGCGATCAGGCCCGCCGGGTGGGCGATGTCGGCCATGAGGTACGCGCCGACCGCATCCGCGATCTTGCGGAAGCGCTTCCAGTCGATCGCGAGCGAGTACGCCGAGCCGCCGGCGACGATCAGCTTCGGCTTGTGGCCCTTCGCGAGGTGCTCGACCTGCTCGTAGTCGATCTCCTCGCGCTCGTCGAGGCCGTAGTGGAACGCCTGGTAGAGCCGCCCGGACACGTTGACCGACGCGCCGTGCGTGAGATGGCCGCCGTGCGCGAGCGACATGCCGAGCATGACGTCGCCCGGCTTGAGCACCGCCATGTAGACCGCCTGGTTCGCCTGCGAGCCCGAGTGCGGCTGCACGTTCGCGTACTCGGCGTGGAAGAGCTTCTTCGCCCGCTCGATCGCGAGCTCCTCGGCCACATCGACGTACTCGCAGCCGCCGTAGTAGCGTTTGCCCGGATAGCCCTCGGCGTACTTGTTGGTGAGCACCGAGCCCTGCGCCGCGAGCACGGCCGGACTCGCGTAGTTCTCGGAGGCGATCAGCTCGAGGTGGTCTTCCTGGCGGTCGGTCTCGGCCTTGACCGCCTGCCAGAGCTCGGGGTCGGCGTGCGCGAGGGACTCGTTCGAGAGCATGGCGGTGAGCAGCGTGGTCGGGGGAGCGGCTAGTCTATCATTGCTGCACCGCAGTAGCGGAGCGGGAACACTATATAACCATGCCGATCCGGAAGACGATCGATGCCGAAGACGGCGGCGTGCCGGTCCACGTCTGGACCGACGACGTCGAAGGCGAAGCGCTGAAGCAGCTCGGCAACGTCGCGCGGCTGCCGTTCGTCTTCCGCCACGTCGCCGCGATGCCCGACGTCCACACCGGCATCGGCGCGACGGTGGGCTCGGTGATCCCGACGCGGGGCGCGATCATCCCCGCCGCGGTCGGCGTCGACATCGGCTGCGGCATGGGTGCGGTGCGGCTCTCGCTCGGCGCCGCGGATCTGCCGGACAAGCTCGCCCGCGTGCGCGGCGTGATCGAGGCCGCGGTGCCGGTCGGCTTCGACCA